>Ga0126369_10002831_pt1 | contig 12459 bp, 10 predicted proteins | sample PanSoiMetaPlot_1_FD_109646 | JGI IMG/M metagenome (GOLD analysis project Ga0126369, IMG submission 109646) | Tropical forest soil microbial communities from Panama - MetaG Plot_1 | ecosystem: Environmental > Terrestrial > Soil > Tropical forest > Bulk soil | place: Panama | collected 2016-02-17 | reverse complement strand
GAATTCGATCCCGACACGTCGCGCGTCCGCTTCAGCGGCTTCGGCGAAAGCTCGCTCGATCTCGAGCTGTTCGTCTACGTCTGGACCCGGGACGGGAACGAGTTCCTCGCGCACCGCGAGGAACTCGTTCCCGTCCCGGGTCCGGACGTAGACGAACAGCTCGAGGTCGAGCGAGCTTTCGCCGAAGCCGCTGAAGCGGACGCGCGACGTGTCGGGATCGACGCGCGGGTGCGCGTCGAGCAGCGCACGGGTGCGGACCAGGATCCAGCGAAGCTGATCGGGCGTGGTCTCGTAGCGCAACCTCAGATTCGTGTTGAACAGCATGCGGTCGCGCTGCTGAAGGTTCTCGACCTGCAGGGTGAGGAACTGGGCGTTCGGAATGGTAATCACCGAGCGGTCCGGCGTGCGCACGCGCGTGGACCAGAGGCCGAGCCGCTCGACGGTCCCCTGCTGCTGCCCGATCTTGCAGAAGTCGCCTTCCTGGACCGGCCGGTCGCCGACCACCGCAAGACCGCCGAAGAGATTCTCGACGGTCCGCTGCGCGGCGAGCGCGATCCCGATACCGCCGACGCCGATTGCCGCGATCAGCGCGCTGACCTGCACGCCCACGGCTTCGAGGAGCATCAGGACCGCCAGCACGGACACCACGATCTTGAGTCCGCGGGTGATGAAGTCGATCACCGGCTGGCTCGGCGGCTCCTCGCGTCGCAGCAGGCGACGGCGAACGATCTGGCTCATGATTTCGATGAGCCGCAGCGCCAGCCAGGCCATGATGATGACGAGCAGGAACTTCTGGACGCCGACGATCAATGGATGGACCGAGACGGGCAGCGCGAGACTCGATTCTCCGATCTTGAACACGATGAGCCCCACCAACCCCCGCAGCGGCGCGAGCGCCCGACCGAAGCTCGGGTCGGTGACGTCGAAGCCAGCCCGGACGGCGATCCGTCGCGTCACCGGCAGCCCAGGACGCACGACGAGACAGGCGATGAGCACGGACAGTCCGAGCAGGGTGACGAGGCCGATCCACTGCCAGAGCGCGAGCCGCCGCACGCGGGTCTCGACGAGAAACGTCGGCAACCGCTCGCCGACGATCCCGTAGCTCAGCTCCCGGTACAGCTCGGGGACGCGCGAAACAGTGACGTTCGAGAACTGCCAAATCGGGACGCCGTCGTCGCGGGGCACCCGCTCGAGGAAGACGGAGAACGTCCCGTTGTCGGTCTGGACACGGCCGACGAGCTCGCGGTTCTTGGGCAAGCCGGGCTCCGTCCGGCCCTCCGGCTCATCGGAGACCGCGCCGAGATCGTAGACCGTGTTGTCCAGGACGACGCGAAGCTGACGCGCCAGCTCGGGCCCCTGCGCGGCGACGTCGGCGTGGGGCAGGCGGCGCAGATCGAGATAGCTCATCGCGCGGCGGTAGTTGCGCAACGCCGCCGCGTCGACAAAGCCGCGCACGGTCCCCAAAGGAGTGCCGCGCCCGAACTCGTCAGTCGGCGGCGGCGTAACCTCGTGCGCCGGTGCTGCGCCGGTGGCCGGCGTGGCAGCCGTCGCGGGCCGCATGAGCATAAGCGCGGCGAGCGCGAGCGCGACGCTGAGTATCCACGGCCGGGCGCCCATGCGCTGGACGACAACGACGATGTTCCTCATTCCAATTGCTCCTGACCCTTCGGTGAATGCGATCGAGCCTCGACGCGAATCGATCCAGAGCCTACGCAAATGTAGCTCAGTCCGTGCCTGGACAAAGGTCTCATCGCCGCGCGAAACGATCGTGTACCGAAGGGCCGCACCAGGTCAGATGTCGAGCAACGAGCGCGAGCTGGTGCCGCCTTCGATCAAGTCGTGCTGGATCATGCGGCGCCACAGCTTCTGCGCGATGTCGTCGAGGGGCACAATGCGATCGTGCCTGAGCACCTCGCTCGAGGTGGCGACCTCCCCGGCCGACTCCCAGACGATGTGGCCGGTCTCGGCGTCCCAGAGCTGAAGCCATACGCGCAGAATCGTCACCCGGGTCCTGATGACCTTGATGCCGGTGAACTCGAACCGATCCAGGATGGCGTGATCGAACTGCGCCAGCCCCGGGAGCAGCACGTAGCGGAAGCCGAGCGCCGATCCGATTCGCTGCAGACGCTCACGCTCCATGATGCCGTTGCGCGCGAAGCCCGCGAGCAGCTCACTGTAGTCGGCGGCCAGTGCTCGATCGTTCAGCGCATTCGCGATCTCGTGTGCGGGAATGGCGCGGATGGGCGGCGACGCTTCAGCGAGCGCGGCCACGAGGGCGTGAGACAGCGTTGCGCTGTAGCCCACGAGCCCGGCGGCGGCGACGAGACCGACCGTGGCCACCCGCTGGCGCGACAGCGCACCGACGTCGAAGGACGGCGGCCGCACCGTGGACGTGGTGTTGATGTCCCACGTGTAGACGGGCGTGCAGCCGGCGAGGAAGAGCGTGGACAGCGCGACGGAAGCCCGGTGTGCGCGCGTCACGATGAGTCAGCGTACTCCGAACGCGTGCGACTGTCGCGGCTGGACCAAGGTCCAGTTCCCAGGCGCGCGCCGAGGAGCGTAGTCCTTCCTGTCGAGGGGCCCACACGGATAACGCATCACCCAGAAGCGCGAAAACCCAGCCAGAGGAGGAGCATGGTGAAAACGATAGCCCTCGTGTCGCTCGTGAGCCTTGTCGTCGCCGCCGGCGTGGCCGATTCGGCGGCTCAGACGGCCGGCTCGAGCGTGGTCAGCGTCTCGAAATCGGAGCTGCGACAGGTCGCGACCGGATGGAGCGCGAAGAAGCAGATCCTCGGCAAGGACGTCTACAACGACTCGGGCGAGAAGATCGGTGAGGTCAACGACCTGATCGTGGCGCCCAACAAGTCGCTGTCGTACGCGATCGTCGGCGTCGGCGGATTCCTGGGAATGGGCGAGCACGAGATCGCGGTGCCGGTCTCGAAGTTCAAGCAGCAGATGGGCAAGATCGTGCTGAACGGCGCGACAAAGGACGCACTGAAGGCCGCCCCCAAGTTCGAGTACGCGAAGTAACCTTCGACGCGCGGCGCCCGGAGGGCCCCTGGGCGCCACGCGTCGAGCGCGGTCAGCGCGACGAATCGATACCCGCCGGACAGTCGTCACAAGAGTGTTACCACCCGCCATCCAGCCCTCGGTCCCTGACGTCGGCTGCGGGCTCGGGAGCGCCGGAGCGGAATTTGCCGGGTGACGTTAGAATGGCCTTCTTATGACTTCTTCCGGAAGGATCGGATAGGCGCTGTGCCCTGGGACCCTCGAATCCAGGCGCTGGTCGAGCGCTACCCGGTGCTGCGGGCCGTGGGCAACACGCCGCTCGTCCCGGTGGATGTGCTCAAGCGCGAGCTCCCGGACGTCGAGGTGTTCGCGAAGATGGAGTCGCTGAACCCCGGAGGCTCGCTCAAGGACCGGCCGGTGCTGCGGATGCTCCTCGGCGCGCTCGACGACGGCCAGCTCAAGCCCGGCAAGACCGTGCTCGACAGCTCGTCGGGCAATGCCGGCATCGCCTACGCGATGATCGGACGGATCATCGGCGTGCCAGTCGAGATCGTCATCCCCAGCAACGCGAGCGCCGAGCGCAAGAAGCGGATGCTCGCCCACGGCGCCACGCTGACGTTCACCGACGCGCTCCTGGGCTACGACGAGGCGCTGCGCGAAGTGCGTCGCCGCTTCGAAGCCGATCCCGATCACTACTTTTTCTGCGATCAGTACAGCAACCAGGACAACTGGCGTGCGCACTACGAGACGACGGCCGTCGAGATCATCCAGCAGACCGGCGGACGCGTCACCCACGTCGTCGTCGGCGTCGGCACCGGCGGCACCTTGACGGGTCTCGGTCGACGTCTCAAGGAGCACGACTCGTCGATCCGTCTCGTCTGCATCATCCCCGAGGCGTTCCCGGGCGTGGAGGGGCTCAAGCCGCTCGGCCGCGCCGAGGACATCGTGCCGGCGATCCTCGACGAGAAGCTGATCGATGAGCGCGTGCCCGTCAGCGTCGACGAAGCGTACCGCATGTGCGTGCGGCTGGCGGCGTCGGGGCTGTTCGTCGGCCAATCCTCCGGCGCCTACATGGCCGGTGTCGAGCGCGTCGCGCGGCGTGTCGGCCGCGGCCGCTTCGTCACGCTGTTCAACGACATCGGCGAGCGCTACTTCTCGACCCGCCTCTGGGACTGAGCGCGAGGCGCCGGCGCCCGCGTCAGACGCGACGCAAGTCCCCATCGATCCTTCGGGAAATGGATTTCGGCGCTGCCTCGCTCACCCGGGCGGGCTCGCCGGCTCCGTGAACAGGCCGAATTCCATCCCGCCCTCCCCTTGAAATTCGAGATATCCTACGGCTGAGCGTCCCATGACGGGGGGCCATTGACGGAGGGGGCCAACAATGCCAGGCGACAGGGTGTTCGATCGAAGCGCAGAGGATCTCGGCAACATCATCGGGCTCGAGCACGTCAACGTGAAGATCCCGGACCAGATCGTCGCGACGAACTTCTACGTGACGGCCCTCGGGCTCACACGTGACCCGTACATCATGACCGGCACCGAGAACATGTGGATCAACGCCGGGCAGCAGCAGTTCCACATGCCGACCGGGAAGCCGGAAGTGCTCCGCGGCACGATCGGATTCGTCGTGCCCGACCTCGAGGCGCTCAAGATGCGTCTCACGAACTCGCGCGAGAGGCTCGGCGGCACGAAGTTCATGTGCGCCGCCGACGACAAGTACGTCAGCGTCACCTGCCCGTGGGGCAACAAGATGCGGTTCCACGCCCCTGGCCCCGAGTTCGGTGACATGACCCTCGGCATTCCCTACGTGGAGTTCAACGTGCGGCCCAACACCGCCGTCGGCATCGCGAAGTTCTATCAGGTCGGGATGGGCGCGCCGGCGTCTGTCACGTTCAACGGCAACACGTCGGCGAAAGTCCAGGTCGGCGTCAGGCAGCACCTGATCTTCCGCGAGACGAACGAGCCCGAGGTGCCGTACGACGGCCACCACATCGCCATCTACGTCACGAACTTCTCGGGTCCGCACCGATGGCTGAAGGACCGCGGCCTCATCAGCGAGGAGTCGAATCCGGTCCAGTACCGGTTCAAGGACATCGTCGATCCGGAAAGCTCGAAAGTGCTCTTCACGATCGAGCACGAGGTACGCAGCGCGACGCATCCGATGTTCATGCGCCCGCTGGTCTCTCGCAACCCGGGCCAGATCCAGCGGACCTACCAGCGCGGCCGCGACGCGTTCTACCCCGGAAGCAACTAGACCACGCCGACACCGACTTCCCGTCGCCGGCTCACCCCGGCGACGGGAAGAGACATTCCCCATCTGCTCGTGCTGCCGAGCGGGACGTCTGCGCGCGCGTGAGCTGCCGCCCGCGCGTCGTGCTCACGATGCCGGCGCTAGGGCTTGTGCAGGAGATTCGGCAGGAGGGTGTTGGTCACGGGGCTCGTCGCCTGGTTCAAGGGATTCGTGGCGGTCGTGACCAGGCTGGTCACGGGGCTCGTCACGGGATTGACGACGGGAGCGACCGCCTGAGTCACCGGCGCCGTGACAGCCGTCACCGCGCCGGTCGCGCCTCCGGTCACCGCTCCGAGGGCACCCGTCGTGCCGCCGACCACTCCACCGAGCGCATTCGTCGCGCCGCCGGTGACCGAGCTGAGAGTGTTCGTGGCGCCGCCGGTCACGGACGAGAGAGCACCGGTGGCCGCACCGACCACGCCGCCGGCCGTGTTCGCCACGCCACCGACGACCGCGCCCACTCCGCTCGTCACGCCCTGCTGCGCGCCTGATCCGCCCTGACCGGACGCGCCCGGCGCCGGGTAGCTGACGCCCACCAGCTGCATCGCGTCGCGCAGCGAGATCTGCTTCACCTCGGCGCTGAGCGCCTCGGTGCTGGCCGCCGGCGCGCTCTTCGGCACCAGACTGAAATCGGCCGCGAGGCTCGCGGCGGTCTCGCGTGTGATCTTCTGCGGCGCAGGCACGGGCTGCGCGTCGACCACGGTCACGCGCTCGAGGGCGCCGACCTTCACGGCCGGCCCGCTCGGCGCGCCCGTCGTGTCGAGCCGGGTCACGTCGACGAGACCCCGGAGAATCGTGATCGTCGACTCGTGGCCGCCGACCGTCGGCTGCACCTCGGCGATCACCACGGTGCCGCGGATCGCCGTGACCGAGTTGGGCGTCTTGATCTCGATGACCTCGCCTCGCTTCATCAGGCCCTTGGCGACCGCGACCGCGATCCGGCCCGCGCCAAGGTTGATCGTGGCGACGCCCGGCACCTCGGTGATGGTCAGCGCCGAGCGCTCGCGCGCCGTGACGGTGGCCTTGCCACCCAGGAGCACGCGCACCAGCGAGCGGTCGCCGGTCGTGATCCGGTCGCGGAGGAAGAGGTCGTCCTTGAACTGGAGCGGCCGGGGCTCGGGCAGCGCCACGCGCGCCACGGTCGCGACCCCTTCGATGTTGGTGACCACGCCGACCGGCTCGAGCGCGAGCGCGGAGGACGCCAGCAGCAGCGCCGCGGCGCCCGTGAGCAGCATTGCAGCGATGACTCGCCTGACCAGGCTCATTTACTCTCCCTCGCCGGCGGCACGTCGTGTTTTCCGGTGGTGTCAAGTGCACGCGGCGAAGTGCACGAGGGAGCAAGCAAAATGCCAGCAGATTTCGGATATCCGTAAAAATCGAACCGAAAGGTTCTTCTAGATTTGGACCACCGGCCGTGAATGCGCCCTGGTCACGCGCGAGCCAGTCTGTCCGGTTCTGGCCAGCTTGGCCGTGCCGGAACAGATTCCGGATTCTTGCGTTCGCGCGCCAGTGGGACTACCCTCGCCCTCACTCGCGAGCGGCGAGCACAGGAGCCGGACATGTCCCTCAGAGCGATGTCGGCCGACAGCCACATGGACCTGATCTACCTCCCGCCCGACACGTTCACCTCGCGCATGGCGTCGCGGTGGCGCGACCGCGCGCCGCAGGTGGTGGAGCGCGACGGCCGCAAGATGTGGGTCTCCGGCGATGCGGTGCTCGGGCCGTGGGGCGTGTATGGGCCGGGCGTGACCGGCGGACGGCGCGGGCGCATCCTGGCCGAGGCGGGGTTCGCGTCCGGTACGCAGACGCGGCCGTCGAATCCGGGCGAGCGGCGGCAGGACCAGGAGCGCGACGGCGTCGAGGCCGAGATCATCTACGGCATCATCGGTATCTCGCGCGGCCTGTTCACCCACAGCGGTATCGCCGATCACGAGACGCTCGCCGCGGTGTACCGCGCGTACAACGACTACATCGCCGACTTCAACCGCACCCAGCCCGACCGCTTCTTCGGGCTCGGCTGCCTGCCCAACCACGACGCCGCCGCGGCGGCCGACGAGGTCCGTCACTGCGCCGAGCTGGGCCTGCGCGGCGCCGTGTTCGTGCCGTGGGGCTCGAAGCTCCCGGTGTGGCACCCGGAATGGGAGCCGCTGTGGGCCGCCGCCGAGGACACCGGTCTCGTGATCTCGTTTCACGTCTTCGAGGGCGGCGCCGCGACGGTGGGCTACGCCGTGCAGGGGATCCAGAGCCCGGCGTCGGCCGGCTCGTGGACGGTCGTCGCGCCGCTCCAGATGGACGAGATCTGCGCCTCGGTGATCCTGTCGGGCGTCTGCGAGCGCCATCCGAAGCTCACGCTGGTCCTCGGCGAGAGCGGGATCGGGTGGCTCCCGTACATGCTGGAACGCCTGGACGACACGTACGAGGAGCGTCTGGCCGACGATCTCAAGCTCAAGCTGCCGCCGAGCGCCTACTTCAAGCGGCAGATGTACGCGACGTTCCAGAAGGACTTCCACGGCGTGCGGGCGATGGCGGAGATCGCGCCCGACAATGTCATGTGGGGCTCGGACTATCCGCACCGCGACGGCACGTGGCCCTTCTCGCAGAAAGCGATCGAAGAGCAGTTCCGTGGCATCGCGCCGGCGATCCAGTCGAAGATGCTCTGGGACAACGTGCGCCGGGTCTACAACATCGCCGAGTCACGTCACAACCCGACCAGGTAGGACCGGGCGTGTCGGAGCCACCAGTGTCCATCCCAGACCACCCTCGATCCGAGCCGTCTCAAGGCCCTCGCTACAGACATCCGAGCCAACCTCACGGACCCCGCTACAAAAAGCCCCGCTAAAAAAAATCGTCGCGCTCGGCGGTGAGGGCATTGGGATCGAGGTCGTCGACGCCACCTGCGAGCTGCTGACCGCTGCCGGGTTCCCGCTGACAGTCCTCACGCCTCCGCACGGCGAGAGCGCGCGGCGCTCTCACGGCTCGCCACTGCCCGACGAGACCAGGCGCCTGTGCGGCGAAGCCGACGGCGTGCTGTTCGGCGCCGCCGGCAGCCCGGCGTCGTCCGCGGTCGTCTCGTATCTGCGCTGGCAGCAGGATGCATACGCCGGGGTGCGGCCGGTCAAGTACTACCGCGGCGCTGCCTCGCCGCTGGCCAATCCGGAGGGCATCGACTTCGTCGTCCTGCGCGAGAACTCGGAGGGACTCTATCCAGGGCGCGAGGGCGACCTGGCCGACCTGCGGCGCGTGATGCCCGAGCTCGCCGATCGGACCGGCCGTCGCGTCGCCGACTACGGCGAGGGGCGCTTCGCGGTGAAGATCGTGACGCGCAACGGCGCCGAGCGCATCGCGCGCTTCGCCTGCGAGCTCACGCGCCGGCGCCGAGCGCGAGGCCACGCTGGCCGGCTGACGTGCGTCACCAAGTCGAACGTGCTCCGTCTCTCCGACGGGCTCTTTCGCGAAGTCGTCGAAGAGGTCGTCAAGGGCTACCCGGAGCTGACGTACGAGCACTTCCACGTGGACGACGCAGCGCGCCGCCTGCTGCGCTTCCCGCAGAGCATGGACGTGGTCCTGTGCATGAACCTCTACGGCGACGTCCTGTCCGATCTCGCGGCCGAGGCGGCCGGCGGTCTCGGCATGGCGCCGTCGGGCTGCTTCGGCGATCGGTGGGCGTATTTCGAGTCGGTCCATGGCTCCGCGCCCGACATCGCGGGCCGCTCGATCGCGAACCCCACGGCGACGATCCTCTCGTCGGTGATGATGCTCGAGCACATGGGGCTCGTCGCCGAGGCCGTGCGGCTCGAAGCGGCCGTCGCGCGTGTCTATCGCGACGGCAAGCACCTCACGCGCGATCAGGGTGGGACCGCGACCACCCGGGAGCTCTGTCGGGCCGTCCTCGACGCCCTCACGTGAGCGAGGCGCAGCGCCGGCGCGAGATCAAGGACTACTACCTCGGCATCTCCGCCGACGAGATCACCTCCTACCTCACTCCCGCATCCTTCGACCTCTGGGATTCCGTCGCGCGCTATCGGCGGGAGCTCGACATCGGCGACCGCTGGCTCGAGGTCGGCGGCGGCGTGGGCGACCTCGCGGCGGCCGCGCTCGAGCGCGGCTACGACGTCCTGATGACCGACGTGCAGGCTGAGCTCCTCGAGACGGCGGCCGCGCGCCATCCTCGCCTGCGCGGCCGTCTCGAGCGCTCGGACGTCTTCGATCCGCGCGACGTCGCCGCGCTCGCCGCGCGCGGGCCGTACTCGATCGTGGCGGCGCTCGGCGCCGTGCTCAACCACGCGCGCGATCATGCGGAGCTCGCGCGCGGCTTCGACCACCTCGTCGCGCTCACCCAGCCCGGCTCGCTCCTGATCGTCGACCTCATGCTGAGCGAGATGTTTCCCGGCCATCCCGCGTCGATCTGGGCCGACATCCTTCACGTCCTTCCTAGCTTCGCGGACGTGGCGCGCCTGACTCGAGCGTGGGGGCTCCACGTGCTCGAGACACACTCGCTCTACCATCGCTATCCGCCGACGCCGGCGTACGATGCCGAGTTCGACGAGCGAATGCTGCGCCTGTTGCTGCACCGGGCGGAGACGCGCCGCGAGCGCGCCTGAGAAGCGCGGGGCTGCCTTGCCCGCGAGGCGGCCCACTGCGATAATCGCTGCCACGAACCACCCCGAGAGGAGAGAGCCATGCCGAATATCACGATCCAGTGGTACGCCGGACGGACCGACCAGCAGAAGCGTGAGATCACCGCCGCGATCACGGAAGCAATGGTGAAGATCGGCAAGACCACCGCCGACCAGGTCCAGATCGTCTTCCAGGACATCGAGCGGTCGAACTGGGGCGTCAACGGAAAGCTGGCGAGCGACTCGAAATGATCAGGACCGACACGCGTCTCACGGGGCTCGCCGTCGAGCTCGACGCGGGAGCGATCGCCCGGCGTGAGTTTCTCCGGAAATCCGCCATCCTGACCGGCTCGACCGCTGCCGGCCTGGCCGTGCTGCGCTCGATGGCGTCGGCGCAGCCCAAGACCAAGCTGCGCATCTGGCTCTTCAAGAGCTACGTGACCGGCGGAAACGACATCCTCGCCAAACAGGTCGAGGCCTGGGCGAAGGAGCGCAACGTCGAGCCCGAGTTCGACTGGGCCACCTTCGGCGACCGCGAGCAGAAGTTCGTCGCCGCGATCGAGGCCGGGAACCCGCCGGACGTGGCCGAGATGAACTACCAGGGGCCGATGCGCTACAAGGCGGCCCTGCGCGACGTCAGCAAGCTCGCGAAGGACCTCGCCGGTCCCCGCGGCGGGCTGTTGCCATACGCGGACCGGGTCGTGCAGCTCAATGGGCAGTACTTCGGGATCGCGCGCCTGGCGTTCGGCGGCGGGCTTCACATCCGCAAGGACCTGCTCGCCGAGAAGGGCCTCAAGATGCCGAAGGTGTACGACCCCGACGTGATCGACGTCGCCAAAAAGTGCCAGGATCCGTCGAAGGACATCTGGGGCTTCGGCCAGACGCTCAACCGCTGCGACGACGGCAACGGCTTCATGCAGAACATCCTCTGGGACTACGGCGGCAGCGCCTGGGACAAGGACGGAAAGCCGGCGCTCGCGACGTCGAATCTCAAGGCGAACATGACGGCGCTCCAGTTCGCCGTCGACACGATCCAGAAGCACAAGGTGCAGCCGCCGGGTGTGATGGGCTGGAACGACGCCAGCAACAACGAAGCGTACATGGCCGGCAAGCTCGTCAGCACGAACAACGGCGCCAGCCTCTACTACGCGATGGGCGCGAAGAATCACCCGCTGTTCGAGAAGACCCAGGTCATCCTCACGCCCGGCGGGCCGGCCGGCTCGTTCGTCTTCGCGGGCGCCTACAACTGGGGCGTCTTTTCGAAGTCGAAGCATCACGAGCTCGCCGAGGACATGATCCGCTGGGTCGAGGACGAGAAGCGGTTCGAGGAATACATGAAGGCGTGCAGCGGCCAGGCGGGTCCCGTGTACAAGTCGCGCGCCGAGCATCCGTACTGGAAGAGCAACCCGAACTACGAGGGCATGCTGCAGAACATCATGCGCAGCGTGTGGCCGGGCTACCCCGGACCGATCACGCCCGCGGCGATCGAGGTGCAGGCGCAGTACATGCTCTGCGACATGGCCGGGCGGGTCGTCACGGCCGGGCTCTCGCTCGAGGCCGCGCTGAAGGAGACGCACGGCCGGATCGAGGAAGTCTACAAGATCAGGGGAGGCAAGTAGCGCCGAGCGCTCCGACCATGGCCACCGTCGCGCAGATCCCAGCCGAGCGGGCGCACGCCGCCCGCCCGGGCACCATACTGCGGCGCCGACTCGGGGCCGACTGGCATCTGGGTTATCTGTTCGTGCTGCCGATGGTGGTCATGGTGCTGGCGCTCGTGGCGTACCCGTTCTGGTACGCCGCCTACCTGAGCCTGACGCGGAAGTACGTCGGCGTTCCGCCGGTCTTCGTCGGCTTCGAAAACTACGTGCGGCTCGCCTACGACGGCTTCTTCCGCCGCGCCGTCTGGAACTCGTTCGTCTTCACGTTCGCGTCCGTCGGCTTCAAGCTCGTCCTGGGCATGGTGATGGCACTGGTCCTGACCTCGCGGATCCGGTACCGCAATCTCTTCACCGGCCTGTTGCTGATCCCGTGGGTGGCGCCGACCGTCGTCTCCGCGCTCAACTTTCTCTGGATCTTCGACGCGAGCCTGGGCGTCCTGAACTATCTCCTGGTGCGAGTGTTCCGCATTTTGCCTCAGGGCGTCGGCTGGCTCAGCGAGGCCGGCACGGCGATGGCGTCGGTGATCTTCGTCAACGTGTGGCGCGGCTTTCCGTTCTTCGGGATCTCGTTCCTGGCCGGGCTCAAGGCCATCCCGGCCGAGCTCTACGAAGCCGCGGCGGTGGACGGCGCCAACATCGCGCAGCGCTTCCGCCACGTGACCCTGCCGTCGCTTCGGAACATCATCATCATCGTCATGCTCCTGTCGACGATCTGGACCTTCAACGACTTCGCGATCGTCTACATCCTCACCAAGGGTGGTCCGGGCGGCGCGACCCAGGTGCTGCCGGTCTTCACCTACGAGATGGCCTTCGGCGCCCAGCGGCTGGGCGAGGCCATCGCCGTGGCGCTCTACATGCTGCCGGCGCTCGCGATGGTGATCATCGT
>Ga0126369_10002828_pt1 | contig 12464 bp, 10 predicted proteins | sample PanSoiMetaPlot_1_FD_109646 | JGI IMG/M metagenome (GOLD analysis project Ga0126369, IMG submission 109646) | Tropical forest soil microbial communities from Panama - MetaG Plot_1 | ecosystem: Environmental > Terrestrial > Soil > Tropical forest > Bulk soil | place: Panama | collected 2016-02-17 | reverse complement strand
GGCTCTACGTCCAGGAGGGCGTCTACGACGCGCTCCTGGAGAAGCTGGTGGCGCGGGCGAAGCGGCTGAAGCCGGGCAACGGCATGGACCGCGACAGCCGGATGGGACCGATGCACACGGCGACCCAGCGTGCCGAGGTCGAGGCCCAGGTGCAGGACGCGCTGGACAGAGGCGCCAGCGTGGTGTTCGGCGGGGGCCGGCCCGAGGGTGACGGATACGCGAACGGCCACTTCATCAACCCGACGATCCTCGCCGGCGTGCCCGACGACGCGCGGATGTGGACCGAAGAGGTGTTCGGCCCGGCGCTGCCCGTGCGGAGGATCAGCGACCTGGACGAGGGCCTTGAGCTGGCCAACCGCTCGGTCTTCGGCCTGGGCTCTTCGATCTGGACCTCGAACATGAAGGCCGCGCACCGGGCGGTGCAGGAGCTGGAGGCCGGCTACACGTGGGTCAACGCGCTCCAGATCGCCCACGACGAGCTCCCGTTCGGCGGCACGAAGGAGTCGGGCTTCGGCAAGGAGCACGGCCTGGAGGCGTTCTACCAGTACACCGAGCAGAAGTCGGTGGTGTACGGCCTCGTCTGATCCCGACATTCCGCAGGCGCGTCCGTCCGCATGTGCGGTTCCGGGGTCCGCTGGATGTGCGGGTGCGGACCAGCGTGCGGTTTCGAATCAGTCTCGGCCGGCGCCTCGGGGGGACCCGTTCCTTCGGGTGCCCCCCGAGGTTGGGGAGCTCGACGGCCTCCTCTCAGGTAGGCCTCACTGGGTGGGGGGAGAGAGCTCGTTTCCGGCGTTGCCGCGCATGGGGGGGAGAGGCGCGGCGGGAACCTAGGCGGACCTCCGGTTGAGGCGGTCCCAGCGGCCCTGGCAGTCCACGCAGCGCGTCGCTTCCGGGCGGAAGCGGAGCCGCTCGGTCGGGATGCGGTTGCCGCAGTCCTCGCACTCGCCGTACTTGCCTTCGGCGAGGCGGCTGAGCGCGCGCTCGACCTGCTCGCGATTCTCAGAGAGCAGCTGGACCAGCCGGTCGTTGACCTCACGGTCACTCATGACCTGGGCGAAATCCGTGTCCTCGTAGTCGCGGGTCAGCACGCCGCCCATGGTCTCGGCGATCGACTTGTTGAGTCCAGCCTCCTCCTGGAACTGGCTCGCCAACCTCACCAGGGCGGCTCGGTTGGCCTCGAGCCTGACGATTCTTTCTTGGTCCTTTTCCGTCATCGAGGGCAACACCTCCTGTCGTGATGACAAGCGGGGGGACCCAAGACTATCACATTTCAGGCTCATGTCCAGGCGATCTTTCGGGACCCACCAATCGCCACTCGCGGGCGCGTGGAACGCCCACATTCGGGGCCACATTCCATGTGACAAAGTGGCTTGCCAAGCGGCCCGAAGCCTGGAAATAGAGAGCCCGCGGTCCATCTCCCGCGGGCTTCTCGTGGCCTTCGAAACGACCCGTTCAGGGCCTCCGGAACATGGTCTGCATGCGGATCGCCAGGCCCATGTCCCCCTTGATCTTGAGCTTGCCGCTCATGAACGCGGCGGTGGGGTCGAGGCCCCCGGTGAAGATCTTCACGAAGTCGCCGGAATCGGCGATCAGCGTCAGGTTGGGGCTCTCGACCTCGCCCTGCCCGGAGGTCGCCTTCCCGTCCGCGATCTTGATGAACCGCTTGCCTGCGTCGGCTCCCGTCAGGTCGAACTGGATCGTCGCGCTGGTGTTGCCGGCTTTCTCCGGCAGGAAGTAGGTCGGCATCTCGTTGACGACTACGTCTGGGGAGATATCGGCGGCGGGAGTCTGGTCGGTCATGAGATCCTCCAATAGTGACGCCATGCGGCATCGACGAAACCCCATCTTATACACCTGAATGACGGCATCCGAGCCCCGCGCGGCACACCCGAATTCCGACCTGACGCGGGTCACACCGGACGTCTTCGAGCTGCGGCTGCCGATCCCCTGGGAGGACACCCACGTCAACTGCTTCCTGCTGCCCGACGGGGAGCACGTGGACATGATCGACTGCGGCATGAGCTCGCAGGAGTCGTTCGGGCTGATCGCGGCGGCGCTCCGCGACGTGGCCGGCCCCCGGGCCCGCCTGCGCCGGCTGCTCGTGACCCACATCCACCCCGACCACTACGGCGGCGCGGGCGAGATGACGCAGCGGTACGGCGCGGACCTGTACCTCCACCGGCTCGAGGTGCCGATGGTGCACCCCCGCTACCTGGAGATCGAGCAATTGGTCGAGGAGGTGGGCCGGTACCTCCAGGTCCACGGGGTGCCGGACGCCGAGGCCGACTTCCTCAAGAACTCCTCGCGCGGCTTCCGCCAGTTCGTCAAGCCGGCGCTCCCCGTCCTGCAGCTGGACGGCACCGAGATCATCGAGCTGGGGCGCCGCCGCCTGCGCGTGGAGTGGACGCCCGGCCACTCGCCCGGCCACGTCTGCCTGTTCGACGTGGAGTCGCGCGTGCTGTTCGCCGGCGACCAGCTGCTGCCCAACGCGAGCCCCAACATCGGGCTGCACCCGCAGAGCACGCCCGACCCGCTGGACGACTACCTGGCCGGCCTGAAGAGGATCGTGGCGCTCGCGCCGTCACTGGTGCTACCGGCCCACGGCCGGCCGTTTCGCGGTGCGGCCGAGCGGGCGGACGAGCTGGCTGTCCACCACCGGCGGCGGAAGGACCAGATGGTCGGCGTCATCGGCGACGGCGAGCTGAACGCCTGGCAGGTGGCGACCGCGATCTGGGGCGTGCGCGAAAACCTGCACGAGATGCGCATGGCGCTCCAGGAGGGCCTCGCGCACCTGCAGTCGCTGAGCCGCGAAGGCCGGCTGGAGAAGCTCGCAACGCCGCACGCGGTCACGTGGCGCCGCGCGGCCGGCTGAACGCGGTTCAGGCCGTCACTTCGGATTCGCCGTCACGCGCCGGGTCGCGGGTCAGTCCTGGCACGGATCGACGACGCGGACGGGCGTCGCCGGAACGTCCGGGTCAGGGGGCCGCGATCGAGCTCAGGCGCTTCAGGCCCAGCGGGAACAGCTCCGCCGGGTAGCAGCCGACGCCGACCGTGCCCGGCCCCGCGTGCGCGCCCACGACCGGACCCAGCGGGGCCACGATCAGCGACTCCGCGTGGGGCTCCAGCGCCCGCGCGATCCGCTCCGCCGCCTCCGCGGCCGTCGCGTGGCCGACGAGCGCGCACACGGGCCCCTCGACCTCGCTCGCCAGCTCGATGACCCGCGTGAGGGCCCGCTCCTGCGTGCGGACCCGCTCCAGCGGCGCGACCTGGCCGTCAGCGATGGTGAGGACCGGCTTCAGCTGCAGCACCGAGCCCAGCAGGGCGCTCGCCCGCCCGATCCGGCCGCCCCGCCGCAGGTACTCCAGCGTCGCGACCATGAAGTACACCCGCATCCGCTCCTGGATGGGCCGGACCCGCTCGGCGATCTCCTCCGCGCCCGCGCCCTGCGCGGCCATCGCGCTGGCCGCGAGCGTCAGCAGCGCCAGCGGCATGGACACCATTCCCGTGTCCACGACCCGCACCCTGGCCGGGTCCACCAGCGCCGCGCCCTGGGTCGCCGCCTCGTACGTGCCGCTGAGCAGCGCCGAGATGTGCAGCGAGACCACCTCGTCGTGCTGGTCGAGCAGCTGCCGGTACACCTCGGCGAAGCGCCCGGGCGACGGCTGCGATGTGCTGGCGCCGCCCTCGGCCGCGGCCAGGCGGACGTAGAACTCGTCCGCGGTGATGTCAACGCCGTCCAGGTAGTCGCGGCCCTCGAGGATGACCGTGAGGGGGACGACGGTGATGCCGCGCTCGTCCACCAGGTCGGAGGCGAGGTCCGCGGTAGAGTCGGTGACGACGGCCACCCGCTTCTGGCTCATGGGCGGCTCAACGATAGCGCAGACCGCCGGCCCGATCCCGTGCGGATCAGCTCGGGGAGGGCCCCCGGGCCCTGCCGCCCGGCTCGTCCGGCAGGTCGGGCAGGTTGAGGCTGTTCACGAGGTCCCGGAACACGGCCAGCCGGTCCTCGTCCAGCTTGTCGGCGCCGGCCTCCTCCTCGTCCTTCTCGGGGATGACGCCGGCCCGCTCCAGCACCTCGGAGGCGACGAAGATCGGGCACTCGAAGCGGACCGCCAGCGCGATGGCGTCGCTGGGCCGGGAGTCGACGTCGATCTCCCGCCCGTTCTGCTGGAGGTGGAGACGCGCGAAGAAGACCTCCTCGGTCAGCGACGTGACGACGATCCGGTTGACCGCGATGCCGAGCTCGCCGAACGTGGTGGTCATCAGGTCGTGCGTGATCGGACGCTCGGGCGCCATGCCCTGGATCTTCATGGCGATGGAATTCGCCTCGAAGGGGCCGATCCAGATCGGGAGATAGCGCTCGTTCTGCTTCTCCTTCAGGATCACGACGTGCTGGCCCGTGGGCAGGTGCACCCGGATGCTGTCGACGTTCACCTCGATCAGATCGTCCGTCTCACTGGCTCCTTGCGACCTAGTCTAACCGCGCCCGACCGGCGCGGAGCCTTGGGGGTGCGGGCCGCGGGAAATCCGGCGCCGCCCTGACGGACAATGACCGGATGGCCAGGAGCTCCCGCCGCGGGCGGCTCATACTCGTCGACGCGCACAGCCTCGTCTACCGGGCGTTCTTCGCGCTGCCCCCGATGAGCACCTCGGGCGGAGTGGTCACGAACGCCGCGTACGGCTTCACCTCGATGCTCGCCATCGTGCTCGCGAACCGGCCCGAGTATGCCATCGCCGCGTTCGACATGGGCAGGCCGACGTTCCGCAGCCAGGAGTACGCGGAGTACAAGCAGGGCCGGCGGCCGATGCCCGACGACCTCCGGCCGCAGTTCGAGCTGGTCCGCCGGATCCTCGACTCGCTCTCCATTCCGATCGTGGGCGTCGAGGGGTTCGAGGCCGACGACGTCATCGGCACGCTGGCACGGAAGGCGGACGCGCTCGGCGCCAGCGTCACGATCGTGAGCGGCGACCTCGACTGCCTGCAGCTGGTGGGCGACGGCATCGAGGCCCTGGTGCCCAGGCGCGGGATCACCGACACCATGGTGTACGGACCCGACCAGGTGCGCCAGCGCTACGGCTTCGAGCCGATCCAGCTCATCGAGTACAAGGCGCTGCGCGGCGACACCTCCGACAACATCCCGGGGGTGCCCGGGGTGGGCGACAAGACCGCGGCCACGCTAGTCCAGCAGTTCGGGACCGTCGAGGCGCTGCTCGACGGTCTGGACCAGCTCAAGGAGGGCCGGGTCAAGTCCGCGATCGCGGCCAACGCCGACCAGATCCGCCTGGGCAAGCGGATGGTGACGATCCGGACCGACGTGCCGATCGAGCTCGACCTCGACGCCGCGCGCTGGCTGCGGTACGACGCCAATCGCGCCCGGACCGTCTTCGACGAGCTGGAGTTCCGGCAGCTGCTGGCACGCCTGCCGGTGCCGGACGCCGTGCCGCTGCAGCCGAAGCTGGCGCTGGAGCCGGTCGAGCTGTCGGGCGCGGTCGCGATGGTCGACGAGGAGCACCTCCCCCAGCTGCGCGAGGAGATCGCGGCGGCCGAGGAGGTCGCGCTGTTCGGCCTCTGGGACGGACAGCCCCGCAGCGGCACGCACGTCGGCATGGGCGTAGCGATCGGGGACCGCGCCTGGTACGTGCCGGCGGCGCTGGTGGGCCGGCTGGCCGGCGAGCTGGCCGCGCGCCCGCTGCTGGCCCACGACGTGAAGGAGATGCAGCTCGCGCTGGGCGCCATCGCGCCGGGCGAGCACGACTGGCGATTCAGCACCCACCTGGCGGCGTACCTGCTGGGCGCCGGCGCCCGCGACCCGCGGCTCGAGGACCTGGCCCGCGAGTTCCTGGGCATGCAGCTCGTGGCCGCGGACCAGCTCCTGGGCACGGGCCGCAGCGCCCGCCCGGCCGCCGACTGCGCACCGGGCGACTGCGCCGAGTTCGTCGGCGGCCGCGCCCAGGCGGTGCTCCACCTGCGGCCCAGGCTCGACGCCGAGATGCGCAACCTCGGCGTCGACTACCTCTTCCACGAGGTCGAGATGCCGCTGGCGGGCGTGCTGGCCGGCATGGAGGCCGAGGGCGTCGCCATCGACGTGCCGTACCTCCGGGACATGCAGGAGGAGCTCCAGGAGCAGCTGACCGCGCTCGAGGCCGAGGTGGGCGAGCTGGCGGGCTACCAGTTCAACCTCAACGCGCCGCAGCAGCTGGCCAAGCTGCTCTTCGAGGACCTGCGCCTGCCGGTCGGCAAGCGCACCAAGACCGGGTACTCGACGGACGCCGACACGCTGGAAGCCCTGCGCGAGAAGCACCCCATCGTGGGCCTGGTCCTGGAGCACCGGCAGCTCAGCAAGCTCAAGTCCACGTACGTGGACGCGCTGCCGGGCCTCGTCGACCCCGTGACCGGCCGAGTGCACACCTCGTTCGGCCAGGCCTCCACCGCGACCGGCCGGCTCAGCTCGTCCAACCCCAACCTCATGAACATCCCGGTGCGGACGGAGCTCGGCCAGCGCATCCGGCGCGCGTTCCGGGCGGCCCGGCCGGAGCACGCCATCTTCGCGGTCGACTACTCGCAGATCGAGCTGCGCGTCGCCGCCCACCTGAGTGAGGACCCGCAGATGCTGGCCGCGTTCGCCGCCGGCCACGACATCCACGCGGCCACCGCGGCCAGGGTGTTCAAGGTGCCGATCGAGCACGTGGACCCCAACCAGCGCCGGCTGGCCAAGGTCGCGAACTTCGGCTCGATCTACGGCCAGGGCGAGTACGGCCTGTCCCAGCAGCTCAGCATCCCCGGCGACGAGGCGCGCGCCTTCCTCCGCGAGTACTGGAGCACGTACGAGCGGCTCAAGGAGTGGCTGGACGCGCTGCGCGCGGACGCGCGCGACAAGGGCGTGGTGGTCAGCGCCACCGGCCGGCGCCGGGCCATCCCGGACCTGCGGTCGCCGAACTACAGCCTGCGCATGGCGGCCGAGCGGATGGCCATCAACTTCCCGATCCAGTCGCTGGCCGCCGACATCATCAAGATCGCGATGGTCCGGCTGCAGCAGGAGCTCGACACGAAGCTGATGACCGGCCGCATGCTCCTGCAGGTGCACGACGAGCTCGTCTTCGAGGTGCCCGCCGCGGAGGTGGACGAGTTCGCCGAGATGGTGCCGCGCGTGATGACGGGCGCGTACGAGCTCGCCACCGGCCTGGAGGTCGAGGCCAGGGCCGGGGCCAACTGGGCCGACCTGCGCAGGCTCACCACGGTCGTCGCGTAGTCCCGCGTTGCCCGAGCTCCCCGAGGTCGAGACCGTCGCCGCCGACCTGCGGCCGCACCTGGTGGGCAGGACGATCGTCTCCTGCGACGTCCGCTTCCCCACGATCGTGCGTCACCCCGACCCGGAGCGCTTCGCTGCCCTGCTGACCGGCCGCCGCATCGAGGCGGTCACGCGCCGGGGCAAGTACCTCTTCCATCGCCTCGACGGCTGCCTGGATGAGCCCACGCTGCTGGTGGTCCACCTGGGGATGACGGGACAGTGGCGGTGCGTGCCCGCGGAGACCCCCGAGCCGGACCACCTGCACGCCGTCCTGCGGCTCGACGACGGCCGCGAGCTCCGCTACCGCGACACCCGACGCTTCGGCCGCCTGCTCCTGGGCACCGAGTCGGAGTTGGTGGCGGCGCGCAAGCTGCCGCGCCTCGGCCCGGAGCCGCTCGATCCCGGGTTCACAGCCGCCGACCTCTACCGGCGGCTGCACGTCCGCCGGGCGCCCGTGAAGGCCCTGCTGCTGGACCAGATGGTGGTGGCCGGTGTCGGCAACATCTACGCGGACGAGTCCTGTTTCCGGGCGCGGGTGCGTCCAGACCGGACCGGGAGCAGCCTCAGCCGGCCGGCGGTCCGACGTCTGCACGACGCGCTGGCGTCGCTGCTGGCCGAGGCGATCGCGAACCGGGGCAGCTCGGTCGACACCTATCGCGACGCCTGGGGCCAGATGGGCGGCGAGCAGGACCTGCTCCAGGTCTACGGCCGCGGCGGCGAGCCGTGCCCTCGCTGCGGCCGGCCGCTCGCGGTCGTGCGTCTGGCGGGCCGGACGACGGTGTTCTGCCGGCGGTGCCAGCGCTGAGCACGCCGGTCGCGCGCGCCCTCGCCGCCCTGGGACTGCTCGGGGTCGCCTTCGCCGCGTACACGCAGGCGGTCGCGGGCGGCCTGCTCGCGCCCCTGGACCTGGAGGTGGCGCGCGCCTTCGCGCCGGCCTGGCGGCCGGCGCTGGAGCCGTTCGGCCAGGTGATCGCCGTGGCCGGCGGGATCGAGCTCACGAGCCTGCTCGCGGCGGGCCTCGCGATCCTGCTCTGGAGGCGCGGTTTCCGCGTCGAGGCGGCCGCCCTGCTGGCGTTGCCGCTGGCCATGGCGCTCGAGGCGGTGTACCGGTGGACCCTCAGGCACCCGGCCCCGATCGGCTTCGCGCATCCGGATGGCCCCAGCGTCGTAACGATGTTGCACGGCGGAACGCTGACATTGAATGGGAGCTACCCCTCCGGGCACATGATCCGCACCCTCTTGGTCTATGGTTTAGGGGCGTTCGTCGTCCGGCGGCTGGCGTCGCCCGGTTGGGCGCGGACGCTGGCAGCGCCGGCGGTGGCCATCGTGGTTGGATTTATGGCTCTCGACCGTGTTTACCTTGGTGTCCACTGGCAATCCGACGTCGTCGGCGGGCTGCTCCTCGGTGGGGTGGCTCTGGCAGGAGCCATCGCATGGCTCGATCGGCCGCGTGCGGCGGTCTAGCCACGCGGCACGAGGCGAATTGAAAGCGTCCCCTTCACCCCACAATCCTGAGATGCTCGAGGGGCCGACCGACCGTGGGTCGGCGACGAACCTCGAGTGGCTGCTGAACGAGGTCAGGTTCCACTGAGCGCACCCGACGTATCACCGCAGGAACACTCCCCGGACACGCCGACCGACTCCGAGACCGCGGAGGAGCGCGCCCCCGAGGCGGCCGAGAGCAGGCGCAAGGCGGGCGAGAACGGCGCCGCCTCCGATACGAGGCGGACGGCGTCCGACGCTCCTCGCACCGACGCGCCCACCACCCGAACGCCCCTCACGCCTCCACCGCCTCCGCCGCCCGAGGCCGGCACCCGGCCGATCGCCCGACCGCCCAGGCCCGCGGGCCCGCAGGCGTCCGCCTCTCAGCCTGGGCCCGCGAGCGGAACGCCGTCGGCGGGGTCGCGTCCCGGCGGTCCGGTGGCGCCGCGGCCGCCCGCGCCACCGCCCCGGCTGAGCGGCACTTCGGCCGGCGCCGTGCCGCCGCGGCCGCCGTCCCGCAGAGCGCCGTCGGCGGACGCGCCCGGCGCGCCGCCGCGGTCGCCGGCGCCGAGCACACCGTTCGTCCCGCGGCCGCCGGGACCGTCGCCGGCCCGCCCGGCCCAGCCAGGGACGCCGGACGACGCGACGCGGCCCGTCGGCCGGCCGCCGGCGTCCCCCGGACCACTGCCGACGGCCCCGCCGCCCGTGCCCCCGCGGGCGCCGGCGCCCCCCGGACCCCCACCCGACCGGCCGACCAGGCAGAGCACGTCGCCGACGGCGCGGCCGCCGGCTCCCGCCCAGGGGCCGCCCAGAGCCTCCGCACCACCGCCGCCGCCGGGCGGGCCGCCCGCGTCGCCTCCGGCCGCTCCGCCGCCGTGGCCGCCCGCCCCGGGGGCGGAGTCGCCGCCGCGCTCGCCGGCGCCGCCCGGGCCGCTGCCGACCCTGCCGCCGCGGCCGCTTGCGGGCCCCGCGCCCGCGTCCCGGCCCACGACGCCGCCGCCGGGCCCCCTGCCGGCGGGCCCGCGGCCACCGACGTCCCGGCCCACCGCGCCTCCCGCGGCCGCGCCGCCGCCGGGGACCGTCCCACCGGGGGCGCTGCCGACTGGACCGCCGCCGCCGGCCTTCCGCGCGATCCCGCCGCCGCCGGTCGGCCCGCCGCCGGGCGCCATCCCACCGCCGCCGGTCGGCCCGCCGCCGGGCGCCATCCCGCCCCCGCCGGTCGGCCCGCCGCCGGGCGCCCCGCCGCCCCGTGGCCCGCTGGGCGCGCCGCGTCCGGCGGGGCCGCCGGGACCGCCGCCCCGCCCGACCACGCGCCTGCCCGCCGCACCGCCGGCCCCGGCCCAGGCCCCGGCGCCGGAGCCTGACGACGACCCCTTCGTCGTCCCCGAGGTGCGGCCGGCGCGCTCGGCCGCCTCGATCAGGGGCGAGGCGTGGGACCTGCTCGGTCAGCCGCTGGGCCTTCGCGTCGACGACGTCAGCCGCGTGTTCAAGTCGGGCGACGTGCAGGTCGCCGCGCTCGAGCACGTGTCGTTCGAGGTCGCCCCGGGCGAGTTCGTCGCCATCACGGGCCCGTCCGGCGGCGGCAAGTCGACGCTGCTGGCGCTACTGGGCGGCCTGGACCGGCCCAGCACGGGCCGGGTCTACGCGGCCGGCGCCGCGCTCGACCAGGTCAGCCGCACGCAGCTCGACGACTACCGGCTCCAGCGCGTCGGCATCATCTTCCAGACATTCAACCTGGTCGCCTCGCTCACCGCCGAGGACAACGTGGCGCTGCCGATGCTGCTGGCGGGCGTCCCCCTGGAAGAGCGCCGGCAGCGGGCCAGGCGACTGCTCGAGCTGGTCGGCCTGGGCCACCGCGCCCGGGTGCGCGGCGGCCGTCTGTCGGGCGGCGAGCAGCAGCGCGTCGCGGTGGCCAGGTCGCTGGCCAACCGGCCGGGCCTGATCCTGGCCGACGAGCCCACGGGCAACCTGGACTCGACGCGCGGCGGCGAGGTCCTGGACCTGCTCCAGGAGCTCAACCGGAACGGCTGCACGGTCATCCTGGTCACCCACGACCCGGAGGTGGCACGGCGCGCCGACCGGGCCATCCGGCTCCGGGACGGCAAGGTCGTGCCGGGTGTGCAGTCGCCTCGTCGCACCGGCCGCGCGCCGGAGCAGCTCGACCCGCCGCGCCGGCTGTCGCGTTCGGACGCGTTCAAGCTCGGTCTCCAGAGCACCGGCCGGCGGCCGCTGCGGACGGCCATCACCACGGCGGGCGTCGCGATCGGCATCGGCGTGATGAGCATGATCCTGGCGCTGGCGGCCGGCCTCCAGCAGCAGGTCGTGGACACGGTCACGGCCAACACGCAGCTCCAGACGGTGGACATCACCGGCCCTCTGCCCGGCGGGCAGGCGCGCCCGCTCGACTCGAACGCGCTCGCCAACCTGGAGACGATGAGCGCCGTCCAGATCGGCTGGGGCAAGACGATCGTCGGCGGCACCCTCGGTCCGGACGGGGCCAAGAGCCCGCCCCAGTACTCGGTGGTGGGCCTGCCGCCGCAGCGCACGCACTCGCCGCAGGCGGACATCCTGGCCGCGGGCTCGCTGCCCAGCGCCGACGACGCCCAGGAGATCGTCCTCACGGTCGACCAGGCGCGCAAGTTCGGCTGGGCGCCGGCCGAGGCGATCGGCAAGAAGATGCGGTTCACCGGCCTCTACCCCGGACCACCGGGAGCGGGCGGGACGGCCGCCGCGAAGCCGCAGCAGCTGGTGCTGACCGTGGTCGGCGTCGCGAACGGGGCGCCCGGCGGCGATCCGACGTGGGCGCTGCTCCCCTACGAGACGGCCAACCAGTTCACCGTGCAGATGCGCAGCCAGAACAGCTGGACGCGCGACCCCTACGTCGGCATCACGCTGATGGCCGACTCGCTGAACAGCGTGACCGCCGTTCGCGACGAGGCCGAGCAGGCCGGCTACTCGGCCACGACCAACGAGGACCAGCTGCGCGCGTTCGCCGAGCGGCTGAACTACGTGGAGCTGGCGCTCGCCGGGCTGGCGGTCATCGCGCTCGGCGTTGCCGCGCTCGGCATCGCGAACACGATGTTCTCGGCGGTGCTGGAGCGCACCCGGGAGATCGGCGTCTTCAAGGCGCTGGGCTCGCGCGCGCGGGACATGGCGCTGATCTTCGTGGCGGAGTCGGGCCTCATCGGGATCGCGGGCGGGATCGCCGGCGTCGCGGTGTCGGCGCTCCTGGCCAAGATCGGCAACGACCTGATCGACCGGATCGCGCAGGGCCAGGGCTCCGGCGGGGGCCTCCACCTGTTCGAGCTGAACCCGCTCATCGGACTGGCGGCCGTGCTCGTGGCCATCGCCATCAGCGCGCTGAGCGGCCTGCTGCCCGCGGTGCGCGCATCGCGGCTCGACCCGGTCCAGGCCATCCGGTACGAGTAGCGCGGGCCCGCCAGCCGAGTGCGCTTCACGCCCACCGAGCTGACCGAGAGCGAGGTGGCGCTCCAGCGCGAGGTCCGCGAGTTCCTGGCCGCGGAGCTGCCGCGGGGCAGCTTCGGTCAGGGACTCGGCATGCAGGCGGGCCGGGACCGCGCGTTCTCCCGTCGGCTGGCCGAGCGCGGCTGGGTGGGCATGGCGCTGCCCCGCCGCTACGGCGGGGGCGACCGGAGCGCGGTGGAGCGTTTCGTGGTGGTCGAGGAGCTGCTG
>Ga0126369_10002827_pt1 | contig 12464 bp, 7 predicted proteins | sample PanSoiMetaPlot_1_FD_109646 | JGI IMG/M metagenome (GOLD analysis project Ga0126369, IMG submission 109646) | Tropical forest soil microbial communities from Panama - MetaG Plot_1 | ecosystem: Environmental > Terrestrial > Soil > Tropical forest > Bulk soil | place: Panama | collected 2016-02-17 | reverse complement strand
GTAGTGCGAAATAGTGCGACCAATAATTGAGGGCGTAGCCGTCACTTTCGGTGCAGTCTATCCTATCTCTTATAAGCCAGGCAAACCACAGTTGTCCGCAAGTCACGAAAGTCAAACATTACTCAGCCTCCTTTATTTCCTGCAGCTCATGCCTCTAATTTCTTAACTGAGCTTGTTCGTCTGTGTATCGACGACCTAGCAAGATTCTCCCCGCCGCTGTAACAGGAAGGCCGATGCTTCGCTCTTCAGTGTAGCGCTGGTTTTTATGCCGAGTAAGCTACAAGATTCGTTCCAGCCGGGACATTGGGAAGACCGGTCTTTTTATTGGCTTTGGGAATTGGGGTCGAAGACGATGGAGACGTCCACTTCCGATTCGGCGCTTTCAGGAGCGAACAGCCACTGCTTCACGGCTTTCTGCGCACAATTGGCGAGGATCGGATTTCCTCCAACGATCGAGGAATCGCGAACGGTTCCGTTTGCGTTAACGTACACTCGCAGTTTTACAACTCCACCGATTCCACGCTGCTTCAGTACCTCAGGGTATTGCGCAGGGACTCTCTTCAGAATCTTGCGCGTGGTGGTGGTCTGTTGCGACAAAAGCGCGCCGGTGCAGAGCAGGCACAGCAGACCGCACGTCAGGCCGCGCGCCAGCTTGTTGTGATTTCGGTCTCCGCTCATAGACAAACCTTGTCGCCCGGGCGGGGGCGGCTTGGAAATGGCAACTTCGCTCTGCGAGAAATGGGGCACGGACAAGGCCAGTCCGAGATGAATCCTGGCGGCTTCTCCAAAAAGACAATACCAGTCGGCGCTTCATGTAAGTCACTGATAATCGGCGTGTTAGTGGAATGCCGACGTGTTATGGCGATGCGTACGGGACGGTCTTTTTCCGCTCAATCTCACTTGGTCTATTCAGCTTGAGACGGCGTCACCGTCTGGGTGAGAAGACCGGCAGAACAGAGACTCTGGGAGACTTCAGCTGTGTCGGTTCTCCGCCGACTTTAAACGAGATGAATCGCCATTGCGGCGACGGACGCGGGCGGGAATACGTGCGTGATCGCACCGCTTCGCACGGTGACCTCGGCGGAACGTGGAACGACCGCTTCGCGGTTCGCGAATGTGTTGCAGGCCTGGATGTGCGAAGCCGCCAGGACGCGGGCTGTGGCTGATGTAGCGGACGCTCCCGCCAGAGAGATTGTGGTTTCTCGAGCTTGCTTGGTGTCGGGATTTACTACCGTAAGCAGCAAATCTTTGCCGCGAATGGATGCCGAACCATTCAAGCCCAAGAAGGTTGCCGGCTTGCCATCGCGATCGTACTGCACCTCGGGCGCCGAGAACACCGAGCGGACCAGCTCGCCACCCTGGTGGCCAGAGTAAAGATCGAACACGTGGCCCACGGGAGTGATAACGAAGTGGTCCTCGTGTGCCAGGTACAAGCTGTTGAGGCAATTGATCAGTTGCGCGCAGTTGCCCATGGCCACTTGCGAGGCGTGGCGATTCAGGATGTCCAGGGTCAGGCCGCTGAAAACGGCGTCGCGCTGCGTCGGCGTTTGTTCCAGCAGATCGCCGGGCGTGAGGGCACTTCCGGGGCGATACCAGGGTCCCCACTCATCGACGACGAGTTTCACGTGGCGGTCCTTATCGAATTCACCCATGGCCTGCCAATGCGATTCGATCATGGGCTCCAGTCGCTGGCCTTCGCGCAGAAGTTCGTACCAGTCGGTGACATCGAATTGCAGGGCATCGCCTTTGCCCTTCTCCCAGTCGTTGGTTTTCCCGCGGCTGAGATTCCAGGCATAGTGATGTAGGCCGATACCATAGATGCTGTTTAACTGTTCTTTTCCCTTGCGAAGGACTTCCTCGAAGAAACCTTTCGTCCAACTGAGATCGTGGTCGGCCGGCCCGGAGGCGATGAAGTCGAGAGGTTTGCCGTATCCCGGCACCCAGGCGGTGTAACGGCGAAATTCCACTGCGTATTCCTGCGGAGTAAAGTTGCCTCCGCAGCCCCACGATTCGTTGCCAACCCCCCAATACCGGACATTATATGGTTCGGGCGAACCCGCCCTTGCGCGTTCGTCGGCGAGCGTGGTGCTGCCGGCAGGAGAGTTGCAATATTCGACCCAGCGAGAGAATTCTTGCGCCGGGAGGGAACGTACATTCGCTGCAAGATAGGGCTGCGCACCGATCTGTTTGCAGAAACGTGCGAATTCATCGGTGCCGAATTCATTGGGCTCATACCTGTGCTTTGCGGGAGACTGGTCACTGAATGCCCAGAAATTCGTGCGGCGCGGGCGCTTGTCGGTGGGACCGATGCCGTCGCGCCAGTCGTAGCTGTCGGCGAAGCAGCCGCCGGGATAGCGAATCACCGGAGCCTTTATCTTTTTCATGTGCTCGACCAGATCGCGGCGAAGTCCGTCGATGTTGGGGACCTTGGATTTGGGGCCGACCCAGATGCCGTCGTAGATCACTGCTCCAAGGTGCTCGGTGAAGTGGCCGTAGATGTTGGGGGGAATGGTACCCTGGGTCTCTCCCAGCAGGATTTCAATCTTTGCTTCAGAAGAGCTTGCCGCTAGGGAAGGGAATCGCGAAAAACAAAACGCAGCCGTGCCTACAATCGTAGACTGCAGAAATTCGCGGCGAGTTTTCAAGGTAGTCTCCTGCGTAACCGGGAATTGTGTCACGAAATCGGTTGGCGGAAGAAGATACCGAACATTGCAAGAGAGCGGGTAAAAAGGAGGTGCGGCAAAATTCCTATTGTCAAGCCATAGGAGTTGTGGCATCTTCCCTATGGCAAGGCCATAGGAGCGTTATGGGCGACAAAGCAGATGTTTGGCAGGGCACGCTGGCGTTGATGATCCTGAAGACGCTGGAGTCGATGGGCGCGTTGCACGGGTACGGGATTGCCCGGCGCATCGAACAAATCAGCGGAGACATTCTTTCTGTGAATTACGGCACGCTATATCCAGCGCTGCTGAAACTCGAACAAGAAGGCTACGTAGCCTCCGAGTGGGGGGTTTCCGACAACAACCGCCGCGCGAAGTATTACAAGCTGACGCGAGCGGGGCGCAAGCAATTGGAAAAAGAAGCGCGCGATTGGGAACAGACCACCGCGATCCTGGCGAAGTTCCTGTCGACAGCGGAGCAATCCTGATGCGCCCGTTACGTGCGTGGCTGTTGAGGCTGGGCGGGTTGTTTCAGAAGCAGCGCCGCGATAGCGAGCTGGCGGATGAGTTGGAGAGCCACCTCGCGATGCACATTGAGGACAACTTGCGGGCGGGCATGTCCGCTGAAGAGGCGCGGCGCGCGGCGTTGCTGAAACTCGGTGGCCTGGAACAGACTAAGGAAAGTTATCGAGAGCGAGGCGGACTCCCATTCCTTGAGACCCTGCTCCAGGACTTGCGTTTCGCCCTGCGCACGTTCCGCAAGAATCCGGGCGTTACGGCAATCGCGGTTCTTACGCTTGCGCTGGGGATCGGCGCGAACACAACAATTTTCAGCTGGGTGCGATCCGTGCTGCTGAACCCTCTTCCCGGTAGTGGCGACCCGGAACGTGTGGTCGCACTCGAAACCCTTGCGCCCAACGGTGACTGGCTGCCAACTTCCTATCTGGATTTTCGGGATTTGCGGGAGAACTGCAAGCTCATGGAATCGATGTCGGTAACGAAGCCCATGGTGCTTGCGGTTGGAAATGACAGTAGTGTCGAGCATGTGTGGAGCGAAGCTGTTTCAGGAAACTTTTTTGAGTTGTTGCAGGTCAAGCCACAGGCGGGCCGGTTCTTTTCCACCGCGGAGGTTGACCACGAGCAAAATGCTCATCCGCTGGTGGTTATCGCCCACTCCTTCTGGATCAGCCATTTTCACGGAGATCCTGGCGTCATCGGCGCAACGGTGCGCATCAATCACTTTCCCTACACGGTGATCGGCGTTGCGCCCAAAACATTTCACGGCTCCATGGCGGGATTGTCTTTCTCCATGTGGGTGCCCGCCACAATGTATGGCCAGTTGAGCTCCACGGGCGATCACACGCTCCGCGATCGAAAGTGGCGGACATTTCGCGTGCTTGTCCGCCTCTCCCCGGGCGCGCTCATTGAGCAGGCACGGGCCGAAGTTCAGTCACAGGCAAACCAGATGGCGCTGCGGGACGCCGATACAAACGAAGGTACGAGCGCGACTCTCCTGCCTTTGTGGAAAGCTCATTACGGGATTCAAAATTCCCTGCTGGGTCCGCTCAGTAGTTTGATGGCGGCTGCAGGCGTTCTGCTGCTGATCGTTTGTGCGAATGTGGCTAATCTGCTGCTGGCCCGAGCCACCAGCCGGCAAAAAGAATTTAGCGTGCGCCTGGCGCTGGGCGCGCCGCGCTTTCGCTTAGTTCGCCAGCTTCTGACGGAATCACTGCTCATCGCTTTAGCCGGGTCGGTGGCGGGACTCGCGTTTGCTACTCCGCTTGGCGGCTCCCTCGGCGACCTGCTTCCGCACAGTTCTTTGCCAACGCTGGCGCAAGCTCCCATTGATGCCGGGGTGCTGTTTTTTATGATCGCGCTCACATCCGTGGTGGCGCTGTTAGCAGGAATCGTACCGGCGATGCATGCTGCCAAAAGCAATGTGCAGGCAACACTCAAAGAGGGCGGCCGAGCTGGCGGGTCAACTGCTCGTTCTGTGCGTCTATTGCCCTGGTTCGTAACCTCCGAGATGGCTCTTGCAACCGTGGCGCTGATTGTCGCTGGGCTGTTCGTAAAGAGCTTCCATCACGCCAGCGAGATTCATCCGGGATTCGACCCCGATCATGTTGCCATCGCGCAACTGAGCCTGGGCGCGGCAAACTACGACGCCGAACAGGCGAACTCATTTTGCGTGCGTTTGCGGGAAAAACTCGAGGGCGCTCCCGGCGTCGCTGCCGTCAGTTACACGGACTACGTTCCACTGAGCATCGCGGCCGGTTCATGGGAGGACTTGCAGGTCCAGGGTTATGTCGCCTCGCCGAGCGAGAATATGAAAATCTACCGTACCCTTGCGGCGCCGGGGTATTTTGGGCTGATGAAAATCCCGCTTCTGCAGGGCCGGGACTTCAACGCGCGCGACGATATGAAAGCGCCGCCAGTGATGATTGTCAACCAGGAGTTTGTGCGGCGATTTATCCCCAGTGGTACCGCGATTGGGCGTCGCGTGCAGGGCTGGGGAAAGTGGTTCACCATTGTCGGGGTGGCTTCCGACAGCAAGATTTACCGGCTCACCGAGGCTCCCATGCCATATTTCTACGTTCCCATCCGCCAAATCTATCGCCCCGAAATGGGTTTGGTCTTCTTCGTCCGTACCTCCGGAACGATGGATGGCGCGATCGCAACGTTGCGCCGAGAGGTTCAGGCTGTGGACCCTACGGTTCCTCTTCTTGAAGCCGCTTCTTTAAACGACGGCATCTCCCTGTCCCTTTTCACCCAGAGAATTTCGGCCAGCCTTCTGAGTGTTCTCGGCAGCGTGGCTTTGTTTCTGGCCGCTCTTGGACTCTATGGAGTGATGGCTTACTCCGTGGCGCAGCGTACCAATGAGATCGGCCTTCGCATGGCACTCGGCGCGCAACGCAGCGACATTTCTCGTGTTGTGCTCGGCCAAGGCGCAAGGCTAGCGGGAATCGGTGTGATCGCCGGTGCGGCGTTGGCATTCGCAATCACGCGCTTGCTCTCCAGTTTGCTCTTCGGCGTCAGTGCCAGCGATCCGCTGACATTTGTAGGCGTTGCCGTTTTATTGACGATGGTCGCGATAGCTGCGTGCTTCATCCCTGCCTGGCGGGCGATGCACGTCGATCCCATGGTCGCTTTGAGGTACGAGTGAGGTGCACATGAGAAGCTTACGATCGTTGTTGTTGCGCATGCGAGACTTGTTTCGGCGCGAGAAACGCGAGCGCGAGCTTAGCGACGAGCTCGCCTCGCACCTCGCCATGCACATCGAGGACAACGTGCGGGCGGGTATGTCGTCGCAACAGGCCCAGCGCGCGGCGCTGCTGAAACTCGGCGGAGTGGAGCAAACGAAGGAGAACTGCCGCGAACGCGGCGGGCTGCCGGTACTGGATTGCTTGCTGCAGGATTTGCGTTTTGCCTTGCGGATGCTGCAAAAGAATCCCGGTTTTACGGCAGTCTCAGTTCTCACTCTGGCGCTCGGCATTGGTGCAACGACCGCGATCTTCAGCGTCATGAACGCCGTCCTGCTGAGGCCCTTGGCGATGGAAGACCCCTCTCGCGTGGTGTACCTACAGGAACAGTGGCGAGACCTTTTCCCGGGTCTCTCGGTAGGAAACTTCACCGATCTTCAGCAGCAGAGCTCTTCGTTCACAAAACTTTGCGCCTCCAACAACGCGAGCTTCAACCTGGCAACCAGCGAGGCGCCCGAGCGTGTAGAGGGCGAACAGGCCACAGGGGATTATTTCGCCACCTTCGGGGTCCAGCCGATTGCCGGACGTGTGTTCACGGTTGATGATGACAAGCCCGGGCGCGCGCAAGTGGTCGTCATCAGTGAACGGCTGTGGCGCACGCATCTTCACGCCGCCTCGTCGATTGTGGGCCAACCACTACGTGTGAACGGCGCGCCATACGTCGTGATTGGCGTCATGCCGAAGACGTTCGATCCGCTTTTGGACAACAGCGACATTTGGATTCCGCAGGCCTTCACAGCGCCGCAACTTGCCGATCATGACAATCACTATTTGAATGTTATGGGCCGGCTCAACTCTGGTGTGCCGCTCGAGCAGGCGCAGTCGGAACTGCGTGTGATCGCGGCGCGGCTGCAGCAGAAGTACCCGATAGACGACAAGGAGCGAAGCTTTCGCGCCATGCCACTGACGACGGCGCTGCTCGGGGATCAGCAACTGGTCTTGCGGATGATGCTGGCCGCCGTCGGATTCCTGTTGCTGATTGCGTGTGCGAACGTCGCGAATTTACAGTTGGCCAGGTCGCGCACGCGGCAAAGGGAGATCGCGCTGCGCGCCGCACTCGGAGCTTCGCCGCAGCGTATCGTGCGGCAACTGCTCGCGGAAAACGCCTTGCTTGCGCTGCTTGGCGGCGTTGTCGGTGTCTTGCTGGCAGTTGCGGGCGTGTCGTGGATCGTCACGCATGGGCCGGCAGAGGTGCCGCGCCTGGGAGAGAGCAGCATCGACGCAAGAACGCTGGTGTTCGCGTGCGCCGTCAGTTTGTTTTCGAGTTTCATTTTTGGGCTTGCCCCGGCGCTGCGTTCCGCTTCAACGCGGCTCAGCGAAGCCTGCAAGAACGCCACCAGCACTTTGAGCGGCAGCCGCGATCGTCTTCGGAGCGTTCTGGTAATCAGTGAAGTTGCGCTGGCGCTGATGCTGATGGCGGGAGCGGGATTGTTGATTCGCAGCGCGCTGCTGGTGGCGCATCTGGATCCGGGTTTCGATTCGACAAACCTCATGGTCGGGCGCGTCGGGCTTTCCGAAGCTGGTTATCACGATCCAACCGTTGCACGGCAGACCTTCGAGCGCATGGTGACAGCGATGGGTGCTTTGCCAGGAGTGCAATCGGCTGCGGCGGTTTCGCGTGCGCCACTGGCGGGCGGAGGCAGCAGCAATGGGCTCCTCCCGGAAGGTAAGGCCCTGGACCCAACGAACCTCGTTAACGCGCAACTGCAAATCGTTTCCCCCAGCTACCTGTCGACCGTGCGCATACCGTTGAGGGCCGGCCGCGACTTCACCTCGCAGGACACGCGCGACAACACGCTGGTGACGATCGTAAATGAAACGCTAGCTCGCACGATGTGGCCAGGGGAAAACCCACTCGGCAAGCGCTTCGCATGTTGCGAGGTTGGACCCAAGGGCCGCATGGATCCCGTTTGGCACGAAGTTGTTGGCGTCGTGGCGGACGTGCGTGCCTGGGGTCTGGATCGCCAGATTGAGCCGCAGTTTTATCTTCCGATGGCGCAAATGCCACCAAGCGCGTGGGATTGGGTTGGGCGCACCATGGACCTGGTGATGCGCACGCAGGGTAGCGCGATTCCCGCTCACGAACTGCAAACTACGGTGGTATCTGTCGCGCCAGGAATTCCGATCTACCAGCTCTCCAGCATGCAGCAAAAAATTTCCGGCACGCTTGAGCGATCACACTTCGATACGTTCCTGCTGGCCATTTTTGCCGCCACAGCCCTGTTGCTGTCATCGGCAGGAATCTATGGAGTTCTGTCCTACACGGTGGCACAGCGTACGCGCGACATCGGCATCCGCATGGCGCTGGGCGCGACGCGAGCGCAAGTGATGCGCGGCGTTCTTGGCTATGGCGTGCGGCTGACGAGCCTGGGACTGCTCGTCGGGCTTGCCGGAGCAATGTCGGGTACACGATTGCTTTCGTCCTTGCTTTATGGCGTGGGTTCCACGGACGCGATCACGTTCTCGGTTGTTTCGGTATCGCTGGCTGCTGTTGCGTTGCTGGCATGCTATGTCCCGGCGCGGCGGGCAACGCTAGTCGACCCGATGATTGCGCTGAGGTACGAGTGAGATGCACATGAGAAGCCTGCGATCACTGGTGCTACGTCTGCGCAACTTGTTTCGAAGAGAGAAACTCGAGCACGAACTTGGCGACGAACTCGCCTCGCACCTCGCGATGCACATCGAAGACAATGTGCGTGCGGGCATGTCAGCGGAAGAGGCGCGGCGCGTTGCGTTGCTGAAACTCGGCGGTGTGGAGCAAATGAAAGAGTCGTACCGGGAACGGTGTGGGTTGCCGCTGATGGAAACGCTCCGGCAGGATTTGCGTTTTGGCGTGCGCGTTCTGCGGAAGAACCCCGGATTCACCGCGGTTGCCGTGATCACGCTCGCTTTGGGAATTGGGGCGAACACGGCGATCTTCAGTATCGTGAATGCGGTGCTTTTGCGGCCACTGCCGTATAAGGATTCTTCACGAATCGTGGTCTTTCACACCAAGACCGCGATGTTTCCCACGTTTACGTTGAACCTTTCGTGGCCGGCGTTCCAGGAAATTCGAACCCAGGCTACCTCGCTGAAAGAAGCGGCGGCCTGGTGGGAGACGGAAAAAAAAGTGACCGGGGCGAGCCACCCGGCGGTGCTGAAGATCGCCAGTGTGTCCGAGGGATTTTTTGAATTGCTGGGCGCCAAGGCGGAGCAGGGACGGTTGCTGCGCGATGACCTGAAGACAGATCAGAATCGGGTGGTGGTGATCAGCGATACCTTGTGGCGCATGCATTTCGCAAAGGACCCCGCAGTAATCGGGCGACCGATGACCCTCGACAATCAGGTCTATACGGTAGTGGGCGTGACGGAGAAGGGGTTTGCGTTTCCGGAGGATGCGGAAGTTTGGGCGCCTCTCGCTTTGACCGCGGACGTCCAGGAGAATCCGACGTTTTATATGTTGGGGGTGTTCGGAAGATTGCGGAGTGGCGCGAAACTGGAGAGGCTCCAAGCGGAACTGGACATCATGGCGCCGCGACTGGAAAGCCGGCTGGCTAAAGAAAAGCCGCAATTCGTGGGAGGCTACAAACTGTTGGCCGAAACGCTTCTCGACAGCCGAGTGGAGGACGCGCGGCAGAGCTACCTGGTTTTGTTGGCGGCGGCAACTTTCGTGCTGTTGATCGCTTGCGCGAATTTGACGAGCTTGTTCCTTGCGCGCGGTTGGGGAAGGCACCGCGAAATGGCCATGCGGGCCGCGCTGGGTGCGTCGTCGTGGCGGCTTCACCGGCAGGCGCTGGTAGAGAGCTGCCTGCTGGCATTGTTCGGTGGCGTGGCAGGGATCGTGTTGGCCATGGCCGGTCTACACCTTTTTCGGGCGGTCGCGCCGAGCGACACAGCGCGCTTAAACGAAGTATCGATGGACGCGACGCTGTTGTGGTTCGCCCTGGGAAGCTCTCTCTTATCAGGCGTCGTGTGTGGCTTGGCGCCAGCCCGGCACGCGGCACGAATGACGCCGAATGACCTTCTAAGGGATGGGAGTGGAGGCGGCGCTAAAGGCAGCTCGCGCTTTGGCAATGCGCTCGTCGTCGTTGAGGTGGCGCTGGCGTTCATCCTGCTGATTGGCTCGACGCTGTTGATGCAGACACTCGCTCATTTGCTGCACCAGAATCCCGGCTTCCGTACGGATCACCTGCTGACGTTCGATTTGCCCCAGCCACAGACTCTGAGCGAAAAAGAAAAAGAAGAAAACAAAACCGGACAGATTTCCCGGTTGAAGGAAATATTGGCGGAGGTGCGGCAACTTCCAGGAGTCGCCGATGTCGTGGCAGCAGACCACGGAGTGCTGAACGGCCTGCGAGCCTCCCATGCGGGCATGAAGTTAGAGGGCGCGCTTCCGGAAGATGAACAGGTCAGCCAGGGAGTAGTATTGCGGCAGGTGTCACCTGGCTATTTCCGGATGCTGGGCGTTGCGCTGGTCCGTGGTCGGGAATTCGAAGAGCGAGACTCGACGAGCACGCAAAAAGTCATGCTCGTGAATGAATCGATGGCCAAGAAATTCTGGGGCAGCCTGGACGTTGTCGGAAAACGAATGAGTGTTTCGACAGACGCCAAGGGAAATCCCGAATGGAGCGAAATCGTAGGTGTGGTGGCGGACATTCGAGATCTGGACGTGCAGAGTGAGCCGGAACCGGAGTACTATCCCGCGCTGTTTCAGTGGGGAATTGGTTCGCAGCACCTGATTGTGCGCACGCAGTTGAATCCCGATGCGATGGCGGGCACAATCTTACGGCGCATTTGGGCGAGCTTCCCGGATCAGCCATTAACAAACGTAACCACGTTGACGAAGACCATCGCGGACTCCGTGGGAGACCAGCGCATGCACATGTCGCTGCTTGGTGTGTTCGCCGGGATTGGCTTGGCGCTGGCACTGATTGGAGTCTATAGCGTGGTGTCGTATTCCGTGGCACGGCGCACGAAGGAGTTTGGCGTGCGCATGGCGTTGGGTGCGGGGTGCACGGAAGTGCTGCGAATGGTTCTGAGGCAGGGTCTGCGCCTGGTGGCGTTGGGCAGCGCCATCGGCGTTTTGGGAGCGCTAGCAGCGACGCGCGTGATAGCCAGCGAATTGTACGGCGTTGCGCCGAGCGATCCGTGGACTTTTGCGGGAGCGGTGGTGCTGATCCTGGTTGTCGAAGGCTTGGCATGCTGGATTCCCGCGCGGCGAGCGACAAAAGTGGATCCTCTTGAGGCGCTGCGATACGAGTGAGGTGTAACGATGAAGACGGCTCGCTCTCTGATTCACCGCTTGCACGACTTGTTCTGTCAGGACGAGCTCCACCGCGACCTGAGCGACGAACTTGCGGCGCACCTCGAGATGCACATCGCGGACAACCTGCGCGCGGGCATGTCTCCAGCGGAAGCGCGGCGCATGGCGCTGATGCAGCTAGGCGGCATGGAACAAACGTCAATACGGCTACGGCAGTGAATCCAGGATCTTTTGCCAGCATCCGGAGGGTGAAACGGAGATCGTGGAGAAGATTTTCCAGAAACGGAAAGCCGTGCCTGTCGCGCATGGACTCTTTCCGTTGGCCCTGGGCATCGGAGCAACCACGGCGATCTTCAGCTTGCTTGAACGCCGTCATGCGGCAGTCGATGCCGGTACGTATCCCGCAGGAACTAGTGGTTCTGCGATGCTCGGCGCACAATCGGCCTGGTGCTCGCGGCGGTCACGTTTCTGGCGTACTTGGTTCCAGCGCGACGGGCCACACGGGTTGATCCGATGATCGCGCTGCGGTACGAGTGAGGCACAACGATGAGGATTCTTCGCTCCTACTGTCACCGCGTTCGCAGCTTGTTTCGTAGGCAACGACTCGAGCGCGAACTTCCGATGAGCTTGCCGCGCATCTCGAAATGCACGTGGCGGACAATCTGCGCGCCGGCTTGTCGCCGGAAGAAGCGCGGCGCGTGGCGCTGCTGAAACTTGGCGGTATGGAGCAAGCGAAAGAGTCCTATCGCGAACGCCGTGGGCTGCCACTGCTGGAATCTCTTCTGCAGGATTTGCGCTTTGGCCTGCGAATGCTCGCAAAGAATCCTGGATTCACCGCAGTTGCCGTATTCACCTTGGCCCTCGGCATCGGCGCAAACACCGCAGTGTTCAGCATCGTCGACGCAGTGTTGTTGAAGCCGCTTCCCTACCAGGGCGCAGATCGCCTGGTAGCGGTTTGGTCCACGGAAATTGGTCAACCGGGCACAAAGATATTCGCACCCTATCGGGACTTTGAGGAATTCAAGGCTAACAACCATAGCTTTGAACAACTGGCGACGCTGACCTGGGCGAGAGCCGGCGAGATTTTGACATGGCGCGGCGCACCGCACGAGGTCCTCGCGATTCCGGCAAGCGCGGACTTCTTTTCGCTACTAGGAATACCCGCGGCGAAAGGCCGTACGTTCGCGCCGGAAGATTTGCAAAACGGATGCACGGTCGTGCTGGCGTATGCGTTTTGGCAGAACCAGTTGTCGTCGGCGCCAGACATTGTAGGAAGCTCGCTGGCGCTGAATGGGAAGCCTT
>Ga0126369_10002824_pt1 | contig 12469 bp, 8 predicted proteins | sample PanSoiMetaPlot_1_FD_109646 | JGI IMG/M metagenome (GOLD analysis project Ga0126369, IMG submission 109646) | Tropical forest soil microbial communities from Panama - MetaG Plot_1 | ecosystem: Environmental > Terrestrial > Soil > Tropical forest > Bulk soil | place: Panama | collected 2016-02-17 | reverse complement strand
TTCGGCGTCGACTCGCAGCTCGCGGCCGGCGGCCTGGCGAGCCTGTTGCCCGAGATCATCAACCAGTTGACGCCGGAGGGCCGGGTCGACCCGCGGCACGAGCAGACGCAAGGGGACGAGTTCGCAGCGCTGCTCGAAGGCGTACGCGGCCGTCTGATCGGTTAGCGCGCGGGCTCGTCGCTCGCGGCCCGCCCGCTAGAGCAGGACGCGCCGGAAGTCGGCCAGCACCTGGCCGAGAAACGCGTTGAACCGCGCCGCCGCCGCACCGTCGATCACCCGGTGGTCGTACGAAAGCGAGAGCGGCAGCACGAGCCGCGGAACGAAGCTCTTCCCATCCCACACCGGCCGAATCGCGGCGCGAGACACGCCAAGGATCGCGACCTCCGGCGCGTTGATGATCGGCGAGAACGACGTGCCGCCGATGCCGCCGAGGCTCGAGATCGAGAACGTGCCGCCCTGCATGTCGGCGGGCTTGAGCTTGCCGTCTCGTGCCTGCTTCGCGAGCTCCCCGGTTTCGCGCGCGATGTCCAGGACCCCCTTCTTGTCCGCGTCCTTGACGACCGGCACGACGAGGCCGTTGGGGGTGTCGGCGGCAAAGCCGATGTGGTAGTAGCGCTTGAGGACGAGGTTGTCGCCGGCGAGCGAGCTGTTGAACTCGGGGAACCGCTTCAACGCCGCGACGCACGCCTTGACCAGGAACGCGAGCATCGTTACGCGCAGACCCGACTTCTCGTTCTCCTTGTTGAGCTGGACGCGGAACGCCTCGAGCTCGGTGACGTCCGCCTCGTCGTTGTTCGTGACGTGCGGGATCATCACCCAGTTGCGTGCGAGATTCGCGGCCGAGATCTTTTTGATGCGCGCGAGCGGCTCGAGCTCGACCGGCCCGTACTTCGCGAAGTCGACTTCCGGCCATGGCAGCAGGTTCAAGCCACCCCCGGCTCCTGCCGCGGGCGCGAGCGCTGGGCCGCCGGCAATCGCGCCCTTCACGTAGGCCTGGACGTCGGCGGCCACGATCCGGCCCTTCGGCCCAGTGCCCTGCACCTTGGCGAGGTCCACGCCGAGTTCGCGCGCGAACTTCCGTACCGACGGGCTGGCGTGTGCCTTCGGCGCGCCCTCGCCCGCGGGCACCCCCGCCGGAACCGGCGGCGCGCGCGGCACGGTCGCTGCCGGGGTGGGGCGCGGAACCTCCGCGAGGGTCGCGGGTTCGTCTCGCCGCGCCGGAGGCGGAGCGGCCGCAGCGGGGGCGACAGGTGTCGCCGGCTCGTGCGCTGCCTTCGCGGCCCCCGCCTCGGCAGCTTCCAAAACGACGATCGGACTGCCCTCCGAGACCTTGTCGCCGATCTTGACGCGCACCTCCTTGACGACTCCCGCCGACGGCGACGGGATCTCCATCGTGGCCTTGTCGGACTCGAGCGTGACGAGCGACTGCTCGGGGTGAACCGCGTCCCCGGGCTTGACGAGGATCTCGATGACGTCCACCGACTTGAAGTCGCCGATGTCGGGAACGAGCACTTCTTTCATTGCGCCCATGGCTCTCCTCTCGCGGACAGAACAGCAGGGGGCAGCGGGCGCCGTGCGCGCGCCCGCAACCGCTCTTCTCCTCCTCGGCTTGTTCTAGACGGCGACCGGGTTCGGCTTCTCGGGGTCGAGGCCGTACTTCCGGATCGCTTCCGCGACGACCGCCGGCTTGACGGCGCCGTCCTCGGCGAGGGCCTTCAGCGCGGCGATCGTCACCCAGTATCGGTTGACCTCGAAGAAATGGCGCAGCTTCTCGCGCGTGTCCGACCGTCCATAACCATCGGTGCCGAGCACGCGATAGCGCTTGCCGGGGGGCATGAACAGCCGGATCTGGTCCCCGAACCCCTTGATGTAGTCGGTCGACGCGATCGCCGGCCCGTCGCGGCCCGCGAGGCGGCTTTCGACGTAGGACTTGCGCGGGGTCTCTTCGGGGTGCAGCAGATTCCAGCGCTCGACCGCTAGACCATCGCGGCGGAGCTCGGTGAAGCTCGGGCAGCTCCAGACGTCGGACGATACGCCCCAGTCGTTCTGCAGCACCGCGGCGGCGGCGATCACCTCGCGCAGGATCGTCCCGGAGCCCATGAGCTGGACCCTCGGCTTCTTCCCCGGGGCCGCTTCGCTCAGCAGGTACATGCCCTTCAGAATGCCGGCCGCCGCATCCCGGTCGGCGACGTCGGCGAGCCCTGGGTGCGCGTAGTTCTCGTTCATCACGGTGAGGTAGTAGAAGACGTCTTCCTGGTTCGTCACCATGCGCCGCAGCCCGTCGTGGATGATGACGGCGAGCTCGAACGCAAACGTCGGGTCGTAGGAGATGCAGTTCGGAATCACCGACGACAGGATGTGGCTGTGGCCGTCCTCGTGTTGCAACCCCTCGCCGTTCAGGGTGGTGCGGCCCGCGGTTGCACCGAGCAGAAAGCCGCGGGCACGCTGGTCGCCTGCGGCCCACGCGAGGTCGCCGACACGCTGGAAGCCGAACATCGAGTAAAAGATGTAGAAGGGCACCATCAGCAGGTTGGAATGGCTGTACGACGTCGCGGCCGCGATCCACGAGCTGAACGCCCCCGCTTCGTTGATGCCCTCCTCGAGGATCTGTCCCCCCTTGTCCTCGCGGTAGTACATCACCTGGTCCCGGTCGACCGGGACGTATTTCTGCCCTTCCTGCGAGTAGATTCCGAGCTGCCGGAACATGCCCTCCATGCCAAAGGTGCGCGCCTCGTCGGGGACGATCGGGACGACGTGCTTGCCGATGTTCTTGTCGCGCACGAGCGCGGTGAGGAGGCGAACGAACGCCATCGTCGTCGAGATCTCGCGCTCCTGGCTCTTCAGCATCTGCTCGAACGCCTCGAGCCCCGGCACCTGCGGGACCGTTTCGGCCTTGCGGCGCCGATGCGGCAGATAGCCGCCGAGCGCCCGCCGCCGCTCGTGCAGGTACTTCATCTCCGGCGAGTCCGCGGCCGGCATGTAGAACGGCAGCTCCTCAAGCTTGTCGTCGGGAACCGGGATATTGAAGCGGTCGCGGAATCGCTTGATCGAGTCGAGATCCATCTTCTTCTGCTGGTGCGCGGTCATCCGCCCCTCGGCGATGCGGCCCATCCCGTAGCCCTTGATCGTCTTGGCGAGGATCACCGTCGGCTGGCCCTTGTGCTTCGTCGCCGCGGCGTACGCCGCGTAGATCTTGTGCGGGTCGTGGCCACCGCGGTTCAGCCGCCAGATGTCCTCGTCGGTCATGCGGGACACCATTTCCAGCAGCTTCGGGTGCTTGCCGAAGAAATGCTTGCGCACGAACGCGCCGTCGTTCGCCTTGAAGTTCTGGTACTCGCCGTCGACGGTGTCGAGCATCACCTGCTGGAGGATGCCCTCCTTGTCGCGCGCGAGCAGCGGATCCCAGTACGAGCCCCAGACGAGCTTGATCACGTTCCAGCCCGCGCCGCGGAAGTCGCCCTCGAGCTCCTGGATGATCTTGGCGTTGCCGCGCACCGGCCCGTCGAGCCGCTGCAGGTTGCAGTTGATGACGAAGATCAGGTTGTCGAGCTTCTCGCGTGCGGCCATCGAGATCGACCCCAGCGACTCGGGCTCGTCGGTTTCGCCGTCGCCCACGAACACCCAAACCTTCCGGTTCTCGGTGTCGGCGAGCCCGCGCGCCTGCAGGTACTTCAGGAACCGAGCCATGTAGATGCCCTGGATCGGCCCGAGCCCCATCGACACGGTGGGGAACTGCCAGTAGTCGGGCATCAGCCACGGGTGGGGATAGGACGAGATGCCCTTCCCATCGACCTCGCGGCGGAAGTTCTCGAGCTGCGCCTCGGTGAGCCGTCCTTCGAGGTACCCGCGCGCGTAGATCCCCGGCGAGGAGTGACCCTGAAAGTAGATGAGATCGCCGCCGTGCTGCGGGCTCGGCGCGTGCCAAAAGTGATGCTGCCCGATCCCGATCAGGGTCCCGAGCGAGGCGAAGCTCGCGATGTGCCCGCCGAGGTCGCTGTCGCCCTTGTTCGCCTTCGCGACCATCACCATCGCATTCCAGCGGCAGTAGGAGCGGATCCGCTCCTCGAGCGCCGCGTCCCCCGGGGATCGCTCCTCGAGATGCGGCGGTATGGTGTTGATGTACGCCGTGTACGGACTGTGCGGCAGGAACGCGCCGGACCGGCGGGCCTGGTCGATCAGTCTCTCGAGCAGGTAATGGGCCCTCTCCGGGCCCTCGCGCTCGATCACCGCTTCGAGCGCGTCGATCCACTCCTGGGTCTCGAGGGTGTCGGGGTCGTTGGCGGCTTGAAAGTCGGGCACGGCGGCCATCGCGGAGTCTCCAGGAACCGTACGAGGGCGGGAGGGTGCTGCTGCCCGCGAAGCTTAATACGCGGCTCGCGCGCGAGGCAATTTGACGGTCCCGCCGCCTCATCTCGTTTTTCGGGATATGAGATCTCGGACCGGATTCCACAATGGACGGCGCCGCCGAGGCGCCGGTATCCCGCCTGCTAGAATCGTCCGGCCTGTTCCCGCCCCCCTAGAACGGCACCCCCGTGGACACCCGCATCATCGACGGCATCGCTTTGTCGCATCGCATGCGTGCCGACCTGCGGCCGCGCGCCGAAGCGCTCGCGGCCCGCGGCGTGCGTCCCGGGCTCGCCGCGATCGAGGTCGGCGAGAACCCGGCGTCTCGGGTCTACGTGCGCAACAAGATGAAAGCCTGCGCCGAGACGGGACTCCACTCGGATCACGTCGCGCTTGCCGAGTCGACCTCCGAGCGCGAGCTCCTCGCGCGCATCGCGGCGCTGAACGAGGACGCACGGATCCACGGCATCCTCGTCCAGCTTCCGCTGCCGAAGCGGATTTCCGCGGAACGCGTGCTGCTCGCCGTCGCGCCTGAGAAGGACGTCGACGGCTTCCATCCAGTGAACGTCGGTCTGCTCGCCAGCGGGCACCCGCGCTTTGCTCCCTGCACGCCGGCGGGCGTGATGGCGATCCTCGAGGCCGAGTTCGTGAACCCATGGGGGCAGCAGGCGATCGTGGTCGGTGCGAGCAACATCGTGGGCAAGCCGATGGCGCTCCTCCTCTTGCAGAGGGGGGCGACGGTCACCATCTGCAATTCCAAGACCCGCGATCTCCCTGACCACACGCGGCGTGCGGATATTCTCGTGGTCGCGGTCGGCAAGCCGAAACTGGTCACCGGCGACATGGTCAAACCCGGCGCCGTCGTCATCGACGTCGGTATCAACCGCCTTCCCGACGGGAAGCTTGCCGGTGACTGCGATTTCCCGAGCCTAGCGGGCGTTGCCTCGCGGGCGACGCCGGTGCCGGGCGGCGTCGGACCGATGACGATCACCATGCTGCTCGCCAACACGATCCGCGCGGCCGAGCTCGCGCTGGAGGGCGAGCCTGTCGCCGCGCAGTAGCGGTTCGCGCGACCCACCAGGAGCGTTCGATGTTGAGAGACAACACGCCGACCGCCGACGCTGCCTTGCTCCTCGAGCGCGCAGCGACAGCCGAGCCGAATCCGCTGCTCGACTTCTCCGGCCTGCCGCGCTTCGGCTCGGTCGAGCCCCAGCACATCGCGCCGGCGGTGGACCGACTGCTCGCCGACAACCGCGCGCTCGTCGTCGAGCTCACGCGCGCCGACACGCCGGCGACGTGGCCCGACTTCGCCCAGCCGCTCGAGGAAGCGAACGAGCGCCTTGGCCGGGCGTGGGGTGTGGTCGGTCACCTGCACGCGGTGCTCGACTCGCCGGCGCTGCGCGAGGCGTACAAGGCAAACCAGCCCAAGGTCGTCCAGTACTGGACCGAGCTCGGCCAGAACCTCGCGCTCTTCGACAAGTACAAGACGCTGAGGGCGTCGCAGGAGTTCGCGCGGCTCACCCGGCCGCAACAGAAGGTCGTGGACAACGAGATCCGGGATTTCCGCCTCTCGGGCGCGGAGCTCCCGCCGGCGAAGAAGGCGCGCTTCGCCGAAATCCAGGAGGAGCTCGCGCAGCTCTCCACGCGGTTCTCGGAGAGCCTACTCGACGCGACGAACGCGTACGCGGTGCTCGTCGAGGACCGGGCGGTGCTCGCGGGAATCCCGGCCGACGTGCTGGAGACCGCGCGCGCGGCCGCGGAGCGCGACGGCAAGCGAGGCTGGAAGCTCGTGCTGCACGCGCCGTGCTTCGTCCCGGTGATGCAATACGCCGAGCACCGCGGCTTGCGCGAGGTCATGTACCGCGGGTACGTGACTCGCGCCTCCGAGGAGTTCGGCGCCGCGTTCGCCGCGAAGGAGGCCTTCGCTGCCAAGCTGAACGGTGCGTCGGCGCCGCCTCCTGCGCCGGACCGGCTCGCCGAATGGAACAACACGCCGCTGATCGCGCGCATCCTCGAGCTGCGTCGGGAGGCCGCGCAGGTCCTCGGGTACGCGAGCTACGCGGAGGTGTCGCTCGTGCCGAAGATGGCCGAGTCGCCGCGGCAGGTGCTCGATTTCCTCGACGACCTCGCGCGGCGCGCCTTGCCGTTCGCCAAGCGCGATTGGGCGGAGCTCACCGCCTTCGCCAAGGCGGCGCTCGGGCTCGACGAGGTCGAAGCGTGGGACGTCGCCTTTGCGTCCGAGAAGCTGCGCCACGCACGCTACGCGTTCTCCGACCAGGAAGTGAAACAGTACTTCCCCGAGCCGCAGGTGCTCGCGGGAATGTTCCGCCTAGTAGAGACGCTGTACGGCATCCGCATCACGGAGGACCGCGCCGAAACCTGGGACCCGTCGGTGCGGTTCTTCCGGATCGGCGACGCGACCGGCGCGCTGATCGGCCGCTTCTATCTCGATCCGTACGCGCGCGAGACCAAGCGCGGTGGCGCGTGGATGGACGAGGCGATCGCGCGCCGCCGCACCAGCGAAGGAGTGCAGGCGCCGGTGGCGTATCTCGTGACCAACTTCTCGGCGCCGGTCGGCGGCCGGCCCGCGCTGCTCACGCACGACGAGGTGCTGACGCTCTTCCACGAGTTCGGCCACGGGCTGCACCATCTGCTGACCAAAGTCGACTACCTCGGCGTGTCGGGAATCCACGGCGTCGAGTGGGACGCGGTCGAGCTGCCGAGCCAATTCATGGAGAACTTCGGCTGGGAGTGGGAGGTGCTCGCGCACATGACTAGCCACGTCGACACCGGGGCGCCGCTGCCGCGCGCGCTGTTCGACAAGATGGTCGCCGCGAAGAACTTCCAATCGGGAATGCAGACGGTACGGCAGCTCGAGTTCGCGCTGTTCGACATGCACCTTCACCACGACTTCACGCCCGGCGGCGCGGCCTCGCCGCTTGCGCTGCTCGACGCGATCCGCGCCCGAGTCGCCGTCTCGCTCCCGCCCGCCTACAACCGGTTCCCGAACACCTTCTCGCACATCTTCGCGGGGGGGTACGGCGCGGGCTACTACAGTTACAAGTGGGCGGAGGTGCTGTCGGCCGACGCCTACGGCCTTTTCGAGGAGAACGGCTTGCTCGACCCGCGGACCGGCGCGCGGTTCCGCGAAGAGGTCCTCGCGGTGGGTGGCAGTCGACCGGCTATCGAATCCTTCAAGGCGTTCCGGGGGCGGGAGCCCACGGTGGACGCGCTACTTCGTCACAGCGGCATGGCCGCTTGAGCTGCTTCCCCCTTGTTAAGGGGGGCCAGCGGGTAGGCCGCGTGCAATTTGCCGCAGCCCCGAGGGCCGGCGGGCGGACCGCTGGGAGCCCGGTTGCTATCATGGCCTCGTCATGTCCGGCGCGAAGACGAGGAGCGATGATGCCTAGATTCCTGCTTGGAGCGCTTGCAGCGCTGCTCGCCGCGAGCGCCGGTGCGCAGACCTACCGCTGGGTCGACAAGGACGGCAAGATCAACTACAGCGATACGCCCCCCCCCGCGACCGCGAAAAACGTGCAGAAGCGCTCGGCCGGCGGCAACGTCGTCGAATCGAACCAGAATCAGGTGCCCTACGCCACGCAGCAGGCGATGCGCAACGCCCCGGTGACGGTCTACACCGCCGAGACTTGCAAGCAGATCTGCGACGAGGCGCGCAGCTTGCTCGCGCAGCGCGGCGTCCCGTTCCGCGAGATCGTCGTCGCCGACCAGGCTTCCAGGGAAGACCTCAAGAAGGTTTCGAACGGGCAGGAAGTGCCGGTGCTGGTCGTCGGCAAGAGCGCCACCACTGGCTTCGGGACCGACTCCTGGAATCTTGCGCTCGATGCGGCCGGCTATCCAAAGTCGGGGCCGCCGATCGCCCAGGGGCCTAAGCCTTCAGCGCCAGCGCCCAAAGTCGAGGCGGCGCAGGCGGACGAGTCCGGCGCGCGGGGACGCTACGCGCCGCTGCCGCCAGTGGAAGGCGACGCGTCCCCCCAAAGCAAGGGACGGTACGCGCCGCAATAGCGGGCCCGGCCCTCGGGCACGAGGGCATTTTCCCGTGACGTACACTCGGGGCGATGAGACTCGCCACGTGGAACGTCAACTCCCTCAAGGTCCGCCTCCCCCATCTCCGCGATTGGCTAGCGCGCGCGCGCCCCGACGTCGTCTGTCTCCAAGAGACGAAGGTCGAGGACCAGAACTTCCCGGCGGCGGCACTCGAGGAAGCCGGCTACGCCGCCGCGTTCTCGGGGCAGAAGGCTTACAACGGGGTCGCGATCCTCTCACGCGCGCCGCTCACTGCCGTCCAGCGCGACATACCGGGCTGGGACGACGATCAAAGGCGCGTGATCGCAGCGGATGCGGGCGACATGCGGGTGGTCTCCGTGTACGTACCGAACGGGCAAGCCGTGGGCTCCGAGAAGTACGAATACAAGCTCGAGTGGTTGCGGGTATTCGCCGACTGGTTGCGCGGGCAGCTCGCCGCGCATCCGCGGCTCGCGGTGCTCGGCGACTACAACGTGGCGCCGGAGGACCGCGACGTCTATGACCCGCGGCTGTGGACCGGCCAGGTGCTCTGCAGCGAGCCCGAGCGCGCGGCGTTCAGGCGACTCCTCGAGCTCGGGTTGAAGGACGGCTTCCGGCTGTTCGACCAGCCGGAGAAGTCGTTCACGTGGTGGGACTACCGCTTGAATGCGTTCAAACGCAACATGGGCCTGCGGATCGACCACATCCTGCTTTCCGCGGCGCTCTCTGCCGAATCCAGGCGCTGCACCGTGGACCTCGCGCCGCGCGCGCTCGAGCGGCCCTCGGACCACGCACCAGTGATCGCGGAGATTGGAGCGGCGTGACGCAAGTGCGAGCGGGACTCGGTAGCGCACGATCGTCTCGAGTTCCCCGGTGTCATCACGGGGACCTGCACTATCAGCCGGAGCCTCCAGGCGGCGCTTTCGCAGGCGGGTCGTCCGGCGCCTCGGATACCCATGCGTCGAGGAGCGTGTACGCCACCGCCAGCACGACCGGGCCGACGAAGAGGCCGAGCAGTCCGAACCCGACGAGACCGCCGATCACGCCGGCGAAGATGAGGAGCAGCGGCAGGTCCGCGCCCTTCCTGATCAGGATCGGTCGCAGCACGTTGTCCATGCTGCCGACGATGAGCGTCCAGACGAGGAGCGCGACGAACCATCCGGTTGAGCCCTGAAACCAGAGCCAGATCAGCGCGCACACGAGGACCGGCACGGCGCCGATCTGCGCGACGGCCAGCATGAACATCACCGCGGTCAGCACTGGCGTGAACGGCACGCCAGCGGCCCAAAGGCCGATCCCGCCGAGAAGCGCCTGCACGAAGGCAGTGACGACTACCCCGAGGGCGACGCCGCGGATCGCCTGCCCGGCGAGCCGCACGACGTTGTCGCCGCGCTCGCCCGCGAGCCGTCGGCCGAACCGGCGGACCCAGGCGGCTGCGCGCTCCCCGGTCGCGTACAAGATCGCGGCGATCACCACCGTGAGCAGGAACTGCAGGCTAACGAGGCCGAAGCTGCCGACCTCGGCCGCGAACCAGCGCACGACGCGGCCGGCGTAGGGCGCGGCGGCCTCGTCGAGATCCTCCAGACTCTTCGCCGCGTACTCGTTCCACAGGCCCGCGGCCTGCGGGCCGACGACCGGGGCATTCGCGACCCACGCGGGCGCGGGGGGTACTTTGAGGCCCTGCAGCCCTTTCGCCAAGCCCGCGATTTCGTCCGCATGCGCGACGATCGTGCCGATCGCCGCCGAGAACGGGGCAACGAACACCAGCAGCAGCGCGATGGTCATCACCGTGACCGCGAGCGCGCGCTTGCCCCAGAGCCGTCGCTGCACCGCGACCATCACCGGCCAGGTCGCGACGACGATCATGATCGCCCAGATGAGCGCCGCGAGGAACGGGCGGAGGATCCAGACCGACGCAAAGATGAGCGCGCCGATGAACAGCACCGCGAGGACGGTGCGGAAGAGGTCGCGCTGGATCGGGGCCATGAGCGGGGGGAAGCTCGCGCGAGATGTTACCTGCGCCGTGCCAAAAGCAAGAATGTTTCGCGCGCGGTGGGTCAGGGCGGTGTCAACCCTCCACCTCGCTCTGCTCGGCCCTCCGCTTCGGAGGGCCGGAGTCAGCCGATCTTCTCGTACGCGGGTAGGGTGAGGAAGTCGACGTACTCGCCGGTGGTGATCGCGTCAAAAAGCCGCGCGGCGTCCTCGTACTTGCCGGCCCGCCAGGCTTCCTCGCCGAGATAGGTCCGCACCTTCGGCAGCTCCTCGGCGGCGAGCTGGCGGAAGAGCTCCACGGTCACCTTGCGGCCGTCGTCGAGCACACCCTTCGGCGAGCGGATCCACTGCCAGATCTGCGAGCGCGAGATCTCCGCGGTCGCGGCGTCTTCCATCAGATGGAACACCGGCACGCAACCGTTGCCCGCGAGCCAAGCGCCGAGGTACTGGATGCCGACGCTGATGTTGTTGCGGAGCCCCTCTTCGGTGATCGGCTTCTCCGGCCGGAAGGCGAGCAGATCCTTCGCGGTGGTGTACACGTCCGGGCGCTGCTTGCCGTACTGGTTCGGCGTCGGCATGTGCTCGTCGAACACCGCTTTCGCGATCGGCACGAGCGCCGGGTGCGCGACCCATGTGCCGTCGCAGCCGTCGGTCACCTCGCGGAGCTTGTCCTGACGTACCTTCTCGAGCGCGGCCTCGTTCGCGACCGGGTCACCCTTGATCGGGATCTGCGCCGCCATCCCGCCCATCGCCGGGGCGTTGCGGCGGTGGCAGGTCTTCACCAACGCGAGCGCGTAGGCGCGCATGAACGGCGCGGTCATCGTGACCTGCGCGCGGTCGGCGAGGCAGAAGTCCGGGTTCGACCGGAACTTCTTGATGCACGAGAAGATGTAGTCCCAGCGGCCGATGTTGAGGCCGGACGAGTGGTCCTTCAGCTCCCAGAGAATCTCGTCCATCTCGAACGCCGCCACCACGGTTTCGATCAGGGCGGTCGCGCGGATCGTGCCCTGGGGAACGCCGAGCGCCTCCTGCGCGGCCTCGAAGATATCGTTCCAGAGGCGCGCCTCGAGGTGACTCTCCATCTTCGGCAGGTAGTAGTACGGCCCCGAGCCGCGTGCGAGCAGCTCCTTCGCGTTGTGGAAGAACAGCAACCCGAAATCGAAGATCGCGCCCGAGACCAACTTGCCATCGACCGTCACGTGCTTCTCGTCGAGGTGCCAGCCTCGCGGGCGCGGGATCACCACCGCGGTCTTCTCATTGAGCTTGTATTGCCTACCGTTCTGCTCGAACGCGATCGTGCAGCGGACCGCGTCGCGGATGTTGATCTGCCCCTCGATCATGTTCGCCCAGGTCGGGCAGTTGGCGTCCTCGAAGTCGGCCATGAAGGTCGATGCGCCGGAGTTGAGCGCGTTGATCACCATCTTGCGATCGGTCGGGCCGGTGATCTCGACGCGCCGGTCCAGGAGATCCTTCGGCTGGTCGGCAATCTTCCACTCCGACTCGCGGATCGCCCGCGTCTCGGGCAGGAAGTCGGGCAGTCGCCCGGTGTCGAACTCCTTCTGGCGGACCTGGCGGCGTGCGAGGAGTTCCTGGCGGCGGCCCTCGAACTGCCGAACGAGCTTCGCCACGAACGCGAGCGCTTCGGGGGTGAGGATCTCGGTGTACTCGGGGTGGATCGGAGCGGTGATCTGGACACCCGCAGGCAGGCTCGCGGACTTCGCCGCGGGCGCGGAAACTGCGTTCATGCTGGCTCCTGGTCGAGGGGCGACGGGAAAGGCGCGCAGTTTACTGCGGTGCAACGCGATTTCGCAAATTAAAAATCAATCCCGGAACGCGGAATAACATCCGGGCATCCAGAGCTACTCGGCTTCCGGTTCACCCCCGCGGTCGCCGCCTTCGATCTTGAGCTCGGCGATCTTGCGCGTGATGGTGTTGCGCCCGATGCCGAGGAGGGTCGCCGCCTCGATCCGACGGCCGCCCGTGTGCGCGAGCGCCCGCCCGATGAGCACCCGTTCGAACTCCCTCGAGAGGGCGTCCATTAGGCCCGACTCGCCGCGCACGAGCGCCTTCTCGACGTGGCGCTCGAGGACCGCAGTCCAGTCGCCGTCGC
>Ga0126369_10002823_pt1 | contig 12472 bp, 23 predicted proteins | sample PanSoiMetaPlot_1_FD_109646 | JGI IMG/M metagenome (GOLD analysis project Ga0126369, IMG submission 109646) | Tropical forest soil microbial communities from Panama - MetaG Plot_1 | ecosystem: Environmental > Terrestrial > Soil > Tropical forest > Bulk soil | place: Panama | collected 2016-02-17 | reverse complement strand
GCCGTTGGGCTCGCTCCATGAAGACGATGAAGCCGATCACTGCGATGGCCATCGCAACGACGACCAGGATCAGCCCGGTCGACAGTGCCCCCTGGCGGCCGAGTTCGAGCGTACCGGCGATCGCCGACGGAAGCTCGGCCACAATACCTGACAGGATGATCAGCGAAATGCCGTTGCCGATGCCGCGCGAGGTGACCTGCTCGCCAAGCCACATCAAGAACATGGTACCGCCCGTCAGCGTGATCACGGTCGAAACGCGAAAGAAGAAGCCCGGCTCTGCAACGGTCTGACCAAAGCCTTCCAGCCCGACGCTGATGCCATAGGATTGAACCGCCGCCAGCCCGACGGTGAGATACCGGGTGTACTGGTTCATGACCTTGCGACCCTGCTCTCCCTCCTTCTTGAGCCGCTCCAGTTCGGGCGACACCGTCGTCATCAACTGGATGATGATCGAGGCGGAGATGTAAGGCATGATATTGAGGGCAAAAATCGCCATGCGGTGAATGCCACCGCCAGCGAACATATTGAATATGCCGAGAATGCCGCCCGAATTGGTCCGAAAGATCTGCTCCCAGGCAGCAGGATCGATGCCAGGCAACGGTATGTAGGTGCCGAGCCGATAGACAAGGAGTGCGCCGAGCGTGAACCAGATCCGCTTTTTCAGTTCCTCAGCCTTGGCAAGCGCCGAGAAGTTGAGATTGGCTGCCAACTGTTCTGCTGCAGAGACCATTGTCCTGGCTCCCGAACGCCCACGATGTCCTGGCTATCGCACCTTGTCGGCGGGGTTATCCACCCCCAGGAAAATGGAAACGATGCAGATGCTTCGCAAGACCGGCCTCATGTCGCCGCTCCCGTGTCTGCCACGACGTCTTTTTTCTGCGCGAGTATGTTAATCGATCCGCCGGCCTTCTCCACCATCGCAATGGCGGATTTGGATGCACTGTGAACGGCAAACTGGAGGGGCATCTTGATTTCACCCCTGCCGAGCAGGCGAACGCCATCCTTGGCACGCCGCAGTACCCCCCCGCGGACCAGAGCCTCTACGTCGATCGTGTCCTGGGCGTCGAGCACCCCCCGCTCGATCGCTGCCTGGACGCGGTCGAGGTTCACCACATTGAGTTCACGAGCGAATATATTGTTGAAACCGCGCTTCGGCAGTCGCCGATGCAGCGGCATCTGGCCGCCCTCAAAGCCCTTGATCCGCACGCCGGCGCGCGCGGTCTGGCCCTTGCCGCCACGGCCACCGGTCTTGCCTTTCCCGGACCCGATGCCACGGCCGACGCGCATGCGTGCTTGGCGGGCCCCCGGATTGTCGGAAATCTCATTGAGCTTCATGACGCATGTCCTTGCAATGTGACGGGCCGCGGAAATACCGCCCGCTTTTCCTCATCCTCCCCCCGCGCGGGGGATAATAGGATGGCGGCGCGCGGGACCCCGGCGGTCCCAGGCTCCCTACTTTTCCTCAACCACGCACACGAGATGCGCGACTTTGGCGATCATCCCCCGCGCCGATGGCGTATCCTGCAACTCTTTGACACGACCGATGCGATTGAGTCCGAGGCCGATAAGGGTCTCCCGTTGGTCGTGACGGCGACGAATCGGACTGCCGACCTGCTTGATCTTTATGGTCTTCTTGGTGATCGCCATGGCAAACTCCGCAAACGTGGTTATTCGGTGACGGCGGCTTCGGCATCGCTGTCACGTCGGCGAGCCTGCAGTGACGACACCTTGACGTTTCGCCGCGCAGCGACCGAACGCGGCGAGTCCTGGCGCTTCAAGGCGTCGAAAGTCGCCCGCACCATGTTGTAGGGGTTTGAAGAACCGATAGATTTCGCCACAACGTCTTGCATGCCGAGCGTCTCGAACACAGCGCGCATCGGGCCGCCGGCAATGATGCCGGTACCCGCGGAAGCGGCACGCAGGATGACTTTCCCGGCGCCATGCCGTCCCTCGACATCGTGATGCAGCGTGCGACCTTCGCGCAACGGTACCCGCATCAGGCCGCGCTTGGCCGCATCGGTCGCCTTACGAATGGCTTCCGGCACTTCGCGCGCCTTGCCGTGACCAAAGCCGACCCGGCCCTTCTGGTCGCCAACCACCACCAATGCCGCGAAACCGAAGCGCCGACCGCCCTTCACCACCTTGGCAACGCGGTTGATGTGGACGAGCTTGTCGGTGAACTCGCTGTCCCGCTCTTCCCGGTCCCGATGTTCGCGTTCACGTGCCATGACGAATGTCCGTCTCCATTCGAGCCCCAATCCACTTGAATTCAGGGCCACTTGATTATCGCGATTATCGCGCCCGATCATCTCCAAGACATCGACGATGTCCCGGGTTCGGGCGCTAGAACTTCAGCCCCCCTTCGCGGGCGGCGTCCGCCAACGCCTTGACGCGGCCGTGATAGAGGTAATGGCCGCGATCGAATACCACGTCCTTGATGCCGGCGGCCATTGCCCGCTCGGCAACGAGCTTTCCCACCGCCTTGGCAGCGCCGATATCGGCGCCGGTCTTAAGGCCGGTGCGCATGTCCTTTTCGAGCGACGACGCCGCTGCAACTGTCGCGCCTTTGCGGTCGTCGATCACCTGGGCATAGATGTGCTTGGAGGAGCGAAAGACGCTCAACCGCAGTCGTGTGCCCGCAGCCGCCTTGATGGTGCGTCTGATGCGCGCCTTGCGCCGTTCGACTTGCTTGGTAGCCATGGCAGATCCCGTTCGACTTATCGCTACTTCTTCTTGCCTTCCTTGCGGAAGATGTATTCGCCCGAATATCTCACGCCCTTGCCCTTATAGGGCTCAGGCGGCCGGAAGCTGCGAATCTCTGCCGCGACTTGGCCGACCTTCTGCTTATCAATGCCCGTCACCACGATTTCGGTCGGCCTCGGCGTTGCGATCGCGACGCCGTCGGGGATGGGAAAGATCACGTCGTGGCTGTAGCCGAGTGCGATCTGCAGGTTCTTGCCCTGGACTGAGGCGCGATAACCGACGCCGGTGATTTCGAGCTTGCTCTCGAAGCCCGTGGTAACCCCGGCAACGAGATTAGCGACGAGGGTGCGCGAGGTTCCCCACATGGCAAGTGCACGCTTGCTGTCGGAACGCGGGTCAACCTTGATGGAGCCGTTGTCGAGCTTCACTACTATTTCGTCGGGGACGACATATTGCAGGGCGCCTTTCGGCCCCTTCATCTTCACCGTCTGGCCCTCGACGCTTGCCGTAACGCCGGACGGTATCGGAACCGCCTTCTTGCCAATGCGTGACATGACGGTCCCCTTAGAACACCGTACACAGGATTTCGCCGCCCACATTGGCATCGCGGGCAGCATGGTCCGCCATCACGCCCTTGGGCGTCGAGACGATCGCAACCCCAAGGCCGTTGTTGATGCGCGGCAGATTCTTCACCGACACGTAGACGCGACGCCCCGGCTTCGACACGCGCTCGATCACGCGGATGACCGGCGCGCCATCGAAATACTTAAGCTCAATCTCGAACTCAGTGCGGCCGTCGCTGCGTTCCAACGTGGAATAGTCGCGGATATAGCCTTCGCTCTTGAGCACGTCGAGCACGCTCTTGCGCAGCTTCGATCCCGGGGTCGACACCTTCGACTTGGTCCGACTCTGCGCGTTGCGGATGCGGGTGATCATATCGCCGATCGGATCGTTCAGATGCATCGTCAGGAGTTCCTTACCAGCTCGACTTGACCAGCCCGGGGATAAGACCCTTGGCGCCGAATTCTCGTATGGCGATGCGGCTCATCTTCAGCTTGCGGTAATACGCCCGCGCGCGGCCAGTCACCTCGCATCGATTGCGGACGCGTGTCGCCGAACCGTTGCGCGGCAGAGCCGCCAGCTTGACGGCAGCTTCGAAACGCTCCTCAAGCGGCTTGGTCTTGTCGTTGGCGATCGCCTTGAACCGCGACCGCTTGCCGGCGAATTTCTTGGTCAGCCGGCGTCGCCGTTTGTTCTTCTCGATCGAACTCGTCTTCGCCATCCTTGTCTCCTAGGCATCCGCGTTTGAGGACGTCGCCATCTTCACTGCCGGAAGGGGAAGTTGAAGGCTGTCAACAGGGCGCGCGCCTCATCGTCGGTGCGCGCCGTCGTGCATACAGTAACGTCCAGGCCCCAAATATCCGTCGTCTTGTCGTAGTCGATCTCGGGAAAAACGATGTGCTCCTTGAGACCCAGCGAGTAGTTGCCACGGCCGTCGAAACTCTTCGGGTTGAGGCCACGGAAGTCCCGCACGCGCGGCAACGCGATGTTGATCAGCCGATCGATAAACTCAAACATCCGCGCCTTGCGCAGCGTCACCTTGCAACCGATCGGCTGGTTCTCGCGCAACTTGTAGGTCGAGATTGCCTTGCGGGACTTGGTAATGACGGGCTTCTGACCAGCTATCAGCGCGAGATCGCTCGCCGCCGATTCAACCTTCTTGCGGTCCGCCACCGCCTCACCGACGCCCATGTTGATGACGACCTTGCTGATCACAGGCACCTGCATGGCGTTCTTATAGCCGAACTGCTCAGTCAGCTTCTTGCGCACCACAGTGTCAAATGTGACGCGCAGGCGCGGCGGCGGCGCGCTGACCTCCACCGGGACGAACTGCTCTGCCTTATCGACCTTAGCCGGCTTTTTACCTTTCTCGCCGTCAGGCTTTCCGCCTCCCGCCTTGCCGGTCGTCTTAGTGGTCTTGGCGGTCGTGGCAGCCTTCGGCGCCTTAGCGGCCTTGGGCTCACCGGCGGCCTTTGCGGGCTTCTTGCCCTTCTTTTCTTCCTGGTCAGCCATCGATCTCTGCTCCCGAACGCTTGGCGAAGCGCACCTTGCGGCCGTCGCCGACAATCTTGAAACCAATGCGCGTCGGTTTGCCGTCCTTGGGGTCGGCGATTGCGATATTGGACAGGTGGACCGGCAACTCTTTGGAGATAATGCCGCCCTCCTGCTGCGCGCTTTGTCGCTGGTGGCGCTTGACTACGTTGATTCCGCGCACCAATGCGCGCGACGCTGCAGGATTTACTTCAATAACCTCGCCGGTGCGGCCCTTGTCGCGGCCGGCGAGCACGACGACTTTGTCGCCCTTGCGGATTTTCGCAGCCATCACAACACCTCCGGCGCGAGCGAAATGATCTTCATGTGGTTCTTGGCGCGCAATTCGCGCGGCACCGGCCCGAAGATGCGGGTGCCGACCGGCTCCATCTGCGGATTGATCAAAACGGCGGCATTGCGGTCGAACCGGATGATGGAGCCGTCGGCGCGACGGATATCCTTGCGCACCCGCACTACCACCGCTTTCATCACATCGCCCTTCTTCACGCGGCCGCGTGGAATGGCTTCCTTCACGGATACCACGATGACGTCGCCGATCGTGGCGTATTTGCGCTTCGAGCCGCCCAGCACCTTGATGCACATGACGCGCCGTGCGCCGGAATTATCCGCCACGTCCAGGTTAGTCTGCATCTGAATCATGGGACGCCTCTTTACTTATGTTTGCCAGACGCGCCGTCAGCGCTAGCCTGCGGCATGTTCCTGCGTGATCGAACCACCCCTCCGCCGTCATGCCCGTCCCCGGATTTGATCCGGGGATTGTCGCGGGCACCCACGTCTTTCTCGCCGAGCGTCGGCAAGGCGTGGATGGCCGGCACAATCCCCGGATCAAGTCCGGGGACGGCCATGACTCTGAGTAAATGGTTCAACATCTCCAACCTTCTTCCCAAATACTCTCACCCCGCCTGCTGATCGCCCTGGACCACGATCCAGCGCTTCAACTTGGAGATCGGCGCATGCTCCTCGATCTTCACGATATCGCCGACCGCGCATTTGTTACCTTCGTCATGGGCGTAGTACTTCTTGGAGCTGCGCACCGTCTTCTTCATGACCGGGTGCGTAAACCGACGCTCGACCCTCACCACGACGGTCTCCGCCTGCTTGTTGCTCACCACCTCGCCCTGCAATACACGCTTCGGCATTTATCGGCTCCTCATTTCGCGCTCGCAGCGCGCTTGCCCTGCGCAACGGTCTTGATGCGGGCGATGTCGCGGCGGACCTCGCGGACCCGTGCCGTATTCGCGAGCTGTCCGGTCGCCCGCTGGAAACGCAGGTTGAACTGCTCTTTCTTGAGCTTGATAAGCTCGTCGTCCAACTGATCCGGCGTCATCGCCCTGAGGTCCTCGGTCTTGAGCATTGTTAAGTCCCCTACTCGGCAATGCGCTCGACGAATCGCGTCTTGATCGGCAGCTTGGCGGCGGCCAGATCGAGCGCCTCGCGGGCGAGCGTCGTGGAGACGCCGTCGACCTCAAACAGGATACGACCCGGCTTGATCCGCACCACCCACAATTCCGGCGCACCCTTGCCGGAACCCATCCGCACTTCGAGCGGCTTCTTCGAAACCGGCACGTCCGGATAGATGCGGATCCACACCCGGCCGGCGCGCTTCATGTGGCGCGTCATGGCACGGCGTGCCGCCTCGATTTGGCGCGCAGTGACCCGGTCCGGTTCCATGGCCTTGAGGCCGAACTGGCCGAAGCTGAGCGTTGCCCCGCTGGTTGCGGCGCCTTTAATCCGGCCCTTGTGCGCCTTGCGGAACTTGGTGCGCATCGGTTGCAGCATGGCAGTTCGCCTCTCTTACACTTCCAGGATACCTTGATGCGTCAACCTTCGCGCCGCGAGCGGCCTGCGTCGCTCTCGGCCATGCGCTTGTCCTGGGCCATTGGATCGTGCTCAAGGATTTCGCCCTTGAATATCCACACCTTGACGCCGCAGGTACCGTAGGTCGTGAACGCGGTGGCGACGCCATAATCGACGTCGGCACGCAAGGTGTGCAACGGCACCCGTCCTTCCCTATACCATTCCAGGCGGGCGATTTCGGCGCCGCCGAGCCGGCCCGAGCAATTGATGCGGATGCCTTCGGCCCCGAGCCGCATCGCTGACTGCACGGCGCGCTTCATGGCGCGGCGGAACGCGACACGGCGCTCAAGCTGCTGAGCGATCGATTCAGCCACAAGCTTGGCGTCTAGCTCAGGCTTGCGGATCTCGATGATGTTGATGACCACATCGCTGTCGGCGAGTTTCGCCACTTCCTTGCGCAGCTTCTCGATGTCGGCGCCCTTCTTGCCGATGACGACGCCGGGCCGCGCCGAATGAATCGTCACCCGGCACTTCTTGTGCGGTCGCTCGATCACGATCCTGGACACCGCCGCCTGCTTGAGCTGCTTGCCCAACTCTTCGCGGATTTGCATGTCCTCGTGCAGCAGCTTGCCGTATTCGTTCTTGCCGGCATACCAGCGCGAATCCCAGGTGCGGTTGACGCCGAGACGCAGACCTGTCGGACTGACCTTCTGACCCATCGGGGAGCTCCTTAAGGGCTCGCCTCGACCTGACGAACCACGATCGTCAGGTGCGAGAACGGCTTGAGAATCTTGCCGGCGCGGCCACGGCCGCGGGCGTGAAAGCGCTTGATCACAAGGCCCTTGCCGACATAAGCGCGGGCAACCACGAGATCGTCGACGTCGAGATCGTGATTGTTCTCCGCATTTGCGATTGCCGATTCCAGGCACTTGCGCACCTCCTTGGCGATGCGCTTGCGCGAGAACTCCAGATCCGAGAGCGCGATCTGCACCTTCTTGCCGCGGATCAGCTGCGCCAGCAGGTTGAGTTTCTGCGGGCTGATGCGCAGCATGCGGGCGACGGCTTTGGCCTCGTTGTCCGCAAGGCTGCGCGGATGTGCGATCTTGCTCATCTGGTTCCTCGCTTACGCGGCACCCGGTGTCGGCGCCCGCTTGGCCTTCCTGTCCGAAGAATGGCCGTGGAAGGTGCGGGTCGGAGCGAACTCGCCGAGCTTGTGGCCGACCATTTCCTCCGTCACCAACACGGGGATGTGCTTGTGCCCGTTATGCACTCCAAAGGTCAGTCCGACGAATTGCGGCAGGATCGTCGAACGACGGCTCCAGGTCTTGATCACGTCATGCCGGCCCGACGATCGCGCAGCCTCTGCCTTCTTGAGCAGATAACCGTCGACGAACGGCCCTTTCCACACCGAGCGCGCCATCTTGCCCTCGCCTACTTTTTCTTCCGCGCATGGCGGCTTGAAATGATGAATTTCGTGGTTCGCTTGTTGGTTCGGGTCTTCTTGCCCTTGGTGGGGAAGCCCCACGGCGTCACCGGGTGACGGCCACCCGAGGAGCGGCCTTCGCCGCCGCCGAGCGGATGATCGACCGGGTTCATCGCAACGCCGCGATTGTGCGGCATACGGCCCAACCAACGCTTGCGGCCGGCCTTGCCGATCGAGATGTTCATGTGGTCGGGATTCGACACAGCTCCGACCGTTCCCTTGCAACGCCCATGAACGAGACGTTGCTCGCCCGAATTAAGGCGCAGAATCACGTATTCCTGGTCGCGCCCGACGATCTGGGCATAGGAGCCGGCTGATCGCGCAAGCTGCCCGCCCTTGCCGATCTTCAGCTCGACATTGTGGACGATGGTGCCGACCGGCATGTTGCCGACCGGCATGGCATTGCCGGGTTTCACGTCCACATGCTCGCCGGCGACGATCGTGTCGCCCTCGCCGAGCCGCTGCGGCGCCAGAATATAGGCAAGCTCGCCGTCCTCATATTTGATGAGCGCGATGAAACCGGTGCGGTTCGGATCATATTCAATCCGCTCGACGCGCGCCGGTTGGTCATGCTTGACACGCTTGAAGTCAACGGTACGCAGCGCTCGTTTGTGGCCGCCGCCACGGAAGCGCACCGTTATGCGCCCGTTATTGTTGCGCCCTCCGGACGAGATCTTGCCGGTGGTCAGCGCCTTCACGGGCTCGCCCTTATAGAGCGCGGAACGGTCGACCAGAACTAACTGGCGCTGCCCCGGCGTCGTCGGCTTATAGTGCTTGAGTGCCATGGTTGCTGTTTCCCGCGACTTTAGAGCCCTGTGGTCACGTCGATGCGATGGCCCTCTTCAAGGGTCACGACGGCTTTTTTTACGTCCGACAACACGCCGCGCTTGCCGCGGAAGTTGCGGATCTTGCCCTTGCGGATCAGGGTGTTGACCGCCTTGACCTTGACGTCGAACAGCTTCTCCACCGCCTCTTTTATCTGCGGCTTGGTAGCATGAGGCGCGACCCGGAAGATCACCTGATTGCGCTCAGAAGCGAGCGTTGCCTTTTCGGTGATCACCGGCGATACGATGACGTCATAGTGGCGCGGATCATTGGTGGTCATTTCAGTCGCGCCTCCAGCGCATCGAGCGCGGCCCTGGTGAGGACAAGCGTGTTTCGCCGTAGAATGTCGTAGACGTTGATGCCCTGGATCGGCAGCACGTCGATATCGGGAAGGTTGCGGGTCGCAAGGCGAAATCCGTTATCGATCTCGGCGCCGTCGATGATCAACGCATTGGCAAGGCCGAGCTTGGCGAATTGACCCTTGAGCACCTTGGTCTTGGTCTCGGCGAGCTTGGTGTCTTCGATGAGGACAATCCCGCCGTCCTTGGCCTTGGCGGAAAGCGCGTGCTTGAGCGCGAGGACGCGCACCTTCTTGGGTAGATCGATCGCGTGGCTGCGCACCACCGGGCCGAACGAACGGCCGCCGCCGCGGAACAGATTGGCACGCTGGGAGCCATGGCGGGCGCCGCCGCTGCCCTTCTGCTTGTACATCTTCTTGCCGGTGCGCCAAATCTCGGCGCGCCCCTTCACCTTATGGGTGCCGGCGCGGCGCTTGGCGAGTTGCCAGACGATGCAGCGCTGAATGAGGTCCTTGCGAGGCTCCAATCCGAAGATCGTGTCGGACAGGCTGATCGAACCCCTGTCCTCGCCGTCGAGGGTCGTGATCTTAAGTTCCATGGTCACGCTCCCTGCGCCGGCGGCGACTCCACGTCCGCTTGGTCGCCTTCCGTCACGCCGCCTGCGACGCGGAATTTACCGGGTTGTGGCACGTCTTTGGGTAACGCCTTCTTGACGGCGTCGCGTACCGTGATCCAGCCGCCTTTGGCACCCGGCACCGCTCCTTCAACCAAGATGAGGCCGCGCTCAACGTCGGTCTGCACCACCTTGAGATTGAGTGTGGTGACGCGATCGACGCCCATCTGGCCCGGCATCTTCTTGTTCTTGAATGTGCGTCCGGGGTCCTGACGACCGCCGGTCGAACCGATCGAGCGGTGCGAAATCGACACGCCGTGCGAGGCACGCAAGCCGCCGAAGTTCCATCGCTTCATGCCGCCCGCATAGCCCTTGCCGATCGAAGTGCCGGTAACGTCGACAAACTGGCCGATGATAAAATGGTCGGCCGTGATCTCGGCGCCAACCGGAATGAGCGCGTTCTCGTCGACGCGGAATTCCACCACCTTGCGCTTGGGCTCAACTTTGGCGATGGCAAAGTTGTTTCGCTCCGCGCTGGTGAGCCGCGACGCCTTGCGGCGACCTGCGCCGAGTTGCAGCGCCACGTAGCCGTTCTTGTCCTTGGTGCGATGCCCGATCACCTGGCAATTGGCGAGCCGCAGCACCGTCACCGGCACATGCTCGCCTGCCTCGGTGAAAATGCGGGTCATCCCTACCTTCTGTGCGATCACTCCGGAACGCATCGGCTTTATCCTCTGATCATATCAAGCATCAGCCCTCGTCCTGAGGAGCGCGCTCTTGCGCGCGTCTCGAAGGACGGCCGCAAGCGAGATCGTGCCAGCGGCCTCCTTCGAGACGGCCGCGCCAAGAGCTCGGCCTCCTCAGGATGAGGTCCGGGGGTTGGATTCGATGCGATCGGCTTCATCGACTCGCTCCACTAGAGCTTGATTTCGACGTCGACGCCGGCCGCAAGGTCGAGCTTCATCAATGCATCGACCGTCTGGGGCGTCGGATCTACGATGTCGAGCAGTCGCTTGTGGGTACGCATCTCGAACTGCTCGCGACTCTTCTTGTCGACGTGCGGCGAGCGGTTCACGGTGAATTTCTCGATCCTGGTTGGCAGCGGGATCGGCCCGCGTACCTGGGCGCCAGTGCGCTTGGCAGTCGCAACGATCTCGCGCGTGGACGCATCGAGGATGCGGTGATCGAACGCCTTGAGCCTGATTCTGATGTTCTGGCCGTTCATTTCTTGCCTCTTCAGCGTCGCACGAAACCGTCAGGGCCGATGTGCCCGGCCATGACGGTCAAAAATCCTCACTCGATGATGCTGGTAACGACGCCCGAGCCGACTGTGCGCCCGCCCTCGCGAATGGCGAAGCGCAGCTTCTCCTCCATGGCGATCGGCACGATCAATTCGATCGTCATGGCGATGTTGTCGCCCGGCATCACCATCTCGGTGCCCTCCGGCAGGTGCACGACGCCGGTCACATCGGTGGTGCGGAAATAAAATTGCGGACGATAGTTTGTGAAGAAGGGCGTGTGGCGCCCCCCTTCCTCCTTGGTGAGGATGTAGGCCTCGGCCTTGAACTTAGTGTGCGGCTTGACGCTGCCGGGCTTGCACAGCACCTGGCCGCGCTCGACTTCCTCGCGCTTGGTGCCGCGCAACAGACAGCCGACGTTGTCGCCCGCCTCGCCCTGATCGAGCAGCTTGCGGAACATCTCGACACCGGTCACGACAGTCTTCTGGGTTGTGCGCAGGCCGACGATCTCGACCTCCTCCCCGACCTTGATAACGCCGCGCTCGATACGGCCTGTCACCACAGTGCCGCGGCCCGAGATCGAGAACACGTCTTCCACCGGCATCAGGAACGGCTGGTCTTTCGGGCGCTGGGGCTGCGGGATGTAATCATCGACCGCCTTCATCAGCTCGAAGATTGATTGCTTGCCCATCTTGTCGTCGACGCCGTCCAGCGCCGATTTCGCGGCGCCCTTGATCACAGGAATCTTGTCGCCGGGAAATTCATATTTCGACAGCAATTCGCGCACCTCGAGCTCGACCAGCTCCAGGAGTTCGGGGTCGTCGACCATGTCGACCTTGTTGAGATAGACGACGAGTGCCGGGACCCCGACCTGGCGGGCGAGCAGAATGTGCTCGCGCGTCTGCGGCATCGGCCCGTCGGCGGCGCTGACCACGAGGATCGCGCCGTCCATCTGGGCGGCGCCGGTGATCATGTTCTTCACATAGTCGGCATGGCCGGGGCAATCGACGTGCGCATAGTGCCGGGCGTCGGTCTCGTATTCGACATGGGCGGTAGAGATGGTGATGCCGCGCGCCTTCTCCTCCGGCGCCTTGTCGATCTCGTCATACGCCGTGAATTTCGCCTTGCCCTGCTCGGCCAGAATCTTGGTGATCGCTGCCGTCAACGTTGTCTTCCCGTGATCGACATGACCGATCGTGCCGATATTGCAATGCGGCTTGGTGCGTTCAAATTTTGCCTTGGCCATCGCAGTCTCCGTTGCCGGTTGGCGTTACGCTTGGTGCAATCGACAGGAAGTTCAGGCGAACTTCGCCTGAACTTCCTGTGCGACATTGTTGGGAACCTGTTCGTAGTGGTCGAATTGCATGGTGAAGGTGGCGCGTCCCTGCGACATCGAGCGCAG
>Ga0126369_10002822_pt1 | contig 12472 bp, 6 predicted proteins | sample PanSoiMetaPlot_1_FD_109646 | JGI IMG/M metagenome (GOLD analysis project Ga0126369, IMG submission 109646) | Tropical forest soil microbial communities from Panama - MetaG Plot_1 | ecosystem: Environmental > Terrestrial > Soil > Tropical forest > Bulk soil | place: Panama | collected 2016-02-17 | reverse complement strand
GCAAGTCGCGCACCCTCGAGCAGCGGCGGGACCCGTGGGCCAACTACAACAAGCGCTCGATCGCGCGGCTCAACAAGGCGACGCCGTCGATCGACTGGAAGCGCCAGCTCGCGGCCGCCGGCATCAGCCATGTCGACACCGTGATCGTCGGCCAGCCCGAGTTCCTCGCTCAGGCCGACTCGTTGATCCGCGCCGTGCCGATCGCCGACTGGAAGACCCTGCTGCGCTGGGACGTGGCGCACGGACTCGCGGCGCGGCTCAGCACGCCGTTCGACCAGGAGAATTTCCACTTCTACGGCACCGTGATGTCGGGAACCAAGGTGCAGCGGCCGCGCTGGAAGCGGGCAATGGACGCCGAGGAGAACGGCATCGGCGAGTTGCTCGGGCAGGTGTGGGTCGAGCGCTACTGCTCGCCGGCCACCAAGGCGCGCTACGAGAAGCTCACCAACGACATCATCGACGTCTACCGTGACCGGATCCGCACCCTGCCGTGGATGACGCCGGCGACGCGCGAGCGGGCACTCGTCAAGCTCGACCGGGTGGCGCACAAGGTGGCCTACCCGGACAAGTGGCGCGACTACTCGGCGATGAAGATCGGCCGCAGCTCCTACGCCTCCAACCAGGTAAGTGTTGACTCGTGGTGGTTCCGCCACGAGGCGAACAAGCTCGGCAAGCCGATCGACCGCACCGAGTGGGACATGACCCCGCAGACGTACAACGCCTATTACGACGGCTCCAAGGTCGAGATCGTGCTGCCGGCCGCCGCCTTCATGCTGCCCGGGATTCCCGATTCGCTGGTGGACGACGCGCTGCTCTATTCCTACGCGGGCGGCTCGACCATCGGGCACGAGATCACGCACGGGTTCGACGACGAGGGCCGCCAGTTCGACGAGCGCGGCAACATGAATCCCTGGTGGGCGGACGCCGACTCGGCCCAGTTCGCCGGCCGCGCGAAGAAGCTGGCGGATCAGTTCAGCGCCTACGTGGTGGGCGAGAAGCACGTGCGCGGCCAGGCGACGCTGGGCGAGAACATCGCCGATCTGGGCGGCGTCGTGCTCGGCTACGAGGCGTTCAAGAAGACCGACCAGTGGAAGAAGGGGGAGAAGATCAACGGCCTGACCCCCGACCAGCGCTACTTCCTGGGTTACGCACTCTCCTGGCTCGGCCAGCGGCGCCCCGAGTCGCTCGCCCAGCAGATCATGACCGACGTGCACGCGCCCCAGTTCCTGCGCGTCAACGGGCCGCTCGCCAACATCCCCGAGTTCTACGCCGCGTTCGGCGTCAAGCCCGGCGATGCCATGTGGCGGGCCGACAGCGTGCGCGTCGTGATCTGGTAGCGACGTTTCTCTGCGGGGGCGGGCGCATTCGGCTACCGGATGCCCCGCCCCTCGCGTACACTTTCTCTCCCCATGCGAAACGCACCCCGCCCCCACTGCGTGAAGAGGGCGCTCCTCGTCCTGCTGCTCGTGCTCGCCGCCGGCGCCGGGTCGCGCCCGTCCCGGGCCGACCGGAGCGTGCCCCCGGACCTGCCCGCGGCGGACGTGACGCGCCTCACCGAGGGCGCCCGTCTGCTGTTCGACGAGGGCAAGCTCGTCCCCGGTGATCGCAGCGAGCGGCTGGCCCGCGCCGTGCCGGCCGCCGCCCAGGCGGAGTCACTTCACAGCTACGACGCGATCCACTACCGGCTGGACGTGACACCCTCGCGGACCTCGAATCTGATCAGCGGCACGATGACGCTCGATCTCAACGTCGTCGATCCCGGGATCACGCAGATCGACCTGTTCGACGAGGGACTCAACATCCTCGCGACCCGCGTGAACGGCGTGGCGCGCACGTTCAGCGTGGTCTCGGGGAAGCTCCTGATCCCGGTGTGCCAGGGCGGCGACTGTCCGTCGCACGGCTCCGGCGATCCGCTCCAGGTGGCGGTCGACTACACCGCCTCGCCGCCCACGATCGGCTTCTACTACTACCCGCGCAACAGCTACACGATGGCTGAGCCCTATGACGGCCGCTACTGGTGGCCGAGCTACGACCTGCCCAGCGACAAGGCCACGCTCGACGTCTACGCGACTTCGCCCGATTCCAACGTGTGTGTGTCGAACGGACTGCTGCTCTCGGTGACCCCCGGGGCGCCGGGCACCACGGTGTACCACTGGCAGGAGACCCACCCGATCGCCACCTACCTGGTGGCGGTGACCGTGGGCAATTTCTGGCAATGGACCCAGATGGCCGGCTCGCTCCCGATCCTCCACAACGTATTCCCGGAGGATTCCACCAAGGCCAAGTTCGACTTCGCCAACGTGCCGTCCATGATCTCGGTCTATTCAAACCGCTGGGGCCCGTACGCGTTCGATAAGTACGGGCAGGTGGCGGTCACCCCGTTCAGTTTCGGCGGCATGGAGCACCAGACCATGACCACCATCAACCGCAGCTGGGTGCGCGGCGATCGCGGCCAGGAGACCGGTGTGGCGCACGAGCTGGCGCACCAGTGGTGGGGCGACATGGTCACGCTCGTCGACTTCCGCGACGTCTGGCTCAACGAGGGTTTCGCCAGCTATGGCGAGTGCGAGTGGCGGGAGGACTTCTACGGCGCCGCCGCCTACGCGAGCTACGTCCAGTCGCAGATGACCTCGGCACTCAATTCGGACAACAACCTGCGATATGCGCTCTACGATCCGCCTTCCGCGAACCTGTTCGGCAACACGATCTACATGAAGGGCTCGGTGGTGCTGCACATGCTGCGGCGCGTGCTGGGCGACGCCGCGTTCTTCGCCGGGATGCAGCTCTACGGCCAGCGTTACCAGTACGGGAATGCCACCACGCGCGACTTCCAGCACGCGATGGAGGACGCGAGCGGACAGCCGCTCGACTGGTACTTCGACGAGTGGGTGTTCGACAAGGGCCTGCCCACCTACAACTGGACCTGGCAATCGGCGCCGGCAGGGCCCGACCGGCGCACCGTGGCGGTCACGATCCGCCAAAACCAGGCCAACGCACCCTTCTTCCGCATGCCGGTCGAGTTCCGCGTGCAGCGCGGGGCTCTGCCCGATACGTTCGTCACCGTGACCAATCAGGCGCTCCCGATCGAGACCGTCGCGTTCGATGTCGAAGGCGCGAGCGTCACCAACGTGGTGTTCGATCCCCGCAACAGCATCTACAAGCGCATCTCGCAGAGCGCGGTGGACGTGCCCGAGCCCGTTCCCGGCACGCCCATCGCCCTGACCGTGGGCCCCAACCCATCGCGCTCCCCGGTCCAGGTCTCGGTCCGGCTCGCCGCAGCCACGAACCTGCCGATCGAGGTCACGATCTACGACGCCGCGGGCCGCGCGGTGCAGGAGCTGGGTCCCTCGCGCGCCGGGCTCGCGGCACTCCGGCTCGAATGGGACCTGCGCGACCGGGACGGGCGGCGCGTGGCACCCGGGCTCTACTTCGTGCAGGCGCGCGCCGGAACGAGCCACGACGAACAGTCGGTGGTGGTGACGCGCTGACGCCCGGCAGCTACTCGCGTGGCGGGATCAGGTCGAAGTCGCCGGCCAGGACGCGATCGATGCGCCGCGTGCGCCAGCCGCGCGCCGTATCGCGCACCAGGGGCGAGGCGCCCTCGCGGTAGCGACGCGCCACCACGGTCGTGGCCGAAGGCTCGAGCGCGAGCCGCTCCCGCGCCTGGCGCAGCAGCCCGCTCGCTCCGTCCCGCGCCGGCTCTGCGGGCTGCGCCAGGACCCGCACGCGCACGGTGGTGCGGCGCACGATCCGGCCGCCCGGCTCATCCTCCTCGAGCACGTGCAGCCCCTCCTCGGGCTGGAGCAGCGCGTAGGCCGCGAAGCCCGCGATCGCCATGAGATAGCGGGGCTCACCGCCGTTTCCGGGAGTCTCGAGCTGGGCGAAGCGCATGCCGCGGGCGCGCGCCCATGCCGCGTACATCGCCGCGAGCCTCCCGGCGAACTCGCGCGCGGGTGCGGCCGGCGCAGTGTCGTCCAGCATCGGCTCGATGGCGACGAACGCCTCGCGCGGCCCTTCGAGGAGCGCCTCGCTGGATGCCGCCTCGAGGAGGTGGAGCTGCTGGGCGAGACGGCGCACCACGTCGCGCGGATAGTTCTCGCGCGGCGTGGCCGAGTGGCCTTCGATCCGCTCGAGCAGGGAGCCGGCGGCGCGAGTGGCGCTCTCGATCCGATCCAAATACTCGGCGCGCCCCAGCCGCTCGAACCGGTCGTCCCGCTTCCAGAAGTCCGGCGAGGCCGCCTCGAGCAGCAGCTTCTGCTTGGTCTCCCGCCACGCCGGATCGTCGATGCGCCGGCGGATGCCGTCGAGCGCCCCGTGCAGGCTCTCGACCTCGGCGCGCAGGCCGCGCCCGTCCAGCGCGATCGCGGTGAGCTCGCCGCGCGCCGGCGCCAGCGCCGGGCCGGGTACCGCGCCGGGCGCGTCCGGGTCCACGAACTCGACCGCGAGCCGATCCCCGTAGGCGCGCACGAACAGGAACTGGTCCCCCTCGGGCGTCCGACGGTCCACGATCGCGGCCGCGAGCGGCGTGAGCAGCATCTGCTCCAGCGCGCGCTTGAGCGGGCGGGCGCCGAGCGTGGGGGAGAAGCCGCGCTCGACCAGTAGATCGATCGCGCTCTCCTCGAGCTCCACCGCCCACTCGCGGCGCCGGAGCCCGCGGCGCGCGAACGCTTCGGCCAGCTCCTTGCGCAGGATGGTGCGCATGACCTCGCGCGTGAGCGGGCGGAAGATCACGACCCGGTCGAGCCGGTTGCGCAGCTCGGGCCGGAACGCGCGCTCGACCGCGCGCTCGATCGCGGCCGGGCTGAAGCCGTCGTCCGCGCCCACCAGGCCGAGCCGCGCCTCGCCGGAGATCGAAGAGCCGAGGTTCGAGGTGAGGATGATGATCGCCTGGCGCAGATCGGTGGTCTCGCCCTGGGGATCGGTCAGCCGGCCGTCGTCAAACACCTGGAGGAACAGATCCCACACGCGCGGATGCGCCTTCTCGAACTCGTCGAGCAGAATCACGCAGAACGGCTGGCGCCGCACGCGCTCGGCCAGCGAGTTGCCCGCCGGGCCGAACTCCGAGCGCGATCCCAGCACGCGCTCGAACGCGCCTGCGTCCTGCAGCTCGCTCATGTCGAGGCGCACCAGCCGCTCGGGCGAGCCGAACAGGTAGTCCGCGAGCGTCTTCGCCAACTCGGTCTTGCCGGTCCCGCTCGGCCCGGCGAACAGGAACACTCCGGTCGGGCGCGAGGGGTCGGTGATGCCGGCCTTGAGCAGTGCCAGGCGGTCCACCAGGCAGTGCACCGCCTCCGTCTGGCCCACGACACGCGCCTCGAAGTGGCGGCGCACCGCGTCGAGATCCAGCGTGCGCCGCTCATCGAGGATCTCGCTCGGGAGACCGGTGAGGCGGGCGAGCGCCGCGATCAGGTCGCCGACGGTCAGCGTCGCCTTGACCGGGCCTCCGGCGCGGGCCAGTCCGTCCTCGAGCGCCCCTTCGAGCAGCCCGAGCACGCCGCCGGGCGCGGTCTGCCCCGACAGGTACTGGCGCGCGAGCCCCAGTGCCTCGGCGCGCACCTCGGGGGGAACCTCGATGCGCGCACGCCTGGCACGGCGCTCGGCCCAGGTCTCGAGCATCGTGGCGACTTCAGGCTCGGAGGGAGGCTCGAGGCGCACGATCTCGAACAGCCGGCGCACCTCGGGGCGCTCCGCGAGCACGCTCTCGAGCGCGCCGGGCCGCGTCTCGCCCAGGATCAGCATCTCGCCCGCCTCGATCAGCGGGATCACCATCTCGAGGATGCCGGTCGGATTCTGAATGTGGCGTCCCGACCACAGGAGCTGATGAAAGTCGGGAACGATCCACAGCATCTTGGGCTTCGCCAGCTCCCGGCGCAGGATCTGCAGGCGCTGGCCGAGCGATCCCGTGTACATCATGCCGGCGTTGACCTGGCCCGCGCCGGCTTCGAAGATCGTCCAGCCGTCGCCCGACAGCTCGGAAGCCAGCCGTCGCACCAGCGACGTCTTGCCCACGCCCGCGTCGCCCACCACCACCGCGCAGCGGGCCGGCTTCCCGAGCAGCGCGGACCGCACGCGCCGCAGCGCGGCATCGGCCGACGGATAGCCGATCGAATGATCCCTGGGAGCCTTGCCCGGGCCGTGGAGCTGTCCGATCTCCGCCAGCGGCGCGTGCGCCAGCTCGCGGGGCGTCGGCTCCTCCGAGCCGCCCTTGCCCGCGGCCTTGGGCCCCGGCACCTTGAGTTGCTCCAGCAGCGGGCCGGCGAGCCCCGGGTCCACGTAGCGGCGCAGAAGCGCCGCGAGCTCGTCCCGATCGAACGTGGCGGGAGGCTCCACGCCGGTCATGGTCAGGGCAGCGACGGCCGCGCGGCGGCGCAGGAACCGATCGAGGATCACGCCGGACGCATCGCCCTCCCAGGCGTCGCTGATGTGGAGCAGCACGCGTGTCGCGAGCAGCGGATCCTCCGGCGTCCACGTCTCGAGCACGCGCAGCAGGAAGTGGCGGGACCAGAAATGGAAGTTGTTGATGCGCGCGAGCAGCCGCGCCTCGATCCGCTCGTCGCGCGGGCGCCGCGCCAGCGCGCACAGCGCCCCCCAGCAGTAGATCGCATCCTCCGACTGCCAGAACTCGAGCAGCCGATCGTTTTCCATCGCCGGATCGGCGAACGCATCGACCAGCGCCTGGAAGGACGTGAGCTGGAGCAGATCCTCCGGGCTGAACACGCGCGGCGCGTTCAGCACCGCGGTGCGCAGGTCGAAGAGCCGCCTGAGCAGCGGATCTTCGATCGCCGGCGGCTCGGGAGGAGCGGCCGGTGCGGGCGCCGCGGCCGGTGCCGGCGCCGGTGGTGGGGCGGCGGCGACCGGTCGCGCGGCGCGGCGGCGAGAGAGCTGAAATGCAATGATCGCGAGCAAGCCGATGATCAGGCTGATCGACAGCGCGGCCATGGAACCCCCGATTCCCATGAAAAGGACCCGCAGGATAACAGGATCTCACGGACAGGCGCGCGGAGAGCGCGAAACACGTGGTTCATCCGTAGTCTTGCAGGCCCGCTGCTGGCCGCCCCGCGTTCGTGGTAGCGTCGGGCCGTGACCGATCGCGTTTCGGCGCGCGGTGCCGCATCACGCGCGCGCGCCATGCTGCCGCCCGCCCTCGCGATCGCCGTCGCCGCCGCGGGCTGCGCCAAGGCGATCAACTACCCGAGCCCGACCGGCCCGCTCCACACGTTCGCGGCCGAGAGTGCCTCCGCCACACCTAGTGCGTCCGGCCCGCTCCGCGTCGTGAGCTTCAACATCGCCTACGCGATCGAGATCGACCGGGCGATCGAGGTGCTGAAGGAGAGCCGGCCGCTGCGCTCTCCCGATGTCCTCGCGCTCCAGGAGATGGACGCGCCCGGCACCGAGCGCATCGCCAAGGCGCTCCACATGAACGCGGTCTACTACCCGAGCGGTGTCCACCCCAAGCATCACCGCGACTTCGGCTGCGCGATCCTCTCGCCGTGGCCGCTGGTCGATCCGCACAAGGTGCTGTTGCCCCACCCGGCGCGGGTCTCGGGGCTGATCCGCGCCGCGACCTCGGCGGTCGTCGTGCGGGGCGACGAGCGGGTGCGCGCCTACTCGGTGCACCTGCCGTCACCGCAGGCGGTCTCGGGTGGGGATCGCAAGGAGCAGCTGCGCGTGCTGGCCGCGGACGCCGACTCGGCGGGGATGCCGGTCGTGATCGCCGGCGACTTCAACTCGAACGGCAAGGTCGCGGAGCTCGAGCGCCAGGGCTTCGACTGGGTGACGCGCGACATCGGCGTCACCCGGCCGGTGACCTTATTCGGGATGCAGATCCGCGGGCTCCACTACGACCACATCCTGACCCGCGGTCTGAGCCGGGCCGGCGGCCCCGATTCGATGGGCGTGGTGAACGACAATCGCAAGGCGAGCGATCACCGGCCGATCTGGGCGCTGCTGGTTCCTTCTCCGGCCCCGGCGCCCCGCTGAGCGCCCGGAGCGAATCACGCGCCGGTCTCATGCCGGCGGACGGGATCGGGGACGGCGCGGGATTCGACCGCTCACCTTCGGCGCGGGCCGCGCGTGTGGGACGCGACCTCGCACCCTCCATCCCCGAAACCGATCCGCCCGTCGTCCCCCTCTCGACGACTTTGAGAATTACGCAACGCGCGTTTCGCGCACGCGGTTCTTGTTGACGATCAGGACACCGAGCCGGGTTGCGAGCGCGTAGAAATCCGCCGCGCTGCACAGGAAGTCCGAGAGGCGCACGTCGCCGCCCGGTGATGGCCAGCGCACGGTGCCCTCCATGATGCGGCCGTCCACGAAGTGGAGCTGCACCGCCTGCTCGCGAGCGACCGGGTAGCGCTCGGGCATGATCCAGGCAGGATCGATGAGCGCCCCCACCACCACCCAGTCGATGTTGAGCCGCGTCAGCAGCACGACGGCGTCGTCGCTGGTGCGCAGAAACGGAATCACGGGCCGCGACGAGTTGAGCAGCTCCAGGACCGTCTCGGGCCGCCCCTTGCCGTTCAGCTCCGGGAGCAGGCACAGGTAGCCGTCGAGCGGCGCTTCGCCGGGTTGGGAGAGCCGCACCGGCGCCTTGAGCTTCTGAACGGTCTGCTGCCTCACCGCGTGCCCCGCGGTTTCCCGGGCGCGTTCGCGACCGGTCCGTGCGCGACCGATTCCCCGAGCGAGGGAGCGGTGCCGGCGCGCGGCTGTGCCAGCGCGTCGCGCACCGCGCGCTCGGGGGTGATCCGGCGACGCCGGGCGCGCGGCGGTTTCTCGGCACGTCGCCAGTCGATCTCGCCGGGGGAGTACGCGCCGCTCAGCGCGCGCCGGATCCTGTCCCACACGCCTTCGCGCTGCCATTGACGGAGACGTCGCAGGCAGGTCATGCCGGAGCCGGCGCCCACGTCGGACGGCAGGTTCTGCCACGGGATGCCGTCCCGCAGCACGAACAGGATCCCGCCGAGCACCGCACGATCCTGGATCGGGTGAGGGCCGGGAACGCGGCGACGGGGAGGAGGGGGCGGCAGGACGGCTTCAACCCGCCGCCACTGCTCGTCGCTGAGGATCAGGCGGGACATGTCAGGCCGCTCCGGAAACGGAAAACGCCGCAGGAGCGCATTCCCGCGGCGAACAAATGATGGTGGCAGTCAGCGATCACGGCAGTCCTCTCCCAAGAGGGCAGTCCGTGTCCGCTGCCGGGCCAAAATCTGTCATTCCGCACGCCGGCCGTCAAGGGCCGCCCGTTTCGTCTTCGATACACCGGGCACGGCCGCGCGAGACCCCTCAAGCCGGCGGCCCGCCCCGGGACCGGGCGATCCGTACTTCCCGCATCCTCTTACAGGCTAAAGGAATGCCGCCGCCCACCCGATAGATCCCCTGAAGCCGGCGTTCCGCACGGGGGCCGCGTGATGCGCTCCCCGGCGCGAAGCCTGTGCGCCTGACCCGCGGCCGCTCGTAACCGCCTGCACCAGGCATGGTGATTCGTTCCAGGGAGGGATGAGGCGATGCACTCCTCGTTGAAGCGCGCGCTCGCGGGCGCGCTGGTGATTCTCGCACTGCCGGCGCCCTTCGCGGCGTTCGCGCAGTCGGGACTCGATGTCTCGCTCACCGCCCGGCGCGTGGCGGTCGATGCGCGTGGTCGTGAAACGTTCGCGCCCGCGACCGAGGCGAAGCCGGGACAGGTGGTGGAGTACCGCGCCGCCTATCGCAACGGTGGCGCCTCGTCGGTGCGCGAAGTCCAGGCCACGCTGCCGATCCCGCAGGGCACCGAGTACGTGGCGAGCACCGCCCGTCCCGCCCAGCCGCTGGCCAGCCTCGACGGCCGCACGTTCGCGGCCATGCCGCTCACCCGCAAGGTGAAGCTCTCGAACGGCGAGGTGGTCGTGAAGGAGGTCCCGGTCTCCGAATACCGGTATCTCCGCTGGTCGCTGGGAGCGATCGACGCCGGTCGCACCGAGACCGTGACCGCGCGCGTGCGCATCGCGCCGCTGGTCGCCGCCGCACCGCCCTCCGGACGTTAGCCGCGAACCCTCGTGCGTGCGCCGCGAACGCCGGAACCCCGGCAGGCGGGTGTGCGCCTCACTGTGACATGGGAGCGTAGACGATGAATCGGTTTCGTACCGCCGGCGTGATCCGCCGGCACGTGTGGTCCGTCGCCCTGGCGGCGACGTGCCTGCTGGGCCTCGCGGCCGGCGCTCTGGCGGCTCCGCCCGCCGGCACGCCGATCGGCAACCAGGCCTCGGCCACCTATCTCGACGCCTCGAACACGGCGCGCACCGCGACCTCGAACCTGGTCACGACCATCGTGCAGCAGGTGGCGAGCTTCACGCTGACCGCCAACGGCGCGCGCACCGCGGCGCCCGGCGGGCAGGCGGTGTTCCCGCACGTCCTGACCAACACCGGCAACGGCGGCGACTCGTTCTCGCTGGCGCTGGTGAACCAGGCCGGTGACGACTTCGACCTCACCGGGATCGCGATCTACGCCGACGCCAACGGCGACGGTGTGCCGGACAACTTCACGCCGCTCGTCTCGACCGGCCCCATGGCGGCGGGGGACGTGTTCCAGTTCGTGGTGGTCGGCAACGTGCCCGGTACGCAGATCGGCGGCCAGGTCGCGCAGGTGCGGATCACCGGCACCAGCACGTTCAATGGCTCGCAGACCGCGTTCAACACCGACGTGGTCACGGTGACCGGCAACGCGGTGATGAGCGTCACCAAGTCGATCAGCCAGGCTTCGGGCGCCTCGCCCAGCGGCCCGTACACCTACACGCTGTCGTACAGCAACACCGGCAACAGCACCGCCAGCAACGTCAAGCTGACCGACCTGATCCCGGCCGGCATGACCTACGTGGCGGGCAGCGCCCGCTGGAGCGTCACCGGCGCGGCGGTGCTCACCGACGCCAACGCCGCCGACGCCCAGGGGGTCGCGCCGAACACGATCGTCTACGACTTCGGGGTCACCACCGGCAGCACGGTGACCGCCACCATCGCCCAGGTGGTCCCGGGCGCGACCGGCACGCTGACGTTCAACGTCAACGTCAACGGCGGCCTGCCGCCGGGCAACATCAACAACACGGCGACCTACGCCTACAACGATGGTGCCAGCAACGTGGGTCCGTTCACCACGAACAACGCGCCGTTCACGGTCAACCAGGTCAGCTCACTCACCTTCACCGGCCAGATCGTCGCCTCGGCGCTCCAGGGTGCCACCGTTCCGTTCACCAACACGCTCACCAACAACGGGAACGGGCCGGACGTGTTCAACATCACGATCGGCGCCTCGAACTTCCCGGCGGGCACGACGTTCGCGCTGTTCAAGAGCGACGGCGTCACGCCGCTCACCGACACCAACGGCGACGGCGTGCCCGATCCCGGACCGCTCGCGGCCGGTGCATCCACCACCGTGATCCTCAAGGCCACACTTCCGCCCGGCGTGGGCGGCGGCGGCCCGTACACGGTCGCCAAGAACGCCACCTCCGTGGCCAATCCGGCGGTGAGCGCCCCCGCGACCGATCAGCTGACCACGATCGTCTCCAGCACGGTCGACCTCACCAACAACCTGCCGGGCGCAGCGGCACCCGGCGCCGGCGCCGGTCCGGAAGCGTCGCCGGTCACGACCAACGCCGTGAATCCCGGCGCGACCACGACCTTCACCCTCTACGCCAGCAACAACGTCGGGCCGGCGGACAACTACGACCTCGTGGCCAGCACCGATCCGACGTTCACCACCATCACGCTGCCGGCCGGCTGGTCGGTGACGTTCCGTAACGCGGCCAGCACGGTCATCACCAACACCGGCAACGTGCCCACGGGCGGCAACGTGCTCGTGTACGCCGACGTGGACGTGCCCGCCGGCTACGCCGCCGGCGCGGTGCAGGTCTACTTCCGCGCCCGCTCGACCGTCACCGGCGCCCAGGACCGCAAGCACGACGCGGTGAGCGTCAACGTGATGCGGAGCCTCAACGTGGTGCCCGGCAACTCGGCCCAGGTGGCTCCCGGCGGGTCGGTGGTCTACACCCACCTCATCTCGAACAACGGAAACGTGCTGGAAGGCAGCGGTGTCGGCAGCACGGTGACGTTTGCCACCTCCAACAACCAGGTGGGTTGGACCTCGACGCTGTACCACGACACCAACAACAACGGGATCCTGGACGGCGGCGACCTCGCGATCTCCGATCTTGGCGCGCTGGGTGGTATCGCGCCCGGCACCACGGTGCGCGTGTTCGTGCACGTCTTCGCCCCGGCCGGCGCGGCGCTGGGCTCGGTCAACGTGACCACGCTCTCGGCCACCACCACCAACGTCGGCTACGCCTCGGCGGCGCCACCGGTGGCGAACGTCAGCGACAACACCACGGTGATCAACGGCCAGCTCCAGCTCGTCAAGCAGCAGGTGCTGGACACGACCTGTGACGGCGTGGCGGCCGTCCCCTGCACCCACAGCACGAGGTCAAACGGCCGCGGCTCCAGAAACACG
>Ga0126369_10002820_pt1 | contig 12478 bp, 12 predicted proteins | sample PanSoiMetaPlot_1_FD_109646 | JGI IMG/M metagenome (GOLD analysis project Ga0126369, IMG submission 109646) | Tropical forest soil microbial communities from Panama - MetaG Plot_1 | ecosystem: Environmental > Terrestrial > Soil > Tropical forest > Bulk soil | place: Panama | collected 2016-02-17 | reverse complement strand
TTTGTATTCCAAGTCCTTCCCCGGCTCCGCGCCGCCGTACGTTGCGATTACCGTGGAACAGAGCGGGGCCACCACGTATACGGAATCCAAGGACGACGATCCAGAAACGTTTGCGCTCGAAAGCGACGTCGCTACATCGATTTTTGATGTGGCCGCCAAGCTCGACCACTTCAAGCGGCCCTTGGAGAGCGGATTGAAAGTGGCCAATATGGGAGCCAAGACTTTTCGCTGGGAAGACGGCGCCGAGAATCACGAAGCCAAGTTCAACTATTCCTTGGACGAAAATGCGCGGGCGCTCCAGGACTGGTTTGAGAAGATCACGGAAAGCGAGAGAGCTTACCTGACGCTGGACCGCGCGGTGAAGCACGACCGGCTAGGCGTGCACCAGGCCATGCTCCAGCTTGTGAGCTTGTGGGAGCAGAAGCGGCTGGTGGGGACGCTGCAGATGTTGCCGCTGCTGGATCGCGTTGCCAAGAATGAGGCCTTCATAAACATGGCGCGCGAGCGCGCGACATGGCTGGCGGGGACGATCCGCGCGAGGACGAAATCGGAATGAAGGTGGCGGCTTTTTTCCTCGTTGCAGCCGTAGCGTTGGCGCAAGCGCCGTCCCCCTTTCAGATCCAACCCACGCCCGCTAAGCAACCGACGGACGCCGAGCAGCAAGCATTGATGAAGGCCGTAAACGAATCGGCCAACTCCCCGCTGGATCTGCTGCGTTCGCTCGAAGCGTACCTGCAAAAATATCCGGATACTGTGCAGCGGCCGGATATCGAATTCACGATCGCGAAAGCAGCCATCGAGCTCAAGGACGACCGTCGCATCGTGCAATACGGCGAGCGCGTTCTTGGCCGAACGAAAGATGACGTGCTGATGCTCGACCGGGTCTCGCAATCGCTGTTGGCGCTGGGCGGGACGGAGAACGCGCAGAAGGCGATCCAGTATGCGCGCACGCTGGAAGATTTGATCGATGGGATGGGACAGGCGACCGGGACCGGCGCCGCGCAGAAGCAGGACGATCGCGATCTTGCGCGGGCGCGCATGCTGCTGGTTCAATCGCGGGCGCGCGCGGTGCTGAATGAGAAGCTGGAATCCGAGCAGCTCGCCGCAAGAGCGTTTTCCGCTTATCCCGCGGAGTCGACCGCGCGTGTTTGGGCGGAGAGCCTGGTTCGGCTGGGGCGCGAACAAGACGCCCTGACGCACTACGCCGAAGCGTTCGCCATTCCCGACTCTCGCGCCACCGACGCCGACCGCCAAACTGACCGGCAGCGCTTGGGCGAGCTTTACAGCAAGGCGCACGATGGATCGGAAAAGGGCTTGGGCGACCTGATCCTGGAAACATACGACCGGACGTCGACGGTGGCGGGCGCGAGGCGGCTGAAACTGAGATCGCTAGATCCGAACGGCGGGGCGACCAGCGCGGCCGAGTTCACCATCACCGGTCTGGATGGAAAGAAACTGCAGATGTCGCAGTTCGCCGGAAAGGTGTTGGTGTTGGATTTCTGGGCGACCTGGTGCGTGCCCTGCCGCGCGCAGCATCCTCTTTATGAAGAGGTGAGAAAACATTTCGGCAACCGCGACGATTTGGCGTTTCTGGCGCTGGACACCGACGAAGATCATTCGGTGGTGAAGCCATTTCTGGACGAGAACAAGTGGGACTCGCGCGTGTACTTCGAGGACGGAATGGCGCGGTTGATGGGAGTGACCGAAATCCCCACCATGATTCTGCTCGATAAGCAGGGCAAGGTGGCCAGCCGGATGAACGGCTTTCAGCCGGAGAATTTCGTTGACGTTCTGATCTCGCGGATCGACGCCGCGCTAGCCGTCAAATAGCCCCGCGAATGCGCATGTTCCGTCGAGTTGTGTGGATCGTGCTGGATAGCGTGGGCATCGGCGAAATGCCGGATGCGGAAGCCTACGGCGACAAAGGCAGCGACACTTTGGGCAATATCGCGCGACGGCGGCGGCTCGAGTTGCCGAATTTTTGCCGACTCGGATTGGCGAACATCAAGCCGCTCGAAGGACTCACGCCCGATCCTGCGCCGCTAGGCGCTTATGGACGAGCCGCGCTGGCTTCTCCGGGAAAAGACACCACCACCGGTCACTGGGAAATGGCCGGCATTCATCTGGCCAAGCCGTTTCCTCTTTACCCGAGGGGCTTTCCAAGAGAGATCATGGACGAGTTCGAAAACCGCATTGGGCGGAGTACGCTGGGCAACAAGGCGGCCTCCGGGACGGAAATTATTAAAGAGTTGGGTGAGGAGCACATGCGCACAGGCTCGCCCATCATCTACACGTCGGCGGACAGCGTTTTCCAGGTGGCGGCGCACGAGGAAGTGATTTCGCTTTTCGAGCTTTACAAGATTTGCGAGATCGCGCGCGGCATTTTGCGAGGTCCATACGAAGTGGGGCGGGTGATCGCACGCCCGTTCACGGGCCAGCCCGGAGCGTTCACGCGCACGGCGAATCGCCATGATTACGCAGTGCCGCCTCCCAAGGGCATGCTGCTCGACCGGCTGGCGGAACGGGGCGTGGAAATCTTTAGCGTGGGGAAAATCTTCGATGTTTTCCTGGGCCGCGGCATCCGCGATACCGAAAAGACGAAAGACAACGCCGACGGGATGCGGAAAACGCTGGACGCGATGGAGACCGTGGACGACGGATTGATTTTCGTAAACTTGGTGGATTTCGATCAGCTCTACGGTCATCGCAACGACGTCGAAGGCTACGCACGAGCGCTGGAAGCAGTAGACGCCTGGCTGCCTGGTTTCGAGGACAAGCTGAGAGATGACGATCTGGCCATCCTGACGGCGGATCATGGCTGCGATCCCACCACTCCTTCCACCGATCACAGCCGCGAATATGTTCCGATTCTGGCCTACGGCAAGCGGGCACACGCCGGCGTGGACTTGGGTCTACGGTCGACGCTTTCCGATCTCGGACAAACTGTCGCTGAGAACTTCGGAACCCGCATCGAGAAGGGCGAAAGCTTCTTTCCTCGGCTCATCTAGCTCGAAGGGGCTACGCAAACCGGGCGTTACAATGAAATCACGTGAAGACCTTCTATATCGAAACCTTCGGGTGCCAGATGAACGCGCACGACTCGGAGAAGGTCGTGGGGACTCTGCTCGCGCAGGGTTACAAGCAAGTTGGCATGCCCGAAGAAGCGGACCTGGTCTTCTACAACACCTGTAGCATCCGCGACAAGGCGGAGCAGAAGGTGTTTTCGCGTTTGCAACAGTTCAAGAAGGAGAGCGGCAAGGGGAAGACATTCGCGGTGCTGGGCTGCGTCGCGCAACAGGAAGGCGAACGGATCTTCGAAAAAGCGCCGCACGTGAGCTTGGTGTGCGGCTCGGCAAGCTACGCGAAGCTGCCGGAAATGCTGGTGCAGTTGGAAGGCGGGAACCGCCGTGTAACGGGGCTCAGCCTGGATGTGGAGGATGCTTTCGAAACCCCGCTCACTCGGCGTGGCAACCCGCATCGGGCATACATCACCATCATCGAAGGCTGCGATAAATCCTGCGCCTATTGCGTTGTGCCGTTCACGCGCGGACCGGAGCGCAGCCGCACTAGCCCGTCGGTCCTGCGCGAGGCCGCGGAGCTGGCCGCAGCCGGATATTCCGAGATTCAGTTGTTGGGTCAAAACGTCAACAGCTATCGCGATCCGTCGGAAGCCGGCTGGGATTTCGCGACGCTGCTCGATCGGGTGGGCCGCGTGCCGGGAATCCGGCGGGTCCGGTTCACCACTTCGCACCCACGCGATTTTGTGCGCGAGATTGTAGATGCGATCGACGTCAATCCGGCGCTGTGTAATCATGTGCATCTCCCCGTGCAATCCGGATCGACGCGGATTTTGGCAAGCATGCGGCGGCTGTATACGCGGGAACAATACATGAGCCGCATCGGGTGGATCAAGGCGGCGCGGCGGCCCATCGCGATCACCACGGACGTCATCGTAGGATTTCCAGGAGAAACCGAGCAGGATTTCGACCAGACTCTGGAGTTGCTGGACGAGGTCGGGTACGATTCGATCTTCAGCTTCAAGTACTCGCGGCGGCCCAACACTCCGGCGTTGGAACTGGGAGATCAGATTCCGGAGGAAGAAAAAGGCCGGCGCTTGTCCATTCTTCAGGAAAAGCAGCGGCAGATCCAGATCCGGCAGAACGCGGAAGAGGTGGGCAAGATAGAAGAATGTCTGGTGGAAGGATTCAACAAAGCAACGGAACAATGGATCGGGCGGACGTCGCGGAACAAGACTCTGAATTTTCTATATCCCGGCGCCATGGAGGATCTCACGGGAAAGTATGTGGAAGCGCGGGTGACGCGCGCTGGTCCGAATTCACTCGCGGGCGAGTACGTGAATTGAGGGTGCCGGTTTCTGCGGGAGGGCGGAAATGGAAGTAGAAATGAAAATCCGAGGCCTGATGATGGACCCCGTGACCAACAATCCGATCGTCGTATTGAAGGATGTGAACGGAACCGCCATTTTGCCGATTTGGGTGGGAATCTACGAAGCCAACGCCATCGCTTTGGAGATCGAAAAAGTGGCCACGCCGCGGCCGATGACGCACGATTTGATCCGCAATCTGTTGTTCGGCTTGGAGGCAGGCGTGAAGAAGGTGGTGGTCAGCGAACTGAAGGAAGATACATTCTACGCCGTCATTTGGCTGGAGCGGAATGGCGAAATGATCAGCATCGACTCGCGCCCCAGCGATGCATTAGCCGTGGCGCTTCGCCTGGACTGCCCTATATACGTCGAAGATGCGGTGTTGAAGACTTCGAAAGACGCGAGCGCGCTGGCCGAGGCGGGCAACAATCAGGAGCTCCGCAAGTGGCTGGAGAACCTGAGCGACGAAGACTTGGGCCGCTATAAGATGTAGGCCGGCCGCGTCCATCGCTTGCTACCATAAACTTAAACTTTGCGAAACGTCATTATTGTAGGATCCGGCTGCGCCGGCAATACGGCGGCCGTGTATACGGCCCGCGCGGGACTGAATCCTTTGGTGGTCATCGGCCATGAGCCTGGCGGCCAGCTTTCCATCACCACTGAAGTCGAAAACTTCCCCGGATTTCCGGAAGGTATTCAAGGTCCTGATCTCGTCGAAAACATAAAGAAACAGGCCGAGCGATTCGGAGCCGAATACATGTGGGGCTCGGTAGCGGAAGCCGATCTGTCGAGCCGGCCTTTCCGCCTGAATGTCGAGGGTACGTGGGAGGAGGCGCGCACGGTGATTATCGCTTCCGGCGCGTCGGCGCGATGGCTCGGGCTTGAGAACGAGCAGAAGCTGATCGGACGCGGCGTCAGCTCTTGCGCGACATGCGACGGTCCATTTTACCGGGACAACAAAGTCATGGTGGTGGGTGGGGGCGACTCCGCCATGGAAGAGGCGACTTTCTTGACGCGCTTTGCTTCGGAGGTGACGCTGGTGCACCGCAGCGACCAGTTCCGCGCGTCGAAGATCATGCTGGATCGCGCGCGCGCCAATCCGAAGATTAAGTTTGTCACCAATACCGTGGTGGAAGACATTTACGACGTGGCGGACCATCGGGTCACCGGTGTGAGGCTGCGGCATGTCGCTAACGGCAGCGTCTGGGAGCAGGAGGTGGAAGGGTTCTTCGTGGCCATCGGCCATATTCCCAACACCAAGGCATTCGCAGGCCAGATCGACCTCGATCAGGACGGCTATATCATTTCCAAGGGCGGCGCGAGGACCAATATTGTAGGCGTCTTTCACGCCGGCGACGTTCAGGATCGCATCTACCGGCAAGCGGTGACGGCTGCCGGCATGGGCTGCATGGCGGCGATAGAAGCGGAGCGGTTCTTAGAGGCGGAAGGCCACTAGCTGTAGTTCCCGGAGGACCGGAGACTACCTTTAGCCTTCTGCCTCCCGCACCAGAGCGTTCAGAATCACCGACACGATGCTCACGATGAGCGCGCCAAAGAACGCAGGGAAGAATCCGTTCACATAGAATCCGACGTGGAAGAAATTGACCGCGATCACGGAGGCGAGCCACAACGTAAACGCGTTAATTACGAAAACAAACAATCCCAGCGTGAGCAGAATTAAGGGGCAGGAGAGCAGCTTCAAGATCGGGCGGATGATCGCATTGACTAGCCCCAGAATGATGGCCATGACCGCGAAGGCGGTGAAAGCGTTAGACGCAACATGAATTCCCGGCACAAGCCACGCCGCGGCGACCAACGCCACGATCATGATAGCCCACCGAATGAGAAGTTGCATCGGTTTATTGCGGCTCCTCGGTGACCGCCAGCACCGGCACCGAGACTTCGTGGCGCACGGCGTTGATGGTGTTTCCGAACATCAGGTCCTTGACGCCGCGATGGCCATGCGCGCCCATAACGATCAGATCGGGGCGGAGGCGGCGGGCCGTCCGCACGATTTCGTCCTTAGGCGAAGGACCGTGCACGATGGTGAGCTCCGACTCGATGCCTTGGCGCGCCAGCGACTCGACGATTTCGCGGAAGTACTCCTCGCCGGCGGTGACCTCGGCGGTGGAGGCTAGGGCGCCAAACAACCGGCTGGTGGCGCCTTCCTCTACGTGGAGCAGGTGCAGAACGGCGTTGTGCGGGCGAGCCATGGCGGCGGCGTGGGCGATGGCGGCCCGGTCGCGAGCGGAATGATCGAGCGGGACCAGGATTCTGCGGTAAACTGGCGCCGGCAACTCCGCGGAGATGGCGGCGCCAGCAGACTCGACGCGGGTCACTTCCGCGCCTGGCCGCCACCGGATGGGCGCGAAGAGGATCCAAGCCAGCAAGAGCAGAACCGCGGCCAGCAGCGGAGCGACGATCCACAAACGCCATACGGCGGCGCCCACCCACGAACGCGTCGCGTCATAGACTAGCCAGAAGTTCAGCGCAAGAATCAGCGCCGCCGAAGCCCAGGCGAGCAGATTGAGCCAGGTCTTGTTGGCGAATTCGCCCATCCTCTTGCGGTCGCCGGTAAAGCGAATGAGCGGAACCACGGCGAAGGGAAGCTGCATGCTAATAATCACCTGGCTTAAGATCAACAACTGGAGGGTCGAGCCTTCGCCGCGGAAGGCCACGGTGAGCACCGCGGGAATAATAGCGAGGGCGCGCGTAATCAAGCGCCGCATCCAGGGCCGCAGGCGAAGATCGAGGAATCCTTCCATCACGATTTGGCCGGCATAGGTTCCTGTGAGCGTGGAGGATTGGCCACTGGCCAACAGGGCGACGGCAAAGAGCGCGCTGGCGAGGGCCGTGCCGAGGAAGGAAGGAAGCAGCAGATAGGCCTGCTCGATTTGTTGGACTTCGATGCCATGTGCGAAAAATACGGCGGCGGCGAGCACCAGAATCGCGCCGTTCACAACCATGGCGCCGTTCAGCGCCACCACGGAATCGATGAGGTTGAATCGGCAGGCCTCCCGGCGCAGCGCGGAAGTTCGGCCGATCCGCCGGGTTTGAACCAAAGCCGAATGGAGATACAAGTTGTGCGGCATTACTGTCGCTCCCAAAATGCCCACCGCGATATAGATGCTTTTATTGTTCAGCCGTGGCGCGAGACCGGAAAAGACTTCGTGGAACGACGGATGCGCGAAGTACAGCTCGATGAGGAAACATCCCGTCATGATCGCGATGAGAGAGAGTATGACGGCCTCGATGACGCGAATTCCGAAGCGCGATAGCCACAGCACCAGAAACGTGTCGAGCGCCGTGAGCAATACGCCCGCTACCAGCGGCAAACCGAACAGAAGCTTGAGGCCGATGGCGGCGCCCAGGACTTCCGCGAGATCGCAAGCGGCGATCGCAATTTCGCACAGAACCCAGAGGGCGTTACAAACAGGTCTGGGATAGGCTTCACGGCAGGCCTGCGCCAGGTCGCGGCCGGCGACGATGCCGAGCCGCGCCGCCAGCGTCTGCAGCAGGATGGCCATCGCGTTGGAGAGCACGATGACCCAAAGCAACTTGTATCCGAAGCTCGCGCCGCCTTGAAGATCAGTGGCCCAGTTGCCCGGGTCCATGTAGCCGACGCTGACCAGATAGGCCGGCCCGGCAAACGCCAGCATGCGACGCAGGACAGTGGAACGCGCCGTAGGTACGCTCTGGTGCACCTCAGGCAAAGAGGCTGCCGCTACAAGGGGCTCCTGCATCTAGTATCAATATAGCTTTCGTCCATATCCGGGCTGTCGAGGTCTACGACGCTGCCCGGGTGAAGGGCATGGCCTCCGTACCAGATTATGCTCAACATGGTATACTTTGCTCAAATGGTAGATCGCACAAAAGTGGCAGAGGGCGGGAGAATCGTCATACCAGCCGCTTACCGAAAGGCGCTGGGGATCAAGACTGGCGACGAAGTCTTGTTGAAGCTCGACGGTGGTTCCCTGCGGGTTTACAGCCGCGCTCAAGCAATCCGCCTGGCGCAGAAGATCGTGCGCAAGTACGTGCCCGAAGGTGTATCGCTGGTGGACGAGCTGCTCCGTGAACGCCGGCAGGAAGCGGCCAATGAGTAACTCTATGCTCGACGCATCTGCGATCCTTGCAGTCCTGAATCAGGAGGAGGGAGCCGAGAAGGTCATGAGCCTGGAGGCGCCGGCCGTGAGCGCGGTGAATCTTGCCGAGGTGGCTACCAAACTCTCCCAAAAGGGTGTTCCGGAGCCCGAGATGCGCCGGGTAGTGGCTTTGTTGGATCTCGAAGTCATCCCCTTTGATGAAAGGGCAGCATATCGCGCTGGCGGCCTACACCCCTTGACCTCCAAATCAGGATTGTCGCTAGGAGATCGCGCCTGCCTTGCTGCCGCCGCGCTCATGAAGGTTCCCGCGGTCACCGCGGAAAGGTCGTGGCGTTCCCTGAAGGTCGGCGTCCCCATTCAGCTCATCCGCTGAACTCGGTGAACGAGCTGTCAGCGAGCGGCTACCAGCTTCTTTGCCAGCCGCGGGTAGACCGTTCGCGCGTTGCCCTCAAACAGTTTGTAGCGGTCCTGCTGGCGAAGCCAGGAGCAAGCGTCGATGTAGCGCTTGGTGTCGTCGAAATACTGGCCGGTGCGGGAGTCGATGCCGCGCACGGCGCCCACCATTTCTGAGCCAAACAGAATATTGTCGATGGGGACCACTTTCAGCAGCAGCTCGATGCCGGGATAGTGATAAACGCAGGTGTCAAAAAATACATTGTTGAGCAGCGCCTCTTCGATCGGCGGCCGCTTCAAATCCTGGGCCAATCCGCGATAGCGGCCCCAGTGGAAAGGGACCGCTCCGCCGCCGTGGGGGATGATGAACCGCAGCGTGGGGAAATCCTTGAACAGGTCGGCGGTGATGAACTGCATGAAGGCCGTGGTGTCGGCGTTGATATAGTGCGCGCCGGTGGCGTGGAAGTTCGGATTGCAGGAAGCGCTGACGTGCACCATCGCCGGAACATCTAGCTCCGCCATTTTCTCGTAGAGCGGATACCACCATTTATCGGTGAGCGGCGGCGAATTCCAATGGCCGCCGGAAGGGTCTGGGTTCAGATTGCAACCGATGAAGCCGAGCTCGTTGACGCAACGCTCAAGTTCCTCAGCGGAGTTTTCCGGCTTCGCTCCCGGTGACTGCGGCAGCATGCACACGCCTGCGAAGTTGTGGGGATAGAGAGTGCAGACGCGGTGAATCAGGTCGTTGCATAAGCGCGACCACTCCAGGCTGGTTTTCTCGTTGCCGATGTGATGCGCCATGGTGGAGGCGCGGGGAGAGAAAATCGTGAGATCGGTGCCGCGTTCGCGCTGGAGCTTGAGCTGCGCGTTTTCCAGGCTTTCCCGAAGTTGATCGTCGGTGACTTTGGCGGGTTCCGCCGGACTCAGCGCGGGATCGTCGATCCCGGCGATCTGGCTCTTGCGCCAGGCCTCCACTTCTTTCGGGGCGGTCGTGTAGTGACCGTGGCAGTCGATGACCATAAGGGTTCATTATGACAAACCAGGATGCTGTGATACGTTAAATCTCATCTCCATGAAATTTGCCGGATTCTTGCTGCTCGTTTGCGGCGGCGTCATCAGCGCCACGGCCATCGCCATTCTGGCGGCGAGGCCGGCGATGACAGGATTTCTGTTGGCGGGAATTGCAGTGGAGCTGGTCGGCTTGGCGCTTGTTTTCCGCGCTCACATTCCTCCCAAAGAAGCCCGAGAGGATAGAGGGTGACGCTTGCTCCGGTGACCGTGGCCGTCTGCGCGGCTTTGATTCTGCTGATCCCTTTCGCGTTTGCAGGGCTGGCGCTCATGAATTGCGGGTTCGGAAGGTCGCGCAGCGCCGCGCACGCATTGATGGCGGCCCTGACCGTGGCCGCCGTGGCCGCAATCGCGTACGTCGTGTGCGGATTCGCGTGGCAAGGCTTCGCGGGTCGCCCGGCGTACGCCTTGATCGTGTCGGGAAAGCCGTGGAATTGGATTGGAGCGGAGCGCTTCTTTTTGAGCGGACTCGATTTTGACGGGTCGCCCGCGGCGCTGGCGGCTTGTTTCGGAGTTTTCGCCGCGGCTTTGGCAGCGTGCATCCCGCTAGGCGCTGGAGCAGAACGCTGGCGCTTGGCCGGCTCTATCGCGTCGGCCGCCGTCCTGGGCGGCTGGACTTTTCCTTTGTTCGCCCATTGGGTGTGGGGTGGCGGCTGGCTGGAACAGCTCGGCTCGAATTACGGTTTGGGAATCGGATTCGCCGACGCGGGCGGCGCAGGCGCCATTCAGGCAGTCGGTGGACTAACGGCGTTGTCCGTGGCCTGGATTCTGGGGCCGCGCCGCGGCAAATATTCGCCCGATGGCATGCCCGCGGCCATTCCCGGGCACAATTCCGCATTCGTTTTATGCGGATGCCTGCTAGCGCTAACCGGGTGGCTGGGGTTGAACGGCGCGGGCGCGATTCTGTTTTACGACGTTGCTCCGGCGCGATTGGGACTCATCGCAATCAACACGTTCCTGGTTGCCGGCTCGGCGCTGCTGGTTACCGCGCTTGTCACGCGCGCCCGCTTTTCCAAGCCCGACGCCTCGCTGAGTGCGAATGGATGGGTAGCGGGGCTGGTTGCGTCCAGCGCCGGCGCGCCCTTCCTCCCGCCTGCCGCGGCGCTAATCGTTGGGATTGTCACTGGCGCGCTGGTTCCGGTTTGCATCGAATGGTTCGAGCTGCACCTGGGCATTGATGACCCCGGCGGAGCCGTTTCCGTGCACGGTGTCGCGGGCCTGTGGGGATTACTTGCGGCAGGGCTGTTCGCGCGATTTCCCGGCGGCAGGCCCGATCAGGTGCTGGCCCAGCTTATGGGCATCGCGGCTCTCCTCGGCTTCGTACTTCCTCTGACTTACGGCGCTAATTGGATTCTGAACCGGTTGGTCCGATATCGCGTCGCGCCGGAAGGAGAGCGCCAGGGACTGGATCTGCACGAACTGGGCGCCAACGCGTATCCCGAGGCCGCGGGATATCTCGACGAAATGCAGCGTTAAATTACGCTGAACTGGGCTTCACCGCCCGTCCAGTGACTCCTTTTCCAAATTTCCAACTTTCGCGCCTTCTTAAACATCCCGATTAAAATCCGCTGCCTCGCTCGCTGCTACGCGCGAAAAGAAATCAAGGTGTTTCCATGAACTCAGCCGCATCCCTCGTCCCTTCTCTGAAAGAAACCAGAGCCGCCGTCAACTGCCGGAACGCAGCTCGCTCCACCGGCCCGGTCACCGCGGAAGGCAAACGCCGAGTCTCTCTCAACGCTCTCCGCCACGGCCTCACCGGCCAGACGGTCGTTCTGCCCGAAGACGATCTCGCCGCCTATGAAAACCACTGCGCCCAGTTCCACGCCGAGCTCAAACCCAAAGGTCTGCTCGAAACCAAAGCCGTCCAGACCATCGCCGACACCTACTGGCGCCTCGCTCGCATCCGCGCCATGGAGAACAATCTCTGCTCGCTCGGCTTCCAGGAGCAGCCCGAAGACTTAGCCAAGTGGCGGGACGCTATCGCTTGGTTTTAAGGCCGATCCCACAACGGCCTGGAAGATTGATTCTAAACCGGGTTGGTTGCAATAAGCAAGAGAAATGCCGCCATTCGGACGGGTGAATCTTCACCGTAGCCCGCAGGAGTGAGCCAGGACAAGGAAATTTCACGATGCTAAACTCCACGAATGAGGTGCTGGCAATGAAGGGCAAAAGGATGTTGACGATTGCGATGATTACGGGGGTGTTCGCCGTGGTGGGCGGCTGGGCCATTTCCGCGCAGGACAAGTACACCGTGAAAGTGCCGAACGGGCTCGCGTTCTCTGAGTTCAGAGGATACGAGGGCTGGCAGGTTGTCTCCATCAGTCAGAACGGAAACCTTATTGCTGCGATCCTCGCTAATCCTGTGATGATCAATGCTTACTTAGCCGGCGTTCCCGATAACGGCAAGCCTTTCCCCGACGGCGCCAAGATGGCGAAGATCCATTGGAGCCCGAAAAAGATGGAGACGTTCCCTGCAGCGACGGTGCCAGGCACTCAGCATGACGTCGACTTCATGGTGAAAGACAGCAAG
>Ga0126369_10002819_pt1 | contig 12480 bp, 10 predicted proteins | sample PanSoiMetaPlot_1_FD_109646 | JGI IMG/M metagenome (GOLD analysis project Ga0126369, IMG submission 109646) | Tropical forest soil microbial communities from Panama - MetaG Plot_1 | ecosystem: Environmental > Terrestrial > Soil > Tropical forest > Bulk soil | place: Panama | collected 2016-02-17 | reverse complement strand
GCGGCAAGGAAAGCGGCGGGATGAACGTGTACGTGCGCGAGGTCTCGCGCGAGCTCGGGCGCATGGGCGTGTCCGTCGACGTCTTCACGCGCTCGCAGAATCCAGACATTCCGCGCGTGGTGTCGCTCGGCGAGCGCGCCCGCGTGATCCACCTGCCGGCCGGCGACGAGGCGCCGATGGCCCGGGTGCGCGTGCACGACCATCTCGACGAGCTCGTCGACGGGGTCGAGGCGTGGCGCATCGCGAGCTCGATCGACTACGACCTGGTCCACGCCCACTACTGGCTCTCCGGCGTCGCGGCGCTGCGGCTGAAGGCGCGCTGGTCGGTGCCGGTCATGCAGATGTTCCACACGCTCGGGCGATTGAAGAACCGCGTGGCGCGCAGCGCCGCCGAGCAGGAGCCCGCGATCCGGCTTTCCGAGGAAACGCGGATCGTTGGCGCCTGCGACCGCATCGTGGCCGCCAACGTCGTGGAACGTGCCGAGCTGCTCAACGACTACGGCGCCCCCGCGTCGCGTATCGCGACGATCCCGTGCGGCGTCGACACCGATCTGTTCGCGCCCGGCGACCGCGTGGCGGCGCGCGCGCGGCTCGGGCGCGACGACCGGCCGGTGCTCTTGTGGGTCGGCCGGGTGGCGCCGATCAAGGGGCTCGACACCTTGCTCGACGCGGTGGCGCGGCTCTCGCCGGACGGGCGCGTCCGCCTGCTGATCGTCGGCGGCGACGCCGACGAGCCGATGAGCGAGCACGAGGCCTCGCTGCGCCGGCGCATCGCCGGGCTCGGGCTGGATGGCTCGGTGTGCTTCGTAGGTCCTCAGCCCCAGAGCGTCCTGCCTCTCTACTACGCCGCCGCGGACGTGACGGTACTGCCGTCGTACTACGAGTCGTTCGGGATGGTCGCCCTGGAGGCCATGGCGTGCGGCAGCCCGGTCATCGCGTCGCGGGTCGGCGGGCTGGTGACGACCGTGCGTGACGGCGTGACCGGATTCCTGATTCCGGAAGGCGACGTCGGCGCGCTCGCCGAGCGGATCGGCGCCTTGATCGCGGATCCTGACCTGCGCTGGCGCGTGGGCCGCGAAGGGGTGCGCTGGGCGGCGCAGCATCGGTGGGCCTGCGTGGCCGAGGCGGTCTGCCGGGAATACGCGTCGCTCGAGTCGCGAGCCGGAGAGCATCTGGCCGCGGCGCGCTGCCGGGAGGACTGACCCGGAGACTGCCCGGTCCCCCGCACGCGTCGGCCGAAATGCTACACTGCGTTCGCAGTGGGCACCCTCCTCGAGGTGAGAAACCTCAAGACGCACTTCGTGACGCGCAGCGGCGTCGTGCGCGCGGTCGACGACGTTTCCTGGGACGTGAGCGAGAGCGAGACCGTCGCCCTCGTGGGCGAGTCGGGCTGCGGCAAGAGCGTCAGCGCGCTCAGCATCATGCGGCTCGTCGCCGGGCCCGCCGGGCGGATCGCCGGCGGCGAGATCCTCTTCAAGGGCCGCGATCTCCTGCAGCTCAGCGAAGAAGAGATGCGCCACGTGCGCGGGCGCGAGATCGGCATGATCTTCCAGGAGCCGATGACCTCGCTCAATCCCGTGCTGACGATCGGACGCCAGCTCACCGAGGGGCTCGAGATCCACCTGGGGCTGGCACCCACCGAGGCGCGCCGGCGCGCGGCCGAGCTGCTCGGCATGGTCGGCATTCCCGATCCAGCGCGGCGCCTCGCGCAGTACCCGCACCAGTTCAGCGGCGGGATGCGCCAGCGGATGATGATCGCGATGGCGCTCTCGTGCAAGCCCTCGCTGATCCTCGCCGACGAGCCGACGACCGCGCTCGACGTGACCATCCAGGCTCAGATCCTCGAGCTCATGAAGGATCTGTCGCGGCGCTTCGGCGTCGCGATGCTGATCATCACGCACAATCTCGGCGTGGTGGCCCGCTACGCCGATCGCGTCAATGTCATGTACGCCGGGAGGATCATCGAGCGCGGCACCGCCCGCGAGCTCTACGCCAATCCACGGCATCCTTATACGCTCGGGCTCCTGCGCTCGGTGCCGCGACTCGACGAGCCCCGGCGCGCGCGATTGGACCCGATCGAGGGGCAGCCGCCCGACCTCACGCGGCTGCCGTCCGGGTGCGCGTTCACGCCGCGCTGCGCCTTCGCCGTCGAGCGCTGCCGCATCGAGACGCCGCCGCTGCGCGAGGTGAACGGAGCCGGGCACGTGAGCGCCTGTTGGGAGTCCGAGCACCTCGACCGGGCCCGCGTCGGGGCGCGCACGTGAGCGACGGCGCGCCGCTCCTGCAAGTCTCGAATCTGGTGAAGCACTTCCAGGTCGGTGGTGGTCTGTTCGGGGGCCGGGCCGGTCTGGTCCGTGCCGTCGACGGCGTGAGCTTCGAGATCCGCCGGGGCGAGACACTCGGTCTGGTCGGTGAGTCCGGGTGCGGCAAGACGACCACCGGCCGGTGCATCTTGCAGCTCGAGCGGCCCACCAGCGGCCAGATCGTCTTCGACGGACGTGACCTCACGACGCTCGACGACGACGCGCTGCGGCCGATCCGGCGCAAGATGCAGGTCATCTTCCAGGATCCGTACAGCTCACTGAATCCTCGGATGACGGTCGGGCAGATCATCGCCGAGCCGCTGGCCGTCCACGGCATCGTGGCCGATCGCGCCGGGCGCGCGCGCCGCGTCCGCGAGCTTCTGTCCCACGTCGGGCTCCTGCCGCAGCACGCGCATCGCTATCCGCACCAGCTGTCGGGCGGCCAGCGCCAGCGCGTGGGCATCGCGCGGGCGCTCGCCGTCGAGCCGTCGCTGATCGTTTGCGACGAGCCGGTGTCGGCGCTGGACGTGTCGATCCAGGCGCAGATCATCAATCTGCTCGAGGATCTGCAGGCGCAGTTCGGGCTCACGTACCTCTTCGTCGCGCACGATCTGTCGGTCGTGCGCCATATCTCGGACCGCGTCGCGGTCATGTACCTGGGCAAGATCGTCGAGATCACCGACCGCAAGTCGCTCTACGATTCGCCGCTGCACCCATACACGAAGGCCTTGCTCTCGGCCGTACCGATCCCCGATCCGGCGCTGGAGGCGCAGCGTGAGCGCGTGGTGCTCGGCGGCGAGGTGCCGAGCCCGCTGAGCCCGCCGTCGGGCTGCGTCTTTCATCCTCGCTGCCCGATCGCGATCGACCGCTGCCGGGCCGAGGTGCCCGATCTCCGCGAGATCAGGCCGGCGCACCGGGCCGCGTGCATCCTCGCTTGACTCGTGACCGCTCGGTGCTCGATGCTGAAACCGCTCGGACTCGACGCTGGTTATCTAGCGAGATCCTCTGGAGGAGAACCAATGCGACGCTACCTATATAGCCTCGTGGTCGCGATTCTCGCCGCCGCGCTGGCCACCCCGGCGGCGGCTCAGGACAAACCCCGATACGGTGGAGAGCTGATCTTCGCGGTGCCGTCCGAGCCGCCGTCCTACGATGCCCACCGCGAGGAGACCTTCGGCGTCATCCACCCGGTGGCCCCGCACTACAACACGCTCCTGCGGCCCGATCCAACCGACCGGCTCGCAGTGAAGATAGTCGGTGATCTCGCCGAGTCGTGGACGATCTCCAAGGACGGTCGGACCTACACGCTCAAGCTCCGGAAGGGGGTCAAGTTCCACGACGGCAGCGAGATGACGTCGAAGGACGCCAAGGCGAGCTACGACAAGATCATCTTTCCGCCGGCCGGCGTCGCCTCCGACCGGAAGGGCGAGTACCTGGACGTCGAGGCCGTGCAGGCGCCGGACCCCTACACGATCGTCTTCCGGCTCAAGTGGCCGTCCGGCTCGTTCCTCATGTCGCTCGCCTCGCCGTGGAACTGGATCTACAAGGCCGACATCCTGGCGAAGGACATGCGCTGGTACGAGACGCACGTGATGGGCACCGGCCCCTTCGTCTTCGTCGAGCACGTCCGTGGTTCGCACTGGATCGGCAAGAAAAACCCCAACTACTGGGACAAGGGGAAGCCCTATCTCGACGGCTACCGAGCGATCTTCATCAAGGACTCCGCGGCCCAGGTCGCCGCGGTGCGAGGCGAGCGGGCGCATATCCAGTTCCGGGGCTTCTCGCCGGCCGAGCGCGATAGCCTCGTCCAGGCCCTCGGTCCCAAGATCACGGTGCAGGAGAGCCCGTGGGATTGCGTATTGCTGGTGGCGCTGAACCATGAGAAGAAGCCGTTCGACGACAAGCGAGTCCGGCGCGCCCTGACGCTGGCGCTCGATCGCTACCAGGGTTCGCAGGCGCTGTCGAAGATCGCCATCGTCAAGGAAGTCGCCGGCGTCCAGGTGCCGGGTACGCCCTTCGCAACCCCACCGGCCGAGCTGGAGAAGCTGGCTGGCTATGGACACGACATCGGCAAGTCGCGCGCCGAGGCCCGGCGGCTCTTGAAGGAGGCCGGGGTGCCAGACGGATTCGCGTTCACGTTCAAGAACCGCGGCATTCCGATGCCCTACGAGCCCGTAGGCGTCTGGTTGATCGACCAGTGGAGGCAGGTCGGCCTCAACGTCAAGCAAGACGTGATCGAGGCGGCGAAATACTACGCGGAGCTCCGCGGCGGGAACTTCGAGGTCGCGATGGACTTCCAGTGCGGCTACATCGTCGAGCCCGATCTCGACCTCTACAAGTTCCAGTCGAAGGACAAGAGCCCGGCCAACTATAGCCGCTACACCGACCAGGTGCTGGACGAGCTCTACGAGAAGCAGGGCCGCGCGACCGACGCCGAGGAGCGCAAAAAATACATCCGGGAGTTCGAACGACGCCTTCTCGATGAAGAGGTGCACTATCTCTACACGCTCCAGTGGCACCGGATCATTCCCCACAGCTCGAAGGTCAAGGGCTGGATGATCACGCCGAGCCACTACCTGAACAACCAGCTCGACACCGTGTGGCTGACCGAGTGATCGAGCCGAGTGAGAGATCGATGACGCCTGCCCGCTCCCGTTCGGCCGCACGTCGTGGCCTCGTCGCCGGCCTGGCCGGCTTGCTGCTGCTCTCGCTCGTCGCCGCCGCGGACGCCCAGGATCGTCCGCGCTACGGCGGCGAGCTCGTGTACGTGGTTCCGACAGAGCCCGCGTCCTACGATGGCCATCGCGAGGGAACGTTTGCCCTGATCCATCCGCTCGCGCCGATCTACAGCACCTTGCTCCGCTTCGACCCCACCGACCGAACAGGCACGAGGGTGGTCGGCGATCTCGCCGAGTCGTGGACGATCGCCAAGGACGGCCGGACCTACACGTTCAAGATCCGTCGCGGCGTGAAGTTCCACGACGGCAGCGATCTCACGTCGAAGGACGTGAAGGCGTCATACGACAAGATCGTCAACCCGCCGGCGGACGTGATCTCGTATCGCAAGGGTCAGTACACGGCCATCGAGGCCGTCGAGGCGCCGGATCCGACGACCGTGATCTTCCGCCTCAAGTGGCCGGCGGCCTCGCTCATCACCGCGCTCGCGTCCCCCTTCAACTGGATCTACAAGGCGGACATCCTCGCCAAGGACATGCACTGGTACGAGACGCATGTGATGGGCAGCGGGGCGTTCGTCTTCGTCGAGCACGTGAAGGGCGCCTACTGGGCGGGCAAGAAGAACACGAGCTACTGGGACAAGGGCAAGCCGTACCTCGACGGCTACCGGGCGCTCGTGGTCAAGGACGCCAACGCTCAGGTGTCGGCAGTCCGCGCCGAGCGCGCTCACGTGCAGTTCAGGGGCTTCACCCCTGCCGAGCGGGACAGCATCGTGCAGGCGCTCGGCCCGAAGGTGACCGTCCAGGAAAGCCCGTGGGATTGTGTGCTCCTGGTCGGCATGAACCACGAGAAGAAGCCGTGGGACGACAAGCGCGCGCGCCGCGCGCTCACCCTCGCGCTCGATCGCTACCAGGGCTCGCAGGCGCTCTCGAGGATCGCCATCGTCAAGAGCGTCGGCGGCGTCCAGGTGCCGGGGACGCCCTACGCGACGCCGCCCGCGGAGCTGGAGAAGCTCGCCGGCTACTCGCACGACATCGCGAAGTCGCGCGCCGAAGCCAAGCGCCTGCTGAAGGAGGCCGGCGTGCCCGAGGGCTTCTCGTTCAGCCTGAAGAACCGCAACGTCCCGATGCCGTACGAGCCGGTGGCCATCTGGCTGGTCGATCAGTGGCGGCAGATCGGTCTGCAGGCGCGCCACGACTTCATCGAGTCGACCAAGTGGGAGGCCGACCTGATCGCCGGCAACTACGAGGTCGCCGTCGACACCCAGTGCAGCTATGCCGTCGACCCCGATCTCGACCTCTACAAGTTCCAGTCGATGGGCGTCAGCGGCAACAACTACGGCCGCTACGTCGACAAGACGCTGGACGACCTCTACCAGAAGCAGAGCCGCGCCCTCGATGCCGAGGAGCGGAAGAGGTGGGTCCGCGACTTCGAGCGACGGCTGCTGGACGAGGAGGCCCACTACTTCTACACGCTGCAGTGGCACCGCATCATCCCGCACAGCGCCAAGATGCGCGGCTGGACCGTGACGCCCAGCCACTTCGTCAACAACCAGCTCGACGGCGTGTGGCTCTCCGAGTAGGGGGCGCGGTCGCGTGACCAAGTACATCGTCAAGCGGCTCCTCTTGATGATCCCGACGCTGCTCGGCGTCGCCGTGCTCATCTTCTTTCTGATGCGCATCGTCCCGGGCGACATCGTCGAGCTGCGCTTCGCCGGCGAGAGCTCCTACGCGCAGAAGGAGAACCTCGACAAGGAGCGGGCGAGGCTCGGACTGGACCAGCCGGTCTGGCGGCAGCTCGTCACGTGGATGGCCGGGCTCGCGCGGTTCGATCTCGGCACGTCGATGTGGACGGGCGCGCCGATCACCGAGGAGATCCGGCTGCGCTTCGCACTCTCGCTGCAGCTGGCGATCATGGCGACGATCGTCGCGATCCTGCTGGCCATTCCGCTCGGGGTGATCGCGGCGCTCCGCCAGGACACCTGGATCGACTACGTCGTGCGCGTCATCTCGATCGCGGGGCTCGCCACGCCGTCGTTCTGGCTCGGCATCGTGTTCATCCTGGGCCTCCTGATCGTCTTCAAGTGGCTGCCCCCGATGGTCTACACACCATTCTGGGTCAACCCGGTCCAGAACCTCGCGCAGCTGATCTGGCCGGCGCTCGCGGTCGGCTATCGCTATTCGGCCGTGGCGACGCGCATGACGCGCTCGGCGATGCTCGAGGTCCTGCGCGAGGACTACATCCGCACCGCGCGCGCCAAGGGGCTCTGGGAGAAGCTGATCCTCTCCCGCCACGCGCTCAAGAACGCGATGCTCCCGGTGCTCACGGTGATCGCCCTCGAGTTCGCGTTCCTCATCGGCGGGCTCGTCGTCACCGAGCAGGTGTTCAACCTCAACGGACTCGGCCTGCTCTTCGTCGAGGCGGTCGGTCACCGCGACTACACGCTGACGCAGGCGCTCGTCATGCTGGTAGCGTTCGTGTTCATCTTCGTCAACTTCATGGTCGACCTCGCGTACGCCTGGCTCGACCCGAGGATACGACTCCGCTAATGGCCGTCGGCCGGCCCGTCGAGATCGCCGCTGACGTCCCCGAAGCCGCCCGCCGCCGGCGGTGGATCGCGGCCGTCGGGGAGTTCTGCCGCGAGCGCCCGCTGGGCGCCATCGGCGCCGCCGTCGTGCTCCTCAATATCCTGGTCGGCCTCGGCGCCACCGTCATCGCGCCGTACGACCCGCTGGCGACCGACTACGGCGCGATGCTGGCGCCGCCGTCCGCGGCGCATTGGCTCGGGACCGACGCGTTCGGCCGCGACGTGCTCTCGCGCATCATCTACGGCTCGCGGACGGCGATGGTCGTGGGCTTCGCGTGCGCGTTACTGGGCGCGACGCTCGGCGCGGTGATCGGCGTCGCCAGCGCCTACTTCGCCGGCAAGGTCGATCTGCTCGTGCAGCGCGTGATGGACATCTTCCTGGCGTTCCCGCTGATCATCCTGGCCCTCGCCGTGGTGTCGATCCTCGGCACCGGCATCGGCAACGTGATCATCGCGATCGCGATCCCGATGATCCCGCGCGCCGCGCTCGTGACGCGCTCGAGCGCCCTGGCGATCCGCGAGATGCCTTACGTCGATGCGGCGCGGGCTGCCGGGTTTCGCCATCGGCGGATCATCCTGCGCCACATGCTGCCGAACGTCATGGCGCCGTACCTGATCATGCTCACCGCGTATCTCGGCCAGGCGATCCTGGCCGAGGCGTCGCTCACGTTCCTCGGGCTCGGCGTCTCGGAGCCGACGCCCGCGTGGGGCCTGATGCTGCGCGGGGCCGCGGTGCAGTTCGCCGAGTCGGCGCCGTGGATGGCGATCTTCCCCGGGCTCGCGATCAGTCTGGCCGTGTTCGCCTTCAACCTGTTCGGTGACTCGTTGCGCGATGCGCTAGATCCCAGGCTCCGCGCGCAGTGAGACCGTCCGGCGCCGGAACGAGTCGGCTCCAACTCAGCGGAATGCTTGACACATTGCCTGGATTCGGGTACAAAAGCCGATGGCTTCGAGGAACAGAGAGCGCACCGCCAATACCGCGTGCTAGCGGGAGGACCTGATGCCGTACATCATCGCCGAGCCGTGCATCAACGTGAAGGACAAGGCCTGCGTCGAGGTGTGTCCGGTGGACTGCATCTACGAAGGCGACACGATGCTCTACATCCACCCGGATGAATGCATCGACTGCGGCGCTTGCGAGCCGGTGTGCCCGGTCAAGGCGATCTTCGCTGAGGACGAGACGCCCGATCAGTGGAAGAACTTCATCGAGCTGAACAAGAAGTTCTTCAAGGACAATCCGGGAGTCAAACCCGCGACCAAGTCCTAGCTGCACACTGACAACGGCAACGCGCCAGGCCCGCTGGGCATTCATCGGAATGTGGCGGGCCTGATTCATCTGCAAAACCGCTCGCCCGCGACTGGCACGCCGGTTGCCCCGATGCTCGGTCATGAACTCAATGCCTGGACCGATTCCGGCAGCACCGCCCTCGACGATCGGCTATCACGGTGCGGTCTCCGACTTCAAACGGCGGTTGATCGAGGCGACTCTGCATCAGTCGCGCGGCAACCGTACACACGCGGCGCGCGCCCTCGGGCTGCAGCGGACGTACTTGCTGCGGCTCATCCGCGACCTCGGCGTCGCGGCGCCGCCCCCACCGCCGCGGCGGAGGCAGCCGGCCGCGTAGCAGTTGACCTTTGGCGACCCGCCCGGCAATCTGTGGGCCGCCATGCGTGACGTGTGGATCGCCGGCGCGGACATGACCCGCGTGGGCCGCCTTCAGGAGCCGCTGCAAGATCTGATGGCCGTCGCCACGCACGCCGCGCTCCGCAGCGCGGATCGCGACCGGCCCGATGCGATCGTCGTCGCGACCATGAACCCCGAGGAGTTCCTGGGCGACGGCAACTTCGCTTCCAACGTCGCCACGCACATGGGCTTCGCGAACGTGCCCGTCGTGCGGGTCGAGACGGCGACGTCGTCGGGCGCGGCGGCCTTCTACGCGGGCTTCGCGCAGATCGCCTCGGGCCTGGCCGACACGGTCGTCGTGGTCGGCGGCGAGAAGATGACGCACCTGCCGACGCCGAAGGTGTCGGAGCTGATCGGCCGCTCGCTCGATCCCTACGAGCGCTCCTACGGCACCACGATGCCGGCGTTCGCGGCCCTGGTCACTCGCGCGCTGATGGCGCGGGGAATCACCGAGCGCGAGATCGCGCAGGTCGCCGTGAAGAATCACGCCAACGGCGCGCGCAATCCGCTGGCCCATTTCCGCGAGGAGATCACGCCCGAGATGGTGCTCGGCAGCCGCATGGTCGCCGACCCGCTGCGGCTCTTTCACTGCTGTCCGATCTCCGACGGCGCGGCGGCGGTTGTCCTGACGGCGGAGCGCGCGACGGTGCGGGTGGCCGGCGTGGGGCAGGGGACTGACGCGCTGGCGTTGCGCCACCGCGAGAGCCTCACGAATTTTCGGGCGACCCAGGCCGCTGCCAGCGCGGCGTTCGCGATGGCCGGGTTCGGCCCGGAGCGCGTCGACCTCGCCGAGATCCACGACGCGTTCGCCCCGTTCGAGCTGATCTCGCTCGAGGACGTGGGACTGTTTCCGCCCGGCAAGGCCGGACCGGCCACGCTCGACGGTGAGACGGCGCTCGAGGGCCGCCTGCCGATCAATACGTCCGGGGGCCTCAAGGCGCGCGGCCATCCGCTCGCCGCGACGGGCATCGCCCAGATCGTCGAGTGCGTGTGGCAGCTGACGTGGTGCGTGCCGCGACGGCAGGTCCGGGGCAGCGTCGCGCTGGCCCAGTCGATCGGCGGCCCCGGCACCAACAACTGGGTGACGATCTTAGAATCGCGATGATCGAGCATCTTGCGGCCTCTCGCTGCCCGCAATGCCGCCTCGTCACCGCACCGCCGTCGCGATGGTGTCCGCGACACCCGGTCGAGATGACGCCGACGACCGTGATGGGCGGCGGCGAGGTCGTCTCGTTCACCACCTTGCTCTCGCCCCCGGAGGGCTTTCGCTCACCGCTGCACATCGCGCTCGTCGATCTGGTCGGCGGTGCCCGTCTCGTCTGCCACGGCGACAAGACCCAGGGGCTCAAGATCGGCTCGTGGGTGGCGATCGAGGCGGTCGGCAACATCTATTACTTCTCGCATCTCGGTACGCTCGACCGCGCCAAGCTCTTCTGGCGCCGGGCCGGCCGTGCCGGCGAGCGCATGAGCGCGATCGCGCAGAGCCTGGCGAAGCGCGCCTGGAAAGGACGAATCCGTGCCGAAAGCTAAGGGACCGCTGGCCGGCGTTCGCGTGCTCGATCTCACCCGCGTCCTCGCGGGCCCCTTCTGCGCGATGATGCTCGGCGACATGGGCGCCGAGGTGATCAAGATCGAGGAGCCCGGCAAGGGCGACGACACGCGCAGCTGGCCACCCTTCGTGGGCGGCGAGTCGACCTACTTCATGTCGGTCAACCGGAGCAAGAAGAGCATCACGCTGAATCTGAAATCGCCCGACGGCGCCGAGATTCTTCGCACGCTGGTGAAGAAGTCCGACGTGTTGCTGGAGAATTTTCGTCCCGGCACGATGGACAAGCTCGGCTTCGGCTATCGCGCCCTTGCGCGTCTGAACCCGCGGCTGGTGTACTGCTCGGTCTCGGGATTCGGCGAGTCGGGGCCCGAGGCGCACCGAGCCGGCTACGACCTCGTGATCCAGGCGGAGTCGGGTGTCATGGACCTCACCGGGTTCCCCGATGGACCGCCGGTCAAGGTCGGCAACTCGATCGGGGATCTGGTGGCCGGCATGTCGGCGGCCCACGGCGTCGTGCTGGCACTGCTGGCCCGGACGCGGACGCGTCGAGGCCAGAAGGTCGAGATCTCGATGCTCGACGTCATGGCGGCCCTGCTCACGTATCAGGCCGGCATCTACTTCGGTACCGGCGCCCGGCCCGCCCGCCGGGGCAACGCGCATCCCTCGATCGTGCCCTACGAGGTCTTCCGGGCCGCCGACGCATTCGTGGTGCTCGGCGTCGCGAACAATTCCCTGTGGACGAAGTGCTGCGCCGCACTCGGCCGTCCCGAGCTCGCGACGGATCCGCGCTTCGACGCCGAGGCCAAGCGCGTTCAGAACCGCGACACGCTCGTGCCGTTGCTGAACGAGATCCTCGGCACGCGCGCCGCTGCCGAATGGATCAAGCAGTTCGAGGGCGCCGGCATCCCCGCGGGCCTCATCAAGTCGGTCGCCGAGGTATGCGAGAGCGAGCACCTCAAGGCACGCGGCATGATCGTCTCGCTGCCGCATCCCAAGGCCAAGAAGGTGACCGTGATGGGTGTCCCGGTCCGCCTGCACGCGACGCCCGGCGCGGCCGTGACACCGCCGCCCGTCATCGGCCAGCACACCGAAGCCGTGCTCAAGACGCTCGTCGGACTCAACAAGCCGGCGATCGCGCGCCTGCGCGCCCAGGGCGCCGTCTGACGGGTGTGGCAGGCTCGCTCGCGCCGCTGGCGCCGGTCACGCTCGACGGGCGCTACATCACGCTGGAGCCCTTGGCCGAGCGGCACGCGCGCGACATTTTCGACGTGATGCAGGACGAGGAAGTCTGCCGCTATCTCGCGTGGCCGCCGCCCACTGCGCTCGACGAGACGCTCGCGCTGATCCACCAGGCCGAGGGCCTGATGGCGCGGCGAGAGTCAATCGTTTTCGCGCAGATCTGGAACGCGACGGGCCGGGCGATCGGCTCGACCCGGCTGCTCGACGTGCGCCCCGCCGATCGGCAGGTCGAGATCGGAGCAACGTTCCTCGGGCGCGACTACTGGCGCACACAGGCCAACACGGAGTCGAAGCTGCTCTTGCTTGGGTATTGCTTCGAGACGCTCGGTTGCGTGCGCGTCGCGCTCAAGACCGACGGCCGCAACGTCCGCTCCCAGGAGGCGATCGCACGGCTCGGCGCGGTGCGCGAGGGCACGCTCCGCAAGCACATGAACGTGCGAGG
>Ga0126369_10002818_pt1 | contig 12481 bp, 17 predicted proteins | sample PanSoiMetaPlot_1_FD_109646 | JGI IMG/M metagenome (GOLD analysis project Ga0126369, IMG submission 109646) | Tropical forest soil microbial communities from Panama - MetaG Plot_1 | ecosystem: Environmental > Terrestrial > Soil > Tropical forest > Bulk soil | place: Panama | collected 2016-02-17 | reverse complement strand
GGTGCGCCCGCTACTGGCGAGAACACGGGCAGACCTTGCTGCACTTGTGCAGGCGCAGTGAAGATGTTCGCGACTGTGTAGGGAGTGTCCGTCCCGTAGATCACGTTGTTGATCTTCAGCTGAATGATCGGTTGCATGTGTCCTGCGAGCGGGTCTGCAGCGAAATCGATGTTCATCACTTCGCAGCGCGGTTCCCATTGCGTGATTGCGTGCAGTATCGCGATCACTTTCAAGTTCGCTTCGTTGATCGGCAGATCGACGATCGTCTGATCGAGACCGAGTGTGCGCTCAAGCGCTGCGCTGTAGAGCGGCGTTGCGAGAATCGTCTTCACGTTCTGAAAAATCTCTTTGAACCCGATCGCGCCGAAATCGATCACCTCGAACGCAGCCATGTTCAGCGGCAACCCGTCAGGCTGCATGAACTGAATGCGCCAGTTCGCGCCAAGCTCTGCAGTGATTTGATCAGTGATTGGCATTTACGGTTGTATGGCTACGCCGCCGGGAATTTTGCTTGCTACTGCTCCAAAAAACGGAATGCCCAAAGGCGAGATGATCTGTTCAGTGAACGGAATATATTCTTGAAACGCAACAGTCAGCTCGACTGCGAGCAGTCTGCCGGGCGGCAGCCAGTTCTTGTGATGCTCGTCGATCGACGTGATCACGAACAGCGACAGCCCGCCTCCCATGGGTTTGCCACCAACGATCAGCGGCGCAGCTGTTGCGCTCTCGTGAAGATTGCGCCACAGAGCCAAGAGCGGAAGCGGATCGCCGCACCACGATGCGTTGAGATTGACGCGCATCTCGATCTCGATCAGATCGTTTCCCGCCCATTCAAGCAGCGGCTTGCGCAAGTGAACATTGTGAACGCCGAAGCGGCCCTTATATTTGCGCTCGATGTGCTCGAACGTCATGATGCGTCCTTGAGCGCGCCCGAAGATGATTGCTGCAAACGTGCCTTCTGTCATCGGCTTGCCTCCAGCGCCGCGAGTCGCGCGTTCAGCTGCACAATCGTCGCTTCAAGCAGTTTGATTCGGTTGTCGAGCACGCTGTCGCGTTCGGCGAGTCCGCAGGATGCGTGAGGGCCGTCAGCTGCGGTGTGAATGCCAGTCGTGCTCATGTTGCCGATGTGCGTGATGTCGCCTTCGAACTTCATCGGGCCCTTGAGATGAATCTGCGTCGGCCCTTCGATCGTCACCGTGCCGTCGCTGTGAATCAGCACATCGCCTTTGAACGACAGCTGCGCTTTGCCGTCATTGTTCCAGACCGTGTCGCCTTTGAGCGTGTGCGTCTCAGTGCCTTTGCTCGCGTCGAACTGCTTGATCGAGCCGTCGTCATAAACTGTGTAGTCGAGCATCGGGTCTGTCACAGGCGGTGGGTCGTTTGACGTGTAGAAATGCCCGACTGCAAGGTAGTCGCCAGTGCCGTTCGATCGTTTCACCATCAGCACGTTCTGTCCAATGCGCGGCATCGCGAAGCTGCGCTTGCCGCCTGCGCTCACTTGCAGCATCGGAATCGGCTTTGTGATCAGCGGATTGCCTTTGCGATCGAGTTTCTCTGGCATCTGCACGCGCATGTTCGCGCCCTTATCAGTGCATTCGAGCTTCACGACTTTGCCAATCACGACTGCGTTGCGGTAACGGTTGTCTTTGCCGCTCACGAAGTCAGTTGCTGCGAGAATGTTTTTGATCGCCATATCAGTAACCCTCCAAGCACTTGTGAGCGATGATCTTCGTGTCGTATTGCGGGCCGAGCTGATGCTCGACAGTTTCTGCGAACCATTTGCCATCGAACTGACCGACGCCTTTCAGGTCGAACGTCTGACCAGCTGCGACGAGCGGGTTGCCAATCGACATCTCGATCGTTGCGCGGACTTTGTGCTTGTTCTTGTCGCGCGCCATCGCTTCTGCGAACGTGCTGTCAGTGTCAGTCGTCCAATCGCCTTCAAGTCCTGCGCGGGGCTTGCGCAGCCCACCTCCGTTACCACCATCGCCACCGCCCTCGCCGTCCTCGCCCGGGTCTTCGTTGCTGTCAGTGCCATATTCTGAGATGTCCTGATCTTCAGTGTTGAAGTTTGACTGACCGGTCATGCCGGTCTCCATCACGGAGAAGCTGTTGCGCGTGCTTTGCACTGTGTCGTTGATCATGATCTGAAAATCGCCTGCGCTCATGCGATACGTCGCGCCGCTCGCGGCGGCTGTGGCGTCACCGTAGAGCAGCGTGAACGCTGACGCAGCGCCCTCTAGTTCTTGCTCGTTGAAGATCACGATGTTGTTCTTGTGCACCTTGAGCGACAGCTTGTGCGCGTTCGCGTGCTTTTTCAGCAGCGAGAGACCGCTCTCTTCAGTCTGTTCGAGTCGCTTATATTTCGGGTTCGTGAGCGCTTGCCAATCCAAGACCATCATGTTCTCGCCTGCGATCTGAATCGCGACATCTTCAAGCGACGAGTTCTCCCAGCCGCGCGTTTCGTCTGCGCCCTTCAGCTTCTGATCAGTCGGAATCGAGCTTGCTTTGATGCTGACTGTGCTCTGCGGCAGCTGAAAATCGACCGAGTCAATCCAGAAGCGACCGCATTCGAGACTGAGCGCAGCTGCATTCGGCGCGAACCAGCGTTCACAGATGATCTCTGCGTCAAAATACGTGCCGACATCGGGCATCCAATCAGAGATGAAGCGTTTGTCACGATCAGCGAGCTGCAGCTGAAAGTCGTCAGCGTGATCGCCGTCGCAGTTGTCGACATAGATGCAGTTGAGAAAATACGGCGCAAGCTCATTGAACCAATCGCTGCCGTTCATGATGATTGACGGTCGAGCGAATCTGACTTGCGTGATCATCCTTGCATCCTCGTGATCTCGCGACAGCGCTTCCTGATCGCGAACAGCTCTTTGAGCTTGCTCAGAAACGTCTCGCGCCGCTCTCCAGAGCGCTTCCAGAGGGTTTTTCGCTCTCGGACGTGTCTTTGCAGCGCGTTCATGACGTGGTGATGATCGACGCCTTTTTCCACGGCACAAGCGGAATCGAAGTTTTGACAGGCAAATCAGGCACGATCACAGCGATGCCTGCAGGGAAGTGACAAATCTCGCGCAAGTAGTAGTTCGCCTCGATCAGCTTGTGCATGTAGAACTCGTCAAAGCGACGCATCCCGTAGACTTTCAGCGAGATCAAATCCCACCAATCATCTTGCACTGAGACGTAGATGCGCGGCGGCGGTTTCGGCGGCAGCACAAGCGCCTTTTCGACAGGTCGCGTCGCGAGAAAAGTCGGTCCGCCTTCAATGACGGGCGGTGTCGGTGACGGGATGCGTGGTTGTGGCATTTCAATATCCTGACTCGTAGCTCAGACGTCGCTCTTGATACTGCGCCGCCTTGAATTGACTGATGAAGTCGCGCGCGAGATCACGCAGTCGCGAATCCATCGCACGCTGCTGTTCGTCGGTTGCGCCGCCGTGAATCGTGATGTTCGGCGTGAAGTTCATGTGCGTGCCGCCAGCGCCGCGACCAGTGAGCGCGCGTGTCGCGTAGTCGAGCAAGCCCATTGCTCTGCGACCACCGCCGAGAGGGATGACAGCTTCAGGGCCGCGCTCGCCGAGCAGCGCATGAGTCAAGCCGCCAACAATGCCGCCGAACTGCATCCCTCGCGCTGCTGCCAAGTAAAACGGCGGGGCATTCGCAGCAGCTGGTTGCGCTGCAGCGCTTGCTTGCGCGATGTGTTCTGCTTGCCCTAGGTATCGAGCACCAACACCGGGATGACTGCCGATCGTTGAAAATCGACGACCGAGAATGCTCGTGTGCATGTTGCCGCTTGCTGCTGCGCTGTTCGCGTCACGAACGAAAGCAGCGACTGACTTGTCGACGTCGTAGGCATTGCCGTAGGCCTGCCCGTGCGCGTATTGAAAGACGCCGAATGAGCCGCCCGGGTCGCTGAGATTCGTCGACTTCGGATTGAAACCTGATTCAGCGTGAGCAACAGAGACACCGAATCGCGCCCATTCTTCGGGCGTCCCTTTCGTGATGCCGAACTGCGCTGCATCAGGAGGCACGCCAGCTGGCGGGTGCGCTTTGAACTGAGCGAGCAGTTTTTGATAGAGCACAGCACCCTTCTGTTGCTGCTTCGTCAATCCCGCTGGCACGTTCGCTGCTGCAGCTGTTATGTCAGGCGCGGCTGTCGCTGCCGCTGGAGTCGCAGCAGGAGCAGCAGTAGTCGGCCCATAGCCGCGCATGTATGCTGCAGCCAAAGCAGGATTGCCAGCATACTTCGCAGGGATACCCGGCGCGCCTGCGGCGGCAACAGCACCAGCAGGACCAGCAGCTTTCGGTGATGTCGTCGCGCCAAGACCAAACTTTTTATAGATGAACTTGCCGAGCAGTCCGGGCGGCGTGTAGGCGAGCACTTTCGCAATCCCGTTCAGCAGCTTCAGCACGATCTTCAGCTCGGTCACGAGTATCTTGAGCGATACAATGACCGAACTCGCGATCAGGCGACCAAAGAAACCAGCCTCAGGCCATTCGATGCCGAGAGTGTCGAGCAGATCGTGAAATGCCTTGTTGAGTTCGGCTATGTCCTTGTCGAGTCCGAGCGCTTTCCATTGCACTTTCCAAGCGTCAATGAAGCCTTGCACTTCGCCTATAACCCAGTCGAGCACCTTGCCAAGTTTTTCGATGCTCCAGATGATCGCTGGTTCGATTGTCGGCAGTGCCCTATCCCACAGCTCAGCCATCTTCGCCTGCAGCGGCAGAATGTGCTCGCCGATTCGCTTCTGCATCTCGGCAATGTGCTGATTGAGCAGAAAAATCTTGCCCTCAGGCGTCTCCATCAGCTTCGCTGCTTGACCGACGAAGCGCTGACCTTTCGCGATCTGCAGCAGATACTCGTGACGCAGTCGAACGTTCTGCAGCGCTCTGAACTCTTTGCGCTGCGTATCAGTCAAGATGATGCCATATTGCGCGAGCGGTCGCACCATCCCTGTTCTGATCGCCTTGCCCCAAGCGGTAGTGAGCTGCGCTGCGTCCTCTTGTGTCGCTTTGACGCCCTTCGACACAGCGAGAATGTCTGCCATTGCTGGCATCATGCGCGCAATCTCTTTCGGCGGTATGCCCATCACCGCAGCTTGCGCAGTTGCTGAGTCGAGAATTTCCTCTTGGTAAATCTGCTGCTTTGCGAGCAGCTCGTTGCTCTGGCGCAACAATTTCGTCTGCTGCGCTGCGAAATCAGGCCCTTTCGCTGCGATCGCATTGAACTGCATCAATGACGCAGTCAGCTTTTTCGTGCGCTGATTCGCTTCTATCGCCTTGTCAGCAGCTCCCTCAAATAACTTGCGAAGGAGCAATCCGCCAGCTACGCCGCCAGCTGTTGCAATTATACCAACGATACCGCCGAGGCCGCCGGCTAACGTTTTCAGCGCGGCCTGAAGCCGCTTGACTGAGTGTTCGAGCGCTTTCAGTCGCGACTGCGCAGCAGCCATCGTCGTGCGAAAGTTCGCCGCCAGCTTCGCCGCGATGACGAAGATCGCTTGATATTCTTGCTTGGTGGCGGCCAATTACATCACCTCCCTTCGTTCTCGATCGCCTGCTGCTCGTCGCGCAGCTGTTTCACCAGCTCGTGCAGCCAAGTCATCAATTCTGTGACTGGCAGCCCCATCCAGTAATCGACGCCGCCACCCGTGGCGCGCGCCAAACGCATCGAGATCGAGCGCAGGAGTGTTGTTACACTTTCTCCTCTTCCGGCGAGCTGCCACAGGCTTTTAGGGCTTCTAGCCGCACCGGCATGTAATAGCGACGCGGCAGTTTGTAGATCACGCCGATTGGAACATCGGCAACCTGCGCCGCGAGGACGATGTGATAATCGTGGTGCATCTCTGGCAGCACAGCCGTCTCGTTCTTGTCCGGCTTGTAGATGCGATTGAACGTTCGCTCTGCGCGCACAAAGTCTTTTGCGATCAGCGAATCGAAGTCAAAGATCAGCTCTGGATATTTCGTGCCGTCATATTCGACGGGCGGATTCAGCTTCAAGCGCCACGGAGGCTTCGGCGCTTCGATCTGAAATTCGCGAAACTCTGCTTCAGCTTGCGGCAGATCGACTGACGGTTCGACTTCATGCAGACGGTTTGTCTCGACACCGCTGTGCGGCTCGATTCCGACTTGATCGTTCGTTGTGCTCATAGTGCGCGAGCTTATCAATGAAACGAACGCATCACAAGCCAATCAACTGCCGGATGCGCAGCGCGTAGTCGACGAGCTGAAATCCGTTCCACCAGCGGCAGATCGCGTTCTCTTTGTCGATCTCTGCGACGATCTTGTCATTGTGCAGCACGCGCAGACTGATCAGCTCATATTCAGTCACGGCTTCGCCCTTCGTTCCGATCTCCAGCTTGCCGAAGTTGATGCCTTTCGGCGCTGTGCCCATGATGTAGCGCCAACCGTCGTGGATGATCTTGTTCGTGCCGCTGTCATGCAGCTGCTGCGCTGCCCACGCGTGCAGCTGTGCGCCGTCTTGCAGCGTTGAGAAGAGCACGTCGTCGACGACCGTGAGCCAGTTCAGCGTGACACTGTAGGGTTGAAAATGCGCCTGCACAGGCATGTCGATCTCACCGAAGATGCCGCTGCCTTTCAGCGAGTCAGCGAGATTCTTCAAGTCAGGCAGCGTCACGTTCGCTGAGCCAATCAGTCGCTTGCCGTCTTTGAAAATTGAATAGTTGGTAACGTGGTTCGGGATTTGCATGGTTCAAGCCTCCATTTGTGTTGTTTATGCTGCTGCGGCGACTGTCGTTGACAATTCTGGCCACAGATTCGCGATGTAGGGCACCCAATATTCCAGACGAAAATCTAACCACTCGGCTGGAGTCGGCACCGCAAAGTAGACGTGAAAAACATAGTGACCGTTGAGAATCTCAGTCGTCGGGTTCTCATCTGCACGAAACTCGATGCGCGCGCCAAGCAGCGCTTGTTCATTCGTCAGACCATCGAGCCAGAGCTGCAGCGAGTTCACGATCGCGTCAATCAGTCTGCGATTGCCGGGTTCATCGACCATCTGCCAGATCGTCAGCACGATGGTGTTGCCGATGTAGTCGAACATGCGACGCACAGGGATGAACATGTCCTTGACGTCCGTGTTTGACGGATAGCACGCAGTCCTGTTGCCCCACGAGCGCCAGCCGCCAATCCAGTTGAGCGCAGTGATGACGCCTTGACCGTTGATCATGTTCGCGTCAGACAAGTGCATCGGCAGCTCACTGCCGTCGTCGAGCAGCAGCGCGTTCATGCGCAGATTCTTGTTGCTGGGCGAGTGAAACGGCAGCCCGTTGCCCTTGTAGGTGTCAGTCCACTGCAGCAGCGGCCCTTGCTGACTCGCGAAGTTGAAGATTTTATCGATCGCAGTCATGCTGCCGGGCTGTCCGACCATCGTGCCTTTGAGCGAAGGCTTGCCGAACAAGCATTCTTGACGCGGAAAGACGATGTTGTTTGTGTTCTTCCATGTGTTCACGTCCTGCGGTTTCTTCACTGCAGTCGTGTCGACGTCGATCAAGCAGGTGCACGCGAAGCAGCCGTTGATGTTTTCGCTCTTTGCTTCCATCGCAGCTGCGACAACTGGGTCTTTCGAGAACTTCGGGCAGATGATCACGCCGGGCACGAAGCCTGTTGCTTGAAAGACGTCTTCGATGACTTCGAGACCGGTGCGCGCGCCAGTCACAACGTCGATGCCGCCGATGATGTCTGAAGCTGTCGTTGCGGTCGCGCTCGGAATCTTGCCGCCGACTTCGATCTGCGCTGTGTCGCTCGCGATCGCGCCAGTCGTGAGTCGAGTGATGACCCATGTGTTGTTCGGCGATGACAATGAGAGCACGTAGTCAGTGCCCTCGACATAGGTGACTGTGGCGCCTGTGTCAGTGACGGTGATTGTGTCGCGAACGAGCTGCAGCGCGGTGTCGACCCAGCCATCGACGAGCGTGAACGGCGACGGCGCATGAGTCGTCGCGCCTTTCATCGGGTCGTTGACTGCGATATAGACGACAGGGAACATGTTGAACTCAACGAAGAGGGCGTCCATGTGCTCGCAGATGTCGTAGACGTCCCAGTCGGTCGAGTAACCTAGTTCCAAGACTGCGTCCTCATAGCGATTGTAGATGCGCGGCTTGTTGACGTAGTCTGCGCTGCCTTTCGTCATCCAGAGCGGCGCTGAGCCGACGACGACGTTCAGCCCGGGATAGGCTGAGACTGGTGCAATGATTGATGTGGGAACGTCAGACCAGCTGACGCCGTGCTTGAAAGCTCCGAGATTAGGCATGGTGTTTTACTTTCACTCCTTCTTCTGATGGTTGCTGTTTTCTGGCTCGTTCTGCAAGCCAATTTTGGACCTCTCGATAGAACGCGACATATTTGCCGGCAGTGCCGCGCATGTTTCGCGCGTAGTCGAAATTGAGTTCGCGACGCACAACAGCGACGCGAGCAGTAGGGATGAACAGTTGACCGAGCGCGGGACATTGCTCGATGAACTGATACCAGTGCGGATAGATGCCGTTCGTGAAGCCAGCACCGTAGTGCAGCCCGATGCCTGCGATCGTCGGCCCTAAATAGCGCACTTGTCCTTTGATCTTTGTCACGGGATGATGTCCTCGATTTTCGTCGGCGTGCGCTCAAGTTTGAACTCGTGCGCTTCACCGGGTGCGAGCGTCCACAGATCGATGTCGGGCAGCGGTCGGCCTGCGGGCAGCTGCCAGTGTGTCGTCATCTCAGCGATGTAGTGAGGGAACGTGTCCTCTTCGACGAGTTTCCATTCGATCGGAAAAATGAGCGGATAAGCGCCATTCAGCGCGCCCCAGCCGAAGCTCGTCAGCGCGATCTCAAGCGCTTCGACGATGTTGATGCAGTCTTGGTAGCCGCCGCTGTCAGGGTTCTCGTCATAAGCGTTGACTAAGATGCGCACGGTCACATCCTTCGACGTGTGCGAGTCGTTCAGCGCGACAGAAGCAGCAGTCGCTTGAATCAGGATCGCTGGCACATCAGGAAGCCGATCGACAGCGATCTCGCCTGTCACTGTGCGCGGGACGCGACCACGCTCGACGCGAGGCGCGACTTTCAACGCGAGCGTCTGCGCGCGTGCAGTCGGATCGAACGACACAGGTGGCTCGTCAGGTCTGTAGTCCTTCGGGAATGCGCCCGGCTGCTGCGCGAGATTCAGCGTCGGGTTGTCGAAGCGATACGGCTCGACGAGCTGCTTGATGAACTTCACGAGCGTCTTTTCGAGATCGTAGACGCTATGCGCGCGAACGTTGAAGTCAGGTTGCTGCAGTGCTTGCGGTGCGCTCATAGTTCACCTTTGATCTGCGCGAGCACAAAGAACGCCCACCCGCCACAGAGAAAATTGATGCCTGCAAGAAACTGACCTGCCTCTTGCGAAACGTGCATCAGATGAATCACTGGCGCGATGATGAAGCCGATGAAGAACAAGATCACTGACGTCCAGAGCAGAGGTTTTGTTTGCATCAGTGCGCTCCAATGAATACGGCGAACGTGACGAACGCCAGTCCGAGATTTTGCCAGCCGATAGAACGCGGGCCGCCGCCAGTCAAACAAGGCTGCAGCGCTCCGATGAGGAACGCAATCGCGCCCAACAGCAACAAGATTCTATAACCACTCATAAGGTTTTACCTTTCCGCAGTTGAAAGCACGCGCTTGATCTCGTGATCAAGTCGCTTTGCGAGAACGTCACCCATGCGTTTGTTCGCAACTGGTCCCACGGCGGGTTGCGACGCCATGATCGGCGCGCCTATCGCCAAAAGTTTCTTGATCGGCAGACGCGCGTCGCCTCTGCGCACATAAGGGCCTGCGCCGCTGTTGGTGACGAAGCCGCGCGAGATCGTGCCACCACGACCGACTTTCACTTGCGCGAAAAGCTCGCGTCGCATTCGACCACGTCGAGCGAACTTCGGCAGGTATCGAAACTTGTTCAGCTCAAGCATTGAATCCTTGATCAGCAGCTCGCCTCCGAGCGTCGTGTAGTTTGCGCGATGCAGAGAGATTGGAATGTCCTTTGCCTTGATGATGTATTCCTTGCGAATCTCTTTCTTGACGACTGTGCGACCTGAAGAGAGCGCGCGATTGATCGCCGGAGCGAGCACGCGTGGCACACCGTTCTTGATGTGACCGACTGCGCGTTCGAGTTTCTTCATGGTTTGCGCGTCAATCGTCATCATCGTCAGTTGCTCCCGTATTTGCCCGGCTGCGAACGATACGCTGAGAGCGCGAGCTTGTAGCAGCTTTCTTCGTCAGTGCAGTCGAGAACTTCCCACGGTTCATTCGCTGGCGAGTAGATCAGCTCGCCAGCGAAGGGCACTCGCGGCAGGTATCGATGCTCAATGAAGCAGATTACATCTCCTAGATACATGCCATGGATAGACACGAGTGGATGCCGTTTCGATTGTTCTTCATCCCAGACGACAGGAGCGGTGAAGACGTTGAAGCTGCCATCAGCCTTTTTGATCCGAAATTCGCGCTCAGTCGCGAACTCGTCAGTATTGACGAACACGTTCGACAGATCAGGCGCAAACTGATCGCGCAGGCTCATAACGTCCTCCAGTATCGCAGGGCACTATTTTTTCGCTTTCCTCTCTTTCTTGATCGCCTTGATGATCTCGCTCTTCGTCGCGTGCGAATGCACTTCAACGCCTTCGCTCTGCGCGATCTCACGCAGGTCTTCGACGGTGTGATCATTCAGGTTGCCGCCATTGCCATCGCTGTTCGCTTCGTCGCTGTCTTTCTCTTCAGCCTTTGTGGGCTTCCAGAAGTCGACGCCCTCTTTGCCTTTCGGCTGCGCCTCAGGCGGCCCAGCGTCAGGATCGTTCGGGTTGAAGTAAGCGACTTCGCCCGGAGTCGGGAACGGATACGACGCGCCAGTGATCGCTTCGATGATTCTCCAGCCGAGCACGTCAGCTGGCATCGGCAGCGGGCACGACGTCAAGCGATAGAACAACTGCCCATCGTCCTCATCGCCGTAGATGAACGGGATTCGATCAGTCTGATATGTCACGAAGCGCTTCGACTTCACGTCTTCGAGCTGCGTGAATGCGCCGTAGACGATCTTGTTCGGTGTCTCAGTTGACGCGAGCAGCACAAGCTCAGGCGGCAGCATCGGATAGAGCGTCCCTGCGTCATCCTCGAAATATTCTGCATAGGAGTAATATTCGAGACCAGCCTGACCACCGAAGCGCACGATCGATTGACTGTCGATGATCGGCTTGATCGTCGCCATTTGAAAGCGAATCGAGTCAAGAAACTTTGCGACTGCAGCGTTGTTCAAGAACGTCGACTTCGCAGTTGAACCAAACAGCGCGACGTTCGGAGAGATGCCACTGTCGCGAATCACTGCGAGTCGTGCAGCTTCAAGATCAGCGAACGGATCGCTGTTCGTCTGGTCCCACTTGATCGTTGGCACGAAGTGGTTGTTCGGCGCGCCCGCACTCGACTCCATGAAGTTGATGACGTTCGTGTAGCCGTTGTCGGCTGTGACTGTGATGCTGCCGTTGAGCAGCAGCGCGCGGCACATCCACTCTTCTCTGCGCGTGATCGCATTGTCGAGAAAGATCGCGTCATCAGCGAGCAGCTCAGCTGCGCGATCTGCAGGCGTGCCAGCCCCGTAGATCGTTTCGCCCGGCAGGCGCGCTTCAAGATCAGGCGTGCGAAGTGCGCGCACTGGAGCGATGCGTGGCGCTCGGTAGAAGCGTGTCTCGTAGCCTTGACGCTCCATCACTTTGCCGCCAACGAGCGGCGCGACGAAGGGCGCCATCTTCCGTCGACCGCGCCTAAAGTCGAACTCGACGAGCGGCGTCGGCGGGAAGTCGCGACCTTTGAAGAAAGTGTCGCGCAGAAATGAAGCGGTGATGGGGCCTTGCTCGAACGCAGCGAGCAGTGTCCTCGGTTCGTAGTTTGGGTTCATGTTGCTCATAGCAGTGTGTTGTCCTTTCGGTTGGTTGACTCGGTTTATGGCGCGAAGGCCCCGGCGGGTGTCGCCGGATCGAGAAAGATTTGCTTGTCGCGCAAATTCGCGACAGCAGCTCCAGTGAGCGCAGTGCCATCTTGATAGGCGACTGTGTTCTTGTCGAACGAGCCGCTCAGCGCGACTGCGACTGTCTTTGTGTTCGCACCACTTGGCACGTCATCTGCATTCGGCAGATCACAGATGATGCCTTCTACCACAGCGTCATCTGCTCCGGCTGCGCCAACAGCGGCGAGCACTGCGGTGCGACCAGCATTGAACTTGACGAGGTGCCCGATTTTCATCTGACCGATGTTACCACCGCCTCCGTCAGTGAACGGATAGCGACGAACCACCCAGTCGTTGTCGTCGAACGACTGCAGATTTGGGAATGTGACTGAATCTTTGATTGCCATATTGCTTGTTGTTCCTTTCTTCGATTTGATTGTTGTCAGCTGCGCGTGACGCGAACGTTGCCGCGCTTCATGCGCGCCTGCACTTTCTCTTTGATTTTCGC
>Ga0126369_10002817_pt1 | contig 12482 bp, 8 predicted proteins | sample PanSoiMetaPlot_1_FD_109646 | JGI IMG/M metagenome (GOLD analysis project Ga0126369, IMG submission 109646) | Tropical forest soil microbial communities from Panama - MetaG Plot_1 | ecosystem: Environmental > Terrestrial > Soil > Tropical forest > Bulk soil | place: Panama | collected 2016-02-17 | reverse complement strand
GGGCGACGCCGACCACCGAGACGACGAAAGCCTGCGGCCAGGTCGGGGCCCTTTATGGTGCGGCCCAGTTCAGTTCAATTTGCCAGGCTTTCGTGCAAGGCGCAGTTCCCTTGTTTACCAATCTGGCTTTCTATGTCGGGAAGCCGCAACGACAGCACAGCGGCAACGACTCCTGCATCATGCGGTATTTCTTTGCGAACGCATATCAGGCGACGGGAAGCAACTCTACTTACTACCTGTCCGCATCCGGCACGGAACCTGTGGGCAACGGCTTGTGTCCCACTCCCGCGGGAACGGGCGTCAACGCGCCGAGTCACAAGCCTCAGTCGCGCTACGGCGATGCGGCCCCCAATCGCGGCGGTTGCCAGAAATGGGTGTGCGTAAACGACAAAAACGCACCCATTCCGGATTGAGGAGGCGAGCATGAAAAACTTTTGTTGCCTTCTTGCGATCCTGACATTAGCAACAACTGCCGCAGCGCAGCAAACGCCTCCGCCACCCGCGCCCGACATTTCGCTTTCCGCAAATGGAGGGAGCGACAACCTGTACCAGGGTTGGCCGTTGATTCTTCATGTCACGATCCTGAATACGGAAGGTGACACCGCGGGAGGCACAGGAGCTCTGGTGATCGCCCCGAACAATGCGGCGTGGACAACGGCGATTACCTTCACGATTCAAAACAGCAGCGGCGTCGCAGTGCAATGGCCCCTGGCTTTGGTGGGAACGCCCAGCGATGCAGTGCTGACACTAGACCCGGCCGACTACGTGCAGGCAAGCTGGCAGATGTCTGCGGCGGACGTTTCCGCGCTACCTCCCGACACCTATACGATCACGGCAAATATTCAAGTGAGCCAGTCGAGCGGATGGAACGGGTCAGCGCAGTCGCCGCCAGTGTCGATCACAGTGGGCCCGGAGCCGACGCTGACTCCCGATCAACAGGCGGAAAAAGTCTTTCAGACAGTGGAGTTTGCGCTGAACGACAATGATCTCGCTACGGCGATCTCCGCCACGCAGCAATTGCGCAACGCACAGCCGGACAATGCCACGGCGGGAGCGGTGGCAGCCAACATTCTGAAAGAGGCTGGTTATCCTTCCCTGGCGTTTCTCGAAGCAAGCGACGCGCTTTCCACTTTTTATCGAGTCAATCCGAATCCGGCAGAGGCTCCTTCAGATTTTCTGCCGGGGTTTCAGGACTTGGTGACGACGATGGCGACGCCGGATACATCGGTTCAGCCGACGTCCACGGTGGAGTCAGGGGCATCGTTGGTATTTAGTCCCAACGCCCAGCCGTTGACGCTGAATGCAACGGTTAGCGCTTCCGGGACGACCGTGGAGGGAGGAACGGTCACTCTCACGATTACCGGAATCGCGGGGACGGCGACTTCGCAGCCGGTAACCGCCGGCAGTGCGAGCACGGTCTTCACCGTGCCCGGCGGGACGCATGTGGGGAGCTATACCATGCAAACCGTGTACGGAGGCACGGCCACGTTTGGCGGCAGCAGTGATTCGACGGCGTCTTTGACCATTACGCCTGCGACGCCGGTCGTTACGTGGAATAAGCCCGCGGACATTCATCTTGGGGTGCCACTTGGCGCCGGACAATTGAATGCCACGGCAAATGTGCCGGGTACGTTTGTGTATACCCCGCCCGCTGGAACTATGCTGCCGGTGGGAAACGGCCAAACGCTGACCGTGAAATTTATGCCGGGCGATGCACAGGATTACAACACGGCGGGTGCGACCGTGACGATGAATGTGCTGGCGGTACCGGGGGACCTCAACGGAGACGGTGTGGTGAATTGCGCCGACCTGGCAATCGTGAAGGCGTCGTTTGGAAAGAAAACCGGACAGGCGGGCTTCGATCCGCGCGCGGACGTAAACGGAGATGGAATAGTCAACATTCTCGATCTCTCCACCGTCGCAAGACAGCTACCGGCAGGGAAAACCTGTCCGTGAGCTTTGCCTATCCGAGCTGTTTTGCTGAGGCGTTCCAAACTTCTTACTTGATGGGAAACGCGGAGTGAAATGTAGTTGGCGCTAAACTGCAGAGCACCGAATCTAAACGTCCCGAAGTTGACGTCTTTATTCCTCGGGCATAAGGCTTTGAGGCAATTCTTTGTTATGGGGCGCCTTCAATGCCGGCGCCCGCTTTCGCCGAATCAATTACTTGCCGACAAACCTCACTGCTACCGTCACGGGTCCTAGGTCCGAGGCTGAAGGAGGTCTCTGATGGGCAATCCCGTGTCTCTCAGAGTCAAGTTTTCGTCCGCCTTCTCCAGTAGTGTTCCGTTCAAGGGGCTTGGTTTCCATCTCATTCGTAACTGAAAACTTTGGTTCGACTTAGCAGTTGCTGTCCGAAGAGTTGGCGAACGTGTTGGGCCTTCATCTGGCCCTGATGAACTCGGTTTCACCTTTGGAGGCGTTTTATGCGTACTCTTAAGTCCTGCCGGATCGTCTTATTCTTGCTGCTGAATTTCGTCGGAAGCGTTGGCTTTCCCCAGACTTCAACTACCTCCCTGCAAGGCAGCGTCAGCGATCCGAGCGGCGCGGCAGTTGCCAATGCCATAGTCAGGTTGGTCCATTACGAGTCCAAGGCCGAGCGAACTACAACTACCGACACGCAAGGGGAATACCGCTTCCAATTTTTGCCTCCTGGCGCCTACAGACTCTCGGTGTCCGCGACTGGGTTCAAGAGTCAAGAACAAACCGGCTTGCAGCTTTTGGTGAACACCCCGGCAACCGTGAATGTCCAAATGCAGATCGGCGGAGCGACCGAAACTGTTTCGGTCACTTCAGAGGCGCCGGCGCTAAATCAGGTGGATGCTTCGATTGGCAACTCTTTCGGAGAAAATCAAGTGAAACAGATCCCGATCGAAGGCCGAAACGTTCCTGATTTGTTGACGCTCCAGCCGGGTGTGAGTTACACGGGCAATCGTACCGACATAGACCGAACGCAAGATACGCGCAGCGGTGCAGTGAACGGTGCTCGCAGCGATCAGAGCAACGTAACACTGGATGGCGTGGATGTGAATGATCAGTCGGCTGGCGCTGCTTTTACTTCCGTACTGCCCGTGACGCTCGATTCCGTGCAGGAATTCCGAGTCACCACCAGCAACTATAATGCTGATCAAGGGCAAGGCTCGGGCGCACAGGTCGCGCTAGTCACCAAGAGCGGCACCAACAATTTCCACGGCTCCCTTTATGAATACATGCGGAATACCATCACTAGCGCGAATGATTTCTTCATCAAGCAGGCGGAACTCCAAAGCGGCGAGCCGAATCAACCCTTAAAGCTTATCCGCAACATCTTCGGTGCTTCGCTGGGCGGTCCTATCAGGAAGGACCGGTTGTTTTTCTTCGGAAATTATGAAGGCACACGCCAGAGCGAGCAGCAGAGCGTCGTCCGCACCATTCCCTCCGCCGATTTGTGCAAAGGCTACATCACTTATGACAACAACGATGGAACCGGCACCACCACGCTAAACCCCGATCAAATCAGGGCGCTCGATCCAGCAGGACTCGGAATTAATCCGGCTATTCTCAATGCGGGCCATACAGGCTATTTCGACACCACCTTCTGCACCGGGAAGTTCATTCCCAACGAAATATCGGTAGGAGACCAGCACAATTACGAAGGCTTTCGGTTCCGTGCGCCGGTCAGTCTCGATAACAATGCAGTGATTGTTCGTCTCGACTATGTCCTTACCTCCAGTGGCAAGCACAATTTGTACTGGCGCGGCGCCATGCAGAACCTGACCGATGCCCAGGCGCCCTTCCTGCCAGGAAGCCGTCCCGAACAAACGATTACGGATCACAGCAAGGGATTTGTCGTCGGTTACACGGCTGTCTTAACCAACGCGATTGCCAATACCTTCCGATGGGGCTTTACTCGTCAAAGCACGGGCTTCACAGGCAATACCAACCAGCCGTGGAATACCTTTCTGGGCCTAGATCAGGGAATCAACTACAGCCACAATTTCCAGATGCCGGTGCACAACTTCACGGACGATTTCTCCTGGACCAAAGGAAAACACTCCCTGCAGTTCGGGGGCAACTTCGCGATCGCTCGCGATCCACGTGTCAGTTCTCTACACTCATGGAGCATGGGAGCTGGTACCACCAGCTGGATGGCCCCCACAGGTTTCGCGAACACCGCTACTTTTCCCCAGAACCCAAACGGGTATTTCTGCAACAACGACGGCAGTACTCTTGATCCCTGCAACCAGGGCTTTCCTGAACCGGCCAACTCTATCGCTTACGACTATCCGATGCTGTCTTTGCTCGGTATGAGTTCGCAAATCATCGGAAATTACAACTACGACCGCCAGGGTAACCTGATCACTCCGGGCGATCCGATTAAGCGCCGCTACGGTATCGACTGGTACGAACTTTATGCGCAGGACTCCTGGCGCATCAAACCCAATCTCACCCTTACGCTGGGCCTTCGTTGGGAAATGTTCCCTCCGCCGTGGGAAGTCAATGGGTATCAAGCCTCTCCCGATGCGAATTTGGGCACGCAATTCGATCAGAACGTGGCCAGTATGAAACAAGGCATCGGCTATGGCCTGCAAAACCCGGTTTCCTTTGTTCTCGGCGGGCCAGCCAACAACGGAACGGGTTTCTACCATTTCGAAAAAAACGACTTCGCACCCCGTGTTTCGGCAGCTTATACGCCGCGTCCAGAAAATCCCCTGCTGCGGACTATTTTTGGCGCCGGAGACAAAAGCGTCATTCGCGGCGGTTTTGGCAAGGTTTACGACCGGGCTGGCATGCAGTTGATCACTACTTTCGACCAGAATGCCCCGGCTGGCCTGTCGGCGACCGTGCAGAATCCATGCTGCATTCCAGTCACCGACGGCGCGGAGAATGTGCCGCGAATCGATAGCATCAACGAAATTAAACAGACGGATCTGGCGGGGAACCAGTTTGCTCCGCTTCCCCCTCCGGGCGCATTTCCGCAGACACCCGCTCCTTTCGGGCAGGCCATTACCTGGGGCGTCGACCAGTCCCTAAAGACCCCATACGCGTACACGGTTGATTTCTCCGTTGAAAGAGAACTTCCGAATCGCTTTACGCTCGAGTTTGCTTATGTGGGACGTTTCGGTCATCGCCTACTAACACAGCGCGACCTTCGCCAGCCACTTGACCTTGTTGATCCGAAATCCGGGATCGATTACTTTGCCGCCGCGGCGCGCGTCTCGCAACTGGGACGTCAGTACCTGAATCAGCCAAATAGACCCGTCATGACCGATGCGATTGTTGGTCCCACCGCGGCATTCTGGCATGACATGTTGCCGGCGCTGGCCGCCGGCAGTCAATATCAAGCATTTGGCGGTGCGCCTACTTCCCAGCTGATGGAGGCGATTTATCAGCTTTACACCACCACTGACACTTATCCCGGTAACGAGGTGGTTGGACTCGGTAATATCGACTTGTATGGAAGCCTCACTGATACCCTGGGGAACTTTTACAATTTCGGAAACTCCGCTCCGGTCAGCAACCCCTGCGTTTTTTATGGCCCGCCTTGCAATAATTTCGTCGCGGGAGACATGCTTAATGGACAATTCACAAGCATGTACGGCTGGAGTTCGATCGGAAGCTCCAACTACAACGCTCTCCAGGCGTCTTTGCGAAAGCAGATCAGCAATGGGGTGCAATTCGACTTGAACTACACCTTTTCCAAGTCGATTGACATCACTTCGGCGGCTGCCCGCGTCGGGTACAACCAGGGATTAAATGGAAGCCAACTGGTGAACGCGTTCTCTCCCAACCAGAACCGCGGCGTTTCGGACTTTGACACCACACACCAGTTTAACGCGAACTGGATCGCCGAGTTGCCGTTCGGCCGAGGAAAACACTTCGCCCGAAATGCCGGTAGCGTACTTGATGCCTTCATCGGCGGCTGGCAAGTTTCCGGTCTGATCCGCTGGACTTCGGGTTTCCCGTTCAGCGTGGGCAGCGGCCAGGCATGGGCCACTGACTGGAACTATTCGGGTCTTGCAACGATGACCAGCCGGCCAAAGACCGGCGCTTTCACGCAACCTGACGGCTCGATAAGCGTATTTGCAGACCCTTCTGCAGCCAAGGCTGCCTTCGAATACACGTTTCCCGGCCAAAGCGGTTCCCGCAACGTGCTGCGCGGCCCCGGATACGCAAGCTGGGACATGAGCATCAACAAGCGCTGGAAGATGCCCATCGAAGGCCACAGCCTGCAGTTCCGATGGGAAGTCTTCAACGTGCCCAATCTGCACCGCTTCAACGTGCAGTCCACTTCGAATCCTTACACGCTGCAGCAATTGCCCCAGGACTTCGGGGCCTACACCAGCTTGCTGACGAATCCACGCGTGATGCAGTTTGCATTGCGTTACGAATTTTAAAGCTGATTGGTTGATTCGACCGCGTCCTGTAGGACGAAGGACGAATGCCAACACACCTATTCGTTACGATGAGACACCTGCGATGTGACACAGGAAACGTAGTGACGCTCAGCGACGCTGGGGGCATTATCCTTTCCTTGCGGTGCGAGATATGATGCAGCTCGCACGCAAGCTCCGACTTGTCGACTATTTCGCGCTCGGATTCGGCACCATGGTGGGCACGGGTTGGCTCGTGGTCATGGACGATATCCTTGCACGCGGCGGCCCGGCCGGCGCCATCCTGGGTTTCACCGGCGGGGCGTTGACGCTCCTACCGATCGGTTATGTCTATGGAAGATTGGTTCGGATGATCCCGGACGCGGCGGGTGAAGTCGCGTACACCGCCAAAGTCTTTCCTTCTTGGGTAAGCTTTGCGACCGGCTGGATGATGTTGCTCGCTTATTTCCTCACATGCCCTTTCGAGGCCCTCGCGGCCGGTCGGATCACGGGTTACTTGTTCCCGTCGTTGAATTTCATGGAACTCTATCAGGTCGGAAATCGCCCTGTGTATCTCCCGCATATCGCTCTCGGGCTTATCATCGCCATATTCTTCACGTGGCTCAATTACCGCGGCATTCACACCAGCACGCGTTTCCTAAAAGTTACGACCTTCACATTTCTGACTCTGGTCGTCGGCTTTGCTATTGCGAGCGGGAAGCACGGTTCGGTTAGCAACTTGCAGCCTGCGTTCAGCCACACACCACTGGTCTCGATTCTGCTGGTCTGGCAAGTTGTCCCATGGCTGATGTCCGGATTTGAATCCGTGGGGAAAAGCTCGGAAGAAGCAAGTCCCGAGTTTCAAGGAAGAAATTTTATCGTCGCCATTCTGATGACCATTTTTGCAGGACTGCTGTTTTTCTGGCTAGTGATCGGCGCGGTGGCCTTTGTGGCGCCCTGGCCGAGCCTTAACCATCATCTGCAATTTCCAACGGCGGTCGCATTTGAGAGTGCGTTCCATGAGCACTGGATCGTGAGCTTTATTTTGGGAACCGCACTGGTCGCCCTGCTGCAGGCGTTCAATGCCAACATGGTGGCGGCGTCGCGTCTTCTGTTCGCGATGGGCCGGCGACATCTGCTTTTGCCGAAGATGGGCAGCGTGCACGTAGAAAACCGCACGCCAGTGCCAGCGATTCTAGCTGTGGGAGCGGCGACCAGCGTGGCCATCTTCTTCGGTGAAGCCGGGCTGGTCCCGATTCTCGAGGTTGGAGCGGTTGCTTGTGCGGTCGGCTGGATGTCGGCATGCGTTTCCTACTACCGGATGGGACCGAGGGTGCTGGACCGGTTCGCGGCGGCATTTGGTTTCCTGGTGACGCTCTTCATGGTTCTCGTGAAGGTCCTTCCCATCGTGCCGGGACACTTTACGGGCTACGAATGGATTGCTTTAGCGATCTGGGCGGCGCTCGGAATTTTGATTCGCGTGCCGGCCAGAACCGAAGCCCTCACCGAATCCAAAACCGTTGCTGTTAAATCAGTGGAACATTCCTAAGCCTAATAAGAAAAACGCGGAAATGAAGAATTACGCCCAATACAGCTTCTGGCTGGAGACCGCGGGAGAAAACTTGACACCGCGCGCTTCGTTGGCCAGCTCGAAAGAGGTGGACTTTGCCATTCTTGGAGGCGGCTATTCGGGTCTGTGGACCGCTTACTATCTGAAGCGCGGCAATCCCGATTTGCGAATTGCCATCCTGGAAAGAGAAATCGTCGGCTTCGGCGCTTCCGGCAGAAACGGCGGCTGGTGTTCTTCCCGGTTTCCTGTTACCCCCACCGTGCTCGGAGAACGGTTTGGAGATGGAGTCGCGCGTAATCTTTTACTGGCGATGTTTGACGCCGTGGACGAAATTGGCCGAATTTGCGAGCGGGAGGAAATTGCAGCCCATTATCGCAAGGGTGGCATCCTGACGGTGGCTCGCGGAGCGCACCAGGAACCCAGCCTTCGCGCTTCCTATGAAGGATATTGCCGTTTGGGGCTCGAGGACCACTTTCAGTTGCTGAGCGCTGAGGAATCCCGCGAGCGCGTAAATATCACAAATGTCCATGCGGGCCTGTATACGCCGGAGAGCGCGAGCGTTCATCCAGCAAAACTCGTGCGGGGCTTGGCTAGAACGCTGGAGAAGCACGGAGTGGCGATCCACGAACAGACGGAGGTGACCGACGTCGTAGGGGGCACAGCACCCCGGCTGGTGACTCGCTCCGGTGAATTACGCGCAACGCAAGGCGTGCTTTTGGCGGGTGAAGCGTACCTGACCGGCCTCCGGAAGTTTCATCGCGCGCTTTTGCCCATGTATTCGCTGATCAGTATCACCGAGCCTTTGACTCCAGCGCAGTGGGACGAGGTTGGCTGGCAAAACTACGAAAGCCTTGCCTCGTACCGTTTGACGGTCGACTATCTGACGCGCACCGCTGACGGAAGAATTCTCTTCGGCAGCCGCGGAGCGCCTTATCGTTTTGGCTCTTTGATTACCGACGATCAGGATCGCCACGAGCTCACGCATTCGCGCATACATCATCTGGTGGGCGAATGGTTTCCCGCTCTCAAAGGAATCCAATTCACACACAACTGGGGCGGCCCGGTTGGCATGCCGCGAGACTGGATGCCAGCCGTGCGATTCGATCCCGCGGCGCACGTCGGATTCATCGGTGGCTATACCGGGCAAGGGGTTGCCACCAGCAATTTAGCCGGCCGCGTAATGGCCGCGTTGTTCACCGAACCAAGCTCACCGATAGCACGGCTTCCCATGGCACAGCGGCGTTCTCCGAACTGGGAGATGGAACCCTTGCGATGGCTGGTGGTCAGGTACATGCAGAAAGCCTTTCAGCGCATGGACGAAGCCATGGAAGGTGGCAAACCGCAACCGCTCGACGCAAGAATCGTCGAAACCTTGGGAAAACACTAAGCTGGATTTGCCCTAGCTCGCGCGAAGATGTTTGATCGAGGGAAGATTCAGCACTCCAGCGGCTCTTGGCACGCCAATGACCCTTGTGGCGCCGGTCTGAACGCCTGTTCGAAAACGACTCGGACTCATGCCGAATTTCTGCCTAAAGGCTCGGGAAAAGTGCGCGGAATCATTAAATCCCCAGAAAAAAGCGATCTCCGTGATGCTCTTGCTGTCAAAAAGCGGGTTCGCCAAGTCATCCTTGCAGTGTGCAAGGCGTTGCATGCGAATCCAGTCAGAGACACTCAAGCCCTTACAAACAAACAAACGATGTAAGTGACGCACGGAAAGATCGGCAGCCCGCGCAATTTCGGGAGGATTCAGGGAAGCATCCGTCAAATGCGCGTCGATGTAGTTCAGAATTCGCTGCATCTGTTCGTGTCTTCGAAGTCCGCAGGAACCCCCTGCAGGCCGCACGCATTCCGCGAGGATGCGAAAATAGGCTTCGATAGCAGCGGCACCTTCCCCCTGCGTCAGGGTCTCGGCTTCCCGATAGAGCGATGTGGATAGATGAAACAAGAAGCTTCCAAGGCCGGAATCGCCGGAAATTCTTCTTGCGACGGGTAACTCACTGAGTCGCACACGGCTTTGCATGAGTTGCCAGGGTATCCGCAGATAGAGACGCGCGCAGTCACCAGGACAATCCGACGACCATGGGCGCCCAGAGTCGATGAGCGTAGCGTCTCCCTTTTTCAATACAGCGACTTTCCCGTCCTGGTGATAGCGGCGCAATCCTGCGAGTTGCGAAATCACAATGCATGCCCGTTTATCCGAGTTCGACGATTCCGAAGGAAATTTTTTGAAGGAAATTGAACTGGAGGAAAAAAGCGTCATCTCCAGATTGGCTACCGTCCTGCGTTCGATGGATCCGTGGAATGGGAAGCGCTTGGGGAATTGAAACTTGCAATCGCCGCAAATCTGGCGGGCGTTAAACAGCCACGCCTCCCGCCGGTCAGAAGCTGGAACCAGGTCGGTTGTGAAGGATTGCACAGTTTTCTTCATTGGAAGACCCTTGCAGTAATTCCTCCACTTCAATACGAATGCAACCATTCCGACAAACGCAAGTCGCAAATTGTGCTAACAATCGCCCTGGAAGGCTTATTTTGCTCTCACGCTAGCACGCTACTTGAATCCGCAGCAAGCCTTTTTTAGCTCTGATTCCAAAGACATTTCTCGCAAACCCACGAGCGTCTTCGGGACCGGTCTACTTGTCTTCATGGCAAAATTTACAGCCGGTGCTTGCTTCGTTCTTCCGGTGACATTCGATACAACCAGCCATTCTGGTGACTTCGGTAACCCGAGTCGTCACATCCATTTCTGCCAACTTGCCATGGCACATTTCGCAAGTCATCTGCGATTCGATGTGAGCGCGGTGGCTCCAATAAACCCATCCAGGCAGAACGTACACGCGGACCCAGGGAACGCTCTCGCCCGACTTGGCATAGGCCATCAATTTCTGGATCTGCGGTTTTTCCTTAGCCACCGTAGAGTGGCATGTCATGCATTTGGACTCAGCAGGAAAGGTCATTCGATCGCCGGGCTCAGGATTGGTATGGCAATCTTTACAGACCAATCCCATAGCCAAGTGCTTCTTGTGGCTGTACGGGATGGGTTGTGCCGGCGACTCTGACCTCGGCGCAGGCACTCCTTGTGCGCGAGCTAACAAATACAAACCTGGAAAGCACGCAATCAGAACTAGCACGACCAGTTTTGTTTTATTCGTGTGAATCATCCGTGAAATGTCCGGGTTTTTTCGCGTCATACTCCATAATGGGAACGGTGTTAATCACGTCAGTCCTTCGCTGATCAGAAGCTCCTGAACGGCGCGGTGTGCTTCGTCGATGGCCTGATTCGTAAACGCGGCCGCACCGGCATCGGCGTTTGCAATCGTCACTCGCCCGAACCGCTGTCGGCCCAAGATGTGCGGCCGTTGTTCAGGCGGCAGATCCGGATCGGCCAAGCTGTCATAGGTATAGGCATATCCATATGGCCAGCGATTGACGGTGATTGCCAGTATGTCGTTGGCGGGGTCGAATCCTCCAGGCGCCAGCATACGGCCCAGTTGTTTTCTGATTTCGAATTCAAATTGCTCAAACGTCGTGACCAGAAGTTCCTGCTGCCCGGCCCGATTCTGTTCCTTCCTAGGCAATCCGGGCTTATTGGGATTCCGGACCATGTGCACTAGAATCGGTTCCTGGGGAGTCCCCACGCCCTGATATCCTCCCACGGTCGTGCCGGGATCAAGCCTGCAGTGAGTGTGATACAGGCACGGCGCGCTGATGGAAGAGACTCCAAGGTTTTCAAACGCGGTCCACTTCCGCAAAAGCACGTTCGTATAAACCATGGGGACCTTGGCCGGGTAAAGAAGCGCCGCGCGCTGGCGCTCCGGCAATTCCGGCATCAAGTAGGGAAGAAATCCGTTGTAGCCCGCCATAATGCAGTGGCGTGCGCGAACCCCAAACATTTTGCCATCCTTGATATAGGCGATTTTCACTGCTCGCGCTGAATCAGCCGGACCTTCGTGTTGCACTCTCACTACGGAGCTGCTGAGCCGTATGCGCACGCTGGCCTGCGGCGCGTCCAACTGGTCGTAGGCAACCAGGGCCTTCACGATCGTATCCATGGACTGCTTGCCGGAAATAGCCGCGGGATTCAGTTTCGCAACCAAAAGGCGGGCGATGGACGCGTTTCCGTCCGGAAAGTGAAACAGGTATGATCCTTCGTTGTATTCTTCCTCGAACTTCAGGTGCATGCCGTTAAATCCAACGGCGCCATGCTTTGCCGCCTCCAGCGCAGGTACAGTATCCACTCGTTTGTTGTTACGGCCACCTTCTCCCTGAAAGAAGGGAATTGCGTCGGGACTTACATCCGCAACGTTCACCAAAAAGTCCTGGTAGCTGATCCCGGCAAGCTTCTTTTTCTTTTCTTCTTCGCTCAAGCCGGAGAGATAGTCCGGATTCCTGCCGTACAGCCGGGTCAAGTCTTTCCTTGCAGCGTCGGAAAGGGGCGCTTTTTCGAAGAAGGTTTTCCAGGGAATCCTGCCGGCGCCGGCGACGAGCCGATCCTCTGCGAAATGTTCCCCGTCAAAAAAAATACCTTGTCCCAGATGGTATTTTTCCTCGATTTCGCGGTT
>Ga0126369_10002816_pt1 | contig 12482 bp, 12 predicted proteins | sample PanSoiMetaPlot_1_FD_109646 | JGI IMG/M metagenome (GOLD analysis project Ga0126369, IMG submission 109646) | Tropical forest soil microbial communities from Panama - MetaG Plot_1 | ecosystem: Environmental > Terrestrial > Soil > Tropical forest > Bulk soil | place: Panama | collected 2016-02-17 | reverse complement strand
TGCCGCGGTCTCTCCCGCGCGCGCGGTGGTCCTGACCGGGACCGGAGCGGTATTTTCCGCAGGCGTCGATCTCGTGCGCCTGCTCGAGGGAGGCGCACCTTACATCCGTAAATTTCTGCCCGCTCTGAGCACGATGCTGGCCACGGTCTTCTCCCATCCAGCGCCGGTTGTTGCCGCCATCAACGGTCACGCTATCGCGGGCGGATGCGTGCTCGCGTGCGCGGCCGACAGGCGGCTGATGGCCCGCGATGGGGGCCGCATCGGCGTAACCGAGCTCCTCGTCGGAGTTCCGTTCCCGCCCGCTGCCATGGAGATCATGCGCTGTGCCACGGCCCCGCAGTTTTTTGCCGAGGCGATCTTTGGTGGCGCGACCTATTCCCCCATCGAGGCAGTTGGGCGTGGTTGGATCCACGATCTCGTCGAGCCGGAGGCGCTGTTTGATCGCGCGCTCGAAACTGCGAATGCCCTGGCGGCGCTGCCGGCCAAAGCGTTCGCATTGAGCAAACGGCAGACCCGAGAACCAGCATTGGAGCGCATGCAAAACCGAGAGATCGATTCCGCGATCGAGCAGATTTGGACCGCGCCGGAGACGCTCCAGCGCGTTCGCGACTATGTCGCACGCACGTTGCGCAAGTAAGTAGCGGAGAGTTTCTCTCGCCGTCTGCTCTCACGCTGCCGCCAAACCCTGCTCGAGATCGGCGATGATGTCGTCCTTGTCCTCAAGCCCGATCGACAGGCGAACGACATCCGGCCCGGCGCCGGCTTGGATCTTTTGCGCGTCCGTGAGCTGGCGGTGCGTGGTCGAGGCTGGGTGAATGATCAGCGAACGCGTATCGCCAATATTGGCGAGATGAGAGAACAGTTTCACATTGGAGACCAGTCTCACGCCCGCGTCATAGCCGCCCTTGAGGCCAAAAGTGAAGCAGGCGCCCGCTCCTTTGGGCGCGTATTTCTTCGCGAGATTGTGATAGCGGTCGCCGGGCAGACCCGGATAGCTCACCCATGCCACCTCGCCTCGGTCCACGAGCCATTGCGCCACAGCCAATGCATTGTCGCAATGCCGCTGCATGCGCAGCGGCAGCGTCTCGATTCCGGTGAGGATGAGAAAGGCATTGAATGGCGAGAGCGCCGGTCCGATGTCCCGCAAGGCCAGTACGCGGCAAGCGATGGCGAAGGCAAAGTTGCCGAAGGTCTCGTGCAGCACGATACCGTGATATTCCGGGCGCGGTTCGCAGAGCATTGGGTAGCGCTTTTCGCGGGACCAGTTGAAGGTGCCGCCATCGACGATAACGCCGCCGATCGAGTTGCCGTGGCCGCCGAGAAACTTGGTCAACGAATGTACTACAATGTCGGCGCCGTAGTCGATCGGCTTGCAGAGATAGGGCGTCGCAAGGGTGTTGTCGACGATCAGCGGGACGCGCGCGCTCTTGGCGATTTTGGCGATTGCCTCGATATCCGTGATCACGCCGCCCGGATTGGCGATCGATTCGATGAAGATCGCCTTGGTTTTCGGACTCACCGCGCGCTCGAACGTGCCGATGTCGTCCGGCTCGGCCCACACGACGTTCCAGCCGAAATTCTTGAACGCGTGATTGAACTGATTGATCGAGCCGCCATAAAGCTTCTTGGCGGCGACGAATTCGTCGCCCGGCTGCATGAGGCAATGCATCACCACGACTTGCGCCGCGTGGCCCGACCCAACCGCCAAGCCGGCCGTGCCGCCTTCGAGTGCGGCGACGCGCTCCTCCAGCACCGCGTTGGTGGGATTGCCGATCCGCGTATAGATGTTACCGAAGGTCTGCAGCCCGAACAGCGACGCCGCGTGATCGACATCCTCGAACACGAATGAGGTGGTTTGATAGATCGGCGTTGCGCGTGCGCCGGTCGTCGGATCGGGCTGCGCCCCGGCGTGGATCGCCAGCGTGGCGAAGCCTGGGAGACGGTCGCTCATGGCCGGTCCTCGTCTTGCCGGGACCGGGCGGTCCGCGGATCCTGATGTTGGTTTATCGAAGCGCTGTGGTGGGTCAAGGCTTCGCGCAGCCGACTCGCGTGCAGCGGGCCGCTGAAGGCACGTGCGACATTCTCCGCACTTAACTTACTGACCGGTGTCCTCGGGCTTCTGCGCGCGCACCGTCGCCTCGGTTGCACCGCCCGCCAACGTGACGCGGTTGAGCGCCATGCGCTGGATGCCGCGACCGAACAGGCGAGCCTTCTTGGCGGTCAGCGTGCGGGTGTTCACCCCCATCCAGGCAATCTCCGAGCTCAGACGCCCGTATTCGATTTTCGGGCAGCGGTTCATCACGACTTTTAGCCCACTCGCTTCCGCGAGCCTTGCGGCCTCGTCGTTGCGGATGCCGAGTTGCATCCAGATCACCTGCGGGCGAGGCGAAAGCGCCACCGCCTTCTCAACGATCGCGATTGCGTGACGCGAGGATCGGAAGATGTCGACCATGTCGACGGGCTGCGGGATATCGGCGAGCCGAGCGTAGACCTTGCGCCCCAGAAGCTCCTGCTCCGCGAGGCTGGGATTGACGGGAATCATCCGGTAACCACGCTCGAGCAGATACTTGAAGGCGAAATAGCTCGGCCGGCTGGTATTGGCGGACACCCCGACCATCGCGATCGTCTTTACGGTATTGAGGATGCCGCGGATGTAGGTGTCGTCGTAGCTGTCGTGGTCCATGCCGGCGCCGCCTCCGGACCGAACATAGGCACGAGCCGATCATCGCGAAAGGGTATCGGCTACTGCGCCGCGCGTTGCCGCGTTACCGATCCTCCCACCTCGGCTGCCGCTTTTCGACGAAAGCTGAAATGCCTTCTCCGGCGTCACGGGCCATCATGTTTTTCACCATGACCTCGCTCGCGTAGGCGTATGCGTCCGCAATATTCATGTCGAGCTGCTGATAAAATGCCTCTTTGCCGAGTTTCACCACCGCCGCCGATTTGGCGCCGATCTTGCGGGCCAGCTCTAAAGCCCCCTCGCGGGCCCTGCCGGACGCGACCACGCGGTTCACGAGCCCGATGCGGTAAGCGTCTTCGGCCGAAATCATGTCGCCGGTGAGCAGCATCTCCATCGCCTGTTTGCGCGGCACATTGCGCGAGAGCGCCACCATCGGGGTCGAGCAGAACAGGCCGATATGCACGCCCGGGGTTGCGAACTTGGCGGTCGTCGACGCGACCGCGAGATCGCAGGTGGCGACGAGCTGGCAGCCGGCTGCGGTGGCGGTTGCCTCGACCGCAGCAATCACGGGCTGTGGCAGTCGCAGCAGGGAGAGCATCACGGCGCTGCAGCGCTCCATCACCTGCCGAGTATAGCCGCGTCCGCCGTCCGCATCGGCGCGGTGCGCTGCGAGCTCCTTGAGGTCATGTCCAGCGGAGAAGGCGGGTCCATTGGCCGCCAGCACCACCGCGCGGATGCGTGCGTCCGTGGCAACGCTTTCGAGCTCCCGCGACAACGCGGCCAGCATCGCCTCGGACAAGCTGTTGCGCGCCTGCGGGTGGTTGAGGGTGAGAAGCGCAATGCTGCCGACGGCTTCGCGCAGCAGCACCGGCTGGGCGGCCGGAGACCTAGCTTGGGCGGGCGATTGCGCTTTCATGGGCTTTGGGGAATTTCCTTCATCCGTCCTCCTACTTAGCGCGACGGGTACGCCGCGCAAGATCCTGCGGAACGCAGACTTATCTCCTGCGTTTAGCGTGGAACAGTTACTTGCGCCATGGAGGAACGATGGCCAGCAAAAGGGCCACATCGAAAAGGAGCGCCGGACGCAAGCGCCGGGGCGCAAGCAGTTCGTCCCGTCGGCGCACGGGCCGACGCTGGTCGCGCCATGTGACGGAGCACAGCGACGCGCTGACCCTCGAGAAGGGCGTCTTCGCATCGCGCGATCCCAAGCGGATCGCTGCATCTTTGAAACGGTCTGCTGAAAAGAGCAGGCGCCGCAAGGGCAGTCCCTTTCGCTCGGCGCTATCCATGCTCACCTTCTACATCAATTGGGCCGGCAAGAGCCTGCCTGCCTCGCGCAGGAAAAATCTGATGCGGGCCAAGGACGAGCTACGCAAGCAATTTGGCAAGGCGTGATTTGTCCCCTCCGCTGAGCAGGACTGCCATTGCAGGCTCGAGCGCATGACGCCGCATGTAACGTGCGGATTCGCTCCATAACCGTTACAGAGCGCGCGACGCGAAGCTCGCCGTCCTGCTGAGCTTTTTCATTCGTCCGTGATCGGCTAGTTCTGTTGCGCCGGAGGGCGCATGCCGGTTGTGATGACGGTCAAGGAGCTCGAGCGCTTTCTTCTCGCCGAGTTTCCGCAGGTTTTCCATTCTGACAGCGGGCTCGCGATCGAAGCCGTGTGGGAGCGCGGCTGTCGAGTGCGGCAGGCATTCCGGCAGGTTTCAGTGCGACCGGGTGGCACGATTTCCGGCCCAACCATGATGGCGCTTGCCGACTTCGCCATGTATGTGGCCGTGCTCGCCGCTATCGGTCCGGTACCATTGGCGGTGACCATCAATCTGAACATCAATTTTCTGCGCAAGCCCGCGCCGGCCGACCTCGTGGCCGAGGCGCGTCTTTTCAAGCTCGGCAAACGCCTTGCGATGGGCGAGGTTACCATCTGCGCCGATGGCGCAATGGAGCCGGTGGCCCACGCAACATCCACCTATTCAATCCCCCGGACGGTAACGGTATTATGGAACCGTAAGAATAAATAATTGAGATAATGGAAGAAGAATAGGGCTCCGCGTTGACCAAGCCGAGGTGTGGGTGTATGAGGCGCCGCTTCCGCCGATCGTGAAGGGGCTTGCCGCGCCATGAAGACCTTTTCGGCCAAACCGGCTGAGATCGAGAAAAAGTGGGTGTTGGTCGACGCTACCGGTCTCGTCGTCGGACGGCTTGCAAGCATTGTCGCGATGCGCCTGCGCGGCAAGCACAAACCGACCTATACGCCGCACATCGACGGCGGGGACAACGTCATCGTCGTGAACGCCGAAAAGATCGTGCTCACCGGCAAGAAACGGCAGAACAAGATCTACCGCCACCACACCGGGTACATCGGCGGCATCAAGGAGCGCACCGCGCGTTCGATTCTTGAAGGAAAGTTTCCCGAGCGGATCATAGAGAAGGCGGTCGAGCGGATGATGCCGCGTGGACCGCTGGGACGCGTGCAACTCGGCAACCTGCGGGTCTATGCCGGTCCTACGCATCCACACGCGGCGCAGAATCCCGAACCGCTTGATGTCGCGGCTATGAACCGAAAAAACACGAGGAGCGCGTGATCATGGCCGAAACCATGCAGTCGCTCGACCAACTTTCCGCGCTCAAGCCGGCTGCGGCCCCGGAACCACCGAAATACGTGCAAAAGCTCGATAAGCAGGGACGGGCTTATGCCACCGGCAAGCGCAAGGATGCGGTAGCGCGAGTTTGGGTCAAGCCCGGGGGCGGCAGGATCATCGTCAATACCCGCGATGTGGAGGTCTATTTCGCGCGGCCCGTGCTGCGCATGCTGATCCAGCAGCCGCTTGTGGCGACCAATCGCGCCGGCCAATACGACATCACTTGCACCGTTTCAGGCGGGGGATTATCGGGACAGGCCGGTGCCGTGCGCCACGGCATTTCGAAGGCATTGATGAATTACGAGCCGGATCTGCGCGGAGCATTGAAGCGCGGCGGTTTCATCACCCGCGACGCGCGCGTGGTCGAGCGCAAGAAGTACGGGAGGGCCAAGGCGAGGCGTTCGTTCCAGTTCTCGAAACGCTAGACGTTACCTTGGACACGCCGGCTCGCTGGGCAAAATCGTGAGCGTTGCAGTCGAAGAAAAAGGGCGCCTCGAGGCGCCCCTTAAGGAGCATCGCGCGTGCGATGCTTTGCGAGAACGCTACGCCGAATAATACATTTCGAATTCGACCGGGTGCGGCGTGTGCTCGAAACGGATGATCTCCTGCATCTTGAGGTCGATATAGGTGTCGATGAAGTCGTCCTCGAAGACGCCGCCTGCCTTGAGGAAGGCGCGATCTTTATCGAGATAGCCGAGCGCTTCACGCAACGAGCCGCACACCGTGGGAATTTGCTTGAGCTCCGCGGGCGGTAGGTCGTACAGATCCTTGTCGATCGCGGGGCCGGGATCGAGCTTGTTCTTGATGCCGTCGAGACCCGCCATCAACATCGCAGCAAAGGCGAGGTAGGGATTGGCGAGCGGATCGGGATAGCGCACTTCGACACGCTTGCCCTTCGGCGAGGAGGCGAGCGGGATCCGGCAGCCGGCCGAGCGGTTGCGCACCGAATAGGCCAGCAACACGGGCGCCTCGAAGCCGGGCACCAGTCGTTTGTAGGAATTCGTTGTAGGGTTGGTAAACGCGTTGATGGTACGCGCGTGCCTCAGGATGCCGCCAATGTATTGGAGCGCGGTATCCGAGAGGTCGGCATATTTATTGCCGGCGAAGGTGGGCTTGCCATCCTTCCAGATTGACTGATGGCAATGCATGCCGGAGCCGTTGTCGCCGTAGACCGGCTTGGGCATGAATGTCGCGGTCTTGCCGTAGATCTGCGCGACCTGCTGCACGCAATATTTGTAGATCTGCATCTGGTCGGCCATACGCACCATCGGCGCGAACTGGAAGCCGAGTTCGTGCTGAGCCGACCCGACTTCGTGGTGATGCTTTTCGACTTTGCAGCCCATGCGCGCCATGGCGCCGAGCATTTCCGAGCGCATGTCCTGCGCCGTGTCTAGCGGCGGCACTGGGAAGTAGCCCTTCTTGAATCCGATGTGATGGCCGAGATTGCCGCCTTCATAGTCGGTATCCGAGTTGGTGGGAAACTCGACCGAATCGAGCTTGAAGCCGGTGTTGTAAGGTTGCGCCGCGTATTTGACGTCATCGAAGATGAAGAACTCCGCTTCTGGGCCGAAGTAGACAGTGTCGCCGACCCCCATCGACTTGACCAAACCCTCGGCCTTCCTAGCGATCGAGCGCGGGTCGCGGTTATAGGGCTCGCCCGTCAACGGCTCGAGCGTGTCGCAGACTAGGACTAGCGTGGTCTCCGCGTAGAACGGGTCGATACAGGCGCTTTCCGGATCGGGCATGAGCTGCATGTCGGACTCGTGGATCGCCTTCCACCCGGCGATCGAGGAGCCGTCGAACATGATGCCTTCGCTGAATGTGTCCTCCTCGATCGTCGAGACGTCAGTCGTGACGTGCTGCCACTTGCCGCGCGGATCGGTGAACCGGAAGTCGACATATTTCACGTCGTTGTCTTTGATCATTTTCAAAGCGTCTTTGGCGGTCGTCATGGAGCGAATACCCTTTCGTCTGCTGCTCGGAGGGGCCGCGGGGAGCGGTGGTGCGGGCCCAGCGGTTCAGATGGCGTCCAGTCCGGATTCCCCGGTTCTGATCCGAATGGCTTCTTCGATGTTCGAGACGAAGATTTTCCCATCGCCGATCCGTCCGGTTTGGGCGGCGCGACGGATCGCCTCGATTGCTTTCTCGACCATGTCGTCGCCGAGCACAATCTCGATCTTTACCTTGGGGAGAAAATCGACCACATATTCGGCTCCGCGATAAAGCTCGGTGTGGCCCTTCTGGCGTCCGAAGCCCTTCGCCTCCGTGACAGTGATGCCTTGCAGTCCCACCTCCTGCAGCGCCTCCTTCACCTCGTCGAGTTTGAAGGGCTTAATCACCGCCTCGATCTTCTTCATCGCGTTTCCTTCCCGTGGCTTGCCGACGGCGACCGGCTGGCAGCGCCGCGCCAACGGTTAGCAGGGTCCATGCCAAGCCCGCCGAAGGTGAAAAAACCTGCCATCCATCAGTCGCTTGGCCCACCTGCATCGAGCAGGTTGGGTCCCCTCCAGCATAGCCGGGATTAGAGTTTGAGCAATCTGCCTATTTTGTGATCAGTGGGGCCTATCCTGCGCTGCGAACGAAGGAATTAAGCCCGAGTCGCGCGCAATGGCATGGCACATTACTCTCTGCGCCATGCATGAATTGCTCACCACCGCGGAGATGGCAGAGGCCGACCGCCGCACCATTGCCGGTGGGCTTGCCGGCATCGAGCTTATGGAGAATGCGGGCCGGGCGGTTGCCGATGCCGTCGCGGCGCGCCATCCCCCCGGCCAGCACGTCGCGATCGTCGCAGGCCCCGGCAACAACGGAGGCGACGGCTTTGTTGCCGCGCGTGTCCTCACCGAGCGGGGATACCGGGTGCGAACTCTATTCGTAGGTGATGCTAACCGGCTCAAAGGCGATGCGGCAATCGCGGCGCAACGTTGGCGCGGTCCTTCAGCGGCGGCCGCGCCAACGGGCGTGACGCCCGCGGATGTCGTTGTCGATGCCTTGTTCGGGGCAGGCCTCGACAGGCCGGTCGAAGGCCTCGCGCGCGCCATGATCGAGGCCACAAACACAGCATCCAGCGTGTATGCGGTGGATCTGCCGAGCGGGATCAATGGCACCACGGGCGCGGTGATGGGCGTCGCAGTGAACGCCACCGAGACGGTGACGTTTTTTCGTCGCAAGATCGGCCATGCGCTGTTACCGGGTCGACTCCACTGCGGAAAAGTGCGGGTCGCCGACATCGGAATTGCGGCGAAGGTGCTCGATCACGTTGCACCGAGCGTCTGGACCAACGGACCGCAGCTTTGGCGCAAGCGCCTCTCGCCGCCGCGCATCGACGGTCACAAATATGCGCGGGGCCATGCGGTCGTCGTCTCCGGCGGTCTAGCGTCCACCGGTGCGGCGCGCCTTGCCGCGCGCGGCGCGTTGCGCGCAGGCTCTGGCCTCGTCACCATCGCCACGCCGCGCGAGGCGCTTGCCGTCAACGCGGCAGCGAGTCTCGCCGTCATGGTGCGCCCGGTCGACGGCGCGGACGAGCTCGCCGAGTTTCTCAACGACCCCCGCCGCAACGTCGTGGTGCTCGGACCGGGAGGTGGAGTGGGGCGCCCCATGCGGGAATTGGTTCTTGCAGCGCTCGCGGGCGAGCGCGCGGTTGTGCTCGACGCCGATGCGCTGACCAGCTTTGCTGGTGAGCCGCAAGCCCTGGCAGCGGTCACCCGAGGGCGAACCGGGGCCACGCTGATGACCCCTCATGAAGGAGAATTCAGCCGGTTGTTCAAAGGGCTTGAGGTTGATGCTCCCTCAAAACTTGAGAAGGCCCGTCGCGCAGCGAGGGAAACCGGCGCCGTCATCTTGCTCAAGGGCCCGGACACGGTGGTTGCGGCCCCCGACGGGCGCGCGGCCATCGCCGATAATGCGCCCCCTTGGCTCGCGACCGCCGGGGCGGGGGACGTGCTTGCTGGCATGGCGGCCGGTGGTCTCGCGCAGGGAATACCAGCATTCGAGGCCGCGGCCGCAGCGGTTTGGCTGCACGGGGAGACGGGCCTGGCCGCCGGTCCCGGTTTGATTGCGGAAGACTTACCCGAAGTCATGCCCGCAATTTATCGCCGACTGTTCGATTAACCCGGCATGAGAGGGTGACCAGGCGCCCGGGTCCCCTTGATGCGGCGGATTTTACGAGTTGCGTGTTGGTGTCGATCGCAGGACGCACCAGCGCCATGTTCGAACCGTACTCGGCATACCAGCCCTCACCAGGCTGCGCCAAAGCCTGCGTTGAGAAGCCCCGCATGCCCGCCTATTTTTATCGTGTGCCGCGCACTTTGAGCATGATATAAGCCGCGCCGCTCGGCCCCAGCGCAAGTCGGCTGTCCTCGAGGCGGGCGTGGCGGAACTGGTAGACGCGCGGGATTTAGGTTCCCGTGACGAAAGTCGTGGGGGTTCAAATCCCTCCGCCCGCACCACGCCGCGATTGAAAACGGCTCAACCGGGTTACGCCATGCGGCGAACTTGGCCGATGCCAAACAGTAGTCTGTCACATGCAAGTCACCGAAACCCTTTCCGAAGGCCTCAAGCGCGAATTCCAGGTGCAGGTACCGGCCGCCGACCTCGAGGCGCGCGTGGTCGAGCGCCTAGGCCAACTCAAGTATCGCGTCCAGCTGCGCGGATTCCGTCCGGGAAAGGTCCCAGTCAATCACCTCAGAAAGATCTATGGAAAGGCGGTGATGGCCGAAACGATCGAGGCGGTGATCCGCGAGCTCAACGCCAAGATCGTCAGCGAGCGCGGTCTCAAGCTCGCTATGGAACCGAAGGTTACGATTCCGAACGAAGATACCGCCGTCGAAAAAGTGATCGGTGGACAGTCCGACCTCGCCTACACGCTGGCGCTGGAAATATTGCCCAAGATCGAGCTGGCGGACTTTAAGGGGATCAAACTCGAACGGCAGGTGGCGGAGGTCACTGATGCGCAGCTCAACGAAGCGATCGAGAGGATCGCCGAACAGAACCGGCCGTTTGCGGCCAAACCCGAGGGAGCAAAGGCCGAAAAAGGCGACCGCGTCGTTATCGACTTCGCAGGCAGGATGGACGGCACCGCGTTCGAAGGCGGCACTGGCGGCGACGTCGGGGTCAATATTGGAGCCGGGACCTTCCTGCCGGGATTCGAGGATCAGCTCGTCGGTATGAGCGGCGGCGAAACGCGCGTGGTGAAGATCACCTTTCCCGAGAATTACGCGAACGCGCAGCTTGCGGGAAAAAACGCCGAATTCGACGTGACGGTAAAATCGCTGGAAGCACCGGGCAAAGTCACCATTGACGATGCATTTGCGAAATTGCTGGGCTTAGAATCGCTGGATAAGCTTAAGGACGCCGTTAAAGGGCGATTGCAGCAAGAGCACACTGGCCTTAGCCGCCAGAAACTCAAACGCCAGCTTCTCGACCGGCTGGACGAGATGCACAAATTCGCTCTGCCTCCGACTCTCGCCGAGGACGAGTTCAAGAACGTCTGGACCACGGTCGAGAACGACCTCAAGGCGCAGGGCCGCACCTTTGCCGATGAAGGGACCACCGAGGAGAAGGCGCGCGAGGAATATCGCGGCATCGCGGAGCGAAGGGTGCGCCTTGGCCTGGTGCTCGCGGAAATTGGCGAAAAAAACAAGATCTCGGTCACCGAGGACGAGATCACGCGCGCTATCGTCGAACGTGCCCGCCAACTGCCCGGGCGCGAGCAGGAGGTCTGGGAATACTACCGCAAGAATCCCGCTGCGGTGGCGGCGGTCCGGGCCCCGATCTTCGAAGAGAAGGTCGTCGATTTCCTCATCGAGCTCGCCACCGTGACCGAAAAGAACGTCTCACGTGATGACCTTCTCGAGGACGAGGAAGACGAAAAAGCCGCCTCCGGTCCTTCGTAACCGTCCCGTTGGGTTACGGCGGAAGCTGGATCAAAAGTCGGCCCTGGTGTTGTATCGCGCGAATCGTGAGTATAGGAGCATGACACGGAAGCTTGCCGTCATCGGCCGATTGCTACAGTCGCGATCACCACTGCGCTGCTCGTTTTGTGGCAAGGACGCCGAGGAGGTTGGGCGACTTGTGGCCGGCCCGTCTGTATATATCTGTGACGAGTGCATCAAAACATGCGTGGCGGTCGTGGAGCAGCACGGGGGCTTCCCGCCGTCGCGAGCCGCCGAGCAGGATGGTTGAGCCATGCGTGATCCCTACGAGACCTACATGAATACGCTCGTGCCGATGGTGGTCGAGCAAACCAACCGCGGCGAGCGCGCCTACGACATCTTCTCGCGGCTTCTCAAGGAACGGATCATCTTTATCAGCGGGGGAATCGAGGACGTGACCTCGACGCTGGTCGTCGCTCAGCTCCTGTTCCTGGAGGCGGACAACCCGAAGAAAGAGATCGCGATGTACATCAACTCGCCGGGAGGCGTGGTCACCTCCGGGCTCGCCATTTATGACACCATGCAATTTGTGCGGCCAGCAGTGTCGACCTTGTGCATCGGCCAAGCCGCTTCGATGGGTTCGCTGCTGCTCGCCGCGGGACACAAGGACATGCGCTTTGCGTTGCCCAATTCCAGGATCATGCTGCACCAGCCGTCCGGCGGCTTCCAGGGGCAGGCGACCGACATCATGCTGCACGCCCAGGAGATCCTGAACCTGAAGAAGCGGCTGAACGAAATCTACGTAAAGCATACTGGTCAGCCGCTGAAGAAAATCGAGGACGCGCTCGAGCGTGATTACTTCCTGACCAGCGAGATGGCGGTGGAGTGGGGGGTGGTCGACAAGGTCATCGATAAGCGGCCAGAGGATGTGTCGAAGGCCGCATGATTGGGCCCGATGGTGCGAGGCGGCGCCCAGTTTCGCTAGCTTCGAACCCGCCCAAAAGTCGACATGGAACTGGATTTTGATCGATTAATAAAACCTTGATTATGTCGGCACTACCGTGGTTCGCTAGGGTGATTTGGCGAGGTTGGATCAAAAACCCTGTAGGCGTGTGACATTGGTGCTACGGACTCTTAAAAGAGCCACTGTTATGTTTGGCGGCAAGGCGGCTGGTTTGCGCGCCGGGCGGCCGGCCGGCGGAGACATGGAATGAGCAAAGTCGGCGGTGGCGAATCGAAGAATACGCTCTACTGCTCGTTCTGCGGCAAGAGCCAGCACGAGGTGC
>Ga0126369_10002815_pt1 | contig 12482 bp, 12 predicted proteins | sample PanSoiMetaPlot_1_FD_109646 | JGI IMG/M metagenome (GOLD analysis project Ga0126369, IMG submission 109646) | Tropical forest soil microbial communities from Panama - MetaG Plot_1 | ecosystem: Environmental > Terrestrial > Soil > Tropical forest > Bulk soil | place: Panama | collected 2016-02-17 | reverse complement strand
CGACGTCACCAAGCACGGCGTCGTGGCGCTGTCGGAGTCGATGTTCAAGGAATTCGAGGCGACCGGTGCGCCCATCGGCGTCTCGGTCGTGTGCCCCGGGCTCATCAACACGAACATCATGCGCTCGGCGCGCAACCGCCCGACCGAGCTGGCCGACGAGGGCAAGGCGGGGCCGATGGCGCAGACCTTCGGTCAGAGTCTCGCCGACCGGCTGACCCGCGGCTACCCGCCGTCGGAGGTCGCCGATCAGGTGGTGCGCGGTATCCGCGAGAAGCGCTTCTACGTCGTGCCGGCGCAGCCGGAAGTCCGCGAGGCTGCGACGATCCGCGCGAAGGACATCATCGAGCTCAAGAACCCGACCTTGCGCCGGTAGCGCCCGCGCCTACCCTTTCGGAAAGTCGTAGAGGAGCGCCGGGTTCTCCACCAGGACGCGGTGGCGGACCTTCTCGTCGGGCACCCAGTCGGTGAGCAAATCGAACAGCACGGCGTCGTCCGGCAGCTGCTTGGACTGCTCGCTCGGATGCGGCCAGTCGCTCCCCCACACGCACCGCTCGGGCATGGCCTTCGCGTAGGCGCGCGCGACCGCGCTCGAGTCCGCATAGGTCGGCGGCCCGACTTTCGTGTCGGCGTAGGCTCCGGACAGCTTCACCCACGTGCGGCCCTTGTCCATGAGCGCCCGCACCTTCGCGTAAAGCGGATGGTTGACGCCGTCGGGCTGCGGGATGTGCGCGAGATGATCGAAGACGATCGGCGAGGGCACGCGCTCGAGGATCGGCATGATCTCCATGATCTTGGCGGCCGGCGCGTTGATCTGGATGTGCCAGCCGAGATCGTTGATCCGCTTCGATAGCGGCTCCATCATCTCCGGTGTCGTGGCGCCCGCCTGCGCGAGGTTGAAGCGGATGCCGCGGACCCCGAGGCCGTGCATCCGCTTGAGCTCGTCGGTCGAGACCGTGTCGTCGACGACCGCGACCATGCGGGCCTGCGGGCCGAACGCCGTGAGCGCCTCGAGATGCCAGCGGTTGTCGGTCCCGTACGTCGACGGCTGCACCAGCACGTTGCGACTGGTGCCGATGCGCTTCTGGAGCGCGCGGTAATCCTCGACGAGCGCGTCGCCGGGACGCAAGGTGGCCTTGGGATCGACCGGGAACTTCGCGTTGTAGACATGGTGATGGCAGTCGGTGGCGTTGGCCGGCGCCTTGAGCTTCGGCGCCTCGCTGCCCGTCGACCACTTGACCGCCTGCGCGGACGCCGGGCGCGCCGCGGCTCCAATCAGCGCTGCGGCCGAGACGCCCTTCAGCACTTCTCGCCGATTCCAGGACTGTGCGCTCATCGCATCCTCCTCATGGGCAACGCCGCGTTTCCTGGCGCGAGCCTATCACGGCGCAAACGCGTGAGCCTGTGAGATCCTTGCGCGCGTGGACCTCTTGAGCTTCTTCCTCGCGCAGCACGCCGCGGTGCACACGAGCGACGTGAGCGGTCGCCCTTCTCTCGTCGACCGGGTCTTCGGCGGCCTCGACGACGAGCAGATGCGGATGCGCCCGGGGCCCACCCTCAACTCGCTCGTGTGGCTCCTGTGGCACATGGCGCGAACGGAAGATGCCGCGGTGAATCCCGTCGTCGCAGCCCGAGATCAGGTCCTGGACGATGAGTGGATTCGTCGTATGAACGTCCCGTGGCGCATCATCGGCACCGGCATGACCGACGCCGAGGTCGCCGAGATGACGACGCGCGCCGACGTCGCCGCGGTCCGCGCCTATCGGTCGGCCGTCGGGCGCCGCACACGCGAGGTCGTCGCCGCGCTGCGTTCCGCGATGTGGGACGAGGTCGTCGAAGTCGACGATATCCGCCGCGGCGCGGCGGCCGGCGCGTTCCGCGACTGGGTCGAAGGAACACGCTATCCGTGGCTCGGCTGGACGCGGGCCGAGCAACTCGCCAGCTCGGCTCTCCGTCACAACGCGGCGCACATCGGAGAAGCGGTGACGATCCGCTCGCTCGCCGGCGTCAGCCCGGCTCTCTGAGCGCCCCCATCTAGAAGCGCGCCTCGGCCGGCGGGGCCCCTGCCCCGCGACGGCCTGCAGCGCGCACTTCCACACGCCTGCCAATCAATCGCGAATCGGGAAGATCGCCCGAAGTGTGAGGGCGCGATGCGGCAATTTGAAACACTCCGCGCACGCGTGGATGCGCAAACACGCAGAAACTCTGATGCGGCTGCGCACCGCCAGCTGGCACGCCGCATGCGTCGGGTGTTGCAGCCCGCGGCCGGGGAGCAGCCCGGCCGCGAACGTGCGACGAACTTGCCATCAACGATGAACGAGGTGCTCATGCGGTTGATCGTGCTCGCGGTGGCCGTCGGTGTCGGCTGCTCACTCGCTCCGACTGCGCTCGTGGCGCAGCCGTCGGACAAAGTCTATCGGATCGGCGTGCTCGAGCGGACGCCGATCGCGGTCAACGCCGCCAACCTCGAAGGCTTTCGTCAGGGGTTGCGCGCATTGGGATACGTCGAGGGCAAGAACCTTGTCATCGAATATCGATCCGCCGACGGCCGCGACGATCGGTTCCCCGAGCTCGCCGCGGAGCTGGCGCAGCTCAAAGTGGACCTGATCCTCACGCGCGGGACGCCGGCGGCGCTGGCGGCGAAGCATGCCACGAGCTCGATCCCGGTGGTCATCACGGGCGTCGGCGACCCGGTCGGGCAAGGCATCATCGCGAGTCTGCCCCACCCGGGCGGCAACATCACGGGGCTCAGCGCCACGGTGACGGAGATCTATCCGAAGCGCGTCGAGATACTCCGCGAGCTCGTGCCGAAGGCCACGCGCGTCGCGGCTCTCTTCAACATGGGCAATCCCGCGATCCCGCGTCAATGGAAACAGGTGGAGACCGCGGCGCGCGCGCTTGGTCTGCAGGCGCAGCTGCTCGACGTGCGCAAGGTCGACGACCTGCGGCCGGCGTTCGACGCCGCCGCGCGACAGCACGCCGACGCGCTCGTGGTCGGGCTCGAGACGCTTACGTTGTCGCATGCGCCGCTCATCGTGGATCTCGCGGCGAAGTACCGGCTGCCCGCGATCTATGCCTCCGGGGAGTTCGTCGGCGGGCTCGCGAGCTACGGCGTCAACTACCCCGATCACTATCGGCGCGCCGCCACATTTGCAGACAAGATTTTCAAGGGGGCGAAGCCCGCCGACCTGCCGGTCGAGCAGCCGACCAAGCTCGAGCTCATGATCAATCTCAGAACCGCGCGCGCGCTCGGTTTGACGATCCCGCGGACGGTGCTCCTGCAGGTGGATCAGATCGTCGAGTAACGCGGCGTCACAAATCGCGTCGTCGTGCGCGAGTCGGGCCAGTTAGGTGTTGACAGTGTCGCGGGCGCCGGAGTAGGAGGACGTATGACATTCGATCGTCGACTCCGCCGCGCCCGCGCCGGGGCAGTCGGCATTGCGCTCGCGACACTGGCCGGCTGCGCGCCGACGCCGCCGCCGAAGCCGGTCGAAGCGCCCCTGAATCGCATCTACGTCGCCAACGAGAGCTCGAACACCGTCACGGTCATCGACGGGACATCGTTCAACGTCGTCGGGACCATCGATGCGAAGAATTATTCGACCCACGACCTCTCGCTCACCCGCGACGGCCGGCTGCTCTTCGCCACGAACCTGGCCTCGGGCCGCGTCTCGGTCATCGACACGGTCAGCCTCGAGACGATCGCATCGATCTTCACGGGCGGCCGGTGTCACGTCGTCACCCTGACCAACGACAACACGCAGGCGTGGGTCGCCAACATCGGCGAGGACAACATCTCGATCATCGACGTCGCGAACCTCAGAATCCTCGGGACGATCCCGACCGGCAAGGGCCCGACCGGCCTCACCTTCTCGCGCGACGGCGCCTACGCCTACGTCAGCAACCAGGGCGATCGGGCCGTCAGCGTGATCGACACCTCGACGCACCGGTCCATCAAGTCGATTCCGGTCGGTCCGAATCCGCACTTCCTCGTCGTCGGCCCGGAGGGACGAGTCTGGGGCAGCAACACCGGGTCGGACAACGTCTACGTCATCGACCCGGGCTCGCAGTCGATCGTCGGCACGCTCAAGGTTGGACCGGCGCCGCAGCAGATCGCGTTCGGCTACAAAGGCCTCGCGGGCCCCAACGCCTACATCACGGTCGGCGGGCTCAACAAGGTGCTCGTCGCCGGCGGCGATCCCGCGAACATGCGCATTCTGGAAGAGATCCCGGTCGGCGAGCGCCCCAACGGCATCTGGGCGAATCCGCAGGGCACGCGCGTCTTCGTCGTCCACGAAGGGTCGAACGATCTGTACGTGGTCGACACCGGGACGGCGCAGGTCATCGCGAAGGTGAACGTGGGGCGCAAGCCCATTCGCGTCGTGGTGTCGAGGTGAGGCGGCCGCTCAGCGCCGCGCTTGTCGTCGTCACCGCGAGCGCGATCCTGTACCTGGCCCCGGCAGATCGCGTCTCCAGCCAGGGCGTCGAGGTCGGCGCCGCGCGCAATGCGATCGGCACCTTGCTGATCGTCCATCCCGACGGCATCCAGGATCGACTCAGCGGCAAAGGTCTGGTCCGGCTGTTCGAGGAAGACGTGGTCAAGACCGACGCGGCAAGCCAGGCCCTGATCGAGGTCGGCGACGGCGTGATGGTCGCGCTCAACCAGAACACCGCGCTCAAGCTTCTGTCGCGATGGGAGAAGACCAAGGGCGCCACGCGCATCATCCGTCTGCAAGAGGGCGAGGTGTGGGTGAAGACCGGTAGCGGGCCGAAGGCGTTCGAGGTGGAGACGCCGGTGGCCACCGCGATCGTGAAGGACAGCGAGCTCAATCTGAAGGTCCACCCCGACGGTCAGAGTGTCCTGACGGTGGTCCAAGGTTCCGTCGACTTCGGTACAGCGTTCGGCATTTGCCCGATGCGCGCCAACACCGTCAGCTACGGCGTGCGCGGCAAGCGCTGCACACAGGCCGAGCCGACCGACGCCAAGCCCGTGCTCGCATGGAGCCGGCCCCTGCTCCAGTGATGGCCGCCTTCTCGGCTCATAGCGGTGCCTCGGCCGGCGGGGGCCCAGCCCCGCGACGGTCGGCTGCGCCGACAACGCGCTCCGTGTGGCAGTGGCTGGCCTGCGCGCTCGTGCTCGCGCTGCCCGGCGGTGTGCTTGCCGACGTCCTCGAGCTGGACAACGGGCAACGCGTCACCGGTGATCTCAAGGAGACGACCGCCGACAAGATCGTCGTCGAGATCCAGGGCCGCCTGGTCTCGTACGAGCGAGCCCGGGTCCGCGCGATCTATCTCACGCCACCCAGCAGCGGCACGGCCGCTGAGGCGCCGCCGCCCTCGCCGACCGAGGCCCTGGCGGCGCTGAAGAAACTCCAGGGCTCTGTGAGTCCGCAACCCCCGCGCGCCCTGCCCGCCTACACCGCTCAGGTGAACGAGAGCCGGGTGCCGGTCGAGAAGTACCTCAAGGCCGCGCCGGTCGACAGCGCGCTGCAGCCGGCCATCGCCGACGCTCTGGCCCTGCACGCGTTCGCTGTCAAGGTGTGGGAGTCGCGGCTGCAGAACAGCGCTCCGGTCTCTGCCGAGATCGGGCGCAATCCGATCGTCGACAAGTGCCCTGCCCTGAAGAAGGTTGTCGCCGGCTACCCCGCGCCCACGACTCAGGAGAACGCGTGGCGGCGCGGTACGGCGCTGGAGTTCGAGATCCCCGCGATCTGGGCCTGCGCCGGCGAGAAAGTCAGCGAGGCCGAGGCGGCAGCCGCCAAGCAGCGGTAGATCTCGAGCGCCGCGCTCGAGCCCGATCTCCTGCCCTAGTCGGCCCTCGTGCCCGAGCCCGTGGTGCACCGGGTGGCGATCAAGGCGCCGTTCACGTCGAAGATGCTCGTGGTCGTGGTGGTCGTCAGGGACTTGGCGTCGTGGCTGAGCTCGATGGCCACGTCCGCGGTCTGAGTCCCGGCAAACGAATCATCGCTTCCGTTGTAACGAAAGAACCGGAAGGACGCCGTGTAGTTCCGTCCGCCGATGTGGCGCCACTCACCCAGCCCGGGGACGCCCCGCTTGAGAGGCGGCGCTCCGACGCCGGGGCTTCCCGGGGTCTCGATCATGCTGCCGTCGTGCAAGAACATCTTCAGATCGATGACGGTCCGAATTGTGTTCCCGGTGGGGCAGGCATCCAGAATCTCGTCCACGAGGCTCCACAGTCCCTCGATGCTGTCGTGATGCGCCTCGGCCGGTCCAGGAACCAGCACCGGGAACAGGGCGGCCAAGGCCACCGCGAGAAGCAGCAGGAATCGTGGCGTGCGCATCGTTCGTCTCCTCTCGTGATCTGGACTGCGTGCGTACCAGGCGCCGTCGCCCCGTGGACGCGGCTTCTAGATCACGAAAGATGGCAAACCGGGTGCCATGCGCCGCACGAATGCAATCAGCGGTTTCGGGTCATCGACGGGCCTGATGAACGGTCATCTGAGCAAATCTGAGCAGGACGCTGAACAGGCGAAAGAGACATAAGGAGCGCTGAAACCGGGAACTGATCCTCGTGTGCTACGGAACGAAAGGTCGGATGTCGCGGAGCAGGCGCCGCCGGATAGATGTACAATCCCCCGGTCCAGAAACCACCATTAGGGGATGGGCATGGAGCGACCGGGGCTGCTGGCCGAGATCATCGCATCCGAGAGCCGCCGCGCCAGACAAGGAGGATCGGAGCGGCCGCTCGGCTTGCGGACGGATGCCATCCTGAGTTACCGCGAGCGCCGTGGGCTCGAAGAGCTCGCCGCGTTCGACTTCACTCCGGTGCGCGATCGACTGATCCAGCAGGGATCGGTGTCCGAAGAGTGGGCGGATCTGGCCATCCTGGAGTTTCGGCGTTATCTGGCGTTGCGACTGCTGAGCCCGGGCCCCGTCATGATGCTCAGTGCCGTCGTCGACGAGGTCTGGCACGCGAGCATCCTCTTCACCCGGCTCTACGCGAATCTGTGCGAGCGCGTCTTCGGCCACTTCCTGCACCACGACCCGGAGACGGAGCCCATCGCCGACCCCAGCACCGAATGGCGGGTCTTCGAAGAACGCTACACCGCCCTGTTTGGGCCACCGGGCGCGCTCTGGAGAGCGTGGCAACCCCTCGAGTGACATTGGACAACCTCAAAGGGAGGGAAACTAATGGGAAGCGGACAGGCTATGCCCAAGCTCGATCTCGGGAACGCCAGCACGGGTGATCCCGTCCAGCAGGAAAAATATTCTGCCGCCAACGCGATCGAGGCCATCGACCGCCGCGCCATTCGGCAGGCGATCATGACGCAGATGCTGATCGAGATCGCTGAGCAGATCCTCGCTTCGGGAGTGACGATCACGACATACAACGACGATGGCTCCATCAAGAGACGGGGCACCCTCAAGGAGCGCTACGAGAAAGAGAAAAACTCGACTTTCGTTTTCCTCCGTGACCTCATCGCGAACCCGGAGGTCGCATTCAACACGCGCCGCAACAAGCTCTTCGCCCTGGACAATCCCGACGACCCCACCGTCACCGCGCCTTTTGGCGCGATCAACCTGGTCGTGTTTCGGTGTGCGATGGCCCTCGGCGACGGCACCTCGCCCGTCGACATCGAGGAGGTCGCGAAGCGTGTGGTCATACGGGCTGGACGGTCCAGCGGTTACGGAAAAAGGTCGAAGGACTACGAAGATCGCGGTTTCGCAGGGTGCAAATAGAAGCTGACGACCCCGATCAGATCATTTGTCCCCTGACCTGGCGCCAGGTGAGGCCGCCCTGGGAGCGGACGCCGGCCGCGGTTCGCGGGCAGCGTTCGTTCCCAGGAACTCCGTGACCTGAAGGGCGATGCTGTCAGGGACGGTGACGCCGAGACCACGAGCGGTTTCCAGGTTGAGGACCAGGATGAACTGGCTCGGCTGTTCGACCGGAAGCTCGGCGGGGTTGGCACCGCGGAGGATCTTGTCGACGTGGGTGGCGGCGCGCCGATAGAGATCGGGAAGGCTGGGGCCGTACGACATGAGCCCGCCCGCGACGACGTACGGACGCAGATCGTGCACAGTCGCCATGCGATGCTCGCGCGCGAAGCGAGTGATCTCCGCCCGCTGAGCGAAGAATAGCTGATCGCCGAGTGGGACGATCGCGCCCACTCGCTCTGATTTCGCGGTCTGCAGCGCGGCGGCCAGCTCTTCTGGGGCTCGGACGCGGCGGGCGACGACCTGGATGTTCGAGGCCGAGGCCGCGGCCGCGGTTTCTCGCAGGCCGGCCTCGGCGCTCGAATTGTCCGGGTTCCATAGGACCAAGATGCGTCGGATCGAAGGAATCGTCTCTTTGAGCAAGACGAGCCGCTTGGCCGCCAACCCCGGGGCGAGCAGGCTCATCCCCGTGATGTTGCCCCCGGGGCGCGCCAGGCTCTTCACGAACCCCGATCCCACAGGGTCACCGCTATTCGTCATGACGATGGGAATCGAGCTGGTCGCTTTCTGGGCCGCCTCGGTTCGGACGGTCCCAACCGTGACGATGACGTCGACACCCAGTCGAACGAGGTCTTCCGCTGACGCACGCACGAGGTCGGGGTTGGAGCCGGTATAACGATACTCGATTGTCAGATTCCGTCGCTCGACCCACCCATGCTCCTCCATGCCCTGAAGAAAGCTGCGAGCTCCGCTCAAACGCGGGTCGGGATCGTCCGGGGCCATGAAGCCAATTCGGGCCATCTTGGATGGAGCTTGAGTCGAAGCCGTGGAGGCGCCCGATTTCGGGGCCGGCGCAGGCTGGGAATCACAACCGCTGACGAGGCTCGCGGCGAGCAGCCAGGCGCAGATCACGAAATGAGCGCGGCGCCCGAACGGCCCCGCCTTGGGCTCCACCAGGGGTCTCACCCGTCGTTGTAGTGAAAAGCCTCGATCGTCCACGGGCGAGTATAGCCCTTCGTCTCTCGGATGTTGACCGGTGCCGCTCAATCGCGCGACCGCAGCCAGCTCCGTTGGACTTTGCCGCCCGGGCCTCGCGGCAGCTCGGAGACCACGTCCACGCGCCGCAACCGCTTGTGTGCGGCGAGGCGGTCCGCGGCGTGCGCGATCAACGCTGCGCCCGTGATCTCGTGTCCCGGGCGCAGCACGACGTACGCCCTCGGCACTTCGCCGTAAGTCGGCGAGCGCATCGGGACCACGACCGCATCCGCGACCGCGGAGTGCTCCAGCAGGACGGCTTCCACCTCGGCGGGAGCGACTGGCAGGCCTCCGACCTTGAGCATCTCCTTCAGCCGTCCCTCGATGATCAGATGACCGCGCGTGTCGTGCCTGGCCAGATCGCCCGTGCGCATCCAGCCGTTGGGGCCAAACGTCGCGGCGGTCGCCTCCGGTTGATTCCAGTAGCCCACGGCGACTTGAGGGCCTCGTATGAGCAGCTCGCCGACTTGGCCGATCTCGACGTCCACGTCAGTACCCGGCACGACGATCCGCTCCTCCGTGTCGGAGACCGGGCAGCCCACCGAGATCGTGTTCACTTCGCCGGGAGGCACGCGATTGGCCGAGCCGCCGGTTTCGGTGAGATGGTAGCCCTGGACCACGGGGCAATCGAACGCGCGCTCGGCGAGGCTCGCCGTGGAGGGCGGCAAGGGCTCGCCGCCGGTCTCGATCACGCGCAGCGTCGGCGCCCGGTGCAATGAGCCGAGCGCGCGCCGCGCGAGCTGGCGGAGGTACGTCGGCCGCACCAAGAGATGACTGGCGTGGTGCGCTCGGAGCATGGTCAGCGTCTCATCCGTCTCGAGCCAGCTCTGCGCGACGGCAGTCGCTCCTTGTGCGAAGACGAGGCGGATCGAGTTCGAGAACAAGCGGAGGCTCATGACGATGCTGTCGGGGGTAACCCAACCGGTCGCCGCGAGCTGGCGGCTGGACGCGGCCAGATTTGCGTGGGTGAGCATGACCCCTTTCGGCATCCCCGATGTGCCGCTGGAATACGGCAACAGTGCGACGTCTCGGAGTGGGTCGATCACCACCGCCGCCGGCTCGTGACGCTGACCGCCCTGCAAGGCCCACAGATCGTCGAGCGCCCGAATCCACCGGACGTCGCGAAGCTCGCCCAGGATCGCGAGCTGCTCGATCGTCCACCAGAGTGGCGACGGCGCCAGCGCCACGACCGCGTTGGCATCGGTCAAACGGGCCAGCAGCTCGCGTTCTTTCAGATTCGCCGTGAAGGTCGCGACCCGCGCGCCGGCCAGGAGAGCGCCGTACATCGCGACGACGAACTCGCGCGTCGCCGACGCCCCGAGTGCCACGGTCTCGCCGATCGCGACATTGGCGTCGCGCTGCAGCAGAGCAGCGACGCGTCGTGCGCCGTCCCAGAGATCACGATACGTCGACCGCGTCCCGGAGGCGTCTATCAGGGCGATCTTGTCGGGGAAGCGCTCCGCGCCGCGCCGCAGATCCTCCCACGCGGGCTCGTGGGGGTAAGGGCGCAGAGATGGCCATGGACTTCGTAGCACCCGTTGCTCGGGGGCACCATTCATGGCTGATACTCGCCGTCCCCGCCCCACGTAGAGCGTGGACAACGAGCATGTCAAGGGAATTCGGAGGATTCCGCGCGGCCGCTCAGATCAAAGAGAAGAGAGAGAGAGAGGAACGGAGAATGCTTCAGCGCACACACCGCCCCAAAAATGACTGGTGAGCGGTCAGGTAAGCCGAGACACGGAGCGGTCGGCTCCTTCGTTGGAGCATTCACGTCGGGTGTCCCGGTGTGTGGCGAAGCGGAACTGGGGCTACCGCTCCCGGCGCTGTTGGCGTCAGATGTGCCGCGGTCACCGTGTTTCATGCTGTCGGTACTTGTCGGAACATTCGTGGCATTGGAGGACGTTCCACTCGCCGTGGCACCGTCGATCTGAGCGAACACAGAGGTCGGGGTGAGCGAGAGCAGCAGGCCTGCGAGAATTAGCCCCGTCACTGACTGCTACCGTGGTCGCTCGCCGAATTATTGCCGTCTACTCGGACGGCACGTGCGGATCGCTTGGTAAAACGCGCGCGCCGCTCGCTTTAGAGCCGCTCCGATATCACGGCCCGAGCGACCAGACGTCGCCTCGAGGATGTCTCCGAGCTCATCGCTGCGATCGCCCAGCACCTGCGCCTGTTCGCATCGCATCTCGATCCGGTAAACCCGCAGCCACGAACCCGCGCTCTCGGGTACGCCTTTGACGCTCAACCGGAGCGGACTTCGCGCATCATGGGGCAGCTCCCACGCGGTCCATGCTTTGAGATCCTGATAGGAGTCATCGAGCAACGCGGAAACGGCAGCAGGTTCTAGTTCGACGACGAGCCTCGCCTTCGGGTCTTTGCACAGTGGCAAGCGTGTCGTTTCCTTCAGGTCCCATCGTCTCCCCGAGCCTGAGATCCGTCAATTCACGCAGCAAGGGAAATACCATGACGCCGTTGCAGGAAAAACCTGGCGCGCCCGCGTAGTGCTACAACGGATGCTCTCAAGTGGGGGACGCCATGAGACGTTGACGCAACGATGCGTCATGCTGTGGCCTGAGCCATTGGTATCTCCCGTCGGGGGTGTTTCAATGTCGGATCCGAATACCGCCAGCTGCCCTCAGTGCTCTCAGTCGATTACACCCGAGGACACGATCATCTTCCGCTTCGGGGTCCTGGGCCATCTCGATTGCCGCCGACCCCGCGTTCTGAACGCCGAGGAGCGCACTCTTGTCTTCGTCTACTGTCAGGACCACCAGATTTGCGACTGCGCACCGTGCAAGGTGAAGTTCCGCCTGCGCGAGATCGCTTCAATCGATCAGTTCGGCATTCGCTCGTTCACCTGCCTGTGGTGCCACGCGGATCTGGTTGACAGCGTCAGGACCCATCTCTACTCCTGCGCGATGCTCCCAGCGGAGGTCCGTCGCAAGGCAAAGCTCGCTCGTGAGGCGGCCAAGCTGCTGGTGAAGCGAAGTCACGAACTGACTGGCGCCGCTGACGTCCTGATGCGCGAAGCCGAAAACGCACTTCACGAGCTCCGCCGGACCATCCGCGAATCGCCACGTCCCCGTCCAGACGGAGCCCTGTCGCGTGGAAGTCGCTGACGGCTAGATCAAGAACGAAGGCCCACGAGGAGAGCTGGGGGGTTGCTCTCCCCGTGGGCCCCGGGTGCCGGGCAGCCGTTACGGCAGTCTGACCGTCGTGCCGTCACCCGACGCGGAAATGCTGAAGGTACCGTTCGCGGTGCTGGGCGTGTAGGTGTACGTGCCCGTCCAGCCCGTCGGCGGAGTGGGGATCGAGGCCATGAACGGACCGGCCGTCTGTTTCTGTAAGTTGGCGGCGACCACCGTGAGGTCGGTCAGGTTGACGGCCACGTTGCCCATGTGGGCGCTGTAGATCGAGACGGCCGACGCGAGCGCACGGGAGTCGGCCTGGGCCTTAGCGATCCGCGCGCGCGCCTGAACGTTGGCGTAGAGCGGGATGGCGATGGCCGCCAGGATGCCGATGATCGCGACGACGATCATCAGCTCGATGAGGGT
>Ga0126369_10002814_pt1 | contig 12483 bp, 8 predicted proteins | sample PanSoiMetaPlot_1_FD_109646 | JGI IMG/M metagenome (GOLD analysis project Ga0126369, IMG submission 109646) | Tropical forest soil microbial communities from Panama - MetaG Plot_1 | ecosystem: Environmental > Terrestrial > Soil > Tropical forest > Bulk soil | place: Panama | collected 2016-02-17 | reverse complement strand
GCGGTCCTGCTGTTTCCTCCCCTCAACTTCGTGTTCGGGCTGCAAGGCTGGCTCGCGACAAATCCCTCCTACGGCCACACGCTGGCGCTGAGCAACCTCTTGCTCGTCGCCTTCATCGAGATTGGCGCCGAGCGCGGTGCCAAGACGAGCTTCGCACACCGCCTTGCCGTCAACTTCCTGCTGGCGAACTGCATCTTGCTGTTGATCATGCTGAGCATGCTCGCCGCGCCCTTCTACAACGCCGGAATGCTGCTCGGATCGCTACTGCTCGTTGGAGTGATTTTCTTATCTTCGACTTCTTATCAGCAGATCCTGTGGCGCTTGGGTGCCGGCATTTACGTGCCGGCATGCTGCGCAGCGCTCCACTTTCCTGAATTCTTCGCGGGCGCGAGGGATTACTCCGCGCGGTTTTCCGCGTTCGATCGCGCTTGGCTGGAATTTCACTGGCCGGCCCGGCTCTCGCCCGAATTGCTGGCGCACGCCAGGCACGGATTGTGCGAGTGGGGCGTCCTCTGCGATCGCTTCACGCAGTGGCCGCTCGTAGCGACGAGATCCTATTGGCTGCAACTGAGCATCATTCTTGGTGGCGTTGCCGTCGCGATCCGCATGCCCTCCCCGCTCGCCCGCATCGGCGCTGTCTTCAGCGCGCTCTGGACGGTGCTGTTGGTCGTTTGGATCGGCGCAAGCTTCGGCGTTATCGCGTCGCCGGCGCTGTCTCCGCTTTATGTCTATCTGATGATGTATCCGCTCTGGGCCCTATTGAGCTTATATGTGCTCACCACCCTGCTCGAGATCGGCGCCGCCGGTCTCGCGCCGAGAATACGATCTGCCGCCCACGCGTGGGCTCCGCCCGCGATTTGCCTGATAGCGCTTGTATGTGTGGCGCTCTTTCGCGCGAGCCCGGCGGACCTCTTCAGAACGCGCGGCCCGCAACCGCGCATCACCTCGCCGATCATCGAAGTTCTCGAGCGGGAAATCTCGCTCCATCCGGGGCAAGTTTTTCGCGGTTCGGTCGCCACTCTCCTCGGTGCAGCCGCAAGTCCGCTGCGCCAGCAACTCCTCGGAAACGCCGAACGGCCGCTCGAGCCGGGCGCGTTCGAAAAATTTCTGCAGCGCCTGAGTTCCGATACGGGCAGCACTCACGATCTGCTCGATTTGTGGTGGCGCGATATCCCGACCTTGTCGGAGTACGGTCAAGGTCTGTCCAAGCCGCTGATGTTCTATGTTGCGAATGTGTTCAATTCGCCGCAAGACGCGCAGGACCTCAATTTTGCACTTCCCCGGCTTGCCAATATCGACGTCTTGCGGGCCATGGGCGTGCGCTTCGCAATCACCGATCTCAAGTTGCCGTCCGGTCGTGCAAGCGTGACGCGGACGGTAGCGCTCAAGGACGGGATCGAGCTTTTTCTCTATGAGCTCGCGCATCCGAATATCGCCGGCTTTTCGCCGCTGAAACTGTCGACACACACCAGCCCGTCGGAATTGTTACACCGGATCCGGGAAAACCCCGCCCTGTTCGAATCCGAAGCATTCGTCGATTCCGCCGCAACAACCGAGCAACTGGTCCCTGTGCAACGCTCGCAGATCGTATTCGAGCGCGGCGCGGTGCATGTGAGCGCGACCAGCGCGGGGGCTTCTGCGCTGCTGTTGCCGTTGCAATTTTCCCATTGTTTCAGGCTCGTCGGCGAGCAGAGCGACCGAGTCAGAGTGCTGCGCGCGAATCTGATCCACACCCTCGTGCTGTTTGCGGGCGAACTCGACATTCGTCTCAAATGGGACTTCAGCTTTTGGCGCAATAGCGGCTGTCGCTTGTGCGATGCCGAGGATGCCCGCGCGCTGGGGCTGCGCTGATGAGCGAGTCGGGCGATCGCATATGAACGCGCGGCAAATTCGATGCACTCCCTTTCCCCATTAGGGGAGAGGGTCGGGGGTGAGGGGGGTTACCGGCGGTACTGATGGATCCGAACCCCCTCACCCATTCCTTGATGTTTCAAAACAGAGCAGCCCTCTCCGGTGGGGAGAGGGCACAGCCAGCACAGGCGCTGATTGATCGCGCAGGACGGCGAGCGTAAGTTCCACCCGGCCTGCCTCCCCCATCCAACGACGGCGAAACAAGCCAGACCAACGCGGTGCTGTTCAATTCGTATGTCTTCATTTTCTGTTTCCTGCCGCTCGTTTTGGCAGGCTACGCGCTGCTTCGCCGCGCCTCCAACCTGCTTTGGCCGATCGTCTGGCTGGTGCTGGCGTCCTTCGTCTATTACGCCTGGTGGCGGCCGGAATTTCTCCTCCTTCTTCTGTTCTCGATCTCGGTCAACTTCGGATTTGGCAAGCTGATCATCGATGGCGCGCTCTCACGCGCGCAATCGCGCGCCGTCCTGACCGCTGGCATTATCTTCAACCTCTGTGTGCTCGGCTATTTCAAATATGCGGGCTTCTTTGTCGCGAACGTCGATTACGTCCTCGGACTGAACTGGGCGGTGCCGAGCATCATCCTGCCGATCGGGATTTCATTCATCACGTTCCAGAAGATCGCCTTTCTCGTGGATGCCCACCGCGGCCTGGTGCGCAATTTCACGCTGCTCAACTACGCCTTCTTCGTCACCTTCTTTCCCCAACTGATCGCGGGCCCGATCACGCACCACTCCGAAATCATGCCGCAAATCGGCCCGTCCGTGCGCCGCGACCTCCTAGCGGACATTGCCGTGGGGCTGAGCATCTTCGTGGTCGGCTTGTTCAAGAAGGTTGTCGTTGCCGACAGCCTCGCGGTCTACGCCGACGCCGGCTACGCCATGGTCAAGGCAGGCCATCCGCTCGACACCGCCTCGGCGTGGGTCACCGTGCTCTCCTACAGCTTTCAGCTCTACTACGATTTCTCCGCCTATTCCGACATGGCGGTGGGCCTCGCCCGCATGTTCGGCTTCCAGCTGCCGGTCAACTTCTACTCGCCTCACAAGTCCGCATCGATCATCGATTTCTGGCGGCGCTGGCACATCACGCTGTCGCGCTTCTTGCGCGACTATCTCTACATCCCCCTCGGCGGCAATCGGCGCGGCACGCTGCGCAGATACCTCAATCTCGGTATCGTGATGCTGCTCGGCGGATTGTGGCATGGCGCAAACTGGACCTTCGTGCTCTGGGGCGGCCTGCACGGTGCGATGCTCGCAGTGAACCATGCTTGGCGTGCGCTGCCAGTCAGCCGCTCGCTCGTGCTCAAGACGCGGCTCGCCGAGACGGTTGCCGTGCTCGTGACATTTACCGCCGTGACCTTGGCGTGGGTCCTGTTCCGATCCGAGACGCTGGCCGACGCCAAAACGATGTTTGCCTATCTTTGGCCGACAACCAGCGATCCGTTGGGTTGGCCCTCGTTTTCGGGCCTGCTCCGCGGACAGTTCACCGATCTCAGATCCGCCTTGGCACTGACGGAGTGGTTAAAGCCGCGGGAATTGTGGCCGCCTGTCTTGCCGCCGGATTACCTTGCAGCGAGCGCCCGGCCAGCCGGGCTGTTTCTCTTGTGCGTCGCGCTTGCGACATTTAGCGCGCCCAACACGTACCAGATTTTCGGACGCTTCAAGCCCGCGCTGTGGCTACCCCAAGACACCGAAGGAAGCGGCATCCTGCACCGGCTCGATTGGCGCGTCGCGATCATCGTCGCGGGCATGTTCCTGTTGTCGGTGCTACACCTCTCCCACGTCAGTCCGTTTCTCTACTATCAGTTCTGACATGGTTGATTCGGGATATTTCCGCGCGTTGGCCTTGAGCCTTCTGGCTTGGCTCGGCCTCTATTTGATCTTCACCTGGACCATCGACCCGTACGGGGTTTCCCCGATCCGCTTCAGCGCGCATGGAATCAATGAAATCAAGCCGAAGCGTCTCGACATCGATCGACTGATCAAGCCCTACGAGGTGTGGCGCTATCAGCCGCACACGATCTTTCTCGGCACATCGCGCGCCCATCAATCGCTCGACCCTTCCGTGCTCGACGGCACTCGCTTCGCGCCCGCGTACAATGCCTCGATGCCGGCAGCCTCGATGGAGATGACCGCCGCTTATCTGCAGCAATACGTGCGCTTGGATCGCAAGCTGCGCACGGTGATCGTCGAGCTTTTTCTCCCGAACTTCATCGGCGCGCCGAACGCTCACCAATCGGGGACATGGGCGGAGTTCGCGCGCAATACGGTCACCCTCTTTGCCAGCGCCGACGCGCTTTGGGATGCGATTGCAACGGTGGCTTACAACGCGGCGAGCGGACGGGCGACCTTTCAAATCGAGCCGGGTGGGTTCTTATACCGCCCGCCCGGACGCGACACGCAAGGACCGTTCGATCGCTTTGCCGGCTACATCTGGAGCTCGCAGGTGAGCGAGCCGGACAAAACCACCTTCAACGAGGGCGCGTTCCAAGCCATTCTCGAGATCATCGAGATCGCACGCGCGAACGATCTGGAGCTGATCTTTCTTCTCGGTCCAAGTCACGGCTATGCCGACTACTATTATGATTCCATCGCGGCGTGGGACGTGATGGCGGAGTGGCTGCGCAAGCTGAGCGAGCGAGCGAGCGTTTACAGCTTCTCGCAACCCAACGACTGGGTGAACGAGCTCATTGGTCCGCACATGGCATACTGGTACGACACGTTCCATTACTCGCAGGCGATGGGCCGCGCCATGCTCGCGAGCCTTGCGGGTCTGCCGACGCGAAGCCTGCCCGACGATTTCATGGAACGGCTGACCCCGCAGCGGGTGACAGCCCATGTTGAGCGCCGCAGGGAGGCGGTGAAACGCTGGGCGAGCGCCAATCCCGCACTGGTCGCGCAGTTTGAGGACGCGCGCCGCGAATGGCTCGCGGCGAAACCGCAAGGATACCAAACTAGCCACGAGCCCTAGTATTTCGCCATGTCGCGCGTCGACAAGGGCGCACCGTTCTCATCCTCACCGGGTTCGACGGTACCGCCGAGGAACTTTTCGTGCAGACGGCGCGCGCCGGCCTCGAGCGCGGATTCAACGTGCTCGCCGCCCAAGGCCCGGGACAGGTCGGCTGCCTGCGCGTGCATCCCGAACTCGCGTTCCGGCCCGATTACGAACAACCGATTGGCGCGATGATCGACTACGCGCTTTCGCGCCGAGAGGTCGCGGCCAAAAACTTCGCGCTCTACGGCATCAGCTTCGGCGGCTATTTCGTCATCCGCGCCGGCGTGCACGAGGCGCGCATTCGCGCGCTCATCGTCAATTCTCCGATCGTCGATCTCTCCGCCTACATGGTGGCTTTCGTGGGCCCGGACGTCGCGCAAAATCCTCCGCCGATCACGCTGGCGGAGGTCGACGCGATTCCCGACGCCGAATTCCCGCCAGCGATGAAGCTTTCATTCAAATCAGCATGCCGCAGGTTCGGCGTCGATAGCTTCGCCGCCTGGCTCGCCCGGCTCAAGGATTTCACCGTGGCGGGAAGCCTCTGCAACATCCGCTGCCCGACGCTGGCGATGGCCGGCGAGGGCGAGGGAGAAGAAACCGCAGCCCAGCTCGATCGCTACTGCCGCGAAGTTAAGGGACCGGTCACGCGGCGCATGTTCACTGCCGAGGAAGGCGCCGACATGCATTGTCAGATGGGCAACCTCGCGCTCTCGAACGCGGTCGTCTACGACTGGCTTGCCGAGGTGTTTGGCTAGGGCGCGTACCCATAAACCCAGCCTACTGCGTGTGACCTGCTGAATGTCCGCATCACCCCGAAAGCGACTGTTGTCCGGCCAAAATCCGATCCGTCGCTAAGTGCGATTGCGACGACGCAGCAAAAGCGCCGCTATTCCATCACCTCGTCGGCGAGCAACTGGATCGAGTGAGGTACCCCGATGCCGGCTCTGCAGGTTGACCGCAGTTGGCGACATCAGCGTGCCTTGATCCGCGTGCATCGGGCTCGGCACGGCGCAGACGATAGCGACCTTCGATACACTGCCAGAGCAGCAGGCCGGGCACGCCCAACGCGAATTCCCGGACGCGTTTTGACAAGGAAATCACCAGCGCTGTGTCCGCTGGTAATCCGAACAGTGCGCCGAACAAGATGTAGCCGGCCTCAAGAGCGCCGAGGGCACCGGGTACCATGAACGTTGCCGCGCGAACGCCGCAACCGAGGCTTTCGAGGATATATGCGTCGACCACGCCAATGGGCTGGCCGAGGCTCTGCATCACCAGCCAAACCTCGCCCGCGCCAGCAGCCCATCCGACAAGACGCAGCAGGTTGGCGCGCAACATGACCGGCCCGCTGCGGTATGCCGCCACCACCGAGTCGTCGATCCTCGACGCGCGGGCCGCCAAGGCGGACAGCCATTTCCCGGGCATCAGGCGGCGAGCGAATTTCGTGAACCCGGAAAACAGACCGCGATGCTGGAAGAACACGAAAGCCGTGATTGCCACGAAGAGTATGCCCATGGCGATCAGCACCGTCCCCGCCACCAGTAGCGAGTTGTGATCGGTCGATCGCATCAGGAGCAACCCCACTCCCGACAGGACAAAGATCAACTGCGTGATTACCCCGATGGTGGTGTCCACGACCACGCTGGCTGCCGCTTGCACCCCCGGTACCCCTCGCAGATGGACGAGGCGAATACTCGCGACATCGCCGCCGACGATGACCACAGGCAACAGCGAATTGATGGAGTCACGGATCCAGCGGATCCCGATGACAGTGACGGTATCCGGGCGACTTGCAGTCGGTAATAGCTCGCGCCATGAGAGACCGCTGAAAAGCAAAGGAATTAGATGGAATAAGGTTATGGGGATCAGCCCCCAACCGACCACCAGCATTGCGTGAGCCACCTGTGCCGCGCCGCTGGCGATAATTAGGTAGACCACCAACAAAAAGCCGAGAACCGCGGCAATGATCAGCGAAGCACGAATGATCCAGCTCCTATGTGCCGCAGCTCGACCGGCTTCGTGCACTTGCTGCCGCGCTACAGTCGGGCGAGTGGCAGGTTAGGCGCGCTGTTTACGACCATTTAACGGCGCCAATTCGAAGAATTTCACTTTTTCGCCACGGTGCTGAAGTGGCCTAAAAAGTGCCTGCGCGAATAGGGAAACCGGACGGGGGATGCAATGGCGAGAGTTCTCAATGAAATCCTGGCGTATTCTTGCATGGCAGCATTTGTCACGGGAATTGTCGTGCTCGCTGCGGCAACGTTCATCAGCTAAGCGAGTGCAAGCCGCATAGAGGAATGGACATGGGTTTGGTAGTAGCGTCCGCCCCCCTGGGGCTTGGAGTGCTCATTGCGCTGGGGGGCATCCTAGTCATGATGGCCTATCTTTCCGAGTGAGTTATTCCCCCGCCAGCTTTGGGCGAATGCCGGGCGGCGGCTCATCGCCGCGGCTGCGGAGGCAAGTAGCCTTCTTTCACCGGCTTGAGCAACATGAATAGCCAGAACGCGACGTAGCCTGTCGCCCACAGGACCAGGAACACCGCAGCAACGCGCCAGCCGAACGTTAGGCCAAGGATTAGCACCAGCAGGAAGAAGCAGAGCCTTTTAGCCCACTCGTGTCGTTGCTTCATTCGCGTCACCTACGCCGGCGGCCTCCGCATGGCGCCGCCGAAATCGAGAAGGTCGGAGTAGAGGAACAGTTGTCACCAAAGTTCTAACGACTCGGGTATCCTGCGTCGCGGTGCCACCTCGCGGCGTCTTGCTAACCGTAGGGACAACTGCTGATAACCAAAACTCCTTTTAAGCCTCGTGCGAGCGAACTAATCGCCCCGATGATGGGACAGGCTTTATCGCCATCTGTAACCCGCATGAAGGAACCCGGAAAGGAAGACTATTCCGCTGGCAACACTCGTCAGCCTGTTATCTGGTTCGAGGTGGAGGATTTTCTTCGATATTTTGATCATTTTCGCAATCCCAGCGGCGTGCAGCGGGTTTCATTCGAGATTTATCGGGTCGCCAAGACACTCGACCGAATTTCCGAACGCGTGAGGTTTTGTCGGCTCAGTATTTATAGCAAACGAGTCCACACGGTCGACTTCGGTGCAATCCGTTCCGCATACTTGAACCCGCTTGGCAGTATCGCTCCTTGGAAGACATTTTGGGATCCGGCGAATTTTTGGCGCAAATTCCCCAGATCTTTCCCGGTTATTCTGCGGCACCCGCGCTTTTTCTTTTCCATCTTGAGGGTTGCAGCTCGCGATCTCGTCGGCACATGGCTCCGGACAAACCGGTTTGAGGAGTTCGTCCGCTGTGGCGACATGATCGTATCACTTGGGGCCGGGTGGGGAATTCCCGACTCCGTGAAGTACATTGCTGAAGCGAAGCGATCTTATGGAATGGGGTTCGCCATCTTGGTTCACGATCTCATTCCGATCAAATATGAATCCTTCGTCGAGCCAGATCACACTGTACAATTTCGCAATTGGCTTCGAGATGCCATACCTGTTACGGATATCGTATTTACCAATTCAAAGTATACACGAACTGCTCTTATCGAGTTTGCTGCGGAGTCCGGTTGGCGATTGCCTCGCGTCGAGGCCTTGGAGCTAGGATCGGGTTTCAGCGACCCGTTCACGGCTGGACAGCAAGCAATGACAGGCCTTCCTGCACGCCATGTCTTATGCGTCTCCACCATTGAACTTAGAAAGAATCATCGGCTGCTTGTCAGAGTATGGCAACGACTGTTGGAGCGTCACGGCGCTAACGTCGTACCGAACTTAATTTTCGCCGGAAAGATCGGCTGGTTGGTTGACGACTTGTTGGCGGATCTCGAGGCGAGCGACTATCTAAATGGCAAGATCATCCTTCTGCGAAGCTTGTCCGATGCAGAATTACAGCAAGCTTATCGTACCTGCCTATTCACGGTGTTTCCGAGTCTGTGTGAGGGCTGGGGATTGCCGGTTGCGGAAAGCCTGGGGCACGGGAAGTTCTGCGTGGCCTCCAACCACACATCGATCCCGGAAGCCGGTGGTAACCTTATCGATTATTTCGATCCATTGAACGAAGATGACGCATTGGCAAAGATCGAACGGCCGCTCATCGAGTCCGGTTACCTAGCCGCGCGAGAGGCGCAACTGCAGGCCGAGTACCGTCCCCGAACGTGGGCGGATTGTGTTCATGCGCTGATTGCAGCACTTGATGAAACAGTAGCGGAGGGGTCGCAAGCCGTCTCACAGCTCACGCGGCGGGCCTCTCGATAATCAAATTTCCGTCTTCATCCACGCTCAGGCCCGTCTTCCCGGCCTCGCGAGCACCAGGATGCGAGTCAATCTTGCCGGCATCTCATTAGTGGGCGACCGCAACCGACTGACTGGCGTCAGCAGGGTCATCATCAATGTCGCTCGTCGCCGGTGATTCGACGGCGCTCGGGAGCCCGATGGCTTCGCGCAGTTCCGCCCGCCGCATCTGATAGTAACTCGAGCGGATAAAGGTGTAAAAATCGATGGAAGCATCCTCCGCAGTCTTCAATTGGCCCAGCCGGTCGACCGCATCCACGCTTGTGGTGCCGGCAGTTACCGCTATTTGTGTAGTCGCTAAGGCTACTTGCGTTCCTATCAGCCAGCCTAGCGGATTGGCGGCCATATCCACGACAGATCCGACCGCATCGCGCAGCGTCGAGGGACCCAAATACGGCCACACCACGTAGGGACCCTCGCTTACCCCCCAGACAAACAGGGTCTGGCCGAAATCGCCGCTCTGCTGCGCAATCCCATTGGGGCCTGCCACATCAACAAGCCCACCCACGCCGAAGGTTGAATTGAGTACAAAGCGGGTGGTCGTGCGTGCCGCCGCGTCGAAACGCAATTGCAGCACATTATTTACCAAGATACGTGGCTCCTTCAAATTCGAATTCAGATCATGCAACCTGTCGTGGACGGGGCCCGGTACGGCCGCTCTTACGCCTTCGGATATTGGTCCCAGTATTTGTTGATTCGCCGCCAATACTTGGCGGTTTGCTTTCTCGTTGGGATCGCTCATTGGCAGCGACGCGTCGCGGGGCGCACCCGCGCATGCGCTCACGAGGAGCGCTGATACGCACGCAGTCGCCCACCTGCTCCACAGCCGAGCACGACGCATCTACTTTGTTCCTGGCGCCCATGACAGATTTTGATACGGCGCAAAAGGCATCAACCCCGGGTGCATGCCGCCCTGGCGCGCCGCGTCAAACCTATCAGAGCAAACTTACCAGTTGCTCTTCACGATGACTGTTGCCTTTTTGCCGCAGTTTCGGACTTTGCGCCGACCCCGCTTCATCAAGCGCGGCGCTTCTGCTGTTGCGTCGCCATCAGAGCCGGCTGGAAGATGACTGCGGCCGCGAGTGTTGTCAGGAGCGACAGGGCCATCAGCTTGCCCATGCTCGATGTCCCCGGGTGATGTGAGAAACACAGGCTTCCGAAAGCGATAGCCGTTGTGCAGGCGCTGAAGAAGATGGCGCGCGTTAGGCTCGATTGCAGGAAGTTCGTCTCCCCCGCGCGCCAAGCAATGATGTAGTAGATCTTGAAGGCAACCCCAACGCCGAGCAGAAGCGGAAGTGCAATAATGTTGGCAAAATTCAACCGCAGCCCGACGAGCACGCAGACCTCGAGCGTGACAACGATAGCGACGAGTAGAGGTACCAGCGTCAGCGCAACATCGATCCACCGGCGCAGCGCGACAAACAGGATCAGCGTAATCAACACCACCGACAGGATGCCGGCCTGAAGAAATGCCTTAACGACGGTTGCGGCGGCCTCAATCATGAAAACAGGCGTGCCGGCGGCCTCCGGTGCGACGCTGCGAACGGCCGTAACGAAGCGACCCAAGACGGCATTGTCGTTGCCATCGCCTTTCGGCACCACCTCGACCCGGACTCGGCCGTCAGCGGACATCCAGGTCTTCTTCAGCTCGGGTGGAAGAGTTTCGACACTCATCCGTTCGGCGCTAAGGAGACGTTTCGCTTGGCGCAGCGTAGTCCTTAACGGCGTGACCAGAGCGTGTTCGGCTTCGTTCAAGGCGGCCGGCGGCGCGTGCACCAAGGGCGCCAGCACGCTTGCCAGGCGGCGCGCCTGCACGACGGCAGGGCTATCTGGGTCGCGGACCACCTCAGACGGCTCAGCGCTTGCAAGGCGGCGCGCCTGCACGGCGGCAGGCCCTTCTAGGTCATGGACGACCTCAGACAGCTCAAGGACCAGCTTGACGATCTCCGCCCGAGTATCCGCCGGCGTTGGTTCGGCGCCGACCTCGTCAGGGCTGAGGGTATTTTGCAGAAAAAAGCTCGCGTCCTCGATCAGAGCGAGCTTGGCGTCTTGATCCTCTGGAACGAAGCTTTGCAGCGTCAAAACCCGGCCGACCTCCGGCACCCGGCGCAGCTCTTCAGCGGTGGCCGAGGCCTGGGCGAGATCGCTTTTGAGCACATCGATCGTGTTCGGGCTCGTGTCGGGAACTTTCATCAAGTCGAGCAATGTCACGACCGATTCCGCATCCTGTGCCCGCAAGTTGAGTGGATTGAAGTCGAAGCGCAAACCTGCGAGGAGCGGCAAACCGAGAATAGTAGCGGCTAGCGTCGTTCCTACTATCCAATTGCGCCGCTTCTCCAGAAAGCGATCTACAGACGCCAGCGCGGCAAAGCCGATCGGCTTCTGCTCAGGGGGCGGTTTGAGCACCGTGAGCAAGGCCGGAAGCAGGGTTAATGTAGTCGCGAGCGCGATGATGATGCCGATTCCGGCGATCAGGCCAAGCTCGGAAAGACCGCGATACGCGGTCGGCAGGAACGAGTAGAACGCGGTCGCGATCGAAGCTGCCGCGAGCAGAAGCGGCGCCGCCATCCCGCGTGCCGTCGCCAGAAGTGCCTGCTCGAGATCATCGGATCCATGCCGCTCGGATCGATAGCGGACGCAGAACTGGATACCGAAGTCAACGCCGAGGCCAACGAAGAGAACAGCGAATGCGACCGAGATAAGGTTGAGCGCTCCCACCATCCACAGGCCGATAGCGGCTGTGTAGAGCAGTCCGAAGACGAGATTCACAAGGACAGCGACGAAGATGCGCGCCTTCCTCAGCGCGAGCCACAGCACGAAGCCGACAAGAAGCAACGTAATGGAGCCGTTGAGAACTGCGCCGTCGGCGACCGTGGCAAACTCCTCGTCGGAAAGGACAACCGACCCGGTGAGACGCACGTTCACTCCGTGCTCGGCGGTGAGCCCGAGCCTGGACGTTACTTCGCGTATCACTGCCGTTGCTTTACCTCCGGGCTGCAGATCGCCGAAATCGAGGACCGGCTCTATGTTCACGAAGCGACGAAGCTCAGACAGCTTCGGCGGTCGGCCAGTGATCAGTTCACGCCAGGAGAAAGCAGGGCTCTTTCCTTTCGCCAGGAGTTCGAGTGAATCAGCGAGCGCAGCGAGGGCCGGCTTGAGATCTTCCAGCTTTGCTTTCCCTAGGCGCACACCCTCGAGCGACTGAGACAGCGTACGAAAAACACCGCGCAGCGTCGGATCGGCGGCCAGCGTTCCGAGGAAGGGTTGGGCAGAGATCAGGTCTGCGGTGC
>Ga0126369_10002813_pt1 | contig 12484 bp, 17 predicted proteins | sample PanSoiMetaPlot_1_FD_109646 | JGI IMG/M metagenome (GOLD analysis project Ga0126369, IMG submission 109646) | Tropical forest soil microbial communities from Panama - MetaG Plot_1 | ecosystem: Environmental > Terrestrial > Soil > Tropical forest > Bulk soil | place: Panama | collected 2016-02-17 | reverse complement strand
GACGATGGCGGCCGCATAGCCGTCACGCTGCAGCTTGAATTTCGCCGCGTCGACGCTGCGCGACACGTCGGAGGAGAGGACGAGGAGGAGGTCGACTTCCTCAACCGCACGTACCGCTGATGAGCTGAGGAGAGCTGCAATCGCGAGAAAAAATGCCAACAGGCGGGCAGCGATTCCCATGGCGACCTCCCAAAATGCCCCCGCTTCAAAGCGCGCGCTTGCAGCTTATCTCATTTTTTCCCGCTTGTAACGGGTTCTCCGATTGCCGCGTGCGGCGGGTAGCGGGATATGTGGGCAGATCAGGGCGTTCGGGTTAGCACCCAGCTACACTGCGCATGGGCGTCGCGCTTTGCCGGCAGGAACAGCCAGTTGGAGAGAGCGACCTGGCGACAGGGACGCCGCATTGGAGGCATTTGCGCGTATCCGAGCCGGCTCCAAATCGGGCCCGCGGGAAGCCGGCATGTCGCCTGCTGGCTGATCCGAAACAAACGCGCCGTGCTTGCGCGGGTTGATACGCGCATCCCCTTGCCAAAGACGGGCGTTCCTCCTAGGTTCGCGTCCACATCTTGCAGCTGTAGCTCAGTTGGTTAGAGCGCCTGACTGTGGATCAGGAGGTCGGTGGTTCGAGTCCACCCAGCTGTACCAAACAAATCAAATGGTTAGAGCGGCTCTGCGACCTCTGTCCGAAATCCGTCCGAAATTCTGTCCGAAATCCGGTTTTCACTTTCCGTTCTGCTTCTGCCGGTGCGCGACCCGCGCCCGAGCAACCCGACGGGAGGTCTCCACCGACGGGACGATGTAGTGCCGGTTGGTGGTGTTGAGGTCGCTGTGCTGGGCGTGCTTGCCGATGTCGACCAAATCGGCTCCGGACTCGTGTGCCTCGGTCACGCCCCCATGGCGAGCGAACATGTTCCACACCGTCCGGGGCACGCCCGCTGCGTTGGCAACGTCACGATAGAGGTCCTGGTAATTCCGGCGTCGTAGCGGTACCCCGTCGTCATCCACGACCAGAGGTCCTGTTCGCTCGGCGGCGGGAACGGCTTGCAACGCCTGCATGAAGAGTGGATACGCCGTGACGTCAAAAACGGCGCCGGTCTCATTTTTGGAAGTGGTGATATCGAGTGTGCCATCTGCGACCTGTTCAAAACGCAGACCAGGTCGCCACACTTGACCATGGCTCACGATTGCGTCGGGCGGCAGTTCTTTGAGCTCGTCAATCCGTTCCCATTCGCCAATGACGTCGATCTGGCGCAAGGTGAATTCGAACTGCGCTGCGACCCCAAGCGCAATCGACCTATGGCGACGCGTGCCGCGCCGCAAACCTTCACTGACAATCGCTAGTGCTTGCGCATAAGACATGGCGACCTTGGGCGGTCGCTTTGCTTTCCAGGCCGTTCGCACATCCTTGGGCACCCGCAGCGTCATGCGCTCGAGTACTTGAGCAAGATCGAGACAGCCCGCGAGTCCGAGTTCGGCGCCATAATTGAGGAGAATTGACAACATCGACCGCACGCAGGCCTGCGCAAGTCGAACCCGGGGCGCCCCCCCGGAATGCGACGGCTCCAATAGCGCAAGAAAACAGTCGCGTAGATCCTGCCCTGTCAGGCGGTCGACGCGGCGCTTCCCGACTGCTCGCTCGAGCGTGCGGCACCAGTCATCGTAGCCGCGTTGGGTATTTCGGGCGAGACCCTGGTAAGGAGATTTTCTATCGGTCTGGTAGCAGGTGATAAGGGACGAAAGCGTGCCATCGTAGATGGGCTTGTTCATATCCTGCGGGTCACCCAGCCAGGCGAGCATTTCGTTGGTCAGGACACGACACCGGAGCTCGAGCGCCCGGCGACCCTCAAGTGTTTCGAGGTCGAAATGCAAGCGCACAGTCCGCGGCAGGTAGCCGCGACTACGAGCGGTGGCACTGGCTTCCCAGTATTGCTGAACTCCGCTGTTAGACCGCTTAACGAGATGCAGGCCTGGCGCATCGAGTTCGACGATCTCCCCCTTGACGACGACCGGCTTCCGCTTTCTCGCCATCGAAATCTGCCTCCCCATCCGGTGCGAATGGTACGAGTCTGATTCGACGATGAGCCGGGATTGTGGCGGCTGCGTCAGCATTTGGGGCAAAGCCGTGGCGCCCGAGGAACCAGCCTTTCACCGCCGGCCAGAACCGCCCACCCATGAGGGGATCGATCTTTGGCAGACCCTCACGCTCCAGCAGCACGGCCTTGGCGGGCCAATCCCTGGCACGATCGCCAAGCACCCGTCGAGCCAATAGAGTCTCGCTGGGGTAAAGGGTTTCGCCACCGCAGCGGTCAGGCAATTCGCGCATCGAAGGTTCGTTCTTCATTCCCGAGAGCATCGAATAGACGCTCGCTGAAAGGAAGGATAATCTTCGGCCGTTCGCGTTATGGCGTGGGAGCGCGCGCAATTCGGATGATCGAAGCTGGTTTTTGGCGCTACGATGACTGTGTTGGTGTGGCGCAGTGGGTCAGGCCGCGAGCGTTCTGACGCTGTCGTTTTGCTACGGCATAGCGAGCGAAGCGGAAAATGGGCTTGCCCACGATTCGTCCCAACCACAAAAGCGGCCGCAAGAATTGAAGAACAAGAAAAATACCAATCAAGTAGACAGCAAAGATGCCGGCGATGCGATTGCCGCCAAGCTGTTCGGCGATCCAGCCGCCCGCAGATGCGACGAGTTGCGGCCGTGTGATCGCAACATATGCAAATGCGACTGGTGCGACGACAACACCCGCCTTGCCGATGGCACTAAGGGCCTCGTATGCGCCTTCAGCGGCCACGAGGATCGCATTGTTTCCGGCCGCGCCTTCAGCGGCGAAACGAACCGAATTTTTTTCGACTGCACCCTCTGCAGCCAAACGTACTGCGCCTTTCTCGACCGCCTCCGCCGTGCCGATTCCAAGTCGAGCCGCCTTTGTAATGGCGCCGACACCGCCTGCGATAATGGTGACGTCGAGAGCGGCAAAACCTACCTCCTTCCAGGTCGGCAATCGTTCTCCACGGACCAAGATCGTTTCGATATCTTCAACGCCCCCGACAAGCAGGTCCTTCGCTGCAAAGAAAAATCGTCTCATCGGCTTTCGTATCGCCGCGCCATCGACGATCTCGAATTCCGCGAGCATTTCATGACCTCGACGTTCAAGGTGATAGATCGCGATCAGACCGATCTGTTCACGAGTGATATTGGAGGGTTGCCATTTCGGTCTTTTACCCTCCCACACCTGCTGCATCGCCTCGCCGGCTGCCTGCCGAAGCTGAAACTCACGTGAGCCATGTTCGACGAAGTACGCGACAACCGGGATGACCTCGTGCCCCAAGCGATTGAGAACTTTTTGGAAGGTCTCATCCTCCCCATACACGGCGAACACCTTTGGAGAAGTTTCAGGATACCGCCGTGCGGCGTCGTACGCGTCGAGCCCGTATCTAAGGCAGATCGAAAGTAGCCTCACATCCGCTGTGTCGGTGTATTGGGGTGACAGAGGGCACTTCGTGTCCGTGGCGCGCGCCTCCTCGGCGATCGCGGCCCGGACCGCTAGTTCTTCAAACCCGCGTCGATCTGAAACCAGAGATAACGTCGCAGCCGCCAGGGTCGCGAACACTAGGGGTGAGATAAACGTCTTGAACATGCCGCCGTTCCATAGCGGCCCCCACGCAAAATACGTTCATCGTCAGCGCCGCAGATCAATAGAGCACACGCCTACCCACCCGCGACTTCTGACCGCAGGAAGGTTTGCGTCATAAATGGCTATGCCCCGCCGGCGGGTTTTTTCGGATGACGTTGAGGAGGAGATCATTCGCTTTCTTGAACGCTGCTCCGTCACCTTTGACCTATACGGTAAGATCGCGACCAGCGACGCGTTCGGTACCGCTTTGAGAACGCGCAGCGGACGCGGACGCCTTTCATGGGCGGTTCGCAGGTGCAGCCTAAAAAGGCGGCTATCACAAAGGTGACTTAAGCCTTTCGCGACTTCACACGCTGTTGCTGCTCGATCGAATCGCATGAAGGCGGTGAAATGCTGGCATACCGCGTCCGTGGAACCGGCATCCATTTCGCCATTCACGTCTGATCTGTGTCGGGGTTCAAATCACTGGAGCGCTACTAATGACGTCACCACGTCACTTGCCACAGGAATTCGCATATACATTCAGGGCCGCATAGACCTTCAACTGCTACCAGGATGCAGTCGCCTGCGTTTCGGACTTGTGAGTTCCCGGTCACAACCATCATGACGGTGGAGCACCTCGTTCGGGACGAGGGGATCGCAGGTTTCAAATCCTGCCACTCCGACCAGCACTTAGCCGAATTTCAAATTCTCGCCGGCACCGATTGCCGGCACCGTTTCGTGCGTCTTATCGGCTTTCGGCTCATCAACCCGAACGGACTGCGGCGCAAACGCCGCGTGACGGGAAGCTCCGGCCGGGGCAGGGGTGCCGCGTCCCGCTATGCCGGTGGCCTTGTCGGCGCACGCGAAGCGACGCGCGACGACGGCTGGCCCAGCACCAACCTGCAAACTATGAATCTGGGGGTCAGGAGTTCGAATCTCTTTCGGGCGCGCCATTCTACGATTTTGTACGATATTCCGCGCTGGTATCCGCCATTGACGCATCTTGCAGCCTGCCGTCGTCGAGATCAGCCGCGGGCGGGATAGGAAAAGGTAGCAGTGTTCGGCAATGCCGGTGGCCCGCACCCTCCAGTTCCCAGCCGGCCAGGGCGAGGTTGCTGTCGTCATGCGCGGTGGGCGGGGCGTCGGCAAAGGGATTCTCGGCCACGCCTTGCGCAAACTGTTCGGGCAACACGGCATGTACATCTCGAAGTCGAAGCACCTTGTTGGTGCCTTCAATGCCCATCTGCGCGATTGCGCGCTCCTGTTCGCCGATGAGGCCTTCTTCGCCGGCGACAAATCCGCTGAGGGCACCCTGAAGTCGCTGATCACGGAGGAGATTCTTATAATAGAGCCCAAGGGTCAGAACGTAATTCTGAGCAAAAACCATCTGCACGTCGTCATGGCATCAAACGAAGATTGGGTGGTGCCCGTCGACAAGACCGTCGCCGCAGCGCAGCTGAGAGGTAAGATCCTGGATGCGCACTTTCATGGCAATAGATACTTGATTAAATATCTTGACGAGAACGGACGGGTTAAAGTCATAGAAATCCACACGAGTGCAGTCGGCGGGGACGTCAGGTGCAATCACGGCCGGTGGCGGTTCCCGCCGGAAATAGTGCTGCCTGAACGTGATTGATGGACGCGGTCAGCGCCCGGTTATCCCGGCGGGCCGCTTCGGTGATGGCGATCGCCACCGCCAGAACGCCGCAGAGGGGCCCACTATCTCCGCCGCACCGCAATTAGCCGACGCGCGTCGGTTTTGAACTCATTGGCCGCCTTCTCGATTGCTTCTGCTTCGTCAACCGCATCGACGGTGCCAAGCAGTCTGAGCTTAGCGGCAATTTTGTAAATGTCCCACTCGACGGGCCTCGGCCAGTTCACGCTTCTTCGCCATGTTAAAGACGTGCTATTTTTTTCGCTTGGCGAGACATCGGGCTGCGATAGCCTTAGACACTATCTCGCGGATCAAGTCGGATCGCTTCACGCCCTTCTCGGCGGCCCATTGCTCTACCCGATTCAGCACCCTATGCGGTAGGCGCACGGAAACGGCTGGCGCTTGGTCGTTATCGCTGACGCTGCGCGGCCGACCCATCTTCTTCTTTTGACTTGTGTGTACAAATGTCCTTGCTCGTTTCATGAGATTTGTGTACAAAAGGTTAACAGCAAAAGCAAGGGAGCTGGCGCCATGAAGCAGCAAGAACCCCGCAAAATCCGGCAAGACCTGACGGCCGAAGAGCGGGACCGGCTCGAAAAATACAGTTCAATCCAATTCCAATCAGCAGGTGCCAAGCGCCAGCGATAACGGAATCCCGGCAACGGGATACAGCGGCCGCACCGCCCGGATACCAGCCGAACGGCGCGGCCTAACCACCAACCGACCTTACTGGAGGTCAGTCAATGGCTAGTCCAAACGTAGTCCAACTAAAACCGACGCAAAAGCCTTCCGGGCGCAAAGTCCGCAAGGCGTCCAAGGCGGCCATTATCCGCCGTCACGCACCGGCAATCGGCCTAGGCGCCGTTCTCGTGGTGCTTCTATATCTCTCACTCAATCACCTTGCCCACGGCGTGCAGATAGTCACCGGCTGTGAGCCGTGGCAAGCGACCGCTATAGCGATCGGACTCGATTTGCTCATCGTCGGGCTTGAATGCGCCATGGTGGTCACCGCAGGCACCCGCGCCTACAAGCAGGTGGCGCGGTTCGCCAACCCGGCCCTGATAGTCGCCTTCCTGTGGTCGGCCGGGCTTATCGCCTTCGCCTTCTCGGCTACGACGGCCGTCCTGTGGATGACCATCGTCGCCGCGAGCTTGGGCGCCAGCATACCGACATTGATCTACGCCGGCACGCGGGCGTGCGCGGCTCTCACGATTGAAAGTCGGAGGGCTGCGTAATGGCTGAGAACCGTCGCAAGCTCGGCCCTTCCGAAATGCTGAACCTGGCCCGCCGCCTCCGGGCGAGGGCCGATAGCGTCCTGTCGTCGGATCAGCCCGAACGGCAGCGCGACTTACGGGAAGCGGCCGACATCATCGAAGCGCTGCTTCGCCAGGGTGGGGGCAACTGACATGGTGGCCCGCATCAACCCGACCGGCGTTCTCATCGTCAGCTTTGAGCGCGACGGCAACGAGATCGAGTGCCGCATCTGTCCAAACGGCGAGCGGGCGTGGTCGGCCGCAATCTCGATCCTGGCGAACTTCGCCGAGCTGCAAGCCGGCGATCAGCTTACCGTCAGCGACAAGTCGCTATGATACGAAAACGGCCGGCGGAAAGGGGCCCGACCTCCGCAGCCGCCGGTCGGGCGGGGCCGATTACCCGCACACTCGGCCCCGCCACTCCAATGACGAGACCGTGACAGGGTCGGTTCATCCGGCCCTTTTTTCATTGCGCGGCGGTAGCGGCAATGCCGCTCTTCCCAGGTTGCTTCCCGGCGCGGGCGATCAGGATGTCATGAGGTGGTTTATCCTCGTGGTGGCATTATTGCTCGACCCGGCTGCGGTGCTGTTGCTGCTGGCGGGCGGCAAGTGCGAGGAAGTGAGAAGCGGAGAGACCATGGATTCGGGAATCGCATTCGTCATCGTACTCGTGATTTTGGCTGATAATCAGTTCCCGAGGATTTAGCTTCGGACACAAGTGAACTCCGCCGGTTTGGGACGCTCCCGAAATTCCCGGAGGCGGCAGAAGCCCGGTTCGCGCTGGGCCTTTTTCATGGTGGGACAATCGTTCGGGAAATGCCCGTATTTCGCGGGTCTGGAAATTGTCCCACATTTGGGCTAAGTCTTGTTGAACCACGCAATTTGTAGTCCCTTCACTCCTGCCAAGCAAAAAACTCAGCCACTTCAATCAACTGTCCCAAATGAGCAAATTGAACGAAGTCGGAACGGAATGCGGTTTCGACCCAAGGTTGACTCAAAATCCCTATCTCTGACCAACCGCCGCCGCCGACAGATCGTTGGGCGGGCGTCAGCAGCCTTCGCGTCCGCCTTTTCTTGGGTCGCGTGGCATAGATACGCAGCGGCCGGATCACCCGGCAGCGATGGCGACGACGGGCCTACGGCTTTTTTACAATCTCGATCAGCTCGTCGGTCGTGCTCGAAACCGTTCGTTTCTCCTGCTTAACTATGAATGTGCGGCGAATCCAATGATTGATCTGCGGCGCAAACCACATAAGCATCTCTACATCGCTATATCTCGACGGGTCCTTCACATTGAAGTTCTTGATCTGTCGATCGATTTTGAAAGTCTCAAACGTGCCGGCCGGCGTCGTGACGGTTTCTTGGGCGACGACCTTGGTCAGGCTTGAAGCCTTCGCGTTATTACCCGTCTGGGTATTACTTGTAAAAAATTGGTGTCGCCATTCTTTGCCCACGGCAAGAGGCCAGCGAATGCCGTGGCCGTCATTCGGGTTGTATTTCTGGTTACCGTTGATGAGGCGATTCTAGTCGTGATCAAATACAACGAGTGGCCCGCCGCCGCCCCCGCCTCGGAGAATCACTCTGGTAACGATCTCCTGGGGCGATACTTCCGTCACAAGTAAGGTATAAGTCGAGACGGAAAATCCGGTAATCGCATCTTTGCTGTCATAAACCCAGGCATCCCCAACCTGAACTTCCTCGCTTGGCCGCTCCACTGATACGGGGCCACAGCACCATCAATCCCATGAACAAGACGACCCCACTCCGGATCATGCAAGCCTCCTTCGCACGCAGAGGTAGTTCGTTCTCCGTACTGGCGTTTAGAAGTTTCGGCTGAAATCGGTCAGTTCTTCGCTGAAGCTCTGGCTCGTACGGTTCCGGATTTTGGTGACAAGCTTGCGACGAACCCAATGGTTGACTTGTGGAGCGAACCACATGACGTTTTCGTATTGATTAAGTTGGGACGGATCGGAGGCGTTGATATCCTGAATCCGCGTTTCGATCTTGAAAGTATCAAATGTTCCCGCAGGTGTTGTGACCGTCTCTCGACCCACAACCTTGTTGACAACCGACCCCTTGGTGGTGGCGCCCATCTGGGTGAACCTTGCCTCGTATTCGGCCCGCCATTCTTTGCCTACAGCGAGGGGGAGGCGGATGCCTCGACCGTCGTTGGGCCTAAACCTTATGTTCGACTGTTCAATCCGATTCCAGTCGTGATCGTATACCACCAGCGAGGAGGCGTTCTGGCCACGGTTGGTCACGCTCGTGACGACCTCCTTGGGTGACACTTCCGTAACTACTTGGCTGTAGGTCGCCTTCGGGAAGCCTGTAATCTCATCTTTGGTGTCGTAGACCCATCGGTCGCCGACGCGAACTGCATCACTCGCTTGGTCCGCAGGTTGGCCCAAGAGAGTATCCGACCATAGTGCCGACCCGACCAGCAGGGCCAGACAAAGCAAAGTCACGTAGGGCTTCTGCGTGCTGAGCAGAGGTCGATGTGTGTGCGTGCTCATTTCGATCTTCCAATAGGGGCTTTGCGTGCGCCGGAACGACGGGCCTACTGCTTTTTTATAATCTGGATCAACTCAACAGCCGTGTTCGAAACCGTTCGTTTTTCCTGTTTGATGATCAACGTCCGGCGCACCACATGATTGATCTGTGGTGCAAACCACGTGACCATCTGCATGTCCCGATATCTTGACGGGTCAGCAGTGTTGTATTCCTTCACCTGTCGATCGATTTTGAAGGTCTCGAACGTGCCGGCCGGCGTTGTGATGGTTTCTTGCGCCACGACCTTGGCAAGGCTCGAACTCTTCGCGTTCGCCCCCGTCTGCGTATTCCTTGTCGTATAGGCCGATCGCCACTCTTTGCCCACCGCGAGCGGCCACCGGACGCCGGTACCGTCATTTGGGTCAAATTTATTGTTGTTTATGATAAAACGATTCCAATCGTGATCGAACACGACGAGTCTCTTGTCGTCTCTCCCGCGGAAAACCATGTTTGTGACAATCTCCTTGGGGGATACCTCTGCCACGACTGAGGTATAAGTGGAGATGGGAAGTCCGGTAATCACATCTTTGTTGTCGTAAACCCAGGCATCGCCAACTCGAACTTCTTCACTTGGCCGGTCCACTGATTGAGCCAGAAGCATACGGGGCCATAGCACCAGCAATCCCATGAACAAGACGACCCCACTCCAGATCATGCAAGCCTCCCTCGGACGCAGACGTAGTTCGTTCTGCGTTGCTGACGTTAGAAGTTTCGGCTGAAGTCGGTCAGTTCCTCGCTGGTGCTCTGACTCGTCCGGTTCCGGATTTTGGTGACAAACTTGCGACGAACCCAATGGTTGACTTGTGGAGCGAACCACATGGCGTTTTCGTATTGATAGAGTTGGGACGGATCGGCGGTGTTGATCTCCTGAATCCGCATTTCGATTTTGAACGTATCAAATGTCCCCGCAGGTGTCGTGACCGTCTCTTGACCCACAACCTTGTTGAGAACCGACCCCTTCTTGACTGCGCCTGTCTGCGTGGCCCTTGCCTCGTATTCGGCCCGCCATTCTTTGCCTACAGCCAGGGGGAGGGGATGCCTTGACCGTCGCTGGGTCTGAACTTAACGTTCGACTGTTCAATCCGACTCCAGTTGTGATCATATACCATCAGCGAGGAGCCGTTCTGGCCACGGAAGGTCAAACTCGTGACGACCTCCTTGGGTGACACCTCTGTAACAACTTGGCTGTAGGTCGCCTTCGGGAAGCCTGTAATCTCGTCTTTAGTGTCGTAGACCCATCGATCGCCGACGCGAACCGCATCATTCGCTTGGTCCGCAGGTTGACCCAAGAGAGCATCCGACCACAGTGCCGACCCGACCAGCAAGGTCAGACAGAGCAAAGTCAAATAGACCTTCTGTGCGCTGAACAGAGGTCGATGCATGTGTGTGCCCATTTCGATCTTCCCCGATTGCTTGCCTAGTTAGGCCTGATTGCTTGCTCAACCAAAGCGAATAAGAGCGTTGCTTACTCGCAGTTTTCTCCCGCTACAGTTTCCGAGTGAAATCGGCTAACTCCTCGCTCGTTATCGAGCGCGTGCGCTCCTCGAATTTCACGACAGTAGTGCGCCGGACGAAATGGTTGATTTGTGGCGCATACCAGAGAACAATTTGCCTCTCCGTTAGTTTCGAGGGGTCGGCGGCGCTGAATTGCCTAACCTGCTGTTCGATTTTGAAGGTATTAAAGGTTCCGGCAGGCGTCGTTACGTCTTCCTCTGCAACAACCTTCGAGGAACTCGATCCCTTGATATTTTCACCGGTCCAGTTATTGCGGGCATCAAATTCGATCCCCCAAGTCTTGCCCACCATAAGCGGCAAGTTAATACCTTCACCGTTGCTCGGCTTAAATCTCCAGATCAAATTATCGATGCTGTTCCAATTCCGATCGTATGTGACAATAACCGAGGCAGAGTCCCCGCTGAAAGTCAAATTCACGACAGCTTCCTCGGGAGCCAATTCCGTCACGATTTCCGTATAAGTCTCCTTCGGATATCCAGTCACCTCGTCGCGCGTGTCATAAACCCACCGGTCGCCGACCCTCACCACACCATCTGCTGCCTGGAAAAATTGTGCTGGGACATTGTTGGGGTATGCGACTGCGAGCCCGACCGATAAGATCGCGCAAAGCGCAATGGCCTTGACCTCTTTGTAGTCGAATTTGGGAAATCCTTGCTGTCCCACGCACATGTCGAGGCACCTTTGGGGCTCAAAGCCCCAAATTCTCTAGATGTGGCGGCCGTTCAGAGTCAACTTGTAAGATGTAAGACGTGTACTGCGGCGAAGCCGGCCAAGTTTGTATTCATGCATGTCTCGCAGTCATTATGGCTGTTCACAAGCCCGTGAGTGAGTTGTGAGATCGCGTTACTGAAACCGCGACCATGCCAAGGTTTCGCTTTCGGCTCTCCCGTTTTGCGGCCGGCGCGGTCGGCGGCGCGCGAGGTGTGGTAGGGGTATTTTCAGCCTGTGACATGAGATGTGCCTCTCAGTTGCGGGTTAGGCCCGCCCTGCGCTTGCAGTCGCTTGGCGGGCCGGTTTTTGAAGCGGCGATGGGCTTCGGGAGGTGGCACCCTGCGATGCCGCCCGGCCGAAGGGCGTCAGGTCTCCGTCACCGTCAGCCGGTCTCCGCCATGGAGCTAGTCGAGCTCAGCCAGCATGGCGGCTTCGCTACTGCTGTGCTACACGAGCGAAAGTGCTGTTCCCTTGGCTCTGTTCCTGCGCCCCATTCTGCGCTTCACGAGGCCGTGGCGGTCGAGAACCGCATGGACGGTGCTGATCGCCGGCGTGTGCACATCCGGATAGAGCCGGGCGAGCTTCTCCCTGATCTTCGGTGCGCCCCAGCTCGGCTTGTCCTGCTTGAGGCGCACGATCCGCGTCTCGATCTGGAGGGGCAACTGGTTGGCATGGCGATACGGCCGGCGCGAGCGGTCGGTGAGCCCATCCAGGCCGATTGCGTTGTAGCGGGTGAGGATCTTGTAGCCGGTCTTGCGGGAGATGCCGAACGCGCGGCACACCACCGCCATCTTCCCCCCGTCCAGAAGCCGGGCGATGAACTTCAGCCGTTCATCCATCGGATTACACTCCTTCCCGGGCACTTTTGCTCGCCTCGCAAAAGGCCGGGTGTGTAACCCATGTCTCCGGAATGAACTGTTACCCATCTCTCAGGAAGGGCACCAGCGCACGCGACACTCACCTCCGGGCCCGGATTCTTGCGCTGTCGTTCTCCCCTCTCGGGCAACGCAGCTCCGCGGTAGTCTCGCCCACGCGCCGATGGACCGGGAATCGTGGACGGCCCCGTTTTTTGTTTTGATACCGCGGGCTTTCTGCCCCCAACGTGCTCGCGGGTACAGAGGAGCACGCGCCCGCTCTATATCAGCATGCAGTGCCGCGCTGGGGTTATGTGGTCAGTCGCATAT
>Ga0126369_10002811_pt1 | contig 12486 bp, 10 predicted proteins | sample PanSoiMetaPlot_1_FD_109646 | JGI IMG/M metagenome (GOLD analysis project Ga0126369, IMG submission 109646) | Tropical forest soil microbial communities from Panama - MetaG Plot_1 | ecosystem: Environmental > Terrestrial > Soil > Tropical forest > Bulk soil | place: Panama | collected 2016-02-17 | reverse complement strand
GATCACGTCGAACCGGTCGCTGCCGAGCTCCGCCCGGAACCGCGCGGCTTCCGGATACGCCTCGAGCTTGACGGGACGGCCGAGCGCGCGTCCGACGAGTCTCGCGAGCGGCGTGTAGCGCCCGACCAGCTCCAAGCCGGTGACTTGGGTGCTCGCGCCTTCGTTGACGGCGAAGACGACGGCGTCCCGCTTCGCTGTCTGCGCGAACGCGCCGAGCGGCAGGGCCGCGAGCGCGCAAAGAAAGGGGACCGCCAGCAGGCGGAGCGAGGCGCGTTCCCGTTGCGGCCGCGGAGTCATCGCTACCCCTCCGCGGTAAACAGCGCGCCGCCGTCGCTTAGTCCGCCTTGATGTTGTTGTCCTTCACGACCTTCCCCCAGCGCTGCATCTCCTGCGCGAGCCACTTCTGCAGCCCCTCGGGCGAGCTGACCACCAGGTCCATCCCGAGCGTCTCGGTGAGCGTCTTGCGGACGTCGGGCAGGTTGAGCGCCTTGACGAGCTCGGCGTGGAACTTGTCCATGATCGGCTTCGGCGTCCCGGTCGGCGCGAAGATGCCCCACCACGCGAGCGCCGAGAATCCCTTGAAGCCCTGCTCCCCGAGCGACGGCACGTCCGGCATCGTCTGCGAGCGCTTGTCGCCGGTGACGGCGATCGCGCGCAGCTTGCCCCCCTTCACGTGCGGCGCGATCACCGCGACCGAGCCGATCGCGAGCTCGACCTGACCGCCGAGCGCGTCCTGCGTCATCGGCCCGCCGCCCTTGTACGGCACGTGCACCAGCTTGATGCCGGCCGACTGCTGCACGAGCGTCATCGTGAGGTGCCCGAGACTGCCGTTGCCGATCGAGCCGAAGGTCACCGTGTCCGGTTTCGCCTTCGCCGCCTTGATCACGTCGCCGAAATTCTTGTAGGGCTTCGTCGCGCCGGTCGCGATCGCCATCGGCGCGGTCCCCACCAGCATCACCGGCGCGAGATCCTTCACCGTGTCGAACGGGAGATTCGGGATCAGGAACGGGTTCACCGCGTGCGAATCGAACACGAAGAGGAACGTGTACCCGTCGGGCGGCGATTTGGCCGCGTAGGCCGCCCCGATCGAGCCGCCGGCGCCCGGCTTGTTCTCGACGATGAACTGCTGGTGGAGCGATTCGGTGAGCTTCACCGCAAGCAGGCGCGCGAGCGGATCGACCGAGCCCCCCGGCGGGAACGGGACGACGAACTTGACCGGCTTGGTCGGCCAGGCCTGCGCCTGCGCTAGCGCGGGAAGTAGCGCGCCGGCGGCGACGAGCCCGGCAAGGACGGCGCGCCGAATGTGAAGCCCGATCATGGCCCCTCCTCCTCCTGAAAAGGTGCAAAAGCGTACCACTCGCCCGCCGCCCTAGCGGAAATTCGCCGCGGCCCGCGCCTCGCCGGTGAGCTCCAGGATGTGCAGGCCGGTGTTCGCACGGTCGACGATGTAGATGTAGCCGCGGTCGTCGACGTCGACGTTGTTCGTCTGGATCGCGATCTTGCAGCGCTCGCCCGATTCGATCTTCACGCAGCGCTTGTCGGTCTTGTCGGTCGTCGCCGGGATGTAGTAGCCGACCTCGCGCGGATGGAACGGGTCGCGGAAGTCGACCGCACGCACGCCGGCGTTGAACCAGGCGAAGAACACGACCCGCCGCGCGTACATCGGCGGCTGGTTCTCGTTCGACGAGTGTGCACCGAAGCGCCCGCCGCGGCTGCAGAAGTTCCCGCTCGCTTCGGGCACGTTGAAGGTCGCGACGCCGACCGGCTGCCGCTCGTCGGTGACGTCCACCACGAAGACCATCTGCCGCGGCTCCAGGCACTCATTCAGGATCGACTCATTCACGACGATCACGAAATTGCGCCGGCCGCCACCCTTGTCCTTCGCAAACTCGGCAAGCTCGATGCCGAGGAACGGCAGCGCGGTGTGCGCGCCGTTCGTCGCCCCAAGATCGAAGCGGCCGATCTCCGGGGCGACCAGATTCGCCTCGGTAGGCTCGCTCGGGCCCTTGAGGAGGCGCTCGCGGTCCACGATCTGCATCACGCCGCTCTTGTTCGTCCCGTAGCCGAAGAAGACGCGGTTCACCGTGGGCCCGGCCGAGATCGGGCCGTGCAGCTCCGTGGGCACCGGTCCGAGCGCGTTCGGCTGCTGGCCCGGCAGGCCGAAGTTCCGGATGAAGAGCGGCCGCGCAGGATCCGCGAGGTCGTACACCTGCGTCATGCGGCGGGTGCGCCAATCCGGCAGGCCCGAGACGAGATAGGCGATCCCGGTGTCGCACTCCCACCAGCTCTTGTGCGTCCCCTTCAGCCCGCCGACGACGCTCGCGAGGCGCGCGGGCTTCTCCGGCGCGGTCACGTCCCAGATCTCGTGGGCGAGGTTGCCCAGGGTGCGCAGCAGGTAGACCTTCGTCGGATCGCCCTTCGGCAGCTGTCTGCCGCTGCACACGCGCACCATCTGCGCGCCGCCCTGTTCACCCAGCCCGGGCTCCCCGGGGATGTGCGCGAGGTAGCGCGGGTTGCGCGGATCGGTGACGTCGAGGATCGACGTGCCGCTGTCCTCGCGCTGGCCGGTCACCGTGTTGACCGCGACGCCGCCGTGGTGCCCGACGTAGGCGATCCAGCGGCCGCCCTGCTCGTGGACGACCGGTTGGTAAGCGCTGCGCGCCTGCAGATCGTGCTGCCCGACGAGCGCCATGTTGCTCGCGCTCGCCGGGTGCTGGGCGCGCGCGACGCCGACCGCGGCGAGCAAAAGCGCAAGCGACGCTGCAGCGGTACGAGCGCGAACGCGCATGGCCGGATTCCTCCCTGGAATGGCTGGCTATGCTAGCGCCAAAGGCTGGGCCGGAGAGCGCGGGGTTTCGCCGTACCCGACTGCTCGGGTACGGCGCCGCGCGAACGCCCGACGCGCTGCAGCGCGGCGGGCTGGTTAAGCGGGCGAAGCCCGCCTACACCGCTTGGGCCACGTTCTCCGAGGCCGCCTGGAACCGCGCCACGTGGCCGGCCACCGCTTCCGCCGGAACCGGCCGGCAGTAGAGGTAGCCCTGCAGCTCGGTGCAGTAGCGCGCGCGGAGGAATTCCGCCTGGTGGATCTCCTCAACGCCCTCGGCGACGAGGCCGATGCCGAGGCTCCGCGCGAGCGCCGAGATCGCGTCGACGATCGCGGCGTCCTTCGCGTTGGTGTGGAGATCGTGCACGAAGCTGCGGTCGATCTTCAGGCAGTCGATCGGGAAGCGCTTGAGGTAGTTGAGCGAGGAGTAGCCGGTGCCGAAGTCGTCGATCGCGATCGCGACGCCGAGCTCCTTCAGTTCCTCCATGACTCCGATCGCCGTCGCGGTGTTCTCGACGAGCAGGCTCTCGGTCACCTCGACCTCCAGCCACTCGGCGGCGAGCCCGCTCGCCGCGAGCGCCTCACGGATCGTCTCGACGAGCGACCCGCTCTTGAACTGGCGCGACGAGAGGTTCACCGACACCCGCATCGGCGGCAGCCCCGCGTCCTGCCAGGCCTTGTTCTGCCGGCACGCCGACTGGATCACCCACGCGCCGACCGGCACGATGAGGCCCGACTCCTCGAGGAGCGGCACGAACTCGCCGGGGAGGATCAACCCGCGCTCCGGATGCTTCCAGCGCAGCAGCGCCTCGATCCCGACCACCCGGTGCGTCGCCGCGGACACGCGCGGCTGATAGTGCAGGACGAACTCGTCGTTCTTCAGCGCACGCTGCAGCCCGGCTTCCAGCAGGAGCTGGTTCTCCACGCGCTCGTTCAGCTCCTGCGTGAAGAACGCGTAGCGGTTGCGGCCGAGCTCCTTCGCCCGGTACATCGCGGTGTCGGCGCTCTTCACGAGCCGCTCGCCGGTTTGGTCGTCCTTGGGGTAGAGCGCGATGCCGATGCTCACGGTGGCGGTCAGCTCGTGATGCGCGAGCTCCATCGGCTCGGCGATCGCCTGGAGCATGCGGCCCGCGACCGTCGCCGCCTCCTCGGGGCCCTTCACGTTCTCGAGCAGCACGGTGAACTCGTCGCCGCCCATGCGGAACAGCATGTCGGACTCGCGGATGCAGCCCTGCAGCCGGCTCGTGGCGAGGCGCAGCAGCCAGTCGCCCGCCTCGTGGCCGAGGCTGTCGTTCACCCGTTTGAAGCGATCGACGTCGAGGAACATCACCGCCAGCGCCCAGCCGAAGCGCTTCGACCGCCGGATCGCCTCGTCCAGGTGCTCGGCGAAGCTCGCCCGGTTGGGCAGCCCGGTGAGCGGGTCGTGGTAGGCCTGGTACCGGATGCGCTCCTCGTTGGCGAGGCGCTGCGCTTCCTGCTCTCGCAGGATCCGGTCGGAGCGGCCGGCCATCCAGAGCATGAGGACATAGAGCGCCGCCATCGCCCCGACGACGGCGACGATGATCTGCCGCTGCGTGTGCTCCATGACCGCGACGAGACCGGTCACGTCCGAGTAGACCTCCATCACCGCCTCGACCGGCGCGCCGTCGTGCGTCCGCAGCGGCACATAGGTGCCGATGAGGCTGCGGTCGTTGATCACGCCTTCCCAGGCGTCGAACCTGTCACGGTAGGTGATGTCGCTCGCCACCCCGCCCGCCGTGGCTCGGCGGAACCCGGCGTTGCCGGACTTATCCTCGCCGATCTGGCGGACATCGCTCGAGAAGACGGTCAACCCGTGGAGGTCGTAGATCTTGACCTTGACGACGGGGAGGTCGCGCGCGAGGTTCTTCAGGTCGTTTCGCAGGAACTCGATTTCGGCACGCGTGGCGAGCTCCTTCGGCGGCACGCCCGCGGCGTCGCGGACGAAGTGCGCGTAGGACTGCCAGATCGAGTTCGCGAACGTCTTCGTGAGCGCGACGTTCGAGCGCGTCTCGCTCTCGATCAGCGAAGCGAACGCGAGATGGCGATAGAACCACGACAGCGCCACGATCACCGCGACGACTGCGACCAGCCCGACGAACGACGAATACCGGAAGACCTTGAACACCGGCGGCTGCGCCTTGTGGGTTCCGACCTGGCGGAAGGAGCAAAGGTTATGCCGAGAGCGGCGGCGAGCCGCTGCAGAATGCCCGGTCGCGGGGAGGGCCTCGCCGCCCGAGTCGCGCGCGGCGTGAACTTTGCACGGCAAGACGCCCGCTGCGGCGAGCGGAACGAGCGGACGGAAGGCGCGTGATCCGGGCCGCCGCGGCCGTCAGGCGTGCAGCTCGACGACGTCGCCGTCCGCGACGATGTGCTCGCGCCCGACGTGCTGGCCGTCGAAGCCCGATCGGCCCCACACGCGCGCGTACTTCAGCGACTGCGCGATGTCCTTGTGGACGAGCCGCGCGACGTCCGCCACCGTCTGCCCGCGCCGCAGCGTGAACGGATGTTCCTTCTCGGCCGCCTTGCCCGGCGTCTTCGTGTAGACGCGCACGACGTCGAGATTGCGAAGGAGCCACGACCCGAGCTCGCTCAAGCCCTGGCCCGTGGTCGCGGAAACCGCGAGCGCAGGATAGCGAAGCCCGGTCAGCTCGCGGAACGCCTCGAGCTCGGCCGCCTCGTCCGCGCTGAGGTCGGCCTTGTTCCCGAGGAGCAAGGTCGGGAGCCGGACCGCAAAGGGGTCGTCCTCGTCGTCGGTGGAAGGAACCGCCGAGGCGGATGCGCCGCCGGGCCAGCGCTCGATGAGCGTGACGCGCTTGTCGCGCAGCAGCGAGTGGATCGCCTGCACCTCGTCGACGCAGTCCGCGTCGCCGAGATCGACGACGAGCAGGCACGCGTCCGCGGTCTGCAACGCGGCCGCGAGCCACGGGACCGGATGATCCGGCGACACTGCGGGGAGATCCACGAGCTGGAAGTGGACGTCCTCGTGCGGCATCATGCCCGGCTCGGCCGCTTGCGTCGTGAACGGATAGTCGCCCACGTGCGCCCCGGATCCGGTAAGGCGGGCGTGGAGTGCCGACTTGCCCGAGTTCGGCGGCCCGATCAGCGCAATCTGCGCCGCACCTTCGGGGCGGACGACGTGCGAGGGGCCGCTCCGCGCGCCGCCCTTCTTCGGCCCTTCGAGCTCCTCGGAGAGCTCCTTGATCCGCCGCTTGATGTCCGCCTGAAGGTGATCGGTTCCCTTGTGCTTCGGGATCGTGCGGAGCATCTCGCGCAACCAGTCGAGGCGCTCCCGCGGCTCGCGCGCCTTGCGGAAGGCGGCTTCCGCGGCCTTGTACTCGGGCGAGAGATTGGCGGGCATCCGCTAGCAGCCCTCCGGCGAAGTTGAACGATCTTACGTCCGGTGCGCGAGGACGTCATGGCGCCGACGAATCCGTCGGCGATTCCCGCTCGCCGCCGACCGCAATACCGGGGTACGAGCACCACTGCGGGCTAGGCCCATCGCGCTAGACCGATGATCCTCTTCCACGCCGGTCGATCTTGGACTAGCTTTCACGGACGCTGGCGATCCTCACCCCAATTCGCCAGCGCGGCGCGGAACGATGATGCAGCACGAAATGCACCATGAAGCGACCAGCGATGGGGGCGCCGATCGGGCATCGCCCGCGGCGCGCCTGCTGTGGCTCGACCGTACCCGGAACGAATCCGAGTCCGCGCTCTTCGCGCGAGCCGCCGAAGCCCGCGGCGCGCTGCGGCTCACCGACTGGCAGGCGGTGCCGAGCCCCGGCCGCGGCGGCGCCCCGTTCGTGCTCTGCGCCGAGTTCGGCTGTCCACTGCCATCCGACCTAGAGCCTTTGGGAGACATCACTGCGCGCAACCCCGCGCTGCCGGTCGTGATGCTGACCGAGGGGCACTCGGAGGCGCTCGTGATCCAGGCGTTGCGGATGCGCGTCTGGGACTACCTCGTGAAGCCGGTGGCGTGGGACGAGCTCGACCGCAGGATCACGATGCTCCTCGCACGCCGCCGACAGGAGCTGGCGCGTACCGCCGACCCGATAACGGTCCGGCCAGAGCCGATCCGCGAGCGCCGCACCGATGCGGCGATCGACTACGTCGCTGCGAACTTCCACGAGCGGGTGGACCTCGCGGCGGCCGCGCGCCTCTGTCACATGAGTCCATCGCATTTCAGCCGCGTGTTCAAGGGCGAGCGCGGCATCACTTTCACCCGCTATCTCGTCGAGTTTCGCATCCGGCGCGCGTGCGACCTGCTCGCCGGTCCTGGGAAATCGGTGAAGGAAGTGGGGTTCGGCGTCGGCTTCAACGATCTCGCGTACTTCTCGCGCACGTTCCGCCGCCGCGTGGGCGTGTGCCCCACGCGGTACCAGGCCATCGCGACCGCGGCCTAGGGTTTCAGCGCGTTTGCAGCCGGGCATCGTCCAAACGGACGACGGCTTCGTCCAAGCGCTCGGCGGTTTTCTTCTACCGGCACTACGCCGCGCTTCACTACAGTAGCCGTCGAGGCGGATGCCGGACGCGCCTTGCGCCCGGCATCTGCCGGCCAGGAGTGCGAAGGTGGTCACTAGCTTGGCGACTCGGGCGCGAGCCCGAGTCGCGCTTTTTGCCGATCCGCTGGACACGCTCGGCGTGGACCGTGCATGAGCACCGCCGCCGACCTGCGCGTCCGGGCCGCGCGGGCAACTCTCGAGCAGAGGCTGTTCGCCCGCCCCGACGTCCGCCTCGTCGACATCGCTCGCGAGCGGCCGGCGGGGCTGGTCGTCCTCCGGGTGCATCTCGCGGCCGGGGCGGACGATCGCGCCCTCGGGATTCCCGAGGAAGTCGACGGCATCCCGGTGCGCATCGTGCCCGCCAACCACCGGCCAACCTAGGTTCCCTCGAGCCCGTGTCGTCGCACGCGGACACTAGCGCGCAACGTGCCCGCCCTGTGACAATGCTTGACAGTCGGCCGCGCGCCGCTTTGGCACGCTTGAGGTTCGCGTCTCGCACACGCTCATCGTCAGGGAGAAAAGAAGGTGGAAGCATCTACCGAGCAGAAGGTCGTCACCGTCAAGCCGGGACCGCGCCAGGTCTGGCTCGTGTCCATCGAGGGACGGGAGAGCGATCTGCCCTTCTCTGCCCGGCACCTCGCCATCGACTTCGCCCGCGCCTATGCGAAGCTCCGCCGCGCCGAGTCGCTCCAGGTCTTCAACGAGAAGAATGTCCTCGAGCGCGAGGAGCGCGTCGACTTCAACATCCGCCGGGATCGCGAGGACCCGGAAGAGTAGCGCCTCGCGCCCGGTCAGGTCCCGTTCGGGCGCCCGAGTCGTCGATATTCCGCCATGTGGCGGATCGCTCCGCGCTGGTTCCCCGTCGCCTCGTAGATGAGCGCGAGGTTGTAGTGGCAGTCGGCGAGACGCGGATCCTCGCGCAGCGCCGCCTGGTACGCGGCGATCGCCTCGTCGCGCCGCCCCGCGTCCTCGAGCAGGACCCCGAGGTTGTAGAGCAGCATCGGATGATTGCCGGTGCGCCGCAGGCCCTCGCGGTACACGCGCTCCGCCGACCCGAGCTTCGCCCCCTTGTGCAGCAACCGGCCGAGGTTCACCCGCGCCGCAACATGCATCGGATCGAGCGATAGCGCGCGCTCGTACGCCTCGCGCGCCCGCTCCGGGCTCTCGGCCTCTGCCGCCATCCCGCGACTGAACCATTCCTCCGCGACCGCAGGCGGCGGTGCCGGCTCGTCACGAGCGAGGAGGCTCAGCTCGCCGTCGGCGACGCTGACCTCGAGGTCGAGCAGATACTGGCCCGACTCCGCCTGCCAGCGGCTGCGCCCTTCGGTGACGACCACGCGATCGCCCACTGCGCTGATCCGCAGGCCCGACAAGGGCACGGCGTCGGGCAGGCTGCGCCGCAGCTCGCGCAGCGACCGCGTGATGCGCCGCGGCGGAACGCGGGCGGCGCGGAGCGCGCGCGCGGTCCGGAGCAGGATCAGGTCCTGGAACGAGAACCGGTAGGCGCGCCGATCGCCGCGCTTCGGCTTCACGAACCCGGCGCGGACCAGTGCGAGGATGGTGCTGCGCGGCATGCGCAGCATCCGCTCGACGTCGTGGACGCCGAAGTCAGACACCGCCCGACCTGGAGACCGGTCGCTACTTCCGGCTCGCCGCCCTCTTGGCTGGCTTGGCCGGTGCGGCCGGCTGCTGCGCGCGCTTGGGCTCCTTGCGGCCCTTCGCCTCTGCGGCGGGCGCCGCCGCGCCCGATCGTTTCTGGAGGCTCGCGCGCAGCGCCTCCATGAGATCGATCACCTGCGCGCCCTGCGCGGGCGGCTCCTCGGCGATGGCGATCTCCTGGCCCTCCACCTTGCGCTGCACCGCCGCCTCGATCCGCTCCTTGACCTCGTCCTTGTAGGTCGTCGGGTCGAACGTATCGGCGGCCTGCTGCTCGATGAGCTGCCGGGCGAGCTTGAGCTCCGCGTCCTTGACCTCGGTCTTCGGGATCTCGAGTTCGGCGATCGGCCGCACCTCGGCCGCATAGAGGAGCTGCTGCATGACGAGCGCGTCCTCGACCGGACGCACGATCACGATGTACCCCTTCCCGCGCGCCGCCCACCGGCCGAGCGCGCAGCGCTTCTCCTCGCGCAGCGCCTTCGTGAGCAGCGCGTACGGCTTCGCGCCGCCCTTGTCGGGGGCAAGGTAGTACGCCTTGTCGAAGTACACCGGGTCGACGCTCGCGATCGGCACGAACTCGGTGATCTCGACCGCGTGCGTGCCCACCTCCTCCAGTGCCTTCAACTCCTCGGGCGTGAAGACGACGTACTGGTCCTTCGCGAACTCGTAGCCCTTGACGATGTCCTCGCGCGGAACGACGACTTCCTCCTTGATGCAGATGTACTGCTGCTTCAGGCGGGAGCCGTCCGACTTGTGCAGGAGGTTGAAGGAGATCGTCCCCGCGGGTTGAGTCGCGGAATAGAGCTTCACCGGAATCGCAACGAGACCGAAAGAGACGGTCAGCGAACCAATCGATCGAGCAGCCATACCTACCTCGCTTTGCTCGCCCTCCCCTTCGGGGCGTCGGCTGGAAACAGCACCTTTTCAAGGCCTTGCTTGTCGCGTAGCGCATTCTGCCAGCGGTCCCCGGTCCTTTCCAAGCGGTCCGGGAGGGTATTGATGCGGAAATCCAACGGGTAGGCCTTGGCGAGCTCGTCCCAGGTGAGCGGCACCGAGACCGGCGCCCCGGGGACCCCCCGGGGGGAGTAAGCGACGTTCAGGGTCTTCCCCCGGACGTTCATGTTGTAGTCGATGAAGATCTTGCCGGTGCGCTTCTCGGTCTTCCACTCCATCGTGATGTCCTTCGGGTGCTGGCGCATGAGGTGCCGGCCCACCATCTCGCAGACCCCGCGCGCCTCCTCGAACGTGAGCGTCCGCTCGATCGGGACGAAGAGGTGGAGCCCGGTCTTGCCAGAAGTCTTCACGATCGCAGCAAGCCCCATGCCCTGGAGCAGCTCGCGGAGCCAGAAGACGACCTCCTTGCCCTTCTCGAAGGCCTTGACATTGAGCTCGGGCTCGGCGCCCCGCGCCTCCTTCCCCGAGTAGATGTACGGGTCGATGTCGAACACGAGGTAGTCGGGGTAGTTGAGGACCGAGGCCTCGAGCGCTTCGAGCGAGCTCGAGAAGTCAGTGCTCTGGGACTTGGCATCCGGGCTTGGCCGGGTCCGGGAATGCCAGACGTGGAACTCGAGCGTCCCGGCCTGCGCGAGCCAGAGCAGCGTCGGGAGGTCATCGCACAGCAGGTACTCCTGCTTCTCCTCCTTGCTCCCCGAGAAGATCGTCACCGTCTTCGCGAACTCGGGCCGCGGCTGGTCCCAGTGCTTCTGGAAGAACCGCTGCCCGTCGATCCCTTCCGGCATCCGGATCATCGTGAGCGGCCGGTCGGCGAGGTGCGGCAGCATGAACGGCGACACGCGCGCGAGGTAGCGAAGCAGATCGCGCTTGGTGAGCGCCGGCTGGTCGAGCGCGCGATCCGCGGGCCAGTACACGCGGTCGAGGTTGGTGAGCTTGATGCGCGCCGCGCCCACGACGAGCTGCAGCGTCTTCTGGTTGCCGTCGAGCTGCTGCAGGACCCTGTCGACCTCGCTGTTCGCTGTCGCGGCGCGCGACGGCGCCGGCGCTCGCGTCTGCGTCTTGCCCGTCACCGCCTTCGCGTCGAGGTCGTCGCGGAGGCGCAGGAACACCGGCGCGCGGAGATTGCGCGCCTCGGTCCAGTTGGCGAACTCGACCTCGGCGACGAGCTTCGGCTCGAGCCAGGTCGCGGGACCGTTGAGCGGCGGTGTTTCCGCAAACGGCGGCTCGGCGCGCTTCAGCGGCTCGAGCCGCTTCTTCAGGTCCGCGAGTGTCGCGTCGTCGAAGCCGCTGCCGACGTGGCCCGCGTACTGGAGCTTGCCCTTGTCCCAGTAGCCGAGGAGCAGCGCGCCAAGCGGCTCGCGCGCGCCCTTCCCTTTCGTGTAGCCGCCGACGACGAACTCGCCGCTCTGCTTCGACTTGATCTTCTGCCAGCTCGATGACCGGCGCCCGGGCTGGTAGAGGCTGTCGCGCCGCTTCGCCATGATGCCCTCGAAGCCGTTCGCGAGCGCCGCCGGGTACAGCGCCTCGCCGTCGGCGTCGGCATGGACGAGCTGGACGTTGGCGGATGGGAGCAGGCACTGCGCGAGATACCGGTGCCGCGCCTCGTAGCGCGCGTTCCGGAGGTTGACCCCGGCGAAATGCAGGAGGTCGAAGCAGAAGAAGACGCTCGGCGTCGCCTGGTCGGCAGCGGCGATCTCCTTCGGCGTCTTCAGCTGCACGCGGTTCTGGAGCGCGTTGAACGACGGGCGGCCGTCGGGTCCGAACGCGACGATCTCGCCGTCAAGCACCATCGTGCTCACTGCCTGCTGCGCAAGGTCGGCGGTCACGCGGGGAAACACTGCAGTGAGGTCGAGGCCGCGCCGGGAGCGCAGCTGCACTCGGTCGCCGTCGACGAAGGCGAGGATCCGGTAGCCGTCGAGCTTCGGCTCGTACAGCCAGTCCGGATCCGTGAACGGTTTGTCGCCGATCTCGGCGAGCATCGGCGCGAGCTTCGTCGGCAGCGCTTCTAGCGGGCCGGTCGGCGCGAGCTCGCCGGCGTCGAGCCGATCGTGCGCCGGGCGCAGCTTGAGCTCCTCCACGGTCATCCGCGAGATGACGGATTCCTGCGGGAGCTCGCCGGTCGCGACGAACCTGTCCTTGTGCTTGATGAGGAGCCAGTTCTTCTTGTCGCCCGTGGTGCGCACGAGCGCATACGAGCCCTTGAGCTTCTCGCCGCGGAGGAAGAGGCTCAACTTCCCCTGCTCGAGCCCGCGCATCACGCGGCGCTCGGCTTCCGCGCGGTCGTGGAACCAGTACTCGCGGTCCTCGTCCGGCGAGTAGACGCCGCAGTCCCAGACGATCACCTGGCCCGCGCCGTACTGCTTCTCCGGGATCACGCCCTCGAACGACCCGTACTCGAACGGGTGGTCCTCGACGTGGACGGCGAGCCGCTTGTCGGCGGGATCGAGCGACGGCCCCTTCGGCACCGCCCACGACTTGAGGACGCCCTCCGCCTCGAGGCGAAAGTCGTAGTGCAGCCGACGCGCGGCG
>Ga0126369_10002810_pt1 | contig 12488 bp, 8 predicted proteins | sample PanSoiMetaPlot_1_FD_109646 | JGI IMG/M metagenome (GOLD analysis project Ga0126369, IMG submission 109646) | Tropical forest soil microbial communities from Panama - MetaG Plot_1 | ecosystem: Environmental > Terrestrial > Soil > Tropical forest > Bulk soil | place: Panama | collected 2016-02-17 | reverse complement strand
TTGACCTCCTCGACCGGCGGCGCGGACAGCGACACCCGGATCGTGTCGCCAATCCCCTCGGCAAGCAGCGCGCCGAACGCCACTGCCGACTTGATCGTGCCCTGGAACGTCGGCCCGGCCTCGGTCACGCCCAGGTGCAGCGGGTAGTCGCAGCTCTGCGCGAGAAGCCGGTAGGCCTGGATCATTACCACCGGATCATGATGCTTGACCGAGATCTTGATGTCGCGGAAGCCGTGCTCCTCGAAGAGCGAGCATTCCCAGAGCGCGGACTCGACGAGCGCTTCTGGCGTCGCCTTGCCGTGCTTGGCCAGCAGCCGCTTGTCCAGCGAGCCTGCGTTGACTCCAATCCTGATCGGGACGCCGGCGTCGGCGGCCGCGCGGGCGATCTCACCGACCTTGTCATCGAATGCCTTGATGTTCCCGGGGTTCACCCGGACCGCGGCGCAGCCGGCGTCGATCGCCGCGAACACGTACTTGGGCTGGAAGTGGATGTCGGCGATCACCGGGATTTGCGAGTGTTGCGCGATCTGGGCCAGCGCATCGGCATCGTCCTGCGACGGCACCGCGACCCGGACGATCTGGCAGCCGGCCGCGGTGAGCTCGGCGATCTGCTGCAGCGTGGCGTCCACGTCCGCGGTCAGCGTGGTGGTCATCGACTGCACGGACACCGGCGCCCCGCCGCCGACAAGCACGGCGTGCGCTCCCTTGCCGACGCTGATCTGGCGAGACGCGCGCCGCGGCGCCAGCGCCGGCGGCGGCATCTGCGGCAGGCCCAGGTTCACGGTCATCGAGCTTGTCACCTCGTCACTGGGTCAGGTTCAGGGGATTGACGATGTCGGCCGCGATCAGCAGCAGTCCGAGGAAGACGAGGAGCCCGAAGACGCCGACGCTGACCGGGATCAGCTTGCCGATGTCGACGAGCCCTGGATCGGGCTTGTGCCGCCGCCGTGCGACCCCGGCGCGAAGCCGCTCGTACAGCACGATCGCGATGTGCCCGCCGTCAAGTGGCAGCAACGGCAGCAGGTTGAAGATCCCGACGAAGATGTTCACCGCGATGACGATGCCGACGACCTGCGTGACGGTGTCCCGCCAGTTGTAGCTGCTCGCAACCACCTGGCCGGTCGCGTTGGCGGCGCCGACGACGCTGGCGATCTGGCCGCACGGAGAGTTGGACCGGTTCTTGGAGAACAAGACCGGCACCGCACACGGGATCCGGGCTAGGCCGGTCACCGACTGCGACGCGATGGTGCCGAATTCCCTACCGGCCTGGCCCACGGCGGAGATCGGCCCGGTGGTGACGTAGACGGGCGTCTGGGCGACGCCGAGGAACGAGACCCGCTTGCCGTGCCTGACGTCCCAGCGCGGCCTGGCGAGGTGCACCGTGAGGGACAGCTGACGGCCCGAGCGCAACACTGTCAATCGGACCGGCACCCCGGCCGGCAGCGCCCTTATCTGCCGGACCAGAGCGCTGTAGCTGTGCACCCGGACCCCGGCGACGGCGATGATCTGGTCGCCGGTGCGCATGCCGGCCGCCTGGGCCGGGGACTGCGGCTTCTGGCCAGGCGAGCAGGGTGTCTGGGCGCTCGACGGAACGCAGGACACGACCGTCACGACGGTCGTCGTCGGGGCCGTTGCCGAGCCGATGCCGACGGCGAGCACCCACAGCAGCACGAACGCGATGACGAAGTGCATGAACGAGCCCGCGGACAGCACGATCACCCGCTGCCAGGCGGGTTTGCTGCGCAGCGAGCGGGGCTCATCGGCCGGGTCGACCTCCTCCAGGTTGGTCATGCCGGTGATCCTGACGAATCCGCCGACCGGGAAGGCCTTCACGCCGTACTCGGTCTCGCCACGCCGCCTGGACCAGATGGTGGGGCCGAACCCGATGAAGAACTGCGTGGCCTTGACGCCGAATGCCTTGGCGGTCGCGAAGTGACCAGCCTCGTGCATCATGATCGAGGCCAGGATGGCGACGACGAAGATGCCGACGCCGAGCGCGAAGGCCGGGCTGCGTATCCCCCAGGCCACCAGCAGGGCGATCAGGCCAAGCCCGATGAGAGCGCGCCGGGACCTCAGCGTGACCGCGGTCGCGCCTGTGACCTTGCTCAACGCGCGGTCTCCCCTTCCCTGCCGGCCGCCAGTCCGGTCAGCTCGCGAGCGCGGGCCCTGGCCCAGCCGTCAGCCGCGAGCACGTCGCCAAGCCCGAATCCCGGGCCCGACCCGTCATGCTCCGAGACTACCCGCGCGACGGTACCGACGATCCCGGTGAACGGCACCCGCCCGGCCAGGAACGCGGCCACGCACTCCTCGTTCGCCGCGTTGTATACGGCCGGCATGGTCCCTGCCGACCTGGCCGCGGCCCTGGCCAGCTCGACGGCGGGGAACGCCGCTCCGTCCAGCGGCTCGAACGTCCACGTGGCCGGCCTAGTCCAGTCGACCGGGCTGGCCGCCCCGGCCACGCGGTCTGGCCAGGCCAGCGCCAGCGCGATGGGCAGCCGCATGTCTGGCGGGCTGGCCTGGGCGATAGTGGACCCGTCGGTGAATTCCACCATCGAATGGATGACCGACTGGCGGTGCACGACGACCTCGATGTCATCCAGGCCGATCCCGAAGAGCAGGTGCGCCTCGATGACCTCGAGCCCCTTGTTCACCAGGGTCGCGGAGTTGATGGTGATCACCGGGCCCATGTTCCAGGTGGGATGGGCGAGCGCCTGGGCCGGCGTCGCGTTCGCCAGTTGCTCGGCAGTGGCGTGCAGGAAGGGGCCGCCGCTCGCGGTGAGCACGAGCTTGCGAACCTCGTCGCCCCGCCCGCCGCGCAGGCACTGGGCGATCGCGGAATGCTCGGAATCGACGGGCACGATCTGCCCCGGGGCCGCGCGGCCGGTGACCAGCTCGCCGCCCATGATCAGCGACTCCTTGTTGGCGAGCGCGAGCACCCGGCCGGCGTCGAGCGCGGCAAGAGTGGCGGCCAGGCCGACCGCCCCGGTCACCGCGTTCAGCACGACGTCCGCGGGCGCGGCCGCGACCTCGGCGACCGCCTCCGGCCCCGCGAGCACCGTCGGCGGCGGCCGACCGTCGCTGCCCGCACGCACGGCATCTCGCACGTCCTCGACGGCGGCCTTGTCGGCCACGGCGACAAGGCTGACCCCGAACTCGAGCGCCTGCCTGGCCAGCAACCCGGGATTGCTGCCGCCCGCCGCGAGCGCGGTCAGCGAGAAGCGGTCCAGGTTGCGCCTGACGATGTCCGCGGCCTGGGTGCCAATCGAACCAGTCGAGCCAAGGAGCACAACGGCGCGATGACGTAGCCCGACGGGGTCCATGTAGCCATTGTCGCCGACTCGCCGACGCCGACGGTCAGCGCGCTGACGCCCGCGTCAGCGGGTGCGGCAGCAAGCTGTGCTAGAGATGAGCACGTGACGGACACCGCTGGCCTGCGTAAGGGCCAAGCCGCCTGGCGTGACCGGGTGGCGGACCAGCAGCCCGACTGGCCTGACCTGGAGCATCTGGCCAGGGTCACCGACGAGCTGGCGGGCATGCCGCCGCTCGTGTTCGCCGGCGAGTGCGACCAGCTGACCGACCGCCTGGCGGCGGTCACCCGGGGCGAGGCGTTCCTGCTGCAGGGCGGCGACTGCGCGGAGACGTTCGCCGGCACGACGGCGCAGGCGGTGCGGGCCAAGCTGCAGACGCTGCTGCAGATGGCGGTCGTGCTCACCTACGGGGCGAGCGTCCCCGTGGTGAAGGTGGCCAGGATGGCTGGCCAATTCGGCAAGCCGCGCACGCGGCCGACGGAGATCAGGGAAGGCGTGGAACTGCCTGCCTACCGCGGCGATGCGGTCAACGGCTTCGAGTTCACGGCCGAGGCACGCGCACCTGACCCCGGCCGGCTGCTGCGCGCCTACCACTGCTCGGCGGTCACGCTGAACCTCTGCCGCGCGTTCACCTCCGGCGGCTTCGCCGACCTGCATCAGGTGCATGCCTGGAACCAGGACTTCGTCGCGGACAGTCCCGCGGGCCGCCGCTACGAGCGGCTGGCCGGCGAGATCGACCGGGCGATCGCGTTCATGCGAGCGTGCGGCGCTGACCCGACCGAGCTGCGCACCGTGGAGCTGTACTCCAGCCACGAAGCGCTGCTGCTCGCCTATGAGAGCGCGCTGACCAGAGTCGACTCGCGCAGTGGGGCCGCGTACGACACGTCGGCGCACCTGCTCTGGATCGGCGAGCGGACCAGGGCGCTCGACGGCGCCCATGTCGCGTTCGCGCGCTCGATCGCCAACCCGGTCGCGGTCAAGATCGGCCCTGGCACTACACCCGCCGACCTGCTCGGGCTGATCGGAACGCTGAATCCGGACCGCACGCCCGGCAGGCTCACGCTGATCACAAGGATGGGGGCCCGTCGGATCCGCGAGGCGCTGCCGCCGCTGGTCCGGGCCGTCGCCGCCGAGGGGGCACCGGTCGCCTGGGTCTGCGACCCGATGCATGGCAACACCTTCGAGGCGCCGAGCGGCCACAAGACCCGCAATCTCGATGACGTGCTCGCCGAGGTGCATGGCTTCTTCGAGGTGCACCGCGCGGCGGGCACTCATCCCGGCGGCATCCATATCGAGTTCACCGGCGACAACGTCACCGAGTGCGTGGGCGGCAGCCACCAGGTCGCGGCGGCCGACCTGCACCAGCGGTATGAGACCGCCTGTGATCCCCGGCTCAACCGCAGCCAGGCGCTCGACCTGGCCTTCACGGTCGCCGACAGCTACCGCTCAGGCTGACCGCCAGTGCGCGGCACGGTGTTGGAAGGAAGGGAAGGAACCTGCCTGTACCCTGTTCGAGCGTGATGGCCCTGGCTGGAGCGGCGCGCCGTGCGGTCAGCGGACTAGCGGACCCGCGAGTACGGCTGATCCTCGGCGTGTGCGGCATGGTTGCAGCGGCGACGCCGGTGCGCCAGGACCGCGTGGGACGGCGGGAGGCGATGCTATTCCATGCCGTCAACGGTCTGCCCGATGAGCTCTATCCTTTCGCCTGGCCGCTCATGCAGCTCGGCGCTCTTGGCGCGGTCGCGGTGGCGGCGGGGACCGCGCGCGCCGTGGGCGAGCGCGAGCTGGCGTTGCGGCTGGCCGCGTCGGGCCTGGGCACCTGGGCGCTGGCCAAGCTGGTAAAGCGGCAGGTCCGCCGCCCGCGCCCAGCGAACCTGCTCGCAGGCACTCGCACGCGGGGTCGTGAGGCGTCCGGGCTTGGCTACCTGTCGGGTCATGCTGGAGTCGTGACGGCCCTCTACGCTGCCGCATTTGACAGGCTGACACCCGTTCAACGTGCCGCCGCCTTGGGGCTCATTCCCGTGGTCGGCCTCTCCAGGATGTACGTGGGAGCCCACCTGCCACTCGACATCGCTGGTGGCGCGGCACTCGGCGTCTCTGTCGAGGCTGCGGTCACTCTGGCACGACGCCGCTGCGACTGTTGAGCCGTTGCTGACGGTCACCGGTTCCCTCGTGCCGCTGGCTAGCGAATACTGGTGAACGCCCGGACTCGGAAACGATGGCAGGATGCCTGGTTCGCGTAGCTTGGTGCGATTCAGATTCGCCAGCCTCGGCATAGCCACGGCGCTGGCCTGCGTCGCCTGCACGGCCACTTCCGTTGGCATGCACTCGAATGGGACCGCAACGAGGCGCCCGGCGATCACGATCGGGGCTTTCGACTTTCCCGAGAGCGTCGTGCTGGCGTACCTGTACGCGGACGTCTTGGCGAATGCCGGCTATCCGGTCCGGGTGCTGCCCAATCTGGGCACCAGGGAGCTGGTAGACCCTGCGCTGATGGCCGGTCTCATCCAGGTCGTGCCCGAGTACACGGGATCGGCACTCGAGTTCGTGAGCCTCGGCCACCTTCATGCCACCCCGAACGTGGCGGCCACCGTCGGGGTGCTGGCCAGTTCGATGGCAGCGCGAGGCCTCCGCATCGGCCGCCCGGCGGCCGCCCAGGACGGCAACGCCATCGTGGTCACTGCCGCGACAGCGGCTCGTTACCGGCTGCACACAGTCTCCGACCTGGCGCGGGTGGCCAATCGGCTGGTTTTCGGCGGACCGCCGGAGTGCCTGGAGCGTCCGTACTGCCTGCCAGGCCTGCGGCGCGTCTACGGGCTGCACTTCAAGGAATTCGTCCCGCTTGACGCAGGCGGCCCGCTTACCAGGCAAGCCTTGCTGGCCGGGGATATCGGCGTGGCGCTGCTCTTCACGACCGACCCGGCGATCAAATATCGGCACCTGATCGTGCTTGCCGATGACCGCGGGTTGCAACCCGCCGAAAACGTGATCCCGGTGTTCAGCCAGGCCATCGCCGCGAGGTACCCCAGGCTGCTGGCGCTGCTCGACGCGGTGTCGGCGAGGTTGTCCACCGCCACCCTGACCAACCTGGACGCTCAGGTCCAGCTTCATAACCGGGCGCCCATCGAAGTGGCCGAAAGCTGGGACCTCGCCCAGGGCCTGGTCGCAGCCAGGCCCGGGCGCGGGATCGGTGCCGGGCTGCCGCCACGATGAGCAACAGCGCTGAGCCGCCGACGGCCTCGGCCAGCCAGGCCGCCGGCACCGGGATTCGGCGGCTTAGGCGCCAGCGCCGCCCCACGGGGGCGCCGCCACCCCTGCCGAGGCAAATCCCGGCGAGTACCACCGCCTGGCTAGTCCTGGCCGCCATCGCTGTCACCGGCGCGTTCCTCGCTTCCGCACTCAGGCCATGGCGCCGCGTCGACGACCACGCCAGCGGCTGGCTGCTCGGGAAGCTGGCGGCCGTGCGCACGCCCTGGCTGACCGACCTGGCGAACGGGATCAACGACATCGGCGTGCACTGGCACCCGCTGGTGGGCATCGCGGTGGTAGTGCTTGTCATCATCTTCCGCCGCTGGCGCCACCTGGTCGTCTTCATGCTGTGCCTGTTCTTCCTCGAGATCGTCGGCGCCTTGGCCTACACCAGCCTGTCCCGGCCGCGGCCGTTCGGCGTGCCGATCATCGGTGCCTGGGCCGGGTACGCCGACCCCTCCCTGGCGGTCACGGCTCTCACGTTCTTCCTGGTAGCGGGCATCTACTGCCTTGTCGTCCCAGGGCGGCCCCGGTCCTACGCCAAGGCCGGCGTCAGCGTCATAGTCGCCGTGTTCTGCGTGTCCCGGCTGTACCTGGCCGTCGATCACCCGGACGACGTCCTCTTCGCCGTCGCGCTCGGCGTGGCGATTCCGTTCATCGCGTTCTGGTTCTTCACCCCAGATGAGTTCTTCGGCGTCTCCTACCGCCGCAGGCGGCCTGCGCACGTCGACGTGACGGGCAGGCGTGGCGCCGCGATCAAGCAGGCGGTCCGCGATCAGCTAGGGCTCACCGTCCTGGACATCAGGCCGGTAGGCCTTGAGTCATCGGCGGGGTCGATGCCGGTGCGCCTGACGGTGGAGGGGAGCCCCAACCAGTACCTGTTCGCCAAGCTCTACACCCTCGGTCACGTGCGCGCCGACCGGTGGTACAAGCTCTGGCGGACGATCCTGTACGGCGCCATGGAAGACGAGCACCCCTTTCACTCGGTGCGGCAGCTGACTCAGTACGAGGACTACGTGTTGCGGCTGCTCAAGGACGCGGGAGTGCGGACGGCGGCGCCCTATGGAATCGTGGAGATCACCCCGGAACGTGAGTACCTGCTCGTCACTGAGTTCTTCGCCGGTGCCGTCGAGATCGGGGCGGCCGATGTCGATGATGCGATCATCGACCAGGGACTGGAGCTGACCAGGGCGCTGTGGGAGGCCGGCCTGGCGCACCGTGACATTAAGCCAGGAAACCTGCTGGTCTGGCGCGGGCAGTTGCTGCTTGTCGACATGTCTTTTGCGCAGGTCCGTCCGTCACCGTGGCGGCAGGCGGTCGACCTGGGCAACATGATGCTCGTGCTTGCGGTGCGGACGGACCCGGCCCGCGTGTACCAGAGAGCGCTGCGCTACTTCACCCCAGACGAGCTCGCCGAGGCATTCGCAGCTACCCGCGGCGTGGCCAGCCCTACTCAGCTGCGCGCGTTCATCCGGCGCGACCCGCGCGACCTGCTCGGCGAGTTCCGCAGGCTGTCACCGCCGCGACGGCCGATCGCGATGCAGCGCTGGGGAGCCAGGCGGGTGCTCGTCGCAGCGGCGATGCTCGGCGTGGCGGCCCTCGCCTTCGCCGCCAGCAGCGCCGCGTTCCGCCCGCCTGCGGACCTCGGGGCAGCGCCACCATCCTGTGGAACCGGCCACTCGATGATCTTGTCCGCGCAGGCCGTGCCGTCCGCCGCGTTGCTGCCGTGCATCGCCGCGCTGCCATCGGGCTGGACCGGTGGCGGCGCTGACATCTCCAGCGGCCGCGAGCAGTTCTGGCTGAATTCCGACCAGGCGGGCCAGCGGGCCGTCACCATCACCCTGACCAGGACCTGCACTACATCCAGATCCCAGCGCATCCCGTCCGACCAGCGCGGTGCTCAGCGCTTTGAGCGACCCGTCAGCCTGGCGCCACGGTTCTCGCTCATCCGGTTGTACCTCGTTTCGGGCGGCTGCATCACCTATCAGTTCAGCTTCGCCACAGGAGCCGCGCCCAGCCTGGCGATTCCCATCGACACCGCGATCGCCTTCGAGCCCAGGTCGGTGCTGGTCGGCTATGTCCGGCGCACAGAAGCCCTGGTTCTATGCGGGCGGGCGACTACCTGCCGCAGCTAAGCGGCATGTACTGACTTGATCCCGGCCCGGGAGGTCATAGGCGCGTCCCGGATTCCTGGATGGGGGTGCCTCGATGAGGGGACATGTTTAGTAGCGGCGCGGGCAATCGTGACCGTACCGCGACCTGCTCAAGCGCCAAGCGCCGCCCCGGAAGCTGAAAGGAGCCAAGAATGGCTATCGCCGCAGGCCCCGCGACCGAGCGGGCGCATCAGGCAGCTGCCCGGACTGAGGACGCGGTCAAGGTCTATGGCAAGGGCCAGACCGAGGTTCGCGCACTCGACGGCGTCACTGTCGACTTCGCCGTAGGACGCTTCACCGCCATTATGGGACCCTCAGGCTCGGGGAAATCCACCTTGCTGCACTGCGTCGCCGGCCTGGACAGCCTGACCTCAGGCCGAGCATTCATCGGCGACGTCGACCTGAGTACGCTCAACGACCAGCGATTGACGACCATGCGCCGGGATCGCGTCGGCTTCGTCTTCCAGGCGTACAACCTGGTTCCGACAATCGACGCGGAACAGAACATCTCGCTGCCCCTGCTCCTGGCCGGCCGGAAGGGGGACAGCGAGTGGATCAGCAAGGTCGTCGACATCTTGGGCATCGGTGACCGACTGGCACACCGGCCAAGCGAGCTGTCAGGCGGCCAGCAGCAGCGTGTCGCGGTCGCGCGGGCACTCGCCAGCCGGCCGGAGATCATCTTCGCCGACGAACCGACGGGCAACCTGGACTCGCGGGCGGGAACCGAGGTGCTCACCTTCATGCGCCGCGCCGTTGACGAGATGCATCAGACCATCGTCATGGTCACCCACGACCCCACGGCGGCCAGCCACGCCGACCGTATTGTCTTCCTCGCGGACGGCCAGATCGTGGACGAGATGCGGGAGCCCACCACCGAGCATGTTCTTGAGCGCATGAAGCGGTTCGGGGAGTAGCGGCCATGATGCGCCTTGTCTTGCAGAGTCTGATCGCCAGGAAGCTCCGGCTGATTACTACTGCGCTCGCCGTCACGCTTGGCGTGGCGCTGATGGCCGGAACCCTGGTGCTCACCGACACCATGACGAAGATCTTTAATGACCTGTCGGCGACCGTCTACAAGGGCACCGATGCCGTCGTCCGGGCAAAGGCAGTCTTCAACGGGCCGATGGGAACCGGCGAACAGCGGCCCCTGATCGATGCGTCCCTGGTTCCACGGCTGAGCCGGGTTTCTGGCGTGGCCGCGGCCGAGGGCAACGCGCTCGGGTACGCGCAGCTTCTGGCCAAGAACGGCACGGCGATCGGCAACCCGGCCAGTGGCGCGCCCACGCTCGGCGGCAACTGGAGCACCGTGTCGCGCCTCAACCCGTTCACCCTGGTGTCCGGGCATCCCCCACAGGCACCAAACCAGGTGGTCATCGACAAGAAGAGCGCCACGGACGGCCACCTGGCAGTGGGCGACACGACGACCGTGCTGGTCAGCGGACCTCCGCAACATGTGGTCATATCGGGCATCGTGACCTTCGGCGCCGCCGACAGCCCGGCCGGGGCCTCCATCGTGCTATTCACCACGCCAGTCGCGCAGCATTTCGTCGCGGCGCCGGGCAAGTTCAGCTCGATCAGCTTCGTGGCCGCGCCCGGCGTCTCGCAGCAGCAACTGGCGCACAACCTGCAGGGGGCGCTGCCACCAGGAACCGAGGCGGTAACCGGCGCTGCGGTCATCAAGGAGACGCAGAACTCGTTCCAGAAGGGGCTGGCCTTCTTCACTGATTTCTTGCTCATCTTCGCTGTCGTCGCGCTTCTTGTCGGCGCATTCATGATCTTGAACACGTTCGCCATCACCGTGGCTCAGCGCACCAGGGAGAACGGCCTGCTGCGGGCGCTTGGGGCCAGCCGGCGCCAGTTGCTCAGCTCGGTGCTGATGGAGGCCCTGGCCGTGGGCCTCATCGCCTCGCTGGTTGGGCTCGGCGCCGGCATCGGGGTCGCGATCGGCCTGAAGGCACTGCTTGGCGTGCTGGGCTTCGGGCTCCCGGCCGGCGGTCTTGTCGTATCCGCAAGCACGGTCATCATCTCGGTTCTCGCCGGGCTGCTGATCACTTTGGTGGCCGCCATCTCGCCCGCTCGCAAGGCCGCCAAGGTGCCACCGGTGGCAGCTATGCAGGAGGTGACGGTCGGCAGCACCGGGTACGGCTCCAAGCAGCGCGTGATCGTCGGGCTGGTCCTGCTGGCCGTTGGGGTCGTGGCGCTCTTCGCGGGTCTCTTCGGCCACGTGGCCAGCGCATTCCTGGTCGTTGGCGCCGGCGTGCTGATCGTCTTTATCGCCGTCTCCGTACTCGGCCGGACGGTGTCACTGCCCTTGAGCCGGATAATCGGCGCCCCGCTACCCTGGCTCAGGGGCCTGACCGGACGGCTGGCGCGGGAGAACGCCATGCGCAACCCCAAGCGCACGGCGACGACGGCCTCCGCACTGATGATCGGAGTCGGCCTGATCGGCTTCATCACCATCTTCGCCTCGTCCACGAAGGCATCGGTCAACGCCGCCATCGACCGCAATTTCGCCGGGGACATCGTGGTCAGCGGCAGCGGCGGCATGACGGGCGGCGTCGATCCCGCGCTCGCAACGCACCTGAATGCGCTCCCGCAGGTGGCTGCTGCCACGGGGGTGAGCAACGGTGCGGCACTGATCCTCGGAAAGGTCGAGTTGTTCGCGGCGGTCGATCCCGCGACCGCGGGCAAGATCTTCGCGGTCAAGCCGCTGCAGGGATCGATCAGCAACCTCGGCGTGAACGGGATCGCGGTTTACAAGAACGTCGCCGACGCGAATCACCTGAGGCTGGGCAGCAGCGTGCCCGTCGTCTTCAGGGACACGGGGCCGCACATGATGCGGGTGGCCCTCATCTACGGCGACAACATCGCGGCGCCGTCATCTCGCTACTTCATCGGCACGCCCGCATATGACGCCAACTTCGCCACCCACTTCGATAGCCAGGTGTTCGTCAAGAAGGCGCCCGGAATCAGCGCCGCGGCCGCGCTCGCTGCGGTGAAGACGGCGGCCGCCCGGTACGCTCCGGGCGCCTCGGTCCTTGACCAGAACGCGTACAAGGCGCAACAGGCCAAGCCCGTCAACCAGTTGCTGGCACTGATCTACGTGCTGCTCGCGCTCGCGATCATCATCGCCCTGCTCGGCATCGGCAACACACTGGCGCTGTCCATCTTCGAGCGGACCCGCGAACTTGGCGTGATGCGCGCGGTGGGGATGACGCGCAGGCAACTGCGCGGCACGATCCGGTGGGAGTCGGTGATCATGGCGCTGCAGGGCACCGCGCTGGGCTTGCTGATCGGGGTGTTCTTCGGCTGGGCGCTCGTTCTCGCCTTGAGGAGCAAGGGGCTCACCGTGTTCAGCGTCCCTTACTCGATCCTGCTCATCGTCGTGCTCCTGGCCGGCATCGCCGGCGTGCTGGCGGCGATCCTGCCAAGCCGCCGGGCCGCGAAGCTCGACATCCTGCGGGCCATAACGACCGAGTGACGTTCCCGGTCGCGAGTGCGCCAGGGCGGTGACCGCCCTGGCGGACGCGCGGGACTTGCCGCTAGCTGGCTGAGATCAGTTCAGAGGGCTGGCGAGTCAGCCCGGTCGGCTCTTGCATGCCGGTGCGGGCGAACGCCGGTGCGGGCACCCGCAGTAGCCTGGCCAGCCGCCCGGGCAGCCACCAGTTGGCCCGGCCGAACAGCGCCACCATCGCCGGCACGAGCAGGCACCTGACGACGACCGCGTCGATGAGGATGCCCGCGCCCAGGCCGGTGGCGAGGATCTTCAGGTCCGTCT
>Ga0126369_10002808_pt1 | contig 12491 bp, 17 predicted proteins | sample PanSoiMetaPlot_1_FD_109646 | JGI IMG/M metagenome (GOLD analysis project Ga0126369, IMG submission 109646) | Tropical forest soil microbial communities from Panama - MetaG Plot_1 | ecosystem: Environmental > Terrestrial > Soil > Tropical forest > Bulk soil | place: Panama | collected 2016-02-17 | reverse complement strand
TCGGCACGCCCGACGCGCTGAAACAGACGCTGCTCAACGCCAAGTCGATCGCATCGATACCGGAGAGCGCAACGGGCTACCTTCTCGCACGCATCTACGAACGCCTCGGTATCACGGAAGCGATGAAGGCGAGGATCAAGCCGCAGCCGACACCCGCGCAGATCGCTCAGTCGGTCGCGAGCGGCGACACCGAGCTCGGCGTCTTCCTTACGAACGTTTTGACCGCGCCGGGCATCGACCTCGTCGGTCCGTTTCCGCCAGAAGTGCAGATGGAAGTGGTGTACACCGCGGCGGTATCGGCCGGCTCGAAGCAAGCCGAAGCCGCGCGGGCCTTCGTCGCTTATCTCAGGAGCCCCGAAGCCGGTACGGTCATCAAATCGAAGGGGATGACGCCATCGTAGTATCGCAAGGTCTAACTCCAGGTGGGACGGACGGGCAAAAAACGGCCCGCCGTTCACCACGACGTTGGACGTCACAGGGAAGCCGTCCCTAGCATCGGCACATAGAAGTGCGAGTTGTTGTTCTTGGGGGATTGGGCAACTTCGGGAGTCGGATCTGCCGCCGACTCAGTCGAGAGTCGGGAATAGAAGTCATCCCGACGGGACGTCAGGCACGCGAACAAGGCGCAGTATCAGATGCGTACCAGACGATCGATATCAACGCACCGAACCTCAGATTCGCACTGCGGGCACTGCGTCCCGATCTCGTCATTCATTGTGTAGGGCCGTATCAAGGTCAGGACTACCGTGTGGTGAGCGCTACCCTAGACTGCGGCGCGCACTACGTCGATCTGGCGGATGGACGGGAGTTCGTATCGCGGTTTGCCGTACACAATCACGCGGCAGCACTTCGTGCTGGTCGCGCCGCAATTACAGGCGCAAGCACGTTGCCAGCGCTGTCTTCGGCGGTCGTTGACCATCTACTTGGTCGATTCGCTCATGTCGAGGAGATCGACGTTGCGATAGCACCGGGACAGCACACGCCGCGGGGCACGGCCACCATCGGCGGGGTACTCAGCTACGCGGGAAGGGGCTTCCCGTGGTGGGAGGATGGTATGTGGCGCACCGCATACGGCTGGCAGGAGCTTCGGAGGGTGCGGCTTCCCTTCGGTACCCGCTGGGCGGCAGCCTGTGACGTCCCGGACTTGACCCTGTTGCCAGATCGCTACGCGGGGGTGCGCACGGTCACGTTCCGCGCAGCCCTTGAAGTCCCGTTGCAGCACTATGCACTGTGGTGCATCGCTGCCCTGCGTCGTGTCGGGGTGCCGCTACCTGTGGAACGCTGGGCACAGGCTTTCAACCACGCAGCCAGCTGGTTGGATCGTTTTGGCACCGACTGTGGTGGGATGGGCGTGAGCCTGTCAGGGACCGACACCGCCGGCCGCAAGAGGTACTCAACTTGGTACTTGGTGGCAGGGAGCAACCACGGGCCGGAGATCCCATGCATGGCGTCCGTTCTACTGACCCGCAGGCTTGCCGATGCCCGGCCGATGCCGAGCGGCGCATTGCCTTGTGTGGGGATACTGACGCTGTCGGACTTTGAGTCGGAGTTTGCGCGGTGGGACATGCGAACCTCTATCGAGGATGGTCCGGCGTGAGTGGCGAATACTTGCTCCTCAAGTGGGTGCACGTCCTGTCCTCGACCGTGCTCTTTGGAATGGGAGCGGGCATCGCCTTCTTCTTCGTGCGCGCTCACAGAACGCAAGACGTCAGGGTGATCGCCGCGGTCAGCAGAGACGTCGTGCTTGCCGACGGGGTCTTTACGGCAGTAGCCGTGGGGCTGCAGCCGCTTACAGGCTTAGCTATGGTATGGCTCGCCGGCTACCCCTGGAACCGACCATGGATACTCCTTTCGATGGTGCTGTACTTGGCGGTGGGGTGTTGCTGGCTTCCGGTCGTTTGGTTGCAGATCAAGATGCGAGATATGGCACTCGCCGCTCAGACCGCACAATCGCCTCTGCCAGCGACCTACCGAAGGTATTATCGCTGGTGGTTCGCGCTCGGCTGGCCTGCGTTTCTCGGCGTGCTCGTTATCTTCTATCTGATGGTGACAAAGCCAAGCTTCTGGACCAACTGAGTTTGTGACACCTTCAAGTCTCCATGGCTCAGGAGTGACGTCCAACTGCGGCATTGCCCGGACGCCTAAACGACGTCGCTGCGCTTGCTGTTTTGGGCGCCGGTCATGCCAGGCGTTAGGCGGCATTGAATGCCAGACGTTGTGATCTTCGACCGTGTGTGCAACCTGTGCTCGCACACAGTGCAATTCATAGTCGCGCATGAGGTGTCGCCGACGCTCCATTTCGCCTCGGTGCAGTCCGCCGCAGGCTCTCGCCTCATGCGACAGTTCGGCCTCGATCCAGAGGATGCCAAGACCTTCGTTCTACTGGAGGAAGGCTTGCCTTATGTCAGGTCCGAGGCTGCAATCCGCATCTCTCGCTACCTCCGCATGCCCTGGAGGTTGCTCGGCCTGGTTCGGGTCGTCCCGCGCTTCCTGCGCGACTACTGCTACAACATCGTCGCTCGCAATAGGTATCGATGGTTTGGCCGTCGCGAGACTTGCATGGTGCCGTCCTCTGCCATGGCCAGCCGCTTCCTGAGTGAGTAGCATGACGCCGCCTAACCCCGTGTTCGAGCCGAGCGCCGCAAGCGCGCTTCGCTTGCTTGCGGTGCCCTCGGCGCGTGCCGCCTCGGCGGCGGCTGAAGGCGAGCGTTGGGCACCGTTTCGCATGGGAGGCTTCGAGCAAGTCTCGCCTCGTAATCCCAGCAAGCTAGGTTCACTCCCCATGGAGGAGGTTCGATGAAACGCAGAAGCGCGCTTCTCGCCGCCGGAGCGATCGCGGCCTCACTCGCGGCGCCCGCGGCTTGGTCACAGTACCCCGACAAGCCGATCCGCGTAATCCTCCCTTACGCCGCCGGCGTTTCCCCGGACGTCGTGGCGCGCCTGCTTGCCGAGCGCCTGACGCCGGCGCTCGGCAAACCGGTGATCATTGACAACCGCCCCGGCGCGGGTGGCATGCTTGGCGCGGAGCTAGCAGCCACCCTGCCACCCGACGGCTACAACCTGCTCTTCACAGTAAAGGGTGTGATGGCGATCGTGCCGCACGTCTACCCGAACGTGAAGTTCAACTCGCTCAAGGATTTCAAGGCCGTCTCCGAGATCCTGATCGTGCCGCACATCATCGTGGCGACTAACAGGGCGCCGTTCAACAACATGAAGGAGCTGGTGGAGTACGCCAAGGCGAACCCAGGCAAGATCAACTACGCCTCCAACGGCGTCGGCTCTCACCCACACGTCGGCATGGAAACGCTGGCCAATCGCCTCGGCATCAAGCTGACGCACGTGCCCTACAAGACGGTGCCCGGCCCCGACGTGATCGCCGGCGTGGTGGAACTCTTCCTCGAGGCGTCGACCACCGCGATACCGAACATCAAGACGGGCAAGATCAAAGCGCTTGCCACGTCGGGCGACCGCATCCCGGCGCTGCCCGAGCTGCCCACGCTCACCGAATTCCGCGCCGATCTCGACCCGAACGGCGCCACCGGCAACTCCTGGCACGGCGTGTTCGCGCCGGCCGGCACACCGGACGCGATCGTGGAGCGGCTCAACGTGGAGATCGTAAAGATCGTGCGCACGCAGGACATGGAGGACCGCCTGCGCGCCTTCGGCCTCACGCCCACTGGCACCTCGGCCGAGCATCTGTCGAAGCAGCTCGTCGCCGACTTCGCCTACTGGGGCAAGATCGTGCGCGACCTCGGCGTGAAGGTGGAGTAAGAAAGGGGAGCTTGTCGGTCGCCGCGCAGGTCGGCGGTGTTGTGCTACGCAAATCCGCCGGGCTTCGCGCTTGCGGTGCCCTCGGCGCTACCCGTCTCGGCGGCGGCTGAAGGCGAACGTTAGACGGCACCTACCAGCAACGTCGATCGTCAGGAGAGCGCCATGATCGAAGCTGAGCGCATCAAATACTTGCGTATCGTCCTGTTCACGGTCGGTTTGATCTTTATCTTCGGCATCTACCCACTCACCATTGTTTGGCCGTCGGGTTGGGCGTGGCACACGGGTCAGTCAGAGTATCTGCAGATGATTCTCGGGATTTACGCGACCCTAGGAATATTCCTGATCATCGCTTCCCGGAAGCCACTCGCACACCGAAGCTTGATTTGGTTCACCGTCTGGTCGAGTGTAGTGCACGGTGCAATCATGGCGATCCAGTCAATCGTGCACCCGCAGCACACCGGACACCTTTGGGGGGACGTATTGGCGCTATTTGTCGTCGCCGCGGCCCTTGCGTTTCTGACACCGCGTTCGGGCGGTGTGGCAGTACAGCCGCATGCGGCCTAACCTGCCGTTCAACCCGACCGCCGCAAGCGGGCTTCGCGCGCTTGCGGTTCCCTCGGCGCTTCGCGCCTCGGCGGCGGGTTAACGGCCGCGTTCGGCCCCGCAGTTGAGAATTATGCCAACCTTGCGCCGACGCAAGCAGCAAGACTGATCGTTGAGCACGTTCGGCTAGATGAACTGCATGCGGACGATATCCAACCAGCGGTCGGGGCGGGCCGGAGCACCGCACCACGAACGTTCTAGACGCCCGTGAGCGAAGACGCACTACCGTGAAGCACCCGTTGTCCAACACTCATTTCGGAGGGGGGTAGGCAATGAGTCTCACCAAGAATCTCGGCATGCTGTTGCTCAGTGTCTGGCTTATCTTGACCGGGTTGATCCCATTGCTCAATCTGAGCTTTTCGGGACTCCACACCGTTATGGCCATCCTCGCGATCATCGCGGGTCTCTTGATCCTGGTGGGACGGTAGACCTGCAGAGGACGATCACTAGGCCCAACCGCGCGCTCGAGCGGACGCGTGAAAGCGTGGTTAGTGTGCGATTGACACCGCGCTCTTTCAGCGTCCGTCGGCACGCCGCTCAGCGCGGACGTTGAGCGTCATGAGACCCATATGCACTCTTCGCACTCTGCGTGCAACATCAAGGGAGAGACACCATGAAACGTTCCGGCATCGTCGCAGTGGCCGTCATGTCGCTGGGAATCGTTGGGGTTGTCTTGCTTTCGGGCCGCGATGTCGTCGCTCAACAGGGGTCACTCAAAGAGCGGCTTGTTGGAACCTGGAGAATCGCCTCGGTGGACAACGTGCGAGATGATGGCAGCAAAGTCGAGGCGTTTGGTCCGAATCCGAAAGGCATTGTCATCTACACAGCGGACGGGCACTTTGCTCTGTGGATCGCGCGCTCATCCCTCCCCAAGTTTGCGTCCAGCAATCGCGACAAGGGAACTCCGGAGGAAAACAAGGCCGTAGTGGAAGGATCGATCGCCTACTTCGGCACGTACTCCGTCAACGAGGCAGATAAAGTAATTACCGCTCACATTGAGGGGAGCACGTTCCCGAATTTTGACGGAACCAGTCAGAAACGACTTGTCACTTCCCTCACGGCGGACGAGCTGAGGTTTATCAATCCGGCGCCATCGACCGGTGGAACACTTCAGTTAGTCTGGAAGCGAACCAAGTAGCTGCAGCATTCGCGGCAACCGGCTGGTCCGCGGTTCACGGGACCTATTCTTTCGATCAACAACCGGCCTGGGGTACTTCGCTAGGCTGCGTTGGTCGCCTAGGATTCGATAATCCGCGACGGACCAGAACGGCGCACGGACAATTCCTACTTAGGCGCTGCGCTCTCCTTGCCGTAGCGCTGTTCGTAATCCTTCCTGATCTTCTCGAGTTGGTCCTTGCTCATACCTTTGAGATACCACTCGTGGCGCACGTCCGGCTCGAGGTGTTTCTTCATGAGCTCGGCGTAGACCCCGGGCGGAGCGATTCGCTTCACCTCCGGCAGAAACTCGGTGTAGAAGACTTTCGCAACGTCATACATGCCATGCCACCATGCGTAGTCCGGTCCCGACATCGCGGCGCCATGTCGGGCGCGTCGGCCTTCATGGTGCCAGAGCTCGTAGTAGATCCAATCGAGCTTGTCGTCGAAGTCTGCCCGAGTGATGACGCCGCGGTCCATCAGCTCGTTGCGGATCGCAGTCGCGGGCTTTGCGAACTTGTTGTCGTAGAGATTCACCAGGTTGTCGAACTGCTTGTAGAAAGCGTCGACGAAGGGAGCGGCGTGGCAGCTCGTGCACACATCCACCATGGCCGCCCGGCGCTGATCGGCGTTCTCCAGCTTCTTAGAGACCGGCGGCCGCAGCGTCCAGCTGATTCGGGCACCGACATCGTGCGTGGAGGGCTGCGTCGTCGTGGCCCCCATGTGGCAAGTCGTGCAGGTCGGCGCGGCCGAGTAATCCTTGCCGACGATCCACGTGTCCTTGCTCATGTTCAGGCGCGCTTTGTTCGCCGCATACAGAATCCCGTGCTTCGATTCCTGGTAGATCTCCATTTGCGGATGATCCGGGCCCAGATGGCACTTGCCGCAGGCTTCGGGCTCGCGCGCCTGCGCCTTCGAGAAATTGTGCCGCGCGTGGCAGGCACTGCAGGAGCCAAGCGATCCATCTGGATTGATCCTGCCAATGCCGGTGTTCGGCCAGGTGTCGGGGTCGAGCTTGCCCCCAGCCAAGACCTTGACTTTCGAGCCGTGGCACTGCGCGCAACCAACCGTTACCGCTTCGGGTCCCGCAACGACTTCGCCCAGAAAGTTGTCCAGGGAATTTAGAATATCTCCCGCCTTGGCATGATGACTGGAAGTCATCTCTTTGACCTGCTGCGCGTGGCAACGGCCACAGTCCTTCGGTGTCACCAGAATGCCGATCCGGTGGCCATAGTGGTCCATGGCGTCTACATCGCCCGCTGCCCTCTGGTGGCACGTGTAGCAATCCACGCCCTTCGCGGCGTGCTTGCTCAGCCGCCATTCCTGGACGAAGGCCGGGGATTGCGGCTCGTGGCAGCGGATGCACTCTTGACTCTCTTTGGAGACCTTCACTTTCTCGCCGGCCGCTAGTGCCGGCGCCGCCAGCATAGCGACGCCGATCGAGAATGCGGTGGCCAAGGTCAGCAGCTCAGACATTCGCATCATCGTTGGTCCCTCGCGTGTGTTATTCAACTCGACCGCCTTGCGAATTGGTGGATCTACTTTGCTCCAGTCTGCTCCGGCTGGGACGGCTCCGCCGGCGCCTTGTGCGCAATGCCCTTGTGGCAGTCAATGCAGGTCACCCCGCCCCTCTTGAGCGCCCTGTGGGCCAGCCGAGCAGGCTCAGATTGCTTCTCGGCGAGCATGGAGTTAGCGTCGTGGCAATGGCGGCAATTTTCGGAATTGGTTTCCTTGAACTCATCCCAGACCCGGTTCGCCATCCGCCAGCGCTCTTTTTCGTACTGTTCGGCAGTGGGAATAACGCCGCGCATCTCCCCTATGACATCGTGGATGCCGGCCTTGGCCTTGTACCAGAGCACCCGCGGATAGACGTGCGGGATATGACAGTCGCCGCACCCGGCCGTGACTCCGGTCCGGTTGGCGAAGTGCGAGCTGTGCTGGTACTCGGGCAACGTGAAAGCGTTCATCGAGTGACAGGCTCCGCCGCAAAACTCGACGGTGCCCGTCGCGCCGACCATTACCTGCGTCCCGATGACCACGCCAGCGCCGATCACGACGCCGATGACCAGCAAGGACAGCACGGAACGCTTGGCGCTCGGGGATGTGAGGGCGGTCCATGCGCGCCTAACAAAGCCGGTGCGCGCAGCGGTGGCCGAATGCTCAGCCATTTGTTATGGACTCCTGTTGATGTTCTCCGGGCTGCGGGTCGCGCATCGTCCGGCCGCGAGCGTTGTAAAGGGACAGCCGCGCGGCGGCGAGAAGGCCCTTGAAGTTCACGGCTTGCTGTAGCGCACCGCGATGCATATTCATCCTCCCCGACTCTCATTCAACGAGCTGGGCAATCGCCGATGACTGCCGCGATGGCGCTCTGGGTTGCATTGTATGCTGACCCAAGCGGTCCACGTACAGCCAAAGTGTTGGTGACTCCACTTAAGGGGCCCGGGCCCCTCAACTGCAGCGTTAGCCATCTCATGCAGATCCGTCGCCTCAATCCCGCCGATGCTGAGGCGTTCCGTACACTTCGCCTCAGTGGCCTGCAGGAGGCTACCTCTGCCTTCGGGTCGAGCTACGAAGAAGAGGTTTCATTCCCCGAGTCGGTCACAGAGAGCCGTTTGGCTCAAAAGCCGGACAGCGGGCTATTCGGTGAATGCAGCGAACACCACAGCGATCAAGCTCTACGAGTCAGTGGGGTTCAAGGCGTTTGGTTGCGAGCCCTCCGCGCTTCTTGTCGAAGGTGTCCCACATGATCTACTGCATATGTTCCTTCGCTTTTAAGATGGCCAACCCGTCCGTCGAGCGGACGTCTTCCGGCTTGCTGCGCAAGCCTGCAGCCGCCGCTCATGTCGAGCGTTCGGCGTTGATATGACCACGCGTCCTAAGCTGACGGCTAGCTCGCCTGTGCTCTTGGTGAGAGACGTGGTGAGCGCCGCGAACCACTATCGAGACGCCATGGGTTTCGAATATGAACGATTCTGGGGCGAGCCACCGTCGTTCGTAATCCTTCACCGAGATGGAATGTATGTGATGCTGAAGCAGGCCGTCGATCCAAAGCATGTCGTACCTCATCGGACGGTCTCCGACAGTCTGTGGAACGTCTATTTCTGGGTGTCAGACGCTGACGCCCTATATGCCGAACTTGTTCACCGGGAGGCCAAGATTGACTACGGACTGTGCGATCAGCCATACGGATGCCGCGAGTTCGGAGTTCAAGATCTAGACGGCCATGCCATCGGCTTCGGCCAGGTCGTCAAGTGAATCATCGAGGCCGGCGAACCACGTCTTGCAGCCGACCGCCGCAAGCCTCGCTTGCGGTTGCTCGTCGCTCCGCTTCTCGGCGGCGGCTGAGGGCGAGCGTTTAGGGAGCGCACATGGCTGCCGCGAGATTCCCTTGGTACTGGCGCGAGGACGTGCATCGCGTATGGGAGATCCTTCGCTGTCGTGGCCTCATCTACTTTCTCTTTGTACGTGGTGTGCTCCGGTGGGGCGGCTTCATGTTCATGTTCACCCTGCTCATGACTCTGCTTGGAATCTTCCACCGCGATCTCTTCCTGAGCGCGTTGCTCAGGACTGCTTCCATCTGCGTGCTGGGTGGCCTGGCTTGGGGCGCTGTTACGTGGTGCTGCAACGAGTGGCTTTATAGAAGACATGGCTCCAGCGCGCCCTAACCCCTCGGGTCCCAACGAGTGCGAGATGGAAGAAATGCGATGTCCTCTCCAGAGCTAGTAGCCTGGGCGCGCGGCCTAGACCGACACGCGGGAGGAACTTTCACGTGACCGAAGCCGAAGCGCGAAATATCAGTGTGGTGCGAACGTACTTCGACGGTTGCAATTCGGGCGACCTCGACGTTCTACTCGGCACCCTCACGCCAGACGTCGTCCATTACTTCCTCGACCCGAAGTTCCCTCCAATTCGAGGGGCGGAGCATCTCGCCAAGTACTGGCGCAAGTACAAGACCGCTCTCGACCCAATCTGGTCAATAGACCGGATCGTCGCTCAGGATCACGAGGTCGTGAGCGAATGGAGCTGCATTTGGACGCCAAAGCAAACGCAAAGGCGGATCCTTACGCGCGGGTCCGAGTGGTACGTCATGCGAGACGCCAGCATCGCCGAAGTGCGGGCGTACTTCATCGCCGACGACGCTGCGACTACCGAGCTCATCGGGTTTCCATATGGCGAGCGTAGCTACCTCGCCCTCTGAGCGCACTGTGAAGCAGCCGCCCAACCTCGCCTTGCAGCCGATCGCCGCAAGCGGGCTTCGCGCGCTTGCGGTTCCCTCGGCGCTTCGCGCCTGGGCGGCGGCTCGACGCGGACGTTAGGCCGCTTCAGGAGCACGCAATGCGACCGCTTCGGTATTCCATCAACGTCACATTGGACGGGTGCTGCGATCATCGTGCAATTACCCCGGACGAAGAGATGCACCGTCACCACACCGAGAACCTCGCCAAGGCCGATGCCCTCCTCTTTGGTCGGGTGACTTACGAAATGATGGAGGCCGGGTGGCGCCAGCCTGCGCGGACGGGAGCGAGGCCTGATTGGATGGAGCCCTTCGCCCGGACGATCGACGCGAAAAAGAAGTACGTCGTGTCGAGTACGTTGGACCGGGTCGATTGGAACGCGGAGCTCGTGCGCGGGGATCTGGGGAAGGCCGTTCAGCAGCTTAAGCGGGAGTCGGGTAAGGGGCTGCTGACGGGTGGCGTGAAGCTCCCGATGGCGTTGGCGGAGATGGGATTGATCGATGAGTACGAGTTCGTGGTGCAGCCTAGGCTAGCGGGCCATGGGCCGACGTTGTTCGCGGGGTTATCGGAGCGTATCGACTTGAAGCTCGTGAGCCGGCTGGAGCTCGGCTCGGGGGCGGTGGCGATGCGGTATGAGCCGAGAAGGTAGATAAAGCCGGATGATCGCTGCGCTGGAAGCACTCGAACGTTTGAAGGAGGGGAACCGTCGCTTCGCGCTGGGCGTTCGGAGCCTCGACACATTTGTGAACCAAGCACGGCGCAGTGAGCTCATCGCGCGCCAGGAACCGTTTGCGATCATTCTCGGATGCTCCGATTCGCGTGTACCTGTCGAGATAATCTTCGACCAAGGCCTAGGCGACCTGTTCGTGATCCGGGTCGCTGGTAACGTCGTCGCTGCCTCCCAAGTCGGCAGCGTAGAGTTCGCCGCGGAGCGGTTCGGCGCGCGCCTGGTTGTCGTTTTGGGCCATACCCGGTGCGGGGCCATTCAAGCTACCTTGGAAGAACTTCAGCGGCCGAGCGAAACGCGGTCGCGGAATCTTCGCTCAATCGTTGACCGCATTCGTCCATCTCTGGAAGGGTTGCTGGCAACGGACCTCCAGCAGGACCCAGAAGCTCTGGTGCAACATGCGGTGCGCGCCAACGTCCGCGTCTCCGCGAGCCATCTGCGACACGGTTCAGGAGTACTCGAGCACTTGATCCAGAGGGATGGCCTCCTTGTCGTAGGCGCCGAATACTCGCTGGAGACTGGCGGTGTCGATTTTTTCGACGGTGTGCCTGGATCAGGCTAACAAGCCCATGCAGCCGACCGCCGCAAGCGTCGCTTGCGGTACCCTCGGCGCTACACGCTCGGCGGCGGCTTGAAGGCGAGCGTTCGGTGGCACGATCGGGTACGTGGGGTTAAGGCCAATATCGCTGAGATCAGAGGAAGGTGCTCATGAAACCAAGATTCCCCATTCGCTGGCTGTCCGGGTTGACGGGTGCGGCAACCCTTCTGGCCTCGGGCGCGGCGGCCGCGGCCGACGTGCACGTGATGATCTCGGCCGGTTTCTATCAGGTCTACTCCGAATTGGCTCCGGCCTTCGAGCGGAGCACCGGTCACCGCTTGGTCACGACGCGCGGTCCATCTCTGGGGGATTCGCCGGAGGCGATTCCCACGCGTCTCAAGCGGGGTGAGCCCGCCGACGTGGTGATCGGGGTCGGAGCGTCGATCGATGATCTCGCCCGGCAGGGACTCGTGCGCACGGGGAGCAAGGTCGATCTTGCCCGTTCGGAAATCGGTATGGTGGTGCGGGCCGGGGCGCCGAAGCCCGACATCAGCAGCGTCGACGCATTCCGGCGCACGCTTCTCGAGGCGAAGTCGATCGTATACTCGGACAGCGCCAGCGGCATCTACCTGTCGACCACGCTATTCGCGAAGCTCGGCGTCGCAGACCAGGTCGCGGGCAAGAGTCGCAAGGTGCGGGGCCCGCCGTCCGGCGAAGTGGTGGCTGCGGTCGTCGCACGCGGCGAGGCGGAGATCGGCTTTCAGCAGGTCAGCGAACTGATCCACGCTCCGGGGGTCACCTTCGTCGGCGCGATCCCGGCCGAGCTGCAACAGGCCACCTTTTTTTCCGCGGCGCTCGCTAATGCAGTTAGGCAGCCGGAGGCTGCGGGGACGCTCATCCGCTTCCTAGCGTCGCCCGAGGCAGCGCCAGCGATCTCAAAGGCGGGGCTGGCGCCCCTCTCGGGGCAGTAATTAACCAAGGATGGCCAAGCGCCGCAAGCGGGCTTCACGCCCTTGCGGTGCCTTCGTCGCTTCGCCCCTCGGCAGCGACTGAAGGCGAATGTCGGGCGCCATCGTGCGCTGTCTCCGTAGGCACGCATAGTCTGGTTCCATATCGGAGGTCGTCGCATGACGAGTCCACGAACCCTTGTCGCACTTACGGTGATCAATGTGACAGTTCTGCTCGTCACGATGGCGCAGCACTTGCATCCGGCATTTGCTGACGGTCGGCCCCCCGTTCTGCGAGGTCGCGCGCTCGAAATAGTCGACGGGCACGGTCGCGTCCGTGCAAGCATCGACGTTCTGCCGAGGGACGTATCGCCAACCGGTGAGGACCACGCTGAGACTGTGTTGCTGAGACTCAACACGGAGCGTGGGCGTCCGACTATCAAGATTGGGTCCTCCGAGCCGGCCTCGGGTCTGAGTATCGTGGGGCCAACAGGGACGAAGGACACCTATGTGAT
>Ga0126369_10002807_pt1 | contig 12495 bp, 6 predicted proteins | sample PanSoiMetaPlot_1_FD_109646 | JGI IMG/M metagenome (GOLD analysis project Ga0126369, IMG submission 109646) | Tropical forest soil microbial communities from Panama - MetaG Plot_1 | ecosystem: Environmental > Terrestrial > Soil > Tropical forest > Bulk soil | place: Panama | collected 2016-02-17 | reverse complement strand
GAGAGCGGGTACCGGCGAACGATCCAGAAAATGGGTGGCGTCAGAAGCGCTGCTGTCAATAACCAGCCAGCTTCCACAAGCAGTAGAGCCCAGTAGGAGGTTTTTAAGCCCCGCTCCAATACCCAGAGCTTGTCCTGCCCTGCCAGCATCGGCGCAAACGCCAGCCACACCGAAATCGACCAGAGATAGGCAATCGCGATTGCCGAGAAGCTTCGCCGACCGGGCATGATGGATTGAATCTTATCCGGAATCATTACCCGTGTGTAGACGAGAGGTCTGATTCCACAAGATACTGGGACGAGCGCACACAGAGCGGACGTGAACAACCTGAGTCTTGGTCGGGCTTTATGGCGCTCGCACAATCAATCCAGCGGGCGATTACAGGCGGACGCGCGTGAAAGGCAAGGCTCACCTACGGAACAGGCCGTTTGATTGACGGAAAGAGCGGCGTTTGACACCCCGATCATGCAAGCGAATCTACAAAATATTGAAGTTGGCAGTGACCAGCTTCCATTCGGTGTGTCTCAACAAATCGGCGTGATGAAATGGCGCTCGGGAGTAGCAGTCCGCGAAGAATGCGGTACGAAGTGAATCAAGGTGACTCCGCAAACTCACAAGTTACTCAAAAGGACCACACCTAAATCGTTAGAAAATAAGGACGCCATTTGATCGCCGCTGCGGCATCCAACGTGCTTCCTTCACCGCGGTAGACGATCTCCGGCAATGCGAGCTCGGCTGCCGGGTCTCTCCTTGGAGGCTTTTTCCCCGGGAAGCCTTTTTCGAGGGAGCTCGAAGAGATCTGCGCGCAGATCGAGTCAATCTTTGTGAGGAGGGAATAGCTGAAATGGAAAGGCTTACCCATCTGTCTGTTAAGGTCTTCGGCCCGCGAAGCTCCATGAAAAACAAGGGGATCGTGTCCAGTCGTTTGTTTCAGTCTTAGGTTTTTCGACCCTGTTTTTAGCGGGAATGATTTTTGACAAAAAGCCAGCCCGCTGGCGCATTTACCTTTTAGGGAAGGATCCGATTCGTGGATGCACCAAATTTGTTCGCACGAGCTCGCATAGGGCGGCTGTCCGGAGACTCGACTAACATCGGAGACAACAGCAAAGCCGCCGACCGCTGCGCAATTCTCTCGATGGGAGAATCGCAAGGAGATTCTCCTGAACGAGTGCTCTTTTCTTCCGGGCGGTATATTTGCTTTGGGCCATTCCGCGTCGATCAACGAAGGCAGGAAGTAAGCCGGGACGGATTCCGTATTAAGTTGCAAGCCAAGGTCTATCAGACGCTCCTCACCCTGCTGGAAAAGCCCGGAGAAGTTATAACCCGCGAAGATCTGCGCGCGCGCCTGTGGCCGGCCGACACGCACGTCAATTACGACGCCAACGTAAATACCGCCGTCAACAAACTGCGGCTGGCGCTCGGCGATTCCTCAGACAAACCTGTGTATGTCGAGACGATTCCCAGGAGAGGCTACCGCCTCCTGGTGCGGCCGGAAGTTTCCAACGCGTCGGAGAATTCCCAGCCCTTCGAAGAGGAAAGGCCCGCGGAGGGGACAGAAGCAGCCTCTCAGATCATCGCGGTCTCCGGGCGTTCCAAGTTCCGCCCCTGGATGGTTCTTTGCGTTATCGGTCTGATTCTCGTGGGAATGTTTCTGGGTGCCGGAATCATGGGCCTGTGGATCAATCACGCCAAGAGCGTTCCCCGCGGAGTCGCTGGCTTTGAGTGGCATCGCGGCCGAAGTGCTTCAGATTCCTTCACTGCACCGTCCATAAAACATTCTTCCCCGCCAGAGGCGTTGTTGGTGTTCTCGTCGACGACATCAGCTCGCGAGAGGGACTGACCCTAACGTGGCAAATGATCAGGTGACATGACCGGCGCCGAACATCCATGTGTGCAAAACCAAATTACGTCGATTGGCCCCGATTCTTCGTATGACCGGAGCTTTGGTATCGGCAAAAGAAGTGGGCACGGTAAAGTAGAAAACCCTTCGAGTTTTGGAGGAAGCGATGAGCCGAAAGCGATTCAGGGTTCGTTATTGATTGTCTAATCTTCGCATTCGCTGTTGCCATCGCAGGATCAATGCAGTTAAACGGGCAAGATACCCAGTCCGTCCTCATCGCAGCCTCCCTGTGGCGAATCCTACACTCCCCTTGGAGTGTGTGGCATGCGGCAGCCAACGCGACAAGAAACGAAACCGCAATATAGAGCCTTTAGCCCTCAAACGGATATACGTCAGCACCATCTGATTGAACGAGGTTGCTCGCCCTTTTCGCCGTCCGTTGTAACACCACGACTATGGTTACTTTGCGCGGGGAATACTCTCGCCTATCTCTCCCCTTTTCATTCAATTAAGAGGGAAGGTGAAGATGACACACGGGTGCATTGACTCCCCTCGACCTGATGTCCAAAACTCCCGCCAATGTTTGGGGATACCGCGAGGGGTGTCCACTCAGTCGTTCGGATTGAGTTCGGGTGCTTGTGTCAGCTTATGTCTTTTGCACCGAGCTATTGAACTTATTGAGGGGGCGAGTGATGAAGAGTTTCTCGAAGTTCCGCAATCCCATTTCTGGTCTGGCTTCCCGCTATTTGCCAGCATTCGTTTCGGCAATTCTCCTTTTGCTGCTTTGTTCCGCCACCGAGCTGCACGCCCAAGCGGTCAGCAGAATTAACGGCGAGGTAACCGATCAGGTAGGAGCGTTCGTTCCTGACGCGAAGGTTACGGTCACCAACGTCGACACGAACGTGTCGCAGACGACCACTAGTACCTCTGCCGGCACCTATTTGGTCATCGACCTCATCCCGGGAACCTATGTCGTTAAGGTAGAAAAGACCGGGTTCAAAACCTATGTTAGCAAGAACGTTACAGTTGTTGGCGGGGCTACGTCGACTGTCAACGCCACGCTGGATCCGGGCACTGTGACCGAGATCGTTGAAGTTACGGCCCCGGCGGTCGCGCTGCAGACCGAGCAACCGGAGATTGGCACAACGATCAGTGAGACCCTGTCGCAAGAACTTCCGCAGTTGATCAGCGGGAGCAACCGTCAGATTGATAACTTTATCTTCCTGACGCCCGGCGTCACGGGGGGCGGTTTCAGTCACCGGATCAATGGCGGCGTGGACCAGCAAACCGAAGTTATGTTCAATGGCGTGCCCGAAGCCTTTTCGGAAACGGCGGGCTTTACATTTTGGAATCAGCCGCCTTATGACTCGATCAAAGACGTGGACGTGCTGACCGGCACATTTTCGGCGCAGTACGGTCTGGGCCAAGGCGTCGAGCAGTATCGCACGAAATCCGGCGGCAACGCGTTTCACGGCGATGCTTTTTTCTTTTACAGAGACGACAAGTATCTTGCCGCTCCTGGCGCCTTTCTGGACATAAATCCAAACAATAACGGCGTGTTGGATCAGCCCAATACGAACATCCAAACCAACTGGGGCGTTTCTGTCGGCGGACCGGTGTGGTTGCCCAAGATTTATAACGGGCGGAACAAAACCTTCTGGTTCTTTAGCTACGATAGGTACAGGCAGTCCTTTGCGCCCAGCCCCGTCACCGTTCCCACGGCAGCAGAGCTTGGTGGTGATTTCAGCGCCCTGGTCGACCCTGGCACCGGTTTACCCACACAGATTTTCGTTCCGATTGCGTGGGCATCCACCCCGTCGCTTATCCCTGCGGGCTGCACGATTCCAGGCTTCGCCTCTCCACAAGGCGCTGCGGGAAAGCAGTGGCCCGGGAACAAAATTCCAACCAGTTGTTTCAGTAAAGTGTCGGCCGCCGTGTTGCAGCAGTTCCCCCTCCCAGCGCCGAACAGCCCGGGCTCACTCGGCGGAGTCAACAACTATAGCCCTAGGACGATTACACTAAATCTTCAGACCGACGTCAGCGTGAATATTGACCATGCCTTGACTTCGAAGCAGGCCGTACACGGCCTTTATTGGCGCCAGAAGTATCCGTCCCCCACCAACCCTGACTGGGTCGCTAACCCTTTAAGTAACCAGTTCATTAACACCGTTCTGGGGCGAGCCGTCGATATCACCTATTCCAACGCCATTAGTCCGCACCTCGTGGCGACTGGTGGTTTCTTGTACGTTTACCAGGGCAATGATTTCCTTCCGACACATTTGCTCTCGGGCCAATTCCCTGGCACTTTACCCTCGGGCCTGTCCGGGCAGCCTAACGCTTTTCCGAGTATTGGCTTTTCTACTGTAGGCGGTGGTAGCACATGGGAGCCGCAAAGCTGGGGACCTGGAAACGGCCTGTCGTCTACCATCAACCACAAAACGGGATACACAATCCTGGGGAATCTGCTCTACCAAAAGGGAAGGCACACCATGAATATCGGCGTGGACTTCCGGAAGACGCATCAGGATGACTTCGAAGCGGGCGGATCCGGGGGCCAGCCAGGCGCCGCAGGATTTCTGAACTTTACCTCCGACATAACTGCAAACCCTGCTGAACTTGGCGGTGGACCCGGCACAACTACGGGAGTTGGCTTTGCGAGCTTCCTGCTCGGGGATGTCACTACGGGCGGAAGGGGTGGTGCCGGTGACACAAACCTGCGCAACACGTACTTGGCGCCTTATTTCCAGGACGATGTACAGCTTAAGCCTAGGCTCAAGGTCAACTGGGGCATCCGCTGGGATTTGGCATTCCCCTTTAAGAACGATTTCGGAACCAACCAACTTACCTTCTTCGATCCCAATGTTGCCAACCCCTCTGAGATCAACCCCAAAACGGGCCAGCCACTCTTGGGGGCCATGGCAAAGCTGGGGACATGCTCGGGCTGCAGTGGCTGGAGTACCATGGACATGGATTGGCACCATTTTAGCCCCCGCCTAGGGGCTACCTTTCAGTTGAACAGCAAGACCGTGTTGCTGGGCGGTGTGTCCTGGTACTGGCTGGACACAGGCGCTTTTGAATACGGGGTCAACAAGGTCGCGGTAAACTACGGAAATAACTTAAACGGCGTTGTCTCAATCGGTCAGTCGACTCCCGGGAATCAGATTCCTAGCTTTCAATGGGATACAAATCCCCTCCCTGGGCTGCCGGCGGTTGCGTTTAGCCCGGGATTTTTCAACGGCACGTCTATTTCGGGCGGCGCGCAGGTTCACGAGCTGCCCAGGCACGTCAACCAAGCCTACGACGAGCAATTTGTCATAGGTGTTCAGCGTGAGCTGCCCTGGAACATGTTCCTTTCCGTTTCCGGAGTGCACACGCATGACATCCACTTGCCGGCTACGTTACAGTCCGGAAAGCAATCCCTTCCGTACAGCTTCGTGCAATCGGTTTGCCCGCAAGGTCCTACCGTCACGAACACCAATCAATGCGTCCTCGCCGATGGATGGACATGCACGGCTCAGACTGTGGATTCAAGTGGCAATCCAACAGCTCCATGCCCCTTCCCCGGAAACGCGCAAGCTTTCCTTCAGGCACAAGGCTTCGCGAAAGTCACCTATCCCACGGGTACCTGCGGAAACCCTGGGGGGCCGGTGACGTACTACTCCCCCTACAATAATTTCTGCCAGGAGCAGGGCACTGCAGCCCCCGTCTTCGTGGCCGAACTTCCTTTTCCGCACATGCCCTTTGTGACCAACAACTTCGACACCTCAGGAGCGGATAAGTATAACGCCCTCCAGGTGAGCCTCCAGAAGCGCGCGGGCAGCGGATTGACCTACCTGGTGTCTTATACACTTTCGCGGTATTTGACAAATACCGACAGCGGTTTCTCGACCTTCAATTTCAGAGGTCTGGACCCGGGCAACCCGCGGGCAGAGTGGTCCCTGGGCAATAACGACCAAACTCATGTGCTCACGATGGCCGGCGTTTATGAACTGCCTCTTGGCCCCGGAAGGAAGTTCTTGAACCGCGGCGGTACGGCTGCGAAGAACCTGGTCGGTGGCTGGAAGCTGGCCATGGTCAACTGGTATGAAAGTGGCCCTCCGCTGCAATTGATCGCCTGCCACACCACGTTCAACTGCGACCCAGTAATTGGCAACATTTTTGTGGCCAACCGGCCGAACCTTGTCTCTACCAATTTTGCTGTCAACTACAATAATTATTACAAAGGGCTGCCTGTATTTAATACTGCGGCGTTCACCCGGCCGGGAGAATGGACGATTGGAAATGGGGCGCCCCTCTATAACGCGTTGCGGGCGCCGCCTTACCTGGATGAAGACGTCGCACTCTCAAAGAAGTTTTTCTTTGGCGAGCGGTTCAGCGGCGAGTTGACCATGCAATTTTACAACGTGCTCAATCGGATGTTGCTGAGCACCGGTCCCGGAGGAGGGCCGGCTTGCTTCCATGGCAACGTTTGGAGTAAGAGGTTTGGCGACATGTTTGACTCTGCAAAGGTCCCCTGTCAGGGCAATTCGCCCAGGACAGGGCAGGCGCAGTTCAGGATCTACTTCTAAATGCCGCTGGGACCTAAGCGCTAGAACTCAGACCCCTTTTCCTTGGCGCTGCTTAGCGCAGTGCCGACACCCCAAAGCCGGGGCCTTCGGGTCCCGGCCTGCCATTTGGAGTGCGAGGAATCGTTGATCTGGAATGCCTGATTTTGGTTTTGAGGGCTTAGCAGCAACGGTCCTATAATCACCAACGAGGGACTATTGGTGTCCTCTAAGCTCTTTGTCGTGAATCGCCTCCGGCTTTCTTCGCGTGCACTCTCGTTTTTGGCGTTCGACGCCACGCCCGGCACAAGTGCACGAATTGCCGCTTTTCTCTGCCTCCCTTGCCTTCTATGTTTTCTCTGCTTCTCACAAGCTGCAACTGCCAAAGCGCAAGATTTCGATCCAGGCGTTTATCCACGCGCTCCGGCTGGAAAGCTGCAGCAAGGAGCGTCTTCTACGACGGCGGCTAGCGCGGCTCAGGCGAACGCAAGTGCGGCTCCTGCCAAAGATGCAGCCGAGCCTGGCGAACCTCTTGCGCCAGATCCCGCGCTTGCTCCCGCGAGGGAGCTCTTGCAACAAGGCAACCTAAGGGAAGCCGAAGCAGCCACACGAAACTTTTTGCAAGCGCACACCGACTCCGCGGAAGCACATTTTTTGATGGGCTTCATCCTTTTCCGGGAGATCGGCGAGAAATGGCGTGACGCGGGAAACGCGCAAGAAGCGACTTCGCCCTACAGCGATGGCAGCGCCATCGGCTCGCTAGCCGAGTTCCGCGATGCGAAAGCAAAAGAATCGCTTGCGGAATTCACGGCCGGCGCGCGCTATCACGCCGCCAGCGCCTTTGACCTGAAGATCGTGGCGCTCGATTACCTTCTGCTCAAGCACAACATGGACGCGGATCAGTGGCTGTCGCGTTCAGTACAACTGAATTCCCGCGACGCGCAAGCCTGGTATTACCTGGGTCGGACGAAGTATAGCGAGGGCCAGTTTCCGCAGGCGATTGAGGCCTTTCAGCAGTGCTTAAAACTTGAACCGCGCAACATTCAAGCCGAAAACAACGTGGGATTGTCTTACGAAGCTCTCGGCAAGCGTGACCAGGCCATCCAGGCTTTCGAGAATGCCATTGCGTGGGAAACCGAAACCGCAGTCGGCGATCCCGAACCGTTCTTTGAACTCGCGCACCTTTACATGGAACAGAACCAGCCGGAAAAGGCCGTGCCCTATCTCACCCATTCTGTCGCCATCTCCCCAAAGCTATGCAAAGCGCGCGAGGCCCTCGGAAAGGCCTACTCGCTGCTGCATCGTCTCCCCGAGGCGCAGGCGGAACTGGAAAAGGCCGTTGCCCTCGAGCCGGCAACAGCTTCGTTGCACTATCTGCTGGGCCAGGTCTATCGCCAGGAGGGGATGGTCTCGAAAGCCCAGGCGGAGTTCGACCGCTATGATGCGTTGCAGCAAGCGCAATCTCAGCTCAGCTCCCGTCCAAAGAGCTAAAGGAGAAGCGGGGAAACGGTATCGAATAAGGGAAGGGGAGATTCTCATGACCTCGTGGTTTTTGAAAGCTAGCGTAATGGCTCTGCTCTTGGCTGCGCTGCTGCTAGTGCCCAAGGCCGCAGCGCAAAGCGATAATGTTCAAAACGAGAAGGATAGGCAGGAGGAGGCGAAGAACAGATCCAAGTCGAAAAAGACGCATTTCGCGCAAGGCAATCAGGCGATGCAGGATGCGCAAGCGATCAGGCAACAACTCCAGGCCGCGGCGAACGATCAGAGGCCCACGCTGCTCGCCAAGATGAAGACGAATTATCAGGCGGCGATTACGGAATATCAGCAAGCTCTGCAAGACACCGAAGTGAAGGATGAAAATGGCGTCCACGTGATCGGTCTGATTGGAATCATACGCAATGGTTTGGTGAGCCAGCAGAAGGCAGTCGACATGCTCGTGCAAGACAAGGATCTGCCGGTCATTTTGAGCAACCTCGGCATGGCCTACAGCGGCGCAGAAGAATATCAAGACGCGATAACCATGCTTCAACAAGCCGCGGTCATGAAGCCGGCCGCGACTACTTACATGGAGCTCGGCACAGATCTTGCGCAGGTGGGCAAGACGGCGGAAGCCGCCGCGACTTGTGACAAGATTCTAACCGTGGATGCCACAGCCAAAGGCTTGCAGGCAGGCTGCCTCAAAAACATCGCCATCGTACTGATGAATGAAGGAAGAACGGCGGAGGCTGTTGCGCCACTCCAGAAAGCTACGCAGCTTGATCCCCAGGATGCGCTGGCCTGGAAGCTTTTGGGCGACGCCTTGAGCAGCAGCGTTACGACCAAATCGGAGCATGGCCAGACGGCTTACATCATTCCTTCAGGGACAGTCGAAGCATACCAGAGATACTTGGAGTTGCAGCCGAACGGACCCTACGCAGCACAGATGAAGGCCGCGCTCGAGTCCCTAGCGCAGATGACGAAACGCGGCTCGACGCCGTAAACACGAAAGAGAAGAACTGAAGTGATCCCCAGGTTGCGGGCAATGATCGTCGGCAAGATGGGCAGACGAAATCCTGCGCGAGCGATGCTATTGGCCGTCGCCGCGCTGCTTTGTATAGCGGCTGCCGCCAGGACCGCACAGACCAAAGGCCCGCCTGCTTCCTCGACACAGGCCACTGCGCCCCAGAGACACCTTACGGTCCAGACCAACCTGGTTCTGGTTCCCGTTTTCGTTTACGACCCAGCGCGCATGGCTGAAGCTCCCAAGGAGGAGATGCCGTGCGCGCGTGCGATGGTGGTTACTTTCTTCAAGCTGCCTCCCACACAACCCTATTTGCCGAAAGACTGCGATGTGACGGAAGTTCAAGGTCTCACAGCCAAGGACTTTCGGCTCTTTGAGGACGGGGTGGCGCAGCAGATTGGGAGTTTCGAGGCGGCTGCCTGGCGAACCGTGGTTCGAGATAACTTGGGTTGGCACCTGCAAGCGTCCGACACGCCGAGAGGAATATGGAGTTTGAGCGACCTGAGTGGCATAAAAAAGGTGCCGTTCGTGAGCACGGATTTCCACATCCTGGGGTACCTGCCGCGCGAGGCAAAGGAAGGGTGTCACAGCATTCGAGTGGAAGTGGACCGTCCGAACTTGCTTGTTTTCGCCCGCGATGAATACTGCGGAGCGCAGTCTCCTTCCGATCCTTTGTCAGGAACCCGCGTTGAGAAGGAGTTGGAGCGAATTTTGGCTTCGGATAAGCGCGGGAAAATTCCGCTGTCGCTTCAAGTAGCGACTTTCAGCACCAAAGAAAACCAGTCCCTCGTGGACCTTTGTCTCCGCTTCCCGTGGAACGACCTATATCGCAAGTGGGACCCGTCCAACTGGACGCTCCACGCCAGGATTGGTGTGATGGGTGTGATTCGCGGGAAGGACGGAGCTGTTGCAGCGCGCTTCAGCGATCTCCTCTATCCTTCTTACTGGCCTACGTTTGACCAGGGCGGAACCAAATATATCGCGTGGGAAAAGGGTACGACGAGCCTTTCAACTGCTGTTCCGCGTTTGCTCACTCCAGGTTCTGCCAACAAGCAAGCCATCAGTGACAGCGGCACGGGAAATGGCACCCTGGCCCTGTCCTTCAGGAATGTAGCTGGTGAAATTGCCCCGGACTACACGGCGATCAACACGGCTTTAGACAGTTCTGATCCGTTCTGGATCCCAACTCGCTATGAAACACAGGTTAACGTTCCCGCCGGCGATTACAATCTCGAAGTTGTTCTCAACGATGGGTGGAATTTCGGCCGAGCCGAGATGCCATTCACCATTGAGGCGTACGATGGCAAACAGTTGGCGCTGAGCTCCGTGGCTTTGTGCAAGAGCCTTCGAAGTGCCGCTGTCGCGGCCAAAGAAGCTGCGCAAGCAAACTTCGCGCCGCAATATGTTCCGCTAGTAAGCAAAGACATTCTGTACACCATTGACGGAGGCACGGACTTTACAAAAGGCGAATCGCTATTTGCCTACTTCGAGGTGTACGAGCCTCAGCTCCCCGAGAGCTCTGCCACACCTGTCTCAGTGCACTTGAGGGTTCTCGACTCGAACACGGGCAAGCTCAAAGAGGATTTCGCGCCTTTCGACGCCGCGCCCTATCAACGGCCGGGGAGTTCCGTGCTTTGTGTCGGGCGGAAGGTCCCCTTTGACCAGCTTCAGGCGGGAAACTACAGTCTCGAAGCCCAGGCCATGACTCCAACGGGAAGCAGCACAACATGGCGGGCTGCGAACTTCACTGTGAAATGAATTCCTTCGGCAAGATCCAAGAATCACCATTCTTCAGCTGGCTGATCATTTCTCTTGGAGTCCTGCTTCTCTCCTATTCCGGATGGAGACCCCCGCAGGCGCAGGAAACGTCAGGAGTAAAAATCACCTTGCAAGTGATCGTGCTCGACGCGGAGCCCAAAGCGCAGGAGGCTCTCGCGCGCGTGAAAAAAGGAGAAAAGTTCTCCACCGTTGCTTCAGAAATGTCCATTGATCCAAGCGCGAGCAGCGGCGGTTACGTCAACGACGCAGATGTGACGCAGTTACGCCCGGAATTGCGGGCGGCGCTCGAATCGCTCAAGCCGGACCAAGTGAGCGGCATCGTAAAAGTGCCGACGGGGTTCGTCATTCTGAAGTTGTTGAGCAAAACGAAGCAACAGGCGGGGCAAGGGAAGGAGTCCTCAGCTACTGCCCTCAACCAAAGCGCCGCGGGGCAGGGCATGGGTCCGAACCGCGATCTTCATCTAGCCGGTAAAGGGGCGATTCAGTACCCAGCCGATGTCGCGGGGCAGGTTCTCGCGGATATGCTCTTCCAGAAGTTCCAAAAGCCGGCTGGTTGGGAGCAGGATCTGCATCAAGTGTGCGCTGTCCGAAAGCAGTCGCTCGTTCAGGGGACAAAAGCGTTGGAAAACGCCATCGCTGATTCAGCACAAATGGCGAGAAAGTCTCCTTTCGACGCAATTCAAACGCATTACGGACTGGCGCAAATCGAGGCGTATCAGAGCAACATGGAAGCAGCCATTGGGCAATGGGAACAAGCCTACAAACTCGCAGTCACCGACGTGCCTGGAGGAGTTCCCCAATTGACCCAGGCGCTCGGCGTTGCTTACCTTCACAAATCGGAATTGGAGAATGGCGTTTATCGCGAACCCGGCGACCGGTGCACTTTTCCGCCGCGCGCAAACGTCTGCTATCGCCAGACTAGCGATTCGCAGAAGGCCGTAGAGTACTTGACGAAATACCTTGAGCTTAAGCCGGAGCGCCCGGATGTCGCGCAGGTGAAATGGCTTCTGAATTTGGCGTATGTGACCCTGGGAAAATATCCCGACGGTGTTCCGCAAAAGTATTTGATTCCGCCTTCCGTCTTTGCTTCGAAGGAGAATCTCGGAACGTTTGTGGATGTGGCGCCAGCAGCGGGCCTTAATTTCGTTTCGATGGCAGGCGGCGTGGTCGTTGACGATTTCGAAAACAGTGGTCTCCTGGACATCGCGGGGTCCAGCTACGACGTGTGCCAGCCATTGCGACTCTTTCACAATAATGGTGACGGCACCTTTACCGACCGCGCAGTGCAGGCGGGCCTCTCTGGCCAGCTCGGCGGCCTTAACATGATTCAGGCCGATTTCAACAACGATGGATGCATGGACATTCTCGTTCTCCGCGGAGCGTGGGAATTTCCCGTGCGGAAATCGCTCTTACGGAACAATTGCGATGGAACGTTTACGGACGTTACCCGCGAGGCGGGATTAGCCGAGCCGCCCACACGCACGCAAGCCGCGGTTTGGGCGGACATTAACAACGATGGCCTTCTCGATCTCTTTGTTGGCAACGAAAATGGGCCGAGCCAACTCTTTCTCAATAAGGGCGACGGAACGTTTCAAGACATTTCCGCGGCTTCGGGCGTCAACAAAATCGCCTTCACGAAAGGCGTCACGGCCGCCGATTATGATAACGACGGCTACGTCGATTTCTACGTCTCCAACCTCTACGGCGGCAATTTCCTTTACCACAACAAACATAACAACACGTTTACCGACGTTTCCGAGCAGGCCGGCGTGCACCAGCCGCAGTCGCAGAGCTTCGCCACCTGGTTCTTCGATTACGACAACGACGGTTGG
>Ga0126369_10002805_pt1 | contig 12498 bp, 8 predicted proteins | sample PanSoiMetaPlot_1_FD_109646 | JGI IMG/M metagenome (GOLD analysis project Ga0126369, IMG submission 109646) | Tropical forest soil microbial communities from Panama - MetaG Plot_1 | ecosystem: Environmental > Terrestrial > Soil > Tropical forest > Bulk soil | place: Panama | collected 2016-02-17 | reverse complement strand
GGTAATCCGCAAGCGAGGCGACCAGCGGCTGGCCCTGCGCATCATAGGCGAGATGCTCGCCGAACACGCTGCCACAGCCTTGCACGGCCGCGCCCATCACCTGGCCGTGGATCGTCCGCGGATTGACGATACGGCCGACATCATCGACCACGAGATAGTCGAGAATCTCCACATGACCGGTGCGCGGATCGACCGCCACATGAACGGCCACCGTACCATAGCTGTAGGTCGCCCTCGAACTCTCGAAAATGCCTTCGACGGAGAGCTTGCCGCCCGCAAGCTCCGCCCACGTCACACTGCGCCCATCGCTTGCCTGAGCGATGCCGTCGCCGGGCCGCAGTTCCTGCGGCGGCACCTCCAGCCGCGTCGCGGCGGCGGCGCGCAGCGCAGCGAGGAGTTTATCAGCCGCATCCACGATAGCGGAGCCGCCCATCACGGTGGCACGAGAGCCGAAGGAACCGACGCCGTCGCGCAGATAGGTCGTTGATGCGTGCAGCACCTTGACCCGCGACACGGGCACATGCAGCGCATCGGCCGCAATCTGCCCCATGATGGTCTCGACGCCCTGGCCGACTGCAGACGACCCAACATAGACCGCGACCGTGCCGTCGGTCTCGACCTCCATGCGGGCGTGCTCGCGCGGACCCGAGCCACCGCCTTCGATAAAACAGGCGACACCGACGCCATGATAGCGGCCCTCGATCAGTCGCCCGTTCAGGCGCACTTTTTCGGGCCAGCCGAACTCCGCAATGCAGCGGTCGAATGTGCGCGTATAGTCGCCGCTGTCGCACTGGGTCTTGCCGAGGCCGTCATCAGGCACGATCGGCGCGAGCCGATATGGCATCTCGGGCGCCGTGATGAGATTGCGGCGACGGATGTCGAGGCGATCGAGGCCGAGGTCGCGGGCTGCAAGGTCGAGGAGCCGCTCGCAAAAGAAAGCGCCTTCGTAGCGGCCCGGCCCCCGGAATGTTCCGGTCGGCGTCTTGTTGCTGACCATGGCATGCGCTCGAAGCCGCAGATGCGGCACGCGGTAAGGCCCGGCGAGGAATTGCGCCACATTGCGCACCGGCGTCGTGCCGTTGGGCCGCACATAGGCCCCAATGTCGACGAAGATGTCGCCGCGAATACCGCGAATGGTGCCGTCGCGTTCGAGCGCAATCTCGATGTCGCCATCGGCCTCGCGCGCATGGGCGATGGTTATGAAATGCTCGCGGCGGTCCTCCACCCATTTGATCGGGTGACCGTACCGACGTGCCGCGAACGCGCACAGGAAATCCTCCGGATAAAATTCGCCGCGCGCGCCGAACCCGCCGCCGACGTCGTATTCGATGTAGTCGACTGCGGTCTCGGGCAACCCCATCATGGCCGCAAGGCTACGGCGATTGAAGAATGGCAGCTTGGCGGCGCCCGACATGGTGAGACGCATGCCGTCCCATTCGGCCAGCAGCCCGCGGGTTTCCATCGGAAACGCGGTCTGGCGCTGAACGCGGAACGATTCCCGCCGCGTATATGGGGCGTCGCGAAAGACAACTTCAACATCGCCGATCGCGGCGGTGAAGGTGGTGGCGCAATTGCCCGTCGTGCCGGGAAACAGCAAGATGTCGCCCGCAACAGAGGCGCGGCGATCGGCGACCACTGGCAGCGGCGCGATATCGAGTTCGACCGCGAGCGCCGCATCCTCGGCGAGTGCCGGCTCATCGGCCAGCACCATGGCGACGGGCTCGCCCACATAGCGCACAACCCTAGTTGCGATGACCGGCTGTGCATAGGGCGCAATGGTGGGGTTCGGCCGGCGGAACGGGATGGTGGGAATCGCCGGGCCGATATCGGGGCCAGTGACCACGGCCCGCACGCCCCGCATCGATAGCGCATTGCGCGTGTCGATGTGCCGAATGACGCCATGCGCATGCGGGCTGCGAACGAACGACGCGTGCCACTGGCCGGAGCGGGACAGATCGTCGAGATAGCAGCCGCGCCCACACAGGAAGCGCAAGTCCTCGATGCGCTCGATCGGTGCCCCGACATATATGTTGGGGCACTGCGTATCGCTCATGCCAGAAGCAGGACTATGTTTCATTTTGTCCCTGACCGGCGCACCTTGAGCGAATCTTCATGCACCGATCGCTTGGGCCGCCAATTTACTTTCGTTTAACTGTTTGTCTTGATCCGCGAGATGAAACACAACCCCTGCACGGCCGTCAGTACGTACATCGTCCCATGAAGGAGCCCAACTGATTGGGGCCCAATCCGGCGGATGCGCCGGCGTGAGCGCAGTTGGAAACCCGGTCGCCGAACGTCTCACCCGGCGCAGTTGGCACGAGAATTCTTCGTCCACTGGCTGTATAAATGGAGCGGTTCAATCCATGCTCCGACGACCTTGGTGACGGCGTAACGCGGGGGGGAGCCAAGTGCGATGCGCCCGGCGCCGGCACAGGCGACGCCACGCCAGGGACCATCGGATAGCTCGGCGATGAAGATGATGGCAACGCTCTGATCGGTGGCGGGGGGGTGAATTGATATTGTACGCCCTGGCCAAAGGCCGGCTCCAGCACCATCACGGCGCAGTTCGCCAGCATCAGGAACGCAATGGCAAATCGGATCATGTATGGTACTCCAACTCGCCCCCCACGCATATTTAATCCGCGTTCCAGTGGAATTGCAGTGGGCTTCCTTACCTCTGTGCGCTTGCCATTTCATGCTCCCAGCACCAGCCTGGAGAGAATACGATAACCTGGTTCCAACGTCTTGGCGAACACGCCGGTGGCTGCAAGAAGTGCGAGTGCAAGCCCGGCATAGGGCGCGATCCTGGGAATGACTTTTTCCCATCCCGGCACCGCTGCCACGATTAAATGAGCGCCCGTCAGCGGTGGCAGCGGCAAAATGTTGATCAGCGCGAACCACATGCTGAGCTCTCCCACCACTTCGATGAACGCAAAGGTCGTTGCTGCAGCCGTATCGGGCAGCAGCGACAACAGAAACGGACGCACCAGCCGCAGAGCCACCGCGCTCGCCAAGGTCGCCGCGGCCCCGGCCGCAACGACGACGACCAATCCGACGCGGCCAAGCCGCATCTCGATGGGATCGATGGCAATCGGCCTGATCCATCCAACCAGGAACAGCACGCCGGACGCGGTACCGATGACATCGAGATGCGTCACCGGGTTGAAACGCAGCCGTCCGTCATAACATGGCCCCTGGTCTCCCATCGCCACCGCCGCGGCGGCGACAGCAAGGCCATGGACGGCTGCGATCAACACATAGGCGACGAGGCGCAGCACCAGTTGCTGCAGCGTCAGATCGGTCATGTCGCTACCGCCCGGATTTTGCGCCCGTACAATTGCGCCTATTTCTTCATGGTCATTTTGCGTTGCGCGTCCTGGTCGGTGGTAAGTTCCTCGGTGCCGGCCATGTAGCCGTTGCTGCTCAGGAGAAAAGCCGTCAGGTCCACATAAGACTGTTCGCTGAGTTGCCCGGGCCGGTCCGGTGGCATCAACGTGTTGACGTAACCGAACAGCGCCGAGACGTCACCTGAACCCCAGTGCTGACGGAAATACGAACCCTTGAGCGGTGCACCGCCGAACTCGCCATTGTCGAGGGTCGAGCCATGACAATCCTGGCAGTTCTTTTGATAGATCGCCCTGCCGCGCTGCACCTGCTCTTCGGTGAATGCGGGCGGCCGCTGCTCGCGGCTTTGCGCGCCGGCCCTTGGGGCTGTCGCTGCGATCGCGAGTCCGGCAAGGATGACGGCAGCAGGAGGAATGAATGCGGTCAGATTGCACACAAACATGACAAGGGAACTCCGAATGCCGTGGCGGCAGCCATATGGCGCCAGATATGTGAGAACTGGTATCTTGCCGGCATGTTCCACTGAAACGGGCAACTGCGCAACCGTCAGTGCCAGCTCGCATGGATCGCGCTTGCTTTTGCATACCGGCGAGGAGAGGATTTTTGCTGGAAAGCAGGAGCTGAGCATGTTTTCGCGAGCAGATCATACGGCGCTGCCATATCGCCACGTTACCTCTCCCCTCTCGGGAAGAATTCGCCTGCTAAATCACAAACCGGAAGGTCTAGACTTATGAAACATGCATTCATCAAGGCGCTGTCCTTTGCGGCGGCACTAGCCGGTTCGACCAACATGGCGGGCGCTCAGGAAACCTACCCGGCCAAGCCGATCCGATTCATCGCCACGGAGGTCGTCGGGTCGGCGACCGACATCCAGGCGCGCATCATCGCCAAGGGCATGGCCCCGCTGCTCGGCCAGCCGATCGAGATTGAGAACATTTTCGGCGAACCGGGGCTCCAGAAGGCCATCAAAGCAGCGCCCGACGGCTACACCCTGGTGTATGGAGGCGCCGGGACGCTGGCGCTCCTGCCCCACATCAAGAAGGTGTCTTTCGACCCATTGCGGGACCTCACGCCGGTCGGCCGTTTCGTGATCAGCCCAACGCTGCTTGCGGTCAATCCTTCGCTGCCTGCCAGGAACGTGCAAGAACTGGTCGCCCTCATGAAGGCCAATCCCGGTATGCTCAAAATGTCCACGGCCGGCGCCGGCACAACCGGCCACTTCGCCGGCGAGATGTTCATCGCCATGGCCGGCGTGAGGCCGATCGTGGTTCATTATCCGGGCGGCGGCCCGGCGATCGATGCGGTGGTCAACAACGACTCGCAATGGACCATGGCGCCGATCGCCGGCCGCCTGCCCCATGTACGCAGCGGAAAACTTCGCGCGCTCGCCACCGGCGGAACAACGCGACTGCCGGCACTGCCGGACGTGCCCACGATCGCGGAATCCGGCTACCCAGCCTACAGCTCGGTCGGCTGGGCCGGCATCTACGTGCCGAACGGCACCCCGCAACCGATCATCGACAAGCTCAACGCCGCCATTGTCACGGCCGTTACCTTGCCCGAAGTGAAGGGGGAATTCGCCGAGCAAGGCGTCGAGGGCGCCAGCAGCACCCAGGCCGAAGTCACGAAAATGCTGCAGGACGACTACACGCATCTCGGCGAATTGGCGCGCAGCATCGGGGTTCGAGTGGATTGATCGCAGGTCCGCTACAGGGAGATACGCATCACAGTCTCTTAGCCACAACTCATCACGTCACGTCGTTTCACCTGGGCTCCGCCTCGACGATATGGCCGAGTCTGGTTGATACCGCCGCGCGCGGCCGCTATCTGATTCGTATTGCTCAAACAGCGTCTTGTTGCCGTTGCCAATCACCCTGAACATCTTTTGAAAGAACAAATTGTTTGGAATTTGAATTACGGCGCCGCCGGTCTCCCGTATGACCACGAACATCAGATTACTGTCGATCACCCGCCCCGTGAGATTCTCCGGCAGGATTTCGATATTGTCGCCGAGATGAAAGGGACGCCACAAGGCAATAAAGAAGCTGGCCGTTATATTGCTGACCATTGTCCAGGTCGCCAGGAAGCCGACCCCCACGATGGTCGCAGCGCTTACCAGCAGCGTCCAAAGTCCGCCGACGCTGACGCCCCAAATTTCCAGCACCAGCATTGCAACGATGATCCACAAAGCACCGATCATCAGCCGGGTGGTGGTCAAAACGGCCCCGTAGGGCAGCCGGAGCCGGGTTGCCAATTGGCGCAGCGAATCGTGCAGCGGGCGTTTCAGCAGATAGCCAATGACAAGGGCTGCGATCACGACGGCGAGCGTCCCAAGCACCGGCTTCACGCTGATAGGGTGTCCATCCAGCCAGTGGGCAAGATCGTTCATTGCAGCAACCTCCAAGGGGGCGATAAATGCTCAATGTGGTTGTTGCGCGATCATCGAATGATCGCATTGTGCCCGAATAGTGCAGATAAGGCGCACCAAGCGCATATTCCGATGATGTAGACTTATCACATCGTGCAGTTGGCCGGTTCCTCTTCCCGCTTGCGGGCGTCGGGTTGAGGGGCCTCTCCACAAGAAAGACCCCACGGTCGGCACGCGGCGGCGGTTGTCGGGCCGGCCCACCGGGTTCTGCCTCTGGCCGGCCCGATGGCAAGTTCCGGCCGCACCCGGCGGTCTTGCCCACCCTACTTGCTTGCAGGAAACTATTACGGCGGCTAGACGTTCCTTCCCTGGCGATTTCAACACCGCGGTGCGGACACCATGAGTGCGCTATCCTCGCCGAAATACCTGCTGCGCCGCAGGCCTCAATCCGCGCGGCCGAAGCCCGGACCGGACTTGCAGCCGAATTTGTCGCCGACCGGTGAACTCGCAAGAGACGAATACGGCACCGTAGTCGAGACCGATATCCCCAGCCGTCTCGATGCCCTGCCGTGGAGCCGCTTCCACAGCTATGTCGTAGCCGCGCTGGGCGTTACTTGGATTCTCGACGGGCTTGAAGTCACCTTGACCGGAGCCTTGGCCGGCATTTTGAAGGAAAATTCGACGCTCGGCCTGACCAACACCGAGATCGGATTGGCCAGCAGTGCCTATCTCGGCGGGGCGGTTTTCGGTGCGCTGCTTTTCGGCTGGCTGACCGACCGATTTGGGCGCAAGATGCTCTTCTTCATCACACTGGGAATCTACCTCGCCGCGACTGCAGCAACGGGGCTGTCGTGGAATTTCTGGAGCTTTGCGTTGTTTCGTGCGGCGACAGGGGCCGGCATCGGCGGTGAGGCTGCTGCCATAAGCTCTACCATCCAGGAACTCATTCCAGCCCGCTTCCGCGGTTGGACCGATCTTGCCATCAATGGCAGCTTCTGGGTCGGAGCCGCAATCGGCGCAGCGGGTTCGATTGTACTGCTCGATCCCGCCATCGTGGCGCCTGCGCTCGGCTGGCGTCTGGCATTTCTGATCGGGGCGGTGCTCGGCTCGGTCATATTCCTCATGCGCTTTTGGATTCCCGAAAGCCCGCGCTGGCTGATGACGCACGGTCAAGCCCGGCGTGCCGACGCGATCGTTGCCGGAATCGAGGCCGTGTCGGCACCTCAAGCGCAAGATGCCGCGCCGGGTGTCCGGAACACAGTGAAGTTGCATGCGCGCAGCCACACGCCGCTCGCTCAATTCGCGCGGACACTGCTTCACACCTATCCGCAACGTACCGTCGTAGGGTTTTGCCTGATGGCGTCACAGGCCTTCTTCTACAACGCCATCTTTTTCACCTATGCGCTGATCCTCACGGATTTTTACGCAGTGCCTGCCGGCAACATCGGCTGGTACCTCCTGCCCTTTGCCGCCGGGAATTTTTTCGGGCCGCTTCTGCTCGGTCGGTTGTTCGACACGGTAGGCCGGAAGACCATGATCGGCGCGACCTATGCGATGTCCGGCCTCATGCTTGCGGGAGCCGGCCTTCTGTTTGAACGAAACATCGTTTCGGCCGAGATGCTGACCGTCTCCTGGATGATCATCTTCTTCTTTGCATCGGCGGCCGCGAGTTCGGCCTACCTGACAGTCAGCGAAATATTTCCGCTTGAAATCCGTGCGCTCTCGATTGCATTTTTCTATGCCGTCGGCACCGGCATCGGCGGCGCCATAGCTCCATGGTTGTTCGGGGCCCTCATAGATACCGGCTCCCGTGCGAGCGTTGCGTCGGGGTATTATTTTGGCGCCGCGTTGATGATCGCGGCCGCGCTTGTCGAATGGCGTTGGGGCGTCGCAGCGGAACGACGCTCGCTCGAGCACGTATGCCGGCCGCTGACTTTCATCGACTGATGTAGGAGGACGGAGTTCCTCGAGGCGTCGCCGTCGTGGTTGACGGACCTCGCAACATCGGTTTGAAATCGTATCCTTTAAGGTGTGCCTGCCAGGGAGGAAATCATGAAGACACACAGCAAGCTTGTGGTCGCGGCTGGCGCGGTTACGTTCGTCGTTGTGGCAACGGCCGTGCAGGTGCGCGCCGGCGGCGACCGCGTCGCATTTCCGGAGAACTATGCCAAGGGCATGGTCTACCTCACGCTCGACAAGCCGGACAACAAGCAGGTCCGCGAATACTTCACCAGCCCGGCAGCCGTCGAAGCCGCCAAGAAAGGCGCGCCGCTTCCGGACGGCGCGGTGATCACGGTGGTGCAATATGCCGCCCAGCTTGACGCCCAGGGCAATCCGACCAAGGACGCCAATGGGCGTTTCACCAAGACCAACAATATCATGGGCTACGCCGTGATGGAGAAGCGGGCCGGATGGGGCACCGCTTATCCGGAAAATGTGCGTAATGGCGACTGGGAGTATCAGGTCTTCCGTGCCGACAGGACGGCCAACCCCAATGCCAATTTGTCCGCCTGCTTCAACTGCCATAAGCCGCAGGCAGATCAGGATTTCGTCTTCACCCACGACAGCCTTAAGGTCGCGGCGCGCTAAAGCCGCGGTGCGCCGACAGCCGCGGATGGGTTGCGAAGTGAAACCCATCCGCGCCCCTTCAATGCGGCCTGCCCCGAACTACCCGCCGCCGCGGCCAAACGGCTGCCGCACTATCCGGTGCTGGCCGTCATGTTGGTTCGGCTCGCTGTCGACCTATCCTGCCAGAGACGTGGCCTGGGCGAGACATTGCTGATGGATGCGATCCATCGGACATTGCGGGCGAGCGAGGCCATGGCCGTGCACGCGATCGTCGCTGACCCAAAGCACGAGCGTGCATGGGCATTCTGCGAGCGTTATCGCTTTCGCAGTTTCGCGACGATGCCGCGCTGACTTTTTCTGCCGCTCGAAACGTTTAAGAAGCTGCAACTGTGAATCCTCGAACCGAAGCCGGAGAAATCCGGCTTCGGTCCGGTCCGGGCAGCCGGATTGCCGATCAATTGGTCGCAAAGCAATAGAACAGGCCGGCGCCGCCGGTGCTCTTGAGGTCCGCCTGGCTGCAACCGCCTTCAGATCCGCGGGAGGGGTGCGAGGCGTTCCACGACCGGCCCTCGACAGTATCCTGGATGCCCTGTCGGTCGATGTGGCCAAGCATGGCGGTACCCTGGGTGCTGCTCGTCCAATTCTTGCAGGTGCGGTCCTCGCCGGGCGGGAAGGCGCGGCCTTCCATGGTCGACCCGGTAAGGGCATCGTGCTCATTGGGCGTGTCGCCGCGGCCTTTGACGGTGTCACCCTTTTCGGTGAGCGCAGTTTGCTTGGTGAGATTGTTAGTCAGGCTATGCAGCTCGTCCACGTTCTTGGCGATAACCACGCCCTTGGCGTTCTGCCACGGGCCGCTGCCGACGCGGTCGCGTGCATTGACGGCCGACTGGCCGTTGGCAGCCTGGGTGCTGAGATAGGCATGCCAAGTCTTGGCACCTGCTCCGGCGGCCTGGGCAAGCTGCTGGCAACGGGCATCGGCGCCTGCAAGGCCGCCCAGGTCCGCGCCTTTGCCGGAGCCGGTGCTAGTGACGAAGAAACTCATGTTGGCCTGCTGGGCCTGCGCTCCCGCCGACCAGGCGAGCGACATGAAAGCGGCCGATGCCAGAATGGTTAAACGTACAGTCTTGCTCATTTTCATTTCAGGTCTCTCCCGAAGATCGAACTCTTGACCGATGCGGCCTTGGCCGCGCGCCTCGCTTAGCACGAAATCGCGACGTACACGCAACATTCTGCAAAGCGCAATCGCGCTATGGGGAGGGCGCGAGAGCTATTCCGCCATCGGCTCGGCCAACCGGACGTCGGCGAAGATCATAATCAACAGCCCTGTGTTTGGCAGCACTACAGGCAAACATACAACCTAATTGCATCACATTTATCCGTATCCAACGAATCCCATATTGATGCCTGCAACTCGACGCGCTGTACGCCTGAAGACACCGATGCCTTCGCTCGATCCGTTGGTGTTAGTATTACCTTCGATAGTTTCCAAGCTGCCGTTTATATTGGCGACAACAATTCCCGCGTGTCCATGTGAATGTCCGGTATCTATAAAGAAGACCATGCCGGGCTTCACAAGTGATGGATTGCTCTGTGCTGTTTCGCTCTGCACGACCGTCACGTTGGGTTTGTTCTGCGATGCGTCCCAGGCGCCGTGGACGCTGGCATTCTTGGGTACAGGATTTGGCACACCAACGCGCTGCGCGGCTTGGGTGTAGCAAAAAAAGACAAAACACATGCACCAGGGATAGCTATCAGCCGCCGGATCCAGTCCGCAGTTGCGAATATACTCGTCGACTCTCGGACCTCGATTGGAGCCGAGAGGCTGTTCGAGAACTCCGACCTCGCCGGCCGCAACATCAAGCACGGCCGTGACAAGCGACGATTGCGGTCCTGCTGGAGTGGGATGAACGTCGGGACCAGGAACCGATGCCGGTCCAAACAATGCGGCCCATGTGTTGGGCCCCACGATGCCGTCGATTTCGAGCGGGGCGCCGGCGGAATCAGCTGAACGCGCTTGCAAAAGCTGCACAGCCATCTTCGTCCTGGCGCCGTAGCTGCTGTCGATCGGGCCCGGATCAATCCCGATGTCGCGCAGGCGCCGCTGTACAATCTCCACATTGTGATCGTTCTCAACGCCAAGGCGGAGATAGTAGCCGGGAAATATTGGGACTGACGGCACGGGACCAGGCGAGGGGTCTGGTTGCGGCGCAGTGCCTTCTGAGGGCACAGTCATCGCGCCCTGGTCGATCATATACCGCAGCATCACCATCGCACCGCACTGATCGCTGACGGCGGTCTCCGACCACGAACCGTCTGCGATGTACTTACCGCTTACATAGATGTTGCTGTAGCTCCACAGGTAGGGCGACTTTACGTTTGGATGATTGTTGCGGTAGCCGAAGCCGTTGAATTTTTCGAGCTCGAATGCAATTCGCTCAATAGTCCAGGACGTTACGCCTGTAAGGCCATCGAATTCCAGCGCATCCTTCGCGCTTTCCTCCCACGTGAATGGCGGATTGCCATGCGGCGGGCGATTTTTTGGTACATGCGTTGTGCGCGCGGTTAGTGGATCGCCATTGTGCAGGTGGCAATCAAATCGGCGGCCGGCTTCGAGGTTATGAATAATGGCGATCACGTACCAGGGCACGCCTGTGGAGCCTTGTACGGTTTGGTAGCGAGCTTTGTTCGCCGGGTTGGTGAGCTTTCCAAAAATATACTGGATCTCGGCCATCCGTTCCGGGCGAAGCCGCATTGCGTGCCAAAGCGTCGCGTATTCATCCTTCAAAGCAGAAAACGTATTTGCCATGAATACCCCCCTCACCATTGCCGGTTTAAGGTTGCGCCGCATGTGCGGCTAAGCATTGTAGCAGGCGATTTCGACCGATATCATCCACAGTTCGGAAATCTACAAAACTGAGAGAACCTTATCCACTTTCCTCCCAAATTTCGCCGCATGACTTGGCAACGCTGCCGTTTCTTAACATAGCAAATCGCAAGGAGAAGTTAAAATTTAATACGCAAGATACTTTCGAACGCCGTTTTGGTGCGATTATCGGTTATCTGACCCCGTGCGCGGCGTTTCAACAGGTCTCGACGAAGCGCACCACGTCGGCCGGCGACTTGCCTGCCAATCCGAGTTGTTCCAGCGTCAGGCCGGCAGTACGATAGTCGATCCCCAGTGCGAGCCCGGCCAGACTGATCAGCGCGTCGATGGTCGGCGTGGCGACGCCGGCAAGACGCCCGAGTTCCGCCATCGGCACCAGGCCATAGCCGACATCTTCATGGATATAGCGATGGTCAAGCGACGGCGGCGCCTTGATGGTGCGGTTCGGCTCGCTGTCCTCGCAGGCGCGCGCAATGTTGCCGCTCTCTCGCGCCGCTTCGGTGGTGAGGCCGGCTTGATGGAACATGTCGATGAACGGCGCAGCGGGAACGCCGAGCGCTGTTGCGACAGCAAGACGTTCGGCGTCCACCGCCGCGATGACACGGCCGACGGCATCAGTAATGCCTTCACGATAGAAAAGAAAATCGCCGCCTCGGCGCTCGATCCAGCCGGCATTCATGAGCATGCCGGGCGGATGAAAGATCGCATTGATATTGCCAAGCCCGGTCTCCAGCACGCTGGTCGCTTGGACGATGTCGGGGTAGAGCGGCCTGACCAGCGCAAACATCGCATCGGTGTGCCGGCCCGGCAATGCGGCGAAGCGCAGCCGTGTCGTATAGCTGTAGATGTTGACGGTTGCGGGCCCTTCCATGCGGGTGATGTAAGTGAGCGTCACGGTCTCACAGATCGTCACGTGTCCGCGATAGCCGCCGCAGCGCAGCTCGTGCAGAAAATGCAGTCCCCCGCCGGTATGTCCCGGATTGAGGAAGATCGGCTGGCCCCCGTCGATGAGCGGCGCCAGCGCGTGTGCATAATGCCCATGGGCGATCGACGGCACCACCAGCATGATGAGGTCGGCACCGCGCACCGCCGCGTCGAGATCGGTCGTCATGAGGTCAACCGGCACCAATCCCTGCCGGACGCCGCGCACCTTGATGCCGCCGCGTTCGCGCAACGGCCTGAGGCGCTCGGCGGCGCGCGCGTGCAGACGCACGCCATACCCGCGCCTGCCGAGGTCGGCGGCGGCGGCGCAGCCGCCGTGCCCGGCGCCGAGGACCGCCACTGTCTTGATGCTCATGGTGCAAGCAAATACAGGAGCGGCTGGATAGCGGTT
>Ga0126369_10002803_pt1 | contig 12501 bp, 7 predicted proteins | sample PanSoiMetaPlot_1_FD_109646 | JGI IMG/M metagenome (GOLD analysis project Ga0126369, IMG submission 109646) | Tropical forest soil microbial communities from Panama - MetaG Plot_1 | ecosystem: Environmental > Terrestrial > Soil > Tropical forest > Bulk soil | place: Panama | collected 2016-02-17 | reverse complement strand
GCGATTTCCCGGTAACCTTGTGCAAGTCCCGCGGCGTCGCGGGGATCGGCACACGGCAAAACCATCACTGCGGGAAACTGAAATTGCCGCAAGAGCGCGGCCTGGTCCAGGGCGCGGCCGAACGATGGCCCAATGCTCGGAATGACCCAAAGTCTCTCATCCAAATCCGCCATCCATGGCAGCAGTTCTTCATACTCAGCCAGCGTGACGTGATAAATAAACGCGTTGCCGCCATAAATCAGGCGGGTGATGCCGCCCTCATGAATGTGACGGACGATTAGATCATTTTGCGCGAGATCCAACGAGCGAGCGGCATCTTCGCGCCGCGCCAGCGGGGGCACCGCGAACACTCCATGCAAGTCCTCGAGTGATACAGAAGTTCTCTTCATTAGGAAAATCCAGAGCGACCTGAATATAAATCGCCGGCCGACGACTGACAATCTACCGCCCGGTGTTTGAGACCCATAGCAACGGCTGCCGAATAAAGAAGTTGCGAATCACTTCCTCGATTTCAGAGTCTGCCGGCAGCTTCTGCCAAAGCTCAAGATACTCCGCGCGTTTGAACGCGAGCCCTGCGAACAGAAGGCTCGCCTGTCGCATGGGCCACTCCTTGTCATACATGACGTCAGGTTTGAGCGGCCACGATTTTTTGTCGGCGATGAACGGCGCCATATACTCGACCGCGCGACGAAAGCCGCGGCCGTCGGCGGTTTGAAACATGAAGAGGTCGTCCTGCGGCGTGGAAAGAATCTGGCAAACCGCGGCCATCGCTTCAAGATTGAATAACTCGTAGCCGTACGGCTTGGTGCGGCGCAGCTCCTCCGGAAAACTTCCGTTCAAGGCAATCTGATTCGGCACAATGACCGTCTTGAATCGTTCGCGACAATAATCAAGCAGCTTCTGATCGCCGGTCAGGTGGGCAAACGCCGCCACCTGCATCACCCAACACGTCGTGTGATTGTTCTTCGCATCGCGTTCGTCCGTGCCGTTCTTGCTCGTCGTCATCCACGACAAATACTCCCTGAACCATTGCGTGATGGCGCCGAGTTCAGGCCGCGACAACGCGCCGGAATCTTTTAGCGCCTCGATGGCCCGCGCCACTTCGACCAGGTGAATCGTGTCAATAATTCCCGTGCCCCGGCCGGTCGTGATCCCGTGAATCGCCTGCGCGTATTGCAGGTTTGGATTCATCCGCGTGTCTCCGGCGATGAACCATGCGCGCAGGTGCTCCGCGGCTTTGGCCGCATAACGTTTGTCGCCGGTCAGTTTCCAGGCGGCCACGAGCGCCGGCGCTTGCACGCTCAGGCGCATCAGGGCGCGGCGATGTGCGACAAAGTTGTCCGGGTTTGACATGCCATCGCGTTGGATGAACGGACCATCCGGATTCTTCGGATCAGGCCACCAGTAATCAGCTTCCGAAAAGAAGTCATGCAACCCGCCCGCGCTGCGCGGGCTCGATGACGCGGTGATGGTGATCGGCTGCTCGTTGAGATATTGATTCGCGGCTTTGAGAATGCGGGCGCGATCGAGGGCAGCAAGGTTCAGCTTTGGGTGTTGAGCAACCGCGCCCGGCGGAAAAAGCAGAGTCAAAGCGAGCAGGACAAAGAAGCGGGGGCAAGCCCGCCTTCCTGACCATGAGGTCTCATACGATCTTTGGTTTCTTTTCAAGTAGCCACCTTTGTGAATCGGACCGCGCCACATCGCCCACCACTCAGGCCAGGAAGGGCGGCTCGCCCCCGCTGAATCGGATCACTCAAACCGCGCGACGAATCCGCCGCCCGCGCGCATTTTAATCGTCAGACTGTCGGCGCGACTCAGCCCGGCATGCTCAATCCTCACGGCCGCCGCCTCATCCAACTGATCGCGAACCAGGGTCGCCCGGTATCTTCGCGCTCCCAGAAAACGCAACGGGACGCGAATCGTCTTTCCGGATAACCCATTCATGATTCCGAGAAACCAAACCTGTCCCTTTCGACGCGCAAAGCCGGCCAACTCGCCAATCTCAGATTGCCGTATAACCACCGTCTGATCCCAAACGCTCGGAATTGTTTTAATCAATTCCGCTGCCGGATTGTCGAGAATATGCTGCGGATGGGCGCCATAAATCATCAGCGGCGAAGTGAACACGACGGCTGTCGCAATCTGATGCGCCCAAGAAGTTTCCCGCCGGCGCTCGCCAAAATGCACGGGCGTGTAATCTGCATGGCCGGCGAGAAAACGCGTGAATGGCAAGGTGGTATTGTGAACCGAACGCAAACTCAGACTGCGATATTCCAGGCCCCGAATCGCTTCGCGGGACATTTCGTTGGGCCAGGTGCGTGATTCGCCGGCAGGTTTATTCGCGCCATGGAACTCGACCATGACTTTGTGTTCCGCCGAACTACGTAGTAGCGCCTGGTACAGATCGATGACTTCCTTCGCCTCATGATCGAAGAAATCGATTTTGGCGCCGGCCACGCCCAAACGCGACAGCAGTGAAAAAAACTCATCCCGTTCGCCCTGCGTACCCAGCGTCCGGCGATGTTTCCAAAACCACAGCTTGACGTTTTGCTGGTTCGAGTAATCAACCAGCTCACGGATTTGCGCTTCCGTCCAGCGCGCCCAAATTCCTTCCACCACGTTGTATTCAAATCCCAGTTGCCCCGCGAGCCGCGAAAACTCTTTTATCCCTTCGAAGGTATTTTCACCACCGTCGAGATATCGCCAGACCGCCCGGCCCGGTTTGATCCAGCTGGTTTTTAAACCGTGCGGGAAGATCGTTCTGTCCGGCGCCGGCGACAGGTTATTAATCAAATCAGAATTGACCAGCCCGTTCAGATCGCCGCCCATGATCACCACCCGCCAGGGCGTAGTAACGGGACCATCGACGCGGGCCGGCCGCGACAGACGTTTCGCTTCATCCTTGCCGTATCGGAGATCGAATGGATGACTGACCGGCAAAGCATGACCCAGGACGGTCATGAAACCGCGCTCGCCATTCGCGCGCAAACCCATGCCCGAATAGTCGAGCAGCGCAGCTTCGGTAATGACCGCATAGCCACGACCTTGCAGTTTGATGGTCAAGGGCGGAGCGGCCCAATCGCCGTCCTTAACATCCGCGATCGACTTCTGCTGATGAATGCCTTCGTAATGACCTTCGAAGTCGTGAAACCAGACGGTGCTGTCGGCGGGAATAGTGAAAACAGATCCTTCGTCAGGAATCCAAGTGCCGATGCCCGGGAAAATAAAGCGGAAAGCGACGCCGTCGTTATAAGCGCGCAGTTCGACTCCGAACTCGGTTCTGGATGTGTCGTGCCGCAGGGAGATTCTCGCGCCGTTACAGACATTCACCGCTCGCGCGTGCACCCCGCGAGTGAGGTAACTTTCGCTCACCCGGTACCGCTCGATCGTCAGGATCGTGCATTCGTGACATACATCTATCTCTCCAGAGCGAAAGCTCAATGCTGATGGTTCAATAATGTTCTGCCCGGCCCGTGTGGCCCGCCAACGTAATTGCGGAGCGGCGACCATCAGCGTGAACTGAATCTGGCGGTTGGGACTATTGAGGGTGAGCGCGTCAGCGTTGGCGCTGAACAGCGACGGCGCCAACGAAAGCAAGGCCGGCGCCGCCAGTGCCGCCGAAAGAAATTCCCGCCGCGAAACATCTTCTTTAAAAGAGCGGGGGCGAGCCGCCCTTCCTGACCTCGAGCTATTCGAAGTATTGTGTGGCTTCGTCAATTGTTCCTTTGAAAAACCAACAATGAGTGGATATCTCTCAGGTTAGGAAGGGTGGCTTACCCTCCGCGCTCTTTTTTGCGTGAGTTCCAGGGCGCCCTCCAAATTCAATTCAATTTCCAATTGATGGGCTGCGGTTTGTAGCCGAGACTCGCCGCTCCCAGCTCTTCATTCATAATCAGAAATGCGCCGATGCCGTGAAAGTCATTTGCGCTGCGCTTGCGCCCAAAGTAGTAAGCCAGATCGCCCACATTGGTCCCTTCAGAGATATCAATCAGATTAGTCATACCGTCAGCATCACGCGAGAGTTTCGTCAGTACGCCGCGATAACCCTTCTGGGCCACGTTCGCGTAACGCTTTGGCAGATACCCCCGCTTGACGCCCATCCAAAGCATGTAGGTGTACATGCTGGAACAGGACGTTTCGAGCCAGTTGCCGGCGACGTCGCCCTTATCCACGACCTGATACCAGAGACCTGTCTGGGGATCCTGATATCGCTCGAACGCTTTTGCCAGTTGCTGAATGATCTTGATCAACTCAGCACGATGCGGCTGATCTTTCGGCACGATGTCGAGCAGGATGATCAGGGTCATCGCATACCAGCCGAACGCTCGGCCCCAGTGAAAGGCAGATTGGTGGGCAGTCGGATTGGCCCACGGTTGCGCGCCGCTTTCATCGTACGCGTGCCAAAGCAGCCCCGTCGCGGGGTCGTTGAGATGCTGGTAATAGATCAGCATCTGCCTCACCACCTCGTCATTCGTGTACTTGCTTTCGCCGAACATCTCGCCATAGCGTGCCAAAAACGGCAGCCCCATAAAGACGCCGTCGGCCCACAACTGCGAGGCGCGACTGGGAATGTTCGCGTGCCAGAAGCCGCCGTCTTTGGTGCGTGGATAGGTGTCCAACACCTTCCGAATATTTTGCGCGGCGAGCTTGTACTTCTGCTGTTTTGTCTCTTTGTAGAGAATCAGCGCCAGATTGCCGGGCATGATGTAATCCAGCGAATTTATCTCGCGATTCACCTTTCCCTGGTCGTCGATGTGCTGATCGAACCACGACTGAAGGTGATCGAGATAACGCTTGTCGTGGGTGCGCAGATAGACGAGGTATTGGCCGTAAAGATAGAGCGCCTTGGCATATCCCCAGCCTTTGAATGATTCTCCGGTGGGATTGCGTTTGATGGTTGATTCGACCACGGCGACGGACCAGTCGGTGGGCGGGCCGGCCGCCGGATTCGCGGTGCGGCTCGCGCGTTCATGCGGAAGGGCCAACGAAGTTGTCAATACGCAAAGCGATATCGTCGTGGCAAGTATAAATCTGGCTATGGTCATCAAGCTCTCCGCGTCTGGTCCAATAGGGACGACATCTTTATCGAAAAACAGTTCTCTAAACCTTTCGCTCCGAATGCAGCGACAACATTGCTGTCGGGTAACGACTTTTAGCGCCTGATGCCGTGCCGGCGCCGCATTACAAAGATGGCTTTATCTCGAAAGCGTTCGTGTTCCAATCAACTGTCACAGTTGTTCCATCCGCGAACGTCGTCCGCTCCTTCCGGTAATTACCGTCGAGAAATTCGTGCCTCGTCATTTCAAGCAAACCAACGCGCCGGTGCAACGCCATCATGGCCTTGATCAGAGAAAGCGTCTGCTCGTCCGTTGGCGTAATCGGCAATTCCGGCACGCCACCAAACAACAATCCCTGCAAGAGGCTTTTCTGGTCGCGCGCATTGAAAGAAACGATGACCGCGTCGTGATAGACCAATTGATAAAGCGGAACCAGGATCGCCTTACTGCCACCGCCGGATTGATTGATTACGTCGGCGTAGGGAATAGTCCAGTCCGCGCCCGCCTCGGTGGCCACGATTCCCAAATTGTGGCGCGCCCAGGTCATGGTGGCTGCGCGTCCGGCCATTGCCTCACTCCGGGTGGTCGGATGCTCGGGATTAAAGTCGGCGTCCGGCGGCACATAACCAATCACGTCGTTGTAAATTCCGTCCGGATGAATTCCGTGGTCGAAGAACAGCTGGTAATTCTTCAGCATGTGCCCCAGCCAGAACCGATTGTTGAGGTACGCCTGCGGACCGCCGTCCCAATGCCTCATCAAAGGGATGTTCCCCTGCTTGGTGTCTCCAAAGCGGCTGCCGGGAAACGCCTGCGGCGGCAATCGCGCATCCTCTTCGCGCACCGCGAACTGCGGATCATACGAAGGCGCGTCCAGGTAATAGTCCCGATACTGATCGTGCAAGACGTATTGATAACCGAGCTCGTGCACCGCGTCAGTCAGTCGTTTGAATCCGCTCCAGCCGCCCGCGGCTTCCGGGGGCGGCAGCGAATCAGGATGTTGGCGGTCATAGCCGAGGTGCGGCCAGCCGGAAATGAAAACCAGCACGTGATCGAAGCCGCGAGATTTTAGTTCGCGCAACTGCCGGGCGCGCTCGTCGAAACTCACCAAATTGTAATTCTTCGACGAATCCCTGGTGTCGTAGCGATCGCTATCGGGACTCAGGTTATGAAGAATGCTGATGCGTGTCTGGGGAGTACCGATCAAATCCGCCAGCCGCGGGGTACGCGCGATTTTCTCTTTCAACGATATGAACAGACCCGTGTCCATCACGTACCGCCGGTAACGCTTCGCCATTTCGACATAGTTTCCCTGGTCGAAGAAGGCCATGCGGGCTGACCGCAGATAACCGAAGCGGCCGAGCTGGGCCATCCAGCGCGGACCGATCTCCGTCGGACCACCGGCGGGGTGCTTGAATTGATAGGCTGCGTCGTCAGGGGTCTCGACGATGATCATCATCGCCGACGCCCCTCTTTGAAATCCCCACCAGGACATCGACCACGATTCGATCAAGTGGCTTTGCAGCAAGCTATGATCGCTAGCGGCGATTTTCCCGTCCGGAATGATGGTGCGATCCGGGTAATACTCTTTGGGCCAATTGCGCGGCAATAAAGTGCCGCGCCCGTTGCTCAACAGGGTGTAATCAACATTCCGCGCGTCGAGCGCGCCAGGCCAATCCAACTGCCGCAACGTGGCGCGGTCCTCGGTCGCGGTCACCTCAAAGACGAGGTCTTCATCGCGCCCTTCAAGACACAGCGTGAGATACAACTTCAGACCGAGAGCGCCGTTGTGCGACCAGTCGGCCAGACTAATCTTCACGCCGGTTTTAAAGCCGGCGTCGTAAGGCGCAATCTCGATGCTCCCGGCCTGAGTCAACCCGATCGGAAATTCCTCGCCGCCCGCCCGTACCAACATGTCATGCGTTGAAGAGCCGGCGGTCGACCAGCCGGCGGCGGGGGTTTCAATCTTGATCGCCAGACTGTGCTCGTTCAGCGTTATTTTCTGTTTCTTGCCGGCGATGATCCAACTTTCGTTCTGATGTGTGACCTTGACGGGGACACCGCCCCATTGGTCGCGCGAGAGTTGCTGTGCGTGAGCTAAAGCCGGAACGAGCCCCAGTAAGGCGATGGTGTAGGCAGCAGCCCGCAATTTAGGGTGCGGCGGCAAAGTCCCGACTTTATCGAGACGGCGCCGCCGCTTTGGATCCAGCGCAGCGAGCCTGAGTCGCAGTGATCCAAAGCGCCGTCGGGGCCGGCGCACTCCAAATTGTTCGCTTCTCATCTTTGAGCTTGCCTGGTCGAATTAGTCTGCGAACTAAACAAAAGGCTGCGATCGGATGTATTCACCTGCGGGACCCTGGCCATCATGGTTTGATAATTCTTGTCCCTATATACCGCGGCGGCGCGCCTCATCAGCGGAAAGAGCGATTCAGGTTTCACGCCGCCCTCGATCTCCTGGTAGTTCCATTTCTTTTCACCTAAGGCCACGGGAGTTAGAAAATCGAGCGCCCGGCGAATGCTGCGGCCGTCAGGTGTTTGATAATTCCAGAGATCGATCCCGGCCCGCTGACCAAGCGTGGCCAAGAGCATCAGACCATCGAGATTCATGTTGCTATAGCTCCAGGCTTTGGTGCGGGCCAACTCGAGCGGCTGGCCGCCCTCCGGTTCGATTTGGGCCGCGATCCTTTTCTGCCTGGCAGCTTCCAGCACTTGCTTTGCCAATTCGCGCCGGCCGACAAACAGCGCGTAAGAAACCACCTGGACGTCGTAGAAGGTGCCGTGATTATTTTTCGCTGCCGATTCTTCGCGGCCGTTCCGGCTGTCGAGCATCCATTGCAGGAATTTGCCGAACCAGCCCTTCAGGCCACGTTCATCTTCGGCAGTGAGCGCCTTCGATCCCTTCAAGAGACCAATGGCATCAACCACGCGCGTGAGGCCTCGGGTTTCGATCAAACCAATTCCGCGGCCGGTATTTACTCCCGGCACAAATTGCGCATATTCGAGATTCGGATTCATGCGCGTCGCCGGATCGAGAAAGAAGGTCCGCAATAGCTGGACCGCCTTGCTCGCGTAGGCTTCGTCGCCTTTTAAGTAATAGGCGAGCGCCAGCGTTTCAACTGCGTTCTCCAAGTCGTCGACACTCTTGTGGTCCGTAATTTTATTAATCTCGGGATTGCGTTCACCGTCGCGGCGAATGTAGGGAAGGCCATCTGGTTTTTTCGGATCCGGCCAGAAGTACGGGGCCTGGCTGAGATAATTGTGCTTGTCGCCGCCGGGCGGCGCGACCGCTTTGTCCAGTACGGAAAATGGGCCTGCCTGGAGCGCCTTCTGTGCGTCCGCTTTGAGCCTGGCCCAGGGCGCGGCCGCCCATCCATCACCGGCCCTCACCGCCTGACGCGAAGCCTCCAACTGCTTCGCATCAAGCAGAAATACCGGGAGTGGCGACGCTGCGCCCTGCCCGCCGCCGGCCCACGCAAGCGGGACCGGCAAAGCAGCGACTCCGACGCAGGCTACCGTGCCAAATATCGCGAAAACCCTCGATAACCGAAAAAGTCCAACTTTTGTACAAATATGCTTGCCCAGCTGAGCCATAACGTTGTAAAGTGACGCGCGCACACTCTCGTTACCGGTAACGCGCCCGCGGATTCTATGTATTGGTGACGTTGCTGTCAATAATTTAGTTTCCACATCGCGCATTCGCAACTGCGGACATGATCTATCGTGACAAGGTGGTAGTGATCACCGGCGGAACTCATGGCATCGGCGAAGGCTGTGTCCGGGCTTTCGCCGGGGCAGGCTCCCGGGTGGTCTTTTGCGCGCGCGATGAGGCGCTGGGGGCGCAGGTCGCAAACAGCGCCAACGACAGCGGTCCCGGCAAGGCCACCTTCGTCAGCTGCGATGTTTCGAAAACAGATCAAATTCGAAATCTGATAGAGACCACGGTGGAACGTTACCACCGGCTCGATTGCCTGATTAATAATGCCGGCTGGCATCCACCGGCGAAACGGATCGATGAGTTTTCGCCGGAAGACTTTCGCGCACTCCTGGACTTGAATCTGGTCAGTGTGTTTGCGGGCTGCAAGTATGCCCTGCCCCACTTACGAAAGACGCAAGGCAACATCATTAACCTCTCCAGCCTGGTTGGCGCCATGGGGCAACTGCACGCGTGCACCTATGTGGCGACCAAGGGCGCCATCACCGCATTCACCAAAGCGCTGGCGATTGATGAAGCTGAACACGGCGTGCGGGTGAATTCGGTTTCGCCGGGGAACATCTATACGCCCTTGTGGCAGGAAGCGATCGATGCCGCTCCCGATCCCGCTCGATGTCGGGCCGATGGCGACGCCGCTCAAGTGCTCGGCCGCATGGGCACGATCGACGAGGTGGGCCGGCTCTGTCTTTTTATCGCGGCCGAAGCCACGTTCACCACGGGCGTCGATCACATCATTTCCGGCGGCGCTGAGATAGGCTACGGGCCTAAGAGCCGGCGCAATTAAATTGTTATCAATTGACTGCGATTTCTAATGGGCCATTAACCAATTTATGCGAATCACTTGCCTACTATTAATGTTCGCGCTTTCGGGTCTGATCGTTTCTTTGCCCGCGAACTCACAAGACAAAAAGGAAATCTACCACCAGGGCTGGATCGATCTTAATAAGAACGGGCGGATGGATATTTATGAAAACCCTAAAGCTCCGATCGATCAGCGCGTCAACGATCTGCTCGCGCAGATGAACGTCGACGAGAAGACCTGCCAGACGGCCACACTCTACGGGGTCGGCCGCGGCCGCTCTAACACGGACGCGCCGCTGAAGGACGAGTTACCGACTCCCGAATGGAAAAACAAGCTGTGGAAAGACGGCATCGCCAACATTGATGAGCACTTGAACGGTTGGGGGCCTAATGGCCAGAGCGTGTACGCCACCGATATCGCGAAACACGTATGGGCGATGAACGAAGTGCAACGCTTCTTTATCGAGCAGACACGGCTCGGCATACCGGTGGATTTCACCAACGAGGGTTTGCGCGGAGTGGCGTTCTCAACCGCGACTGGTTTTCCTTCCGAGTTGGGGCAGGGGCATACCTGGGACCCGGAGCTAATCGGCGAGATCGGCAGTATCACCGCCCAGGAAGCCCGCGCGCTGGGTTATACCAATGTCTACGCCCCCACGCTGGATGTCTCGCGCGATCAGCGTTGGGGAAGAATTGAAGACACTTACGGTGAAGAGCCTTTTCTCGTGTCTCGTCTGGGAGTCGAAATGGCCAAGGCGATGCAGAAGGATTATCGCATCGCTGCCACGGCAAAGCATTTTGCGATCTACAGCGTGGGCAAGGGCGCGCGCGAAGGACAAGCCAGGACCGATCCGCAAGTCACGCCCCACGAAGTAGAAAACATCCTGCTGCCGCCTTTCAAAGCCGCGATCAAGGAAGCTCACATCCTCGGGGTGATGAGTTCCTACAACGACTATGACGGCGTGCCGGTTACCGGCAGTCATTACTGGCTGACTGAGCGTTTGCGAAACGAGTTCGGATTTCGCGGATATGTAGTATCTGATAGCGCCGCTGTCGAATTTCTCTACAGCAAGCACGCGGTGGCCGCGGATATGAAGGAAGCGGTACGGCAGTCGATCGAGGCCGGGTTGAACGTCAAAACGAACTTTACCCCGCCCGAAGATTTCGTGCTGCCGTTGCGCGAATTGGTTAAAGAAGGAAAGGTTTCGCTGAAGACCCTGGACGACCGCGTCCGCGACGTGCTGCGCGTGAAATTCCTGCTCGGACTCTTTGATCATCCTTACGTCGATGACCCTGGTTACGCTGAGAAGAACGTAAATTCCAGCGAGCACCAGCAAGTCGCCCTGCGGGCCGCGCGCGAAAGCATCGTGCTGCTCAAGAATGATCACAATGCCCTGCCGTTGAGCAAAGAGATTCGCTCAATAGCGGTCGTCGGTCCAAATGCGGACGACGACAATCTCAATCGATATCGTTATGGGCCCAATCAGATCAAAGGCATCACCGTACTTCAGGGCCTCAAGAACAAGTTGGGCGATCGCGTGCAAGTGAATTACGCCAAAGGCTGCGACGTAACCAGCGAACATTGGCCCCAAATCGAAGTCCTGCCTGAGCCGCTCACCGAGAAAGAAAAGGACGAGATTGGCAAGGCCGTCGAGGCCGCCGGGAAATCAGACGTCGCGGTGGTGGTGCTCGGAGATGGCGTAAACACTGTCGGCGAGACCGCATCGCGAACCAGTCTTGATCTGCCGGGCCGGCAATTGGAATTGGTGCAGGCTGTCCAGGCCACCGGTAAACCGACCATAGTCGTGCTTATCAGCGGACGGCCAATGAGCATTAACTGGGTCGATAAATATGTTCCCGGAATCATCGAGGCCTGGTTCCCCGGCGCCCAGGGCGGGACGGCGATTGCCGACGTGTTGTTTGGTGACTACAACCCGGGCGGAAAGTTGACGGTGACCTTTCCCAAGACTGTCGGCCAACTGCCTTATAACTTTCCCTCAAAACCAAACGCGCAATGGGAAGGTGAAAAGACCCGCGTCAACGGCGCGCTTTACTATTTCGGTCACGGATTAAGTTACACGACTTTCAAGTACGACAATCTCAAGGTGACTCCGGCAGCTGTCGCTTCAGTTAGTCCAAAGGTAATGATCAGCTGCGACGTCACCAACACCGGCGCGCGCGCCGGCGACGAAGTCGTGCAACTTTACACGCGGGAACTGGTCACCAGCGTGACCACATATGAAAAAAACCTCCGCGGTTTTGAGCGCATCCATCTGGGGCCCGGCGAAACGAAGACCGTCTCGTTCGCACTGACCCGTGACGATCTCGCGCTGTGGGACCGGCAGATGCACTTTGTCGTTGAGCCGGGCAAATTCAAAGTGATGATCGGATCCGGCTCGGAAGACATTCGCTTGACCGGGGAATTTGAAGTTCAAGCGAAGTGAGTTGCTGAGCGTTAAGCAGCGGCGGCCCCGACTTGTTGACAGCCGGGTGAGTCCGCGGTGAATAAAATCTGACACCAGGATAGCTTCTATAATCGACCATGAAATTAAGATCGCACTTTAGCCGTCTCATCGCCGGCGGCTTTGTTCTGGCGCTGACCTTCTCGGGGCATCCGCGTCCGACACTTTCTTCCGCAGCGCTCCAGGCCAACGTCTACAGCGTCAAGTCATACGGCGCTACCGGCGACGGAAAGACCCTGGACACCGTGGCCATCAACAAAACGATTGATGCTGCGGCTGCGGCCGGCGGCGGCACGGTTTACTTTCCCGCGGGCAAATACTTGTCAGTATCGATTCACTTGAAGAGCAACATCGCTCTATATCTGGATCAAGGCGCGACCATCGTCGCCGCCGAGACGTCGGCCGATGCCAAGTACGATCTGCCTGAGCCGAATGAATGGGACAAGTACCAGGATTTCGGCCACACTCACTG
>Ga0126369_10002802_pt1 | contig 12502 bp, 13 predicted proteins | sample PanSoiMetaPlot_1_FD_109646 | JGI IMG/M metagenome (GOLD analysis project Ga0126369, IMG submission 109646) | Tropical forest soil microbial communities from Panama - MetaG Plot_1 | ecosystem: Environmental > Terrestrial > Soil > Tropical forest > Bulk soil | place: Panama | collected 2016-02-17 | reverse complement strand
TTGCTCGTGGAAATGGACGGGTTCGAGTCAAACGAAGGTGTGATCCTGATTGCGGCAACGAACCGGCCCGACGTTCTCGATCCGGCCTTGCTGCGCCCGGGCCGATTCGATCGCCGGGTAGTGGTGGCGCGCCCCGACGTGAAGGGCCGTGAAGAAATTCTTCGCGTACACACACGCAAGGTGCCACTCTCCGATGACGTTGAGATGTCCATCATCGCACGCGGCACGCCGGGCTTCTCTGGCGCCGATTTGGCGAACTTGGTGAACGAGGCGGCGTTGTGGGCCGCACGGCAGAACCGCAAATTCGTCACCATGGCTGATTTCGAGATGTCCAAAGACAAAGTCCTGATGGGCGTCGAGCGCAAGTCCATGATTCTCTCCGACGAAGAGAAGAAGAACACGGCGTATCACGAGGCCGGGCACGCACTGGTCGCGGCGATGACCCCAGGCGCCGATCCGGTACACAAAGTCACGATCATCCCCCGAGGCATGGCGCTGGGCTTGACTATGCAACTTCCCGAAGCCGACAAGCATACCTACACCAAGGAATTCCTTGAGGGCACACTCGCGGTTCTGATGGGTGGACGTACCGCTGAAGAAATCTTCCTCGGACACATCACTACCGGCGCAGGCAACGATATCGAGCGCGCCACCGACATCGCTCGCAATATGGTCTGCGAATGGGGCATGAGCAACATGGGGCCTCTGGCCTACGGTAAGAAGGAAGAAGCCATTTTCCTGGGCCGTGAAATTGCCCAACACCGCGATTTCAGCGAAGACACGGCGTTACACATCGATAAGGAAGTGAAGCGCATCGTCAGCGAAGCTTATGACAAGGCACACAGCCTGCTTTCGAACAATCGTGATCTTTTGGACCGTATCGCGACGGCATTGCTGGAACGCGAAGTCCTCGACGCCAACGAAGTGAAAATGCTTATGGAGGGCAAACCGCTCCCGGAGAAAGTCCGAACGCCACCTACGACGCCTCCACAGGCGGCGCCAGGTACCGATCCGAAGGTGGTGCGGCCAGAGTTGCGGCCGGCGCCGGGTTTCACGCGAGGAGATTCTCCCGCGAAGGCGTAAAGCATTTTGTGGTCTAAGTTCTAAGAATTGAGTCACCTCGGGGGCACGCAACATCGTGCCCCCGACTTTTTTGGGCGAGTAGGAGTAGAATACGGCCATGGGACGGAAAGACGGCGAAAACCTGAATGTGACTTGCCCGTGCTGCCAGGCAAAGCTGGTGATCGATCCGATCTTCGGAGCGGTGTTATCGCACGCCGCTGCGGTAAAGCCCGGACCGGACGTGGACCTCACCAAGGCTTCCAGCATTCTGGAAGAGCAGAAAAAACAGCGCGAGGATAAGTTTGCTGACTCCTGGTTTCAAGAAGCTAACAAGGAAGACATCCTGAAGAAAAAGTTCGAAGAAGCCATGAAAAAGGCCAAGGATGCTCCCGCTGGCAAGCCCATTCGCGATTTCGATTTGGATTAACCTTCGGCCACCTGCAGCCCGTTGTGGCCGTTTGCAGCCCTTACCTCAGCTTGTCATCCTGAGAGGTTGTGACTTTTCTTCGCGGAAACGTAATGCCAGGGTTGTCGCCTGCATTCGCTAGTCCCAAGAAGAGTTGCGCTACACTGTTCTCCGCGAATGACCAAACGGAAACTCTACCGTCTGAAACTCAAGCGGACCAGCCTCGTGATGGGCAAACGCACGCTGGTGATGGGCGTGTTGAACGTCACGCCAGACAGCTTCTCTGACGGCGGCAAATTCTTCACGTTGAATCGCGCCGTCGCCGCTGCCTTTAACATGGAGCTCGCCGGAGCCGACCTCCTCGACATCGGTGCGGAATCGACGCGCCCGGGCTCCACGGGCATTCCCGCAAGCGAGGAGATTGCGCGGCTGCTGCCAGTGTTGCAAGCGCTGCGTGGTCGGCTGAAGATTCCCATCTCCGTCGACACCCAGAAAGCCAGCGTGGCGGAAATCGCGCTAGGCGCCGGCGCACAAATGCTAAACGATATTTCCGGGCTACAACATGATCCGCGCCTGGCCGATGTGGCGGCGAAATTTCGCGTTCCGCTCGTCCTGATGCACATGCGCGGCATGCCCCGCACCATGCAAAAGGGGCCTTTCGCGAAGGACGTGCTTAAGGATGTGACTCGCGGTTTGCGCGAATCGCTTGCCACAGCACGGCGAGCAGGCGTGGCCAAGTCGCAAATTATTCTCGACCCCGGCATCGGCTTCGGCAAGAGTTTCGCCCAAAATTACGAACTTCTCGGCAAACTACCGCAACTGGCGCAACTTGGCTATCCCTTGCTGGTCGGCACATCGCGAAAAAGCTTTCTCGGCGCCACACTTGGCCTCGATGGCAAGCCCGCTGCGCCTGAAGAACGCATCTGGGCCACCGCCGCTACCGTCGCCGCAAGCATTCTGAATGGCGCGCATATCGTGCGCGCTCACGATGTCCGCGAAATGGTTCAGGTCGCCCGGGTCACGGATTGCCTGCTGCACTCCGGCCGTGGCTTCACACACCGATCCACGAAGACCTGACAATTTCTATATAATTCACGCGCAGACAGTTGGGGTAATTCTGTGCCTCACGAAAAGGAATCTTCATGCGCCACTTTCATCGACGCTGCATGCTCCTCGCCGTTGCACAACTGGTCTTTGTCCTGGGCGTTTTCGCGCAATTGCCACCGGCAAATACAGACATCTTGCGCCCTCTTCAGGGCACGCCCGGCACGGCGGCGTGCTCCGCAACGGAAAGCTCCGCATGCGCACAGGCGGCGGCGAAAATCATCCCGATCGTGATGGGCGACTCGCCGCTGCAGGAAAACCTTCGCAAACTCACTGACGAAGTTGGCGGACGTGTCAGCGGCTCCGCAGAAATGGCGAAAGCCGTGGAGTGGGGCGTGGCCGCATTTCGCGCCGCCGGCGTGGACGTGCACACCGAAAAATACACGTTGCCGGTGGCATGGAGGGAAGGCGCAACGCGGCTGGAGCTGCTGGGCCCGGTGCAGTTTCCGGTCTCGCTCGTCTCTGAAGGGCTTTCGCCGGCGACGCCCGCGGGCGGACTGGAAACCAAACTCGTCGATGTTAGCGACGGTTCCGAGCAGGAATTTGCTAAAGCTGGCGCAGCGGTTAAAGGCGCGATTCTGCTGGTGCACAGCGAAATCGGCTCAACCTGGGCCGCCTTGTTCGAGGAATATGCACGGCCGCCCGCCATCATCAACCGCGCAGTGAACGGCGGAGCGATGGCGATCCTATGGATGGGCGCGCGCGAACGCAAATTGCTTTACCGCCACACCAACGCGCTCAACGGGCAGGTCGACCGCATTCCGCAGGCCGTGGTCGCCCGCGAAGACGCAATGCGTCTGGCACGCACGGTGGCGGCGCATCCCGGAAAGATCAGCGTGCGCCTGACCATGCCAAACAAGATCGTCGGGCCGGTGGAACAAGAAAATGTCGTTGGAGAAATTCGCGGTTACGAGAAACCCGACGAAATCGTGGTTCTCGGCGCGCATCTGGATTCCTGGGAACTCGGCACCGGCGCGCTGGACAATGGCTGCAACGCCGCACTGGTGATCGAAGCCGCGCGGGCCATCAAGGGCAGCGGCCTACTCCCGCGACGCACCATTCGTTTCGTCCTGTTCAGCGGCGAGGAACAGGGCATGATCGGCTCGTTTGGTTACGTGCAGAGGCATCGCGCAGAGATGGATAAACACCGCGCGATGGTAGTCTTCGACACAGGCATTGGCCGCGTGACAGGTTACTCGCTGGGCGGTCGGCGCGATACCGAAGCGGGCATCCGCGAAGTGCTGAAGCCATTTGCCGGCTGGGACGTTGACCATTTCACGTACGCCGCGCCGATTGGCACCGACAATTTCGATTTCCTGTTGGAGGGCGTGCCGACCTTCATGGCCAATCAGGAAATCGCCAACTATTTGTTGAACTATCATGCGGCTTCCGACACCTTGGACAAGGTGGACATCCGCGAATTGAAGTTGAACACCGTACTCGGCGCGGTCACGGCGTGGGGCATTGCCGATCGCTTGGAACCCATCGGCAAGCGCCTGTCTCGCGCAGAAATGGAATCGCTGATGAAGGAATCCGGCTTGGATCAAGACATGAAAACCCAGGGTTATTGGGACGCCTGGCAGTCCGGCGCGCGTGGCCGCCAACCCTGAGCGCGCGAGCGGAGTGCTAACGCCTCGCATTTCCTGCTCTCGTGCAAGATGTGGCATCCCACCGGCCATGTAAGCCGTAAAATGCGGTTCACGCTATACTGATAAAGTGGCGGGAAACCCCAAGAAATCAAAGCGCGACGCTGAACCGACCGCGAACGCATCAGCGAAAATCTTAGCTTTGGATTATGGCCGCACGAAGATCGGAATCGCCTGGGCCGACGTCCAGGCGCGCATCGCTGCACCCTTCGCTACCCTGGCGCGCATCAATCGTAATGAGGATATGCGGCGGCTGCGCGAAATGGCCTGCCAGGAAAAAGTGCAGCAGATCGTCGTGGGCCTGCCGCTGCGATTGGACGGCACGCAAGGCGACATGGCAGACGAAGTGACGCGCTTCGCGGAACGCGTCCGCAAACAGGTTGGCGTACCGGTGGAACTGGTGGACGAACGCCTGACCAGTTGGGAAGCCGAGCGCATCCTGGAGGAGGAACTAGGCCGCAAACTCATGCGTCAAGAAACACATCCGGGGCGAAAAAAGACCAGCCGCGCAGCCGACACGAAATATACTGTCGATGCAGTGGCCGCCATGGTGATCCTGCGGGAATATCTGTCGCGGCAGCCCGAGGCGAAGGAGCGCAAATAGCTTGCGATTTCTGGTGGTGCTATTGCTGATTTTCATGTTCGCCGCTGGCGTTGCGGCGGTATACCTGTGGTATTCAATGGAGAAACCCTATGGTGCCATTCCACCTGATGGCGTCTTTGTTGAGATTCCCCACGGCACATCGCAGCGAGGCGTGGCCCACATCGTGAAAAAAGAAGGCCTGATTCGCAGTCCAGTGGCGTTTGAACTCTACTCCCGCCGCCAGAAGAAGCGCACCCTGGTAGCAGGCGAATATTTTTTCGACCACCCGCTCAGCGGCAAGGAAATCTTCTGGAAAATTGCCACTGGCCAAGTTTACCAGCGGCCTTTTACCGTGCGCGAAGGCGAAACCATCTTTGAGATTGCCAGCGAACTCGAACAGTCCAAGTACATGAGTGCTTCTGACTTTCTCCTGGCGGCGCAGGACCCTTCGCTGGTTCAGGACCTTGCCCCGGGAGCAAAAACTCTGGAAGGTTTTCTCTTCCCCGCCACCTACAATCTGTCGCGCCACACCACCGCGGCGGAGTTAACCGGCATGATGGTGCGGAAATTCCGTGAGGCCATGCAGCGGGTGTCTGCTGCGCGAACGAATGGCACGGAGTCCGGCAGCGCGTTTTTGCCCACCGTCACTCTGGCTTCGCTGGTGGAGCGCGAAACGCCAAACCCGGATGAACGCCCGGTGGTTGCCGGCGTATATAGCAATCGTCTGAAAAAGGGCATGCTTCTGCAGTGCGATCCTACGGTCATCTACGCCCTTGAACAAGTCGACGGATACACCGGCAGCCTCACGTTCAGAGATCTGCGTTACGATTCGCCGTACAATACCTATATTCATCCCGGCCTGCCGCCTGGTCCCATCGGTAATCCCGGCGAAGCCTCGCTGCGCGCAGCGCTCGAACCCGCTCGGACCGATTATCTTTATTTTGTGGCCAACACGCAGGGAGGACACTTCTTCGCTGCCACGCTGGCGGAACATAACCAAAATGTGGCCAAGTATCACCGCCTGCTGAATGGCCAACCGGCGGATCCGCCCGCAAGCGAAGCCCAACACGCGCACGCCGCAGGGCCAAACCACAAAGGCAAAAAATGACGGATGAATTGAAAACCAAGAAAGAAATGATCCTCGATACCGCGCGCTCCATGGGAATCCAGCGGTGGACCACCGCGGAAATCGATCAGTTGCGCCGAAAACTTCTGTCCGAACATGGCGAACACGGAAAAACCGGCAACGACTACATCGCTGACGTGCTGAAAGAAACGGGTTGGAAAGTGCAGCTCACCGAACGGGAAGATGCCGAGGAGCGCTTCGAGGAAGAATTTGAAGACATCCTGCACTTCAAGACGCTCAAGGATGCCGAAGTCAGCCTGACGCGACTGGATGAACTGCTGCGACGCTTCAAGGCCCACGGCGAGGCCGCCGCCATGGAGCGCGTGCTGGAGATTGCGCGATTGGGCAAGCGGCGTGCGGAGATGATTTCGCACAACCGCAAAGTGGAAGCACCCAAACGCGAAGAAAAGAAAGAGATTGCTGAGTGGTTTCGCATCTGGCTGGAAACGCCGGACGCTTTCTTCGATTGGCTGGAAGTGCGCAAAGCCTCACCGGAGTTCAGCGAAAAATTCGGAGACATCGAGGAGGAATGACGTTGTCTTCGGAAATGATCGCGCCAGACCTGCCTCCCTATTCCCTGGATGTTCAGTCGATGGAGCTCGGCGACGATACAAGGGCCGTCGGACTGGAACTGTTGGAGACCGAGAGTCGCGAGCCTCTGCGCGGCCCAGTCGCGGCGCAAATCTGGAGCGCGGCCTTCCCGCCATTGGCGGCGAAGGAAAGCCTGGTGGTCGATTTCTTCAGCCACCTGGAGCGAGTTCGCGAATTCTGCAAACTGCACGGTGTGGTGTTCCGGGAAACAGCCAGCCGGTGCCTGGTGCTCACGCAGCCCTCGCAGGAACAGTTGCGTTTGGTGTTCGAGCGTTTTGAGAAGGAGACTTTCGGGGTTCGCGCAGTAGCCATGGCAGAGCAGGAGGATGCGGTCCTCGAGAATGAACTGTCGCATCGCGGGCTCGACGCCTACCAGGCGGCTTACTCTCGCTATACATTTTGCGCGGTCTGCGAACCGGAGGACGGCTGGGTGACGCTGCTTAGTGACCAGCTGTGGGCCAGTGAAGTCATTCGCCGCGTCCGGCCTGCGCTGCAACCGTTTGACGTCTACTTGGCGCGGCCCCAATAGACGCGGAGGGAAGCAAGCTTGAAATTTACCGATTGTGCGCCGCGATTTGACGCCCTTCGCTCTGGTTGCTAAATTGCTTGGTTTGACCTTTAGAATGCAAATTTGCTCCATGAAACCTGTTCGCAACTGGACGGTTCTGCTGACACTGTCGGCGCTGGTCTGCGCTTGCGGTGGCAAGAACGCCGGCGTCAAATCCACCAAGGTGATTGCACCGGCGACGCGTCCTGTCGCGAGAGAGGCGACCGAGGAAGATCTGGTGGAGCGCTATAACACCCTCGCGAAAAATGTTAAAACGTTGGACGCTACCGTGGAATTGAAGACCACTACCGGGTCCGCGTATAACGGCGTGATCGACGAATATCATGATGTAAAGGCCTTTGTGCTGGCGGCGCGTCCTTCGTACATCCGCATGATCGGCCAGGTACCCGTGGTAGGGAAAACGATTTTCGATATGGCCAGTGACAGCCGTACCTTCGAAGTGTCGATCCCTTCGAAAAACAAATTCCTGGAGGGGCCGGTTGCGCTGACGCGGCAAAGTGGCAACCCGATCGAGAATCTGCGCCCGCAACATCTCCTGGAAGCATTGTTGTGGCCGGAAGTCCTGAAGGAAGAAGCGGTGTTGCTTGAAGAATCGAACGACGAGTCCGGGCGATATTACGTGCTGACTGTGCTGCGCGGCGGTTACCGGACGGAAATCTTGCGCAAGGTCTGGTTCGATCGCGCGGATCTCAACATGGTTCGTTTTGAGAGTTATGGGCCGAAAGGCGTACTGCTCTCCGACGTGCGGTACTCGAACTGGCAGCCTGTGGACGCCTCGGCCCCAGGAACAAGTTCCGCGGCAGAGGGGAACACCGTACAGGAATACCCGAGGAATATTCACATTATTCGCACCCGCGACGAATACCAACTGAATATGGGCATCAAGAAAATCGTCTTGAACGAGCGCCTGGAGGCGGATCGCTTTACGCTGACGCCACCCGCGGGAGCGGAAGTCGTCCACGTGGGCGATGGCAGCAAGGGAAACACACCATGATGGGTCAGATGGTGGTGCAAAATTTGTTTCACCGGCCGATGCGCACCCTGATTGGAGTCATGGCGATCGCCGTGGAAGTCGCGCTGGTGGTCCTGATTGTGGGGCTGACTTCCGGCATGTTGACAGAAACCGCGAAACGCATTGAAGGCATTGGTGCCGACGTGATGCTCCAGTCGCCCTCAGCGCAAATTTTTCTGGCGTTCAGCGGCTCGCCGATGCCTATCAAAATTGCCGACAAGCTGCGCGAATTGAAGTATGTCCGGGCAGTCGCTCCCGCGCTGTTGCAATTCAATTTAGGGGGCGGTGTCGACGTGGTGTATGGCATCGACCGTGAATCTTTCCGCGATGTTTCAGGCGGCTTTGTTTTCCTTGCCGGTCACGATATGCAAGGCCCCGATGACCTGCTCGTCGACGACTGGGCGGCCAAGGCCAAGCACTTAAAGGTCGGTGATGCCTATAATCTCCTGAATCATGTTTGGCATGTCGTGGGAATCGTGGAACACGGAAAGGGCGCGCGGCTGTTTGTGCCCATTACCACGTTGCAGGATCTTGTGGGCGCGCGTGACAAGGCTTCCATCTTCCTCGTGAAGTGTACCCGGCCAGAACACACCGACGACGTCATCGAGGAGATGAAGGCCACCTTTCCCGGCTATCCAGTGCGCCCCCTCAGAGACTTTGTGACGCTGATGACCTCCACCAACATTCCGGGGCTACAAACTTTCATCAACGCGATGATCGCCCTGGCAGTCGCCATTGGATTGTTGGTGATCTTCCTGACCATGTACACTACCGTCCTGGAGCGTACCCGCGACATCGGTGTGCTGAAATCCCTAGGCGCCAGCAACTTTATGATTGTTCGGGCGCTGCTCTCTGAGACCGCGCTTTTGTGTGCCCTCGGCGTCCTGGCCGGTGTAGGATTAAGTTACTTGGTACGCGCCGGGTTTCTTGCCATATTCCCAACGCTTTCGGTTCTGATTAGCCCTGGATGGATTATCCGCGCGGCTTGCATTGCGCTGGCGGGCGCGGTTTTTGGGGCTAGCTATCCCGCCTGGGTGGCCAGTCGTAAAGACGCGGTCGAATCACTGTCTTACGACTAGAAAGATTGGAAAACTAGCGACAGATGACAATCACAGTTACAATACGTTCACTCACAAACGCAAACGCCAGCACCGAGCTGAGACCCGTGGAGCCGATACTTAAGACCGAAAACCTCTGGAAGCTCTACCGCGCGGGCAAAGTGGAAGTGCCCGCGCTGCGCGGCGTTTATTTCGACGTGTTACCGGGAGAATCCGTGGCCGTGATGGGACCGTCCGGTTGCGGCAAATCTTCGCTGCTCTACGTCATCGGCGGCCTGGCAAGAGCCTCCCGTGGGAAAGTCCTGGTCGACGGCAACGACCTTTCCGACATGTCGGACGCTGAGCGCACCAAACTGCGCCGCAGCAAGATCGGCTTCGTATTCCAGCGCTTTAATCTCTTGCCCACGCTCACCGCCAGGGGCAACATCGCCATCGCGCAATACATCCACGGCGACGGTTACGACCCACACCGCTTTGATGTCGTCACCAAAATGCTGGGACTCGACGGCAGGCTGGAGCACAAGCCCTCGGAAATGTCCGGCGGCGAGCAGCAGCGCGTGGCCATCGCTCGCGCCATCATCAACGAACCGAAGATCCTGCTGGCTGACGAGCCTACCGGCAACCTGGACACCCAGAATTCCGAAATTGTACTGGAAATGTTGCGGCGTTTGAACAAGGATCTGGGGCAGACCGTTGTGATGATCACGCACAACCCGGAAGCAACTACTTATTTCGATCGCGTGGTGCACATGCGCGACGGCATTATTGTTGACGGAATTCCGACAGACTGAAATGTCGAGCCTCGGCCAAATCCTGTACCGCACGTTTTTCTGGTCCTACGAGCGAGGATCATGGCAATACGATGCGGCCGTAGTTCTGATCCTTATCTTTTCATTGGCCACGCCTCGCCGTTGGTTCCACGATCAGCCGGAAGTGGGCCTGCCAGCAAATGCCAGCCAAGTGGAACTGCTCTCAAAGAACGGCGAAGACGAAGTCTACCGTGTCGACGCCCGGGTATTGGCTCCCCCGGAACGCACCCCAGCACTGCAAAACGATCTGCATAGCGCCCTGCAAAAGGCCCAGCCCGAACTGAACGATGGCCGGTTCTCCATTGGAAATATTGAGCCGATCCGCGATGAAAAAGGCAATGTCGTCGCCTATCGCGTGGCCATCCGCCACTGACTTTCCTAGCCCGTTATTCGGGCGGTTCACTGACCATCTCGTTTGACTTGAGTCTGCACAACAGCACTTTCCTGCGCTCTTTATGGGAACCGCAGCGACTGGGGAAGATGCGGGGCTTGTGCTACGATTCATAGACACCTTTTGCATCGAGTTTTGCTATAGGGGCTGCTGTGAGACGAACAAATTCCGCCTTTTTGATCGCCGTGCTCGTCGTTGGCCTGTGTTCCGCCAGTTCCACGGCAAAAACAGGCCAGGGAACAGGAAAACTCACGCTCGATACTGTTCTGCAATTCATGGATCATGCCGGGCAGGGCTTCAAGTCGCTAACCGCGGATATTGAACACATCAAGTACACCGCCGTGGTGAAGGATACTGCCACAGAAACAGGAAAAATATGGGTGCGAAAAGATTCCAAGATGCGCATTGATTTTCTGAACCCCGATCCGCGCACCATTATCCGCGACGGCGATCATCTTTACATCTACACGCCCAAGATCGGTCGCGCCGAAGAATATAACATCGGCAAACATCTTGACATGGCCGACCAGTATCTGGCGCTCGGTTTCGGCAGCCAAAGCGAGCGCCTGAAGAAAAATTTCACGATATCCCTCGCTCCGGAGGAAACCCTCGACGGCCGCAAAATGGCGGTATTGGAGCTAGTTCCCCTGAACGAAGAGGCCAAAAAGCAGATCGACAAGATCCAAATCTGGGTCGATGAGGCGTCCTGGCTACCGGTCCAACAGAAGTTCTTCGAAACCGGCTCTGGCGACTATTTCATTTCCAAATATACCAATGTCCTGGAAAACCTGAAGATCAGCGACGGCAAATTCAAGCCCGACTGGCCCAAAGGCACAAAGGTAGAGAAACACAGCGGCTGAGACGCATGGCTTTGGAGCTCGGGAGCTTGCTCCCGCTTTGCAGCGCAACACCTCTCGCCAACTAGTCCATGAAGAGGTTGCTGGCGCAATCGCGACAGCGGCGGAGAGCAGCCGCACTCTATAGGAGCTCTCACTCGAAATTCAGACCGGCCGCTTCTCTTTCCAGCAGTTTTTCTTTGCGCTCGAGACCCCAGCGATACCCGGCCAGTTGACCATCCGTTCGAATCACCCGGTGGCATGGCACCACAATCGACACCGGATTCGTCGCGCAAGCCCTCGCCACCGCTCGCACCGACTGCGGCTTGCCCAGCGCCTGCGCCACCTGCGTGTATGTGCGCGTCGCTCCCAGCGGGATCTTCTGCAGTTCCTGCCAGACGCGGCGTTGAAAGGCCGTAGCCTGAATGTCCAGCGGGAGTTCCACGCTCGGCGCGTCGCCTTCCGCACGCTTCACGATTTCGCGAATCCACTTTTCATGTCCGCCGGGCGAGAGGCGAATTTCCGCCCGCGGATATTCCTGGCGCAGCTCCGCGACAAGCGCCTTTTCGTTCTCACCCAGATACACCGCTGAAATGCCGCGCTCGGTGGCCGCGACCAGCACGTTCCCGAGCGATGATTTTGCGATCGCATAGCCGATCTCCATACCCAATCCTCCCTTTTGATAAGACGCGGGCGTCATGCCCAAATGTGCGTTTGTTTTTTCGTAGATGCGGCTCGGCGAGCCGTAACCACATTGGTACAGTGCTTCGGTGATTTCTTTTCCTTCGCGGAGTAATTTCTTGAACTGCTTCACGCGGAACGCTTCGGCAAATTGCCGTGGCGATAATCCGGTTGTGCGTCGAAACGCTCGGCGAAGCTTGGCGCTGGAGGCGCCCAGTTGCGCGGCCAGCGTCTCCAGGCGCGGACTTTGCTCCTCCGCTTTCGCGAGCAAATTGGCGGCTCGGCGCACCAGGTTCGCGCCTTCCTGCTGTTCCTGCGGACGGCAGCGCCGGCAAGGGCGGTAGCCACTCTGTTCGGCTTCTTTGGGCGAACGAAAGAACAGCGCATTCTTGCGCAGCGGCCTGCGCGCGGGGCACGAGGGGCGGCAATAGATTTGCGTCGAGCGAACCGCGAACACGAACGAGCCGTCCGCGCGACGGTCACGAGCCAGCATCGCTTGCCAGAATTTCGTCTGGGCTCCGGGCGAGAGAGGGCTGGAGGATTTGGCGATCGAGTGTGTTTTCATGGTGCCTAGATTACGCGCACGCTGAAAAGGAATCTATCCGATTTCGCGCGCCGAACTTCCCCCG
>Ga0126369_10002801_pt1 | contig 12507 bp, 10 predicted proteins | sample PanSoiMetaPlot_1_FD_109646 | JGI IMG/M metagenome (GOLD analysis project Ga0126369, IMG submission 109646) | Tropical forest soil microbial communities from Panama - MetaG Plot_1 | ecosystem: Environmental > Terrestrial > Soil > Tropical forest > Bulk soil | place: Panama | collected 2016-02-17 | reverse complement strand
GCATCGATGCCGGACAGCCGGGTGAGCGTGCCGATCGCGAGCATCGCCGAGATGGTGATCAGCGAGTAGGCGCAGACCTTGATGGTCTTGGCATACGCGACGACCAGTCTGACCGGCGAGAAACCCATGATGAAGCCGGAAATAATCGCGGCGATCAGCATGCCGGAGCCGGTGAAAGAAAGATAGGTGAACAGGAACTGCGCACGCTCCGGCGTCGGCGCCGCCACAACCGGGGCCACCTTGTTGATCATCTTGTCGAGGCCCGGAACGTCGTAGTTCCAGCTGAAGATCGGATTGACCATCGTCTTGAACCAGCCGGTGCCCCAGATCAGCAGCACGATGCTGACGACAATCCACGGCAGGAAGGCGGCCCAGACCTCGCCATCGGTCGGCTTCGCTTTCGCGGCAGCTGGCGCGGCCGGCATAGTGACGGCGGATTCGTCGTGGCTGCGCAACTTGGGCGAAAGCCATAGCTCCTTCGGCTGCCATACGCGCAGGAAACCGACCAAGCAGGCCATCGAGATAAGCGAGGCGCCGATGTCGACAATCCATGGATTGACAAAGTTCGAGATCAAGAATTGCGGGATCGCGAACGACACGCCGCACACGAGGACCGCGGGCCACACGCCAATCATGCCTCGCCAGCCCGCGAACGCCCACACCAGCCAGAACGGTACGATCAACGAGAAGAAGGGCAGTTGGCGGCCCACCATCGCGCCGAGCAGGTACGGGTCGATCCCGGTCACCTGCGCAAGACCGGCGATTGGCGTGCCGAGCGCGCCGTAGGCAACCGGCGCAGTGTTGGCAATCAGCGACAGGCCCGATGCCGCGAGCGGTGAGAATCCAAGCCCGATCAGTATCGCGGCGGTCACCGCGACCGGGGTGCCGAAGCCGGATGCCCCTTCGAAGTAGGCTCCGAACGAGAAGGCGATGAGCAGCAGTTGGAGACGACGGTCGGCGGTGACGCCTCCGATCGTGGTTTGCAGCGTGTCGAATGCGCCTTTCTCCACCGTCAGCCGGTAGAGGAAGATGACATTGAGCACGATCCAGCCGATCGGGAAGAAGCCCGTCACCGCGCCGAGCACAGTTGCCCGCAAGGACATGTCGGCTGGCATGGTGAAGATCATGATGGCAACGAGGTTGGCCACGATGAGCGCCGCGATCGCGGCGAAGTGGGCCTTGACCTTGTTGGATGCGATCAGCACCAGCAACGTGACCACCGGCAGCGCCGCCGCGATGGTCGACAGAGTGGTGTTGCCGAACGGATCATAGACTTGACTCCACATCGTATCCTCCCTTGCCGGATCTTCTAGCAGCGCCCGTGACAGCGGATCAGTATCCCCTGCTCGTTTCTAGGGCACCTGCTCGGCAATTAGCAATTAGTCGTAATCACTTTTCGGGATGAATAATTTGATTGTATATCAATGCCTTAGTTTTCCTGCGGTAGCAGGGTAAAAACTCGTGGCAGGCCGCTAGCCCGGATTGAGCGCAGCGAAATCCGGGTCGGGCTTGCTAACGAGGGCTCCAATCGTCTGGCCCCTTCCGCTACCCAAACCGCTGCTGCGCGAGCTTCGCGCCTGCGCCGAGAGCCGTGAGCTTCCCGGCGGCGATTTCTGTGCGCATTGGCGCCATGCCGCAATTGGTGCACGGGATGATGCGCTCGCGAGGAACGTAGCGCAGCGCCTCGCCAATCAAGGCGGCGACTTCTTCAGGCGTCTCGATCGTTTCGGTCGCGACATCGATGACGCCGAGCAGCACGTCCTTGCCGTCGAGCAGCCCCAACAGTTCGATCGGCACATTTGAATTGCGGCATTCGAGCGAAACCTGTCCGATCCTGCTCTTCGCCAAAGCCGGGAAAATGCGTTCGTATTGCCGCCACGCGGCGCCGAGCGTCGCCTTCCATTCGATGTTCGCCGGAATGCCGTAACCGTAACAGATATGGACTGCCGTCGCACAGGTGAGGCCGGCGGCGGCGCGATGCAGCGCCTCGATCCCCCAGTCCGTTACGGCGTCCATGTAAACGTTGAAGGCCGGCTCGTCGAACTGGATCACATCGACGCCGTCGGCTTCGAGCGCCCGGGCCTCCTGGTTGAGCACGTCCGCGAAGGCAAACGCCATCTTGGTGAGGTCGCCATAGTAATCGTCCGCGATGGTGTCGACGATCGTCATCGGGCCGGGCAAGGTGAACTTGAGTTTTTTGCGCGTGTGAGCGCGGGCGAAATGCGCTTCGAACCCGTGCACGCGACCCCGCAGCGACAGCGGTCCCGTGACGGTCGGCACCATGGCCTTATAACGGTCGTTGCGGATTCCCATTTCGACGCGCTTTGTGAAATCGATGCCGTTGACGGCTTCCAGAAAGCCGTGGACAAAATGCTGCCGCGACTGCTCGCCGTCGGTAACGATGTCGATGCCGGCATCTTCCTGCAGCTTGATCGCGACCAGCGTGGCGTCGAGCTTCGCGGCCTTTAGATCGGCTCCGGCAGGCCGCCAAGCCGCCCACAGCCTGCCGGGTTCGGCAAGCCATGCCGGCTTGGGGAGGCTGCCGGCGATAGTGGTCGGGAACATCGATCACCCGTTAGTGCGCTAAAACTTTGCCGAGTGTTCCGACAAGATCGCGCGCAAGTCAAATCGATCTCCGTGAGGCGGTGGTAGCGCGCGTAGGGCGCGTTCACTTTTAACCCGCATTCTCGCGCGAAGCGGATCAAGCGGACCCGCCCTACGACATGAAGCACTGGCGGGTAAAAGCGACGCTGGGCATTGCGGCGCTCACGGCTGCCACTCATAAATCCAGTCATATCGCGCGAGCAGCCGCTCGCCGCCGAGCGCCCGCAGCGCGGCGTCGCGCGCAAAAGCGGCCGGCTGGCGCAGGTGAAAGTGAAAGTCGTTGCGGCGCGATGCGCGCTGGACGCGCGCGGTTCGCGGCCGTCGCACGGCCTCGTAAGTGCGCAGGGCAGCAATGTGATCGCCCGGTGACCTGGCAAGTTCCCGCGCGAGAATGGAGGCGTCCTCGATTGCCATGGTGGCGCCTTGTGCCAGGAAGGGCAGCATCGGATGGGCTGCGTCGCCGAGAAGCGTCACGGGCCCGCGTCCCCACACCGTTGATGGCTCGCGGTCATAAAGGCCCCATTTCTGCCATCGTTCCGGCGTTGCCAGGAGCTCGCGAGCTGCCGGCGCCCATGTGGCCGCAGGAAAGCGTTCGAGCACCTCGTCGCGCCCGGCGCTGGTAGTCCACGCAGAGCTTTGCGATCCGTCGCCACATACTGCGACAACATTCACGGCCGCGCCGGCGCGGACCGGATAGTGCACGAGATGCCCGTCGGGGCCGATCCACATATCGACGATCGGCTCGCGGTCTTCCGGCGCGAGCTGGGCAGCCGGGATGATCGCCCGAAAGGCGCCGCGGCCCGCAAAGCGTGGCGTTGTGCGATCGCCAAGCAGCGCTCGCACGCGCGACCACAATCCGTCAGCGCCAATCAACGCCGCACCGCCGTAATCCCGCAGGGCAGCCTTAGCGCCGCCGCCGTGGACGGTAGCGTGCACGCCGGTGGGGTCGATTGTAAAGTCGGCCACCGTGGTGCCGAGCCTCAGGGTGACCCGCGGTTCGCCTGCGACGGCCCCGATCAGCGCCTTCTGCAGGTCGGCGCGGTGGATCACCCAATAGGGCGCACCGTAGCGACGAAGCATCGTGCTATCGAGGCGCATGGTCGCTATTTCGCGGCCGGAGCGCCCGGATCGCAGCCGGATGGTCGAGGGTTGGACAATCGTCGGCTTAAGTCGTTCGGCGAGCCCTAGCGCTGCCAGAATCCGCGTTGCATTGGGCGCAAGCTGAATGCCGGCGCCCGTCTCTTCCAGTTTCTCCATCTGGTCGAACAGCGTGACGCGAAAGCCTTCTCGGGCGAGCGCCAAGGCCGCCGTCAACCCGCCGATCCCGGCACCGGCGATCAATATGGTGTCCGAAGTCACTTCGTTTCTGGTGGAGCAGGCGGAGGGGTCCGCAAAATCCGGCTTGGTCTTTCCGGGGGCACTCATCAAGGTGGCGGACCCGCAATCCACAGGCCTCGGCTGGATGCAGGCTCGCCGCGTGACTTTGCGGCATACCGGAATAACATGCGAGGTTGAGCGCGCAGTCTCATACAGTCTCGGTGCCCGGAAGGGCGCATTCCGGCGGACGAGTGACGCTGGGCGTCAGGGCCGGGTCGAAGCGGTATAAGGTCGAGCAGTAGGGGCATATGATCTCGTTATCGCCCCCCATGTCGAGGAACACGTGCGGATGGTCGAATGGCGGTATCGCGCCGACGCACATGAACTCCTTGGCGCCGATCTCGATGACGCCGACGCCTGCGTCATTGTGGAAATGGGGTACGATTCGATCTGCCATGAATGGCCTTTGCCTCGCCGGACTAGCAAAACGTCGGCCGGGACCATAGCGATGATCAGCTTCGATTCCTAGATTTTTGAGTTCGAATTGCCGGCGCGAGGTACGCCCACGCGGAAAGCCCCTCCTACCCTGCCGGAAAACGTCGGAGGGTACGCAGGGGCGACTGCCGGTGGGCAAAGCGATTTGTAAACCAAAATTCTTCAATTTCGGCGCCCCGCAGATGAGACGGATTATTTTGCCGCTGACAGCGGTGGCTCTGTGCGCATCCGCCGCATATGCGGTGCTGCCTCGCGCGCACGAGTCCTACATGCTCCTCGATGCGCAGGACGACCCTGCGGTGCTCGCGGACATCGCAGTCGCGAAGGCATTGTCGGCGCCGCTTGCCCGGACCGAAATCGAGAATGCCTAGAATGCCGGCGATCCCGAGCTTGCTGCGAGCTTCCTTGAGCTGGCACGCGATCGCGGCACCGCGGTTGATCCGCAACTCGCCGAACGCGTCGACGCGCCAATGCAACCAAGGCGCAGATGGTCAGTGCAGCCGTAAGTTTCGGAGACGGTCTGGTGACTGGAGCACCCGAGGATCTTGCCGAACTCGCCGGTACTGCCACCGACGATCTGTTCGTGTTCGGGATTACTCGCGATGTGGTGCGTGAGGGCGCCCATTTGGCCCATGGCGAGCCGGCCGATGAGTTCATCCTCGTGCTCGCCTGCGCGGGGCTGCGGGTCCGGCGGTCGCGGCGACGACCGGCTGAACAGGGGGTTGGCTGGCGGAACAGCCCGCCGTCCGTCACGCGCGTGGGGGCCCCGGCTGGACGCACATGAAAGAGCCAATTCGCCTGCTCCACTCCGCCGACAGGGTCGGGTAGGTGCCGGGGGGGAGACGAATCGACTCGCCGCTGAAATTCTCGTCGGAGAAGAAATCCCAGGTTCCGGCCCCCACTACGATCGAGGAAATCTCATTGCGCCATCCCGCCTCCGACAGATTCGGCTGGCTGTCGCCGGTCGGCGCCGAGTTGCCGGCGAAATTCGGCTCGGAGTAGATCGTCGTCTGGCAGGTGCCAGTCTCCGAAGGCGGAGGGGGCGGAGGCGGCAGGGTTGCGACCTGGTCAGGCGGGGGACCGGCCTGCGGGCAATATTGGACGCACTGCGGCTCGCCGCCGCCGTCCTCGAAATCGACCATGCGCCATTGCAGTTGGCAGCCGTCGGCAGTGAAACCGGTGCAGGCCGGCCCTTCTATTGCGACGTAGCCATCCGGATACCAGTAAGAGCCGCCAATCACGACGATGCCGAGCAGGGCGATCGGAATGAAGTGCCTGCGCTGACCGCGCACCCACATGAACTTGGAATCTCTGAGTATCGGCCGGAATTTATCGTGCACTTGCACGGCCGGGAACGCGGGCTTGACTTGCTGGAGTCCGCCAGGGGTTGATTTCAAAGGCGTCGGGCTGGCAAGGGGATGGATGGTGCCAGGGGTGGGTGTGGAAGGCCCGCGCGGCGCGACTGCACCGAATCCTGCTCCGGTTGCGCTCGAAGTGCCGGGCGAGGGACCCGTCCCGAATGCGTTCGGATTGGGCGAGGGGTTCGGTCCAAGCGCGCTCGGATTGTTGGCCGGAAGGTTCGGTGCCAGCGCGCTCGGATTGTTCGGCGGTAGGTTTGGTGCGACTGCGTTCGGATTGTTGAGTGGGAGGTTTGGCCTCAACGCGTTCGGATTGTTGAGCGGGAGGTTTGGCCTCAACGCGTTCGGATTGTTGAGCGGGAGGTTCGGCCTGAGCGCGCTCGGATTATTGAGCGGCAGGCTCGGGTTGATGCGCTGCAGATTTGGATTGACGGGCTGAAAATTGTTGCTGTTCTGCCGCTGCGTGAACGTCGGCATGACGCGGATCGGCGGCGGCATGGCGACGTGAGGCGCGATTCGTTGCACGGGAGCGCTGTGAAACACGGGCGCCGCGTGCTGGAACGAGGTGGCGTGCTGCGCCATGGCTGGCCTGCTCGGATGCGCAGCCCGCGCATCGGTGACCGCAATGGCCGCCATCGCCGTCAGCGTCATCGAAGCAGCGATACTTGCGGTCGATCGCCTTGCTGATGAGAGGAGCACGGGAACCTCGCAGCTGCCGGATGTTTTGTGCCATACCCACAGGATCGAATTGATCCGCTACCGGCTTCCTGACCGATCTTACACCGCCAGACAGCCCTCGCTTTTGGCGAGGAGTTCAATTTCGTGTGACGGTGCGGAGTTTCCGGCAACGTCACGCCCCGGGCGCGCCTGGCTGAACGCACATGAACGACCCGATCCGCTTGCTCCATTCCGGCGCGAGCATCGGACACGGGCCTGCAGAGAGGCGCATCGATTCGCCGCCGAAGTCTTCCCGGGTGAAGAAATCCCAGGTGCCCGCCTGCACCTGGATCGAAGAGATTTCGTTGCGCCATCCAGTCTGCGACAACTCCGGCTGGTTGTCCTCGGTCGGCGCCGAGAGACCGGCGAAATTAGGCTCCGAGAAAATCGTAATCTGGCAGGCGCCACCCTGTGCAAATGCAGGCGGAGGCGGGAGAGACCCAGCCTGGGTCGGCGGGGGACCGACGTGCGGACAGTACTGGACGCATTGCGGCTCGGCGCCGCCGTCCTCGAAATCGACCATGCGCCAGTGCAACTGGCAGCCATCAGGCGTGAACCCGTTGCAGGCGGGCCCCGCAATGGAGACGTAGCCGTCCGGATACCAGGAACAACCGCCAATGAGGGCAACGCCAAGCAGGCTGACGGGAACGAAGAACCTTCTATGGCCGCCAAACCAGATGAACTTCGGACCTTTGAGGATTGGCCAGAACTTGTTGTGGACGTTCACCACCGGAAAGGCGGGCTTGATCGGCTGGTGGCCGCCGGGGCCGGACTTCAACAGCACTGGATGGACGACCGGTTTGCCCGGACCATGCTTGAGCACGTTGCCGCCCTGCGACGGCAAACCGACCTTCGGCTGCGCCAGATTCGGACTGAGTTTCCGGGCGTTCAGATTGGCGCGCTGCAAGCTTGGATTGGCGGCGTGCAGATTTTGATTGGTATTCTGCGGCCGCGTAATCTTCGGCCCCAGGTGGACCGGCCTGCTGGTATGCACTTGTGGAGTGGAGCGCGAGGTAAAAACGCGTGGCGCCATGTTGGGCCGCTCTGTGTGGTGGTTGCGCCGCCTGCGCGCCCGCAACATATGAGATGCCGGCTAGCGCCGTGATTGTCATGAAAGCCGCAATGCGCGCTGCTGCTTGTAGCCTTGCCGATGAGAAGGGCACACCGACCTCCGAGGAACGCAAACGCCTTGGCAGGACTCTGCTCTGCATCCGGATTGCCTGTTACCGGACATAACACCCTACCTTAACACCCGCAGCTGCCCTGAGTCCTCATTTTCGACCGGGCATTCGGCTCAGCAATGTGGAGAGATTCACTTGTCGGAGATCCTTGCGCGAAAGTTCAGTGCCGGGCCCGTGGAATTGGCTTACATCGACGAGGGCGATGGCGAGCCGGTCGTGCTTGTGCACGGCTTTGCCTCCAACAAGGAAGTGAACTGGGTATACCCGGGCTGGGTGACGACACTGACCCGCGCCGGCCGTCGGGCGATTGCCTTCGACAACCGCGGTCACGGCGCGTCAACGAAGCTTTACGATCCGGCGCTCTACCATAGCGATCTCATGGCCGACGATATTCGGGCGCTGCTTGACCATCTGGGCCTTGCCCGCGCCGACGTCATGGGCTACTCGATGGGGGCTCGAAACGCTGCATTCCTGGCGCGCGCTCACGGCGACCGTGTGCGTTCCGCGATTCTTGGCGGCCTCGGCATTCATCTCGTTGAAGGGGGTGGGCTGCCGGGATCGATTGCGGTTGCGCTCGAGGCGCCGTCGATCGAGGAGGTCACAGATCCGCAGGGACGGATATTTCGTGCGTTTGCGGACCAGACCAACTCCGATCGTCTGGCACTCGCGGCCTGTATTCGCGGCTCGCGACAATCATTGTCGCCGTCGGAGGTGGCGAGGATCAAGGCACCCATGTTGATCGCGGTCGGCACCGAGGACAAGGTCGCGGGCTCGCCCCATGAGCTCGCCGCACTCGTGCCCGGCGCGCGCGCTCTCGATATTCCCAATCGCGATCATATGCTTTCGGTCGGAGATCGCGTTTTCAAGGAAGCAGTGCTGGCGTTTCTTGCGGAGCGACCGTGACGATGCGGTTCGCGGCGCTGCCGTCCAGGGCTGGCGCAGCGGCCGACAGCTCCCTATTTGTACTTACTCGAAAAGACTGACGTCGTTGCCCGGAGGACCGCAGTGGCCCAACCGCAGAGAATAACGCCCATCGAGACCATCGATCCGATCTGGGTGCGCATTCGTAACGAGGCGGAGGCGGTCGTCCGGCAGGAGCCGCAGCTGGCGTCGTTCATCTACACTTCGCTGCTGGAGCATGATGCGTTGACCAGTGCGGTGGTGCACCGCATCAGCGACCGGCTCGATCATCCGGCAATGGCGGGCACAACTATCCTGCAAGCCTTCCTCGATGCGCTTGCGGATTCGCCGGAAATCGGGGACGCCTTCCGGGCCGATATTGTGGCGACATACGATCGCGATCCGGCGACCACGCGATTCATAGAGCCCGTGCTGTATTTCAAGGGCTTTCACGCTATCCAGACCTATCGCCTTGCCCACTGGCTGTGGGGAAGGCACCGCAAGGACTTTGCGCTCTATTTGCAAAGCCGTTCGTCGGCGGTGTTCCAGGCCGACATACACCCGGCGGCAAAAATCGGCCGTGGAATCTTTCTCGATCACGCCACAGGGCTGGTGGTCGGTGAGACCGCGGTGATTGACGATGACGTCTCGCTGCTGCACGGCGTGACGCTCGGCGGGACCGGAAGCGAGAACGGCGACCGCCATCCGAAGATTCGCAAGGGCGTCATGATCGGGGCCGGCGCCAAGATCCTCGGCAATATCGAAATCGGCCACTGCGCCCGCATAGCCGCGGGCTCGGTCGTCATCAAGCCGGTGCCCAACAACGTGACCGTTGCGGGGGTTCCAGCGAAGGTGATTGGGGAAGCCGGCTGCGCAGAGCCCTCGCGCACAATGGACCAGATGCTCCACAATGTGGGCGTGTAGCGCCCGACGCGTCTGACAGCATTGCCCGACTTGACCCCGCAATCCATTCGCCCCTAGCCTCTCCCGCTCGCGGGGCAGGGCTATCGCATGTGGCTGAGCCGCTTTCCCACTCGCCCCCCGCGATATCGGGGTGAACGGGCCTCTCCACAGGCTCAGAGGAGACGCTCAGCTTCGGGGAGGCTCCCCACCGCGGCCGTCGGCGTCTCGTACGGTTCCGCGTGCGTCATCCGCCTCGGCAGGCCGCTGGAATACCACGTGATTCAGTTTGAAACGGATGGCGCACTGAGATAGCCGTTAGGCTCTCAAAGACTCGTAACGCCCCTGGAGGCCAGGGGGGCAAAGGAGCTGTCGTGGACGTCCAGGAGACCCGCAAACTAGAGAGTTATCTCCGACGCTTGTTCGGCAATGCCAAGCTGCGTGTCGTGCCACGTCCGAAAAAGGACGATTCTGCCGAAGTCTATGTTGGCGAGGAGTTTATCGGCGTGCTGTTCGTCGACGACGAAGAGGATGAGCGAAGCTACAATTTCCAGATGGCGATCCTCGGGACAGATCTGGAATAAGGATCGCGATTCTTACTCCGCCGCGGCGACGCGGATGTCAGCTTCGGCGCGCTGGGCGCGCTCGCCGAGCAGCCGGTTTTGCAGGCGGTCAAGATAGAGGTACACCACCGGCGTCGTGTAAAGCGTGAGCAGCTGGCTGAGTGCGAGCCCGCCCACCATGGCGTAGCCGAGGGGCTGGCGCAATTCCGAGCCCGTGCCGTTGCCAAGTGCGAGCGGCACCCCGGCAAGCAGGGCCGCAGCGGTCGTCATCATGATAGGGCGGAAGCGAAGCAGGCACGCCTCGCGGATTGCGGCGGCCGGCGGCATGTGTCGGTCGTGCTCGGCCGAGATGGCAAAGTCAACCAGCATGATGCCGTTCTTCTTGACGATCCCGATCAACAGGATGATCCCGATGATTCCGATCACTGAAAGGTCCATCTGCCCGAAGTGCAGCGCCAGCAAGGCGCCAATGCCGGCGGATGGGAGCGTGGAGAGAATCGTCAGCGGGTGAATGAAACTCTCATAGAGAATGCCAAGGATGATGTAGACGACGACCAGCGAAGCCACGACCAATATCGGCATGCTCGACAACGACGCCTGGAACGCCTGGGCGTCGCCCTGGAACGAGGAGATCACCTGCGGCGGCATGCCGAGCTCCGCGGCCGCGCCTGTGATGGCGTCGACGGCCTCCCCGAGCGCGACGCCGGCGCGCAGGTTGAATGTCAGGGTCACTGAGGGAAACTGGGATTGATGGGTTACCTGGAGCGGCCCGGCACGGCTCGAATCGATTTCCACAAAGGTGGACAGCGGAACAATGCCGCCGGTCAGCGGCGATTTCACGAACAGCCGGTCGAGAGATGCAAGGTTTGATTGCAGTTCGGGTAGAATTTCCAGGATAATGAAGTACGTATTGAGCTGGGTGTAGTACTGCGTGATCTGACGCTGTCCATAAGCATCGTTAAGGGTGTCGTCGAGCAACTGCGGAGAAATGCCGAAGCGGGCGGCCTGGTCGCGGTTGATTGTAATCTTGAGCTGCGGCGCATTGGCGAGCAGATCGCTTGTCGCGTCGGCAAGCTGCGGCAGCGTGCGGAGCTTTTGCAGCATCGTTTGCGACCACTCGACCAACTCGCCCACGTCGGGATCTTGCAGCGTGTACTGATAGCTGCCCCGCCCTATGCGGGCTCCGACATTGATATCCTGCGTCGGGGTCAGGAACACGTTGGCGCCGGGGACTTGGGCGAACTGGGGTCGCAGCCTGTCGATGATCTGCCGCGCGGTCGCCGTGCGTTGAGCCCGTGGCTTGAGCACAATGGTAAAGCCCCCGGTATTGGCGGGGTTCGGACTGTCGGTGCTGCCGGTCTGCGATCCCATCCCCTGCACATCAGGATCGCGCAGAATGATGGCGCCGAGCTCTTGTTGGAGCCGCATCATCTCGTAGGGCGAAACCTCCTGTGAGGCCTCGGAGACGCCCGAAATCAGGCCCGTGTCCTGGATCGGAAAGAAGCCCTTGGGTGACTCGATCGCCATGACGACCGTGAGCGCCAAGGTGACGAAGAACAGGCCCAGCATGATCGCCTGATGGCGCAGCGCGACGTCGAGGGTACGACGATAAAACGACAGCATTCCCTCGAAGCAAGTCTCGATAAAGCCATAGAGGCGGCCGTGCCGGTCCGCCTGCGGGCGCATGAAGCGCGCGCACAGCATCGGTGCCAGCGTCAACGAAACCAGCGCCGAAACCGCAATGGAGGCAGTCACCGTGAGGGCGAACTCGCGGAACACCCGGCCCATGATTCCGCCCATGAGCAACAGCGGGATGAACACCGCGGCGAGCGAACAACTGATGGAGAGCACCGTGAAGGCGATCTCGCGCGATCCCTTGAGCGCTGCCTCGAGGGGCGGGGTCCCATTCTCCACATGCCGGTAAATGTTCTCGACCACGACGATGGCGTCGTCGACCACGAAGCCAACCGCGATGGTCAGCCCCATCAGCGAGATGTTGTCGAGACTGAAGTTGAGCATGAACATCGCCGCGAACGCGCCCAGCAGCGCGAGCGGCACCGTGATGCTCGGAATGAACGTTGCCCAGAAATCGCGCAGAAAAAGCAGCACGACCATGACCACGAGGCCGATGGTCAGGATCAGGGTAAATTCGACGTCGTGGACTGAGGCGCGGATTGTGACGGTGCGGTCGAGCAGGGTCTCGACCTTCATCGCGGCCGGTATGTTTGCCGTCAGCTTCGGAAGCTGTGCCCTGATGAGCTCGACGGTGTCGATGACATTGGCGCCAGGCAGCTTCTTGATGCTCAACAGCATGCCCGGCATGTTGTTCGGAAAGCCTGCGACATAGCGGCTTGACGCCTCGACGACAGCCTGGCCGACATCGCGCACTCTGAGCGCGGCGCCATCGCGGTAGGTCAGGAGCACGTCGTTGAACGCTTCCGCCCGGGTGATCTGGTCATTGGTCGCGATCGT
>Ga0126369_10002800_pt1 | contig 12510 bp, 12 predicted proteins | sample PanSoiMetaPlot_1_FD_109646 | JGI IMG/M metagenome (GOLD analysis project Ga0126369, IMG submission 109646) | Tropical forest soil microbial communities from Panama - MetaG Plot_1 | ecosystem: Environmental > Terrestrial > Soil > Tropical forest > Bulk soil | place: Panama | collected 2016-02-17 | reverse complement strand
GTTCTCGATTGCGCCTTACAGAGTTTCGCGCTTGTTCTGTCCGCAGTGCGACGACCTGATCATCGCTGCAACTAAATCGCAACATGTGAGCACGAACGAGGTTCGCCATTGGTGGGCGTGCGAAGCTTGCGGGCATGAGTTTCGCACCACGGTGCGCTGGCAATCGTCATGCTGGCAAAACACGACGCGTGATAGCGCCCTGGCGTAAGGTTCGCGGCCTGGCGCCGAACGGCGCCGCGCGACACACCGCGAAGCCGCAAGGTCGTCACCGGAATTGCGCCGGAAACGTGATCGGCTCAAACGTCGACGAGCACGTCGTCGCCTTCGATTCGGCATGGATAGGTTTTCACCGGCGTATAGGCCGGGGGCGCCACTGCTTCGCCGGTCTTAACATTGAACAGTGCCTGGTGAATCGGGCATTCGATGCAGTCCCCATCGAGGAAGCCCTCCGACAAGCGCGCAAAAGCGTGTGTGCAGACATTGTGGGTCGCATAGACGGCGTCATCGATCCAATAGAGCGCAATCTCCTCGCCTCCTACGTCGGCATCCATGACGCCGCGCTCCTTGACGTCGGCCACCGCTGCCGCACGTGTCCAAGCCATCTGCCCTCCTGTCGCAAATTGCCGTCGGTCAGCGGCGCATGACGGCCGCCGATTGCGGCGCGACAATAACCGAGGGCTTGGAATTGGCAAACGCGACATCCCGCGACCTGCAATGCCCGCGAAACAGGGTGCGAACCAACGCGTGATCGGGACGAGACGGTCAGAATGCCGAGGAGGCCCCAGCGGCGAGGTCGCGCAAGAGGCTGGCGACGAGGCGGTGGAATGCGTAGGTTTGGCCCATTATCGTCTTAAACTCCGAATCAGCGCCGGACCAGCGAATGTCATCCAACCTCTTGGCCACACGGCGATTTGCACCGCTGTTCTGGTGCCAGTTCTTCAGCGCCTTCAATGACAATTTCCTGAAGAACGCGCTCGCCTTCCTGATCCTGTTCAAATGGGCGGGACCGAATTCGGAACCGCTGATTGCGCTCGCCACGGCGATCTTCATTTTCCCGTATTTCATCCTGTCGGCGATCGGCGGCGAGTTGGCCGATCGTTTCGATAAGTCGGTGGTTGCCCAACGGCTCAAGCTGACCGAAATCGCGGTTGCCGGCATCGCGGTTGCGGGCTTCTGGTACGATTCGCCGGAACTCCTATTCGTGGCCTTGTTTCTGATCGGAGTCATCGCGGCTCTGTTCGGCCCGATCAAATACGGCATCCTGCCCGATCACCTCGCCGAAGGCGAACTGCCGGCCGGCAATGCGCTGGTTGAGGGAGCGACCTTCATCGCCATCCTGACGGGCACCATCGTGGCCGGCCTTACCTCCAAGAACGGCAGTCCGGCGTCTTTTGCGGCCTTGATGATGGCCTTCGCATTAGCTTGCTGGATTTCAGCGCTTTTCATACCCCGCACCGGCGAAGCAGCGCCAAGCCTTGTGATCGACTTCAATATAGCGCGGTCGACCTGGGTCTTGCTGCGCGACCTCTATCGGGAGTCGCGGCTGTGGTGGGGCGGCATGGTGGTGAGCTGGTTCTGGCTTGTCGGCGTCGTCGTGACCACGCTGCTGGCGCCGCTGGTCAAGAACGCACTCGGCGGTGACCAGCAAGTCATTAACGCCTACCTCGCGGTTTTCTCGATCGCCGTCGCTATCGGATCCGGGCTGGCGGCCTGGCTCGCCAGCGGACGCATCGTTCTCATTACGACGGTATTTGGCGCAATCCTCTTGGGGGTGTTTGCCATCGACCTCGGCTGGCTCACGACCGGTATGATTGCGGCTCAGCAGGGCCGCGGGGTGACCGAGGTGTTCAGCGGCGGCCCCGGGGTCCACGTCGCCATTGATCTTGCGGGGCTCGCGATCGGAGGTGGCCTGTTTATCGTGCCGTCGTTCGCGGCCGTGCAGGCGTGGGCGGGAGCCGACCGCCGCGCCCGCGTGGTAGCCGCCGTCAACGTGCTCAACGCCCTCTTTATGACGTTCGCTGGATTGTGCGTCGCGGCACTTCAGGCGCAGGGCGTCACAACCAGCGCCATCCTGGTCAGCGTGGGCGTTCTCAACCTTGTGGTCGCGATCATCATTCTGCGCACAATGCCGGCCAATCCGGTGCGCGACTCTCTGTCGATGATCTTTCGCACGTTCTTCCGGCTCGACGTAACAGGTCTTGAAAACGTCGCCAAGGCAGGTCCCAACGCCATCATCGCGCTTAACCATGTGAGCTTTCTGGATGCTGCAGTGGCTCTCTCGCTTCTCGAACGCGAGCCGGTCTTTGCGATCGACAGCGGCATTGCACAGCGCTGGTGGGTGAAGCCTTTCCTCAAGCTCACCCGCGCCGTGCCGCTCGATCCGACCAAGCCGCTCGCGACCCGCACACTCATCAATGCCGTCAGGGGCGGCGATCCCCTCATCATCTTCCCGGAGGGCCGCATCACCGTCACCGGCAGCCTGATGAAGGTTTATGACGGCGCTGCCATGATCGCCGACAAATCGGAAGCCATGCTTGTCCCGGTACGTATCAAAGGCCTTGAGAAAACCTATTTCACGCGTCTCGCCAGCAGCCAGGTACGTCGCCGTCTGGTGCCTAAAGTCACCGTGACGGTCCTGGAGCCGGTGAAGCTTTCGGTCGACCCGATGCTGCGCGGCAAGCGGCGGCGCATGGCGGCCGGCGCCATGCTCTACACCATCATGTCCGACCTCATCTATCGCACCACTTCGACCAATCGCACCATCGTGGAAGCGGTGATCGAAGGAGCGGCTGACAGCGGACGCAATCGCGTCGCCATAGAGGACCCGGTGTCGGGCCCGCTCACCTATAAGCGGCTGTTGGTCGGCGCCGCCGTGCTCGGCCGCAAATTGATGTGGCTCGGTGAAACCGGCGACGCCATCGGGGTGATGCTTCCTAACGCCAATGGCGCGGCGGTCACGATCCTCGCCGTAATGTCGGCAGGCCGGGTGCCGGCGATGATCAATTTCACCGCCGGCCTGATGAATATCCGCAGCGCTTGCGAGGCGGCGAACATCAAGCACATCTTGACCTCGCGTGTGTTCGTCGAAAGGGCGCATCTCGACAAGGTTGTCGATGCGCTCGCGCCTGATCTCAGCATCTTGTTCCTGGAAGACGTGCGCCGCGAGATCAAGGTTGGTGACAAGCTACACGGCCTTTTCGCCGCCAAGCGGCCCCTGGTGAAATGTGGCGCCGACGACCCCGCCGCGATCCTGTTCACTTCGGGCTCCGAGGGTACGCCGAAGGGAGTCGTGCTGTCCCACCGCAATATTCTCGCCAATGCGGCGCAGGCAGAGGCGCGCATCGACTTTGGCCGCACCGACACGGTCTTCAGCATTCTGCCGGTGTTCCATTCCTTCGGCCTGACGGTCGGCCTCTTCCTGCCGCTTGTGAGCGGCGTGCGGGTTTATCTCTATCCATCGCCGCTCCATTACCGCATCGTGCCCGAGATGATCTATGGGGTTAACGCCACCATCATGTTCGGCACCGATACGTTCCTGGCAGGCTACGCCCGTAGCGCTCACGCCTACGACTTCCGCTCACTGCGTTACATCATGGCGGGGGCCGAGCCCGTCAAAGAGTCGACGCGCCGCACGTATATGGAAAAATTCGGCCTGCGCATCCTCGAAGGCTATGGCGTCACCGAAACCGCGCCGGTGCTCGCTCTCAACACCCCGATGTTCAACAAGTTCGGCACCGTCGGGCGGCTGATGCCCGGCGTGGAAGCACGGCTTGAGCCGGTGCCCGGCGTCGAAGAAGGTGGTCGCCTCTATGTACGTGGTCCGAACGTGATGCTCGGCTATCTGCGCGCCGAAAATCCCGGCCTGATCGAGCGCCCACCCAACGGCTGGCACGACACCGGCGATATCGTGGCGATCGACGCTGATGGATTCATCGCCATCAAGGGGCGCGCTAAGCGTTTCGCCAAGATTGGTGGCGAAATGATTTCGCTTGCCGCCGTGGAGGCGCTCGCCGCCGAGCTATGGCCGGACGCAATATCGGGCGCCGCTACTGTTCCGGATGCCCGCAAGGGCGAGCGTCTCGTGCTCGTCACCAACAAGCCCGACCCCAAGCGCGCCGATCTGCTGGCGTTTGCCCGCGCGCGCGGCGCCTCCGAGATGATGGTGCCGACCGAGGTGGTGATCGTGGAAAAGCTGCCAATGCTCGGCTCCGGGAAGATCGACAATATCGCGCTGACGAACTTCGTGCGTGAGCGGGCAAAGTTCGAGGGCGCGGCGTAGCGCCATAAAAGAGCCGGAGGCCGGCTTTGGGCCGGCCTCCGCTCGGATCCGAATCGGGATTCTTGAGTCTTAATTGACGCCCGACTTGGGTGCCGGCTTGGTGGAAACCTGCTTCACCGGAACAGCCTTGCCGGAAACCTGCTTGGATGCGGTGCGGCCGTGCTTCATGTGGTGGGCATACTTGCCGTACTTGGCGTGTTTGACCACCTTGACGCCATGACGATGATGACGCGTGACCGTGCGATGCTTGGTGATCGCCTTGTCGGCCTTCACGGTCGGTGCCGGAGCGGTCGTGGTCTGAGGAGCCTTTCCGGTGTCGGGCGTGGTGTTCTGCGCCAGAGCCGGAGCGGTGAGGACAGTTGCGGCAACAAGCGCCATCGCGACTTTGCGGAACATGATGTGACCTTTCTAAGAAATCTGGGGGCGCCGGTTGGCAGGCCCAGGGGATCTGATCGACCGGTTCGTGACCGATCTTGCTGCCACTATGGACAGGGTGGGCTGAACTTGTTCTGAAGCCCGTTGCGCGATGCTGTTCATATAGATGAAGCGATGCGAACGGCACTGTTGTCTGCTGTTCAGCCGCGCAATGGCGGCAAGGCACGACGATCCTTTCATCACCATTTCACGGCACAGCAGGATCTCGTTCCGTGCTTCCCATAACGGTCTCAGCTACCTGAATTCGTTAGGCATTGCGCAGAACACGGAGAGCACCGGCGACCTCGCGCGTCAGCTTGGCTCCGCCGCTGCAGTCGCATCGAGAATCCAGGCGAAATAGCGGTCATCGACACTCTCGACCGGAATGACTACGATTGCGGGGGTATCATAGGGATGCGTCGCCTTGACGCTGGCGCGCACGCCTTCGGCGAGCGAGGCGCGAGTCTTGACGATCATCACTGCTTCTTCGGCGCGCTCGACCGCCCCTTGCCACCGATAGACCGAGATCATGCCCGGCAGGATGTTGACGCAAGCCGCAAGGTGCGCCTCCACCAGGGCCTTGCCGGCCTTCTCAGCCTCGACAACCGAGGGAAAGGTTGTGTACACGAACACCGCGCGTTCCATTCCGCAAGCCCCTTGCATTCCTCGTCGACGAAAGAACCGCGTATGAGCCAACGCCGCGATCGCATCGCGTTCGTCACCAGCGCCATACCGGAGGCCGAAATGGCGCGTGACATGCTCGCGCGCCGCTACGGCGACGTCCGACCGACCGACGCCGATGTCATCGTCGCGCTCGGCGGCGACGGCCTCATGCTGCAGACCCTGCACAAATTCATGGAAAGCGGCAAGCCGATCTACGGTATGAACCGCGGCACCGTTGGCTTCATGATGAACGAATACCGCGAAGACGGCCTCAAGGAGCGCCTGGCCGCCGCCGAGGAGAGCGTCATTCACCCGCTCGTCATGCAAGCGGTTGACACCGGCGGAAAGGTTCACCTGGCGCGGGCCATCAACGAAGTCTCGCTGTTTCGTCAGACTTACCAGGTGGCGCGCCTGCGCGTCCTCGTGGACGGCAAGGAACGGCTCTCCCAACTCGACGGCGACGGCATCATGGTGGCGACCCCGGCCGGCTCAACGGCATACAACCTTTCGGCTCAAGGGCCGATCATCCCGATCGGCGCGGCGCTGCTGGCGCTCACTCCGATCAGTCCGTTCCGGCCGCGGCGCTGGCACGGCGCGCTGTTGCCGGACACCGCGATCGTGTGCATCGAAGTGCTCGAGCCGGACAAGCGTCCGGTCGCCGCCGTCGCCGACCACCACGAGGTCCGGTTCGTGCGTACCGTCGACATCCGCATGGAGCACAAGGTCGCCATGCGCATGCTGTTCGATCCGGGGCACAATCTCGACGAGCGGATCCTGCGGGAGCAGTTCGGCGTTTAAAGACCTGCCGGACGCGCTCATTTCAAGAAATTGAGCCCCAACCTGATGAATGAAACGATGGATGACGATCGCGCTATTCGTGAATTGGTCAGCACCTGGATAAACGCCAGCAAGTCCGGTGACCTTTCGACCGTACTGAGCCTGATCGCAGACGACGCGATATTCATGGTTCCGGGCCAACCGCCGTTTGGCAAGGATGCTTTCGCGGCGGCCTCTCAGGGTCGATCGAATATTCGGGTCGAAGGCAGGAGGGATATCGAGGAAATCAGGATCATCGTCCGTGAGCGGGACTAAGAAAATGCGGAGGAGACCGCTGCCGAATTGGCGCGAGAACTGCGCGTGCTCGGCGATGAGCTGCTCGGCCTCGGGGCCACTCCGATGGCCCGGATAATCCGGTCAACACGAGCGCACCGCTGTCGCTGGTAGGCTCACGCCGAGCGAAAAGAGCGCCAGGCGTCGCGATCACCGAGCCGGTCGACTCGGCGCGCTGCGTTGCCAAGCCTCCGCACCAATTGCGCTGCCGCGGGTCGGCACGCTGACGATCCGGTTATCGATTTGGCATGCCCCCGCAACCCGATATGCGACCTTCTCGGCCTGCCTGCGCAACGCCCCGCTTGAGGAAGTTCCCATAAGCGTGACCCGGCCATTGGCAGCGGAGGCGGTGACGCCCGCCGGCGCAATGCTCCCGCTGAGCTCGTCGGTGAGCGCCGCGTTGACCTTGGCCTCCAGGAGCTTGTCGGCCAGCTCCGCGCGGGTCGCCGGCCCATCGCGGAAGCGCGGGTGTTCTGCAAGCTGGCACACCGCATTCACGCAGGCATCGACCGGCATGCGCTCGGTGTTGAGCACGATGTGATAAAGGAGCGCGTCCTCCTGCTCTACGTTGAACGATGCTCGCAGCGTGCGCGCGTGGGCGGCATCAAAGCGTTCCAACTCATCGCGCACCACGTCGGCGTCCTTGCTGCCGAGCCGCTCCATCATGACGCGAACACGGAAATTCATCGACGCGCATACCCGTACGCTGATGACATACGGCATCTCGCGTAGCAGCGTCGCTGCGCCCCAACCGCGAATGAGGACACGACCCTGCTGGGCTATGCTGAGAATTTCCTCGGTCGTGTAGCGGGACAGCCTGCGTTTGTTGATCGCCAAGCGCTCGAACAAGGTTGCCGAGCCGTCCACATAGCGCAGAACGGCGCCCTCCTCGACCCCGAGTCGTTCGGCAACATTGTTGGCCACGATCTCGGAGTGAATGATTTTCAATCCCAGACGGCTGGCGATCCCGTTTGCCACTTCGGTTCCGAGGCAGCCGAGCTGTCGAGTCATTGCGATGACGGCCATAACGATCTCTCTTAAGGGTGCGGCTACGTAACTGCTGCCCTAGATTGCATTAATTTTCCATAAACACAGTATCATAAATTTACACGCAGAACCAAAATTTTTTATCGAGGAGGCCGCAACGAATCGGCTGGAAGGGTCGGGGTCGTTTTCGAAAAAATTCAGCAAAATCAATTAACCGAATGCGTTTTTTCAATAATCACAACGAACAATAAAATCGCCCTCGCGTCAATTTGCGCGTGGCTGAAGGCTTGGGCGTGGCGCGGCTTCAGAAATCCGGCTTGTCAGCCTGCGGCAAGGGCATGACTTCGTAATGAAGAAAGTCGATGTTGTTCTCAGCACAAATGTCTTCGGTCCACTGGCGCGGGACACGACGAAATCGCTGAATCGCCGACCATGGCGTGGTGAAGGCGCCCGGATCGTCAACCGTGATCAGGACTTCCATCGCCTTGCCGTCGTTTTGCAGCTTGTAGCGCTCGACGACGTGCAACTGATCGGTATGGGGTGTGAGATAGCTGTCAACAAATGTCTTGGTCGAGATTGCGATCGTGTCGACCACCAGCGTGTCGTTGCCCTCGTAGTGGCCGACCGATTCTCCGTACCATGACGGTTTCGGATTTTGCGAATGCGGCACATTCAAATAGATGCGCCGCACTTCCGGGCCGCCCTGGTTGATCATCGTTACCTGCTTGGCCGTCTGCAGGACAAAAATCGGTTCGGCGAGCGTGTAGATCACCCAACCGGGAACCCCGGCAGGGTAGCACCGCTCTCGCGCGCGAAACGGCACTTTCCCGGCCAGAACCCATTCGTTGGCCTTTCTCATCTGCTCCCTGGCCCAGGGTAGCAGGATGGGATTGCTGAGATCCGCAACCCGGTAGGTCGGTTGCGTACCGGTTCGCCGGGCGGCACCGTTATCGACGTAAGGATAGCGTTTGTCGAAGCTGATTGGTCCGGGACCGCTCGGCGGCGGCAGCAAGTCGTCGCCGACCATCAGCCACGCGGATTTGCTGTCGATGGTAAAGTCGGGCACCGTGACGCCTTGCTGGGCCACGATCGCGCTCGGCCATGCCGTTACGCAAGCGCAAAGAAAGCTGCCCGCCAGAGCAATGAGCCCGAACAGTCGCCCGGCGGGTTTGCTGCGACCCACCGGGGTTGCGGACATCACGTCTCCCTCGTCGACCGCGGATTCCAACGAAACAAGCCGGGAGGTGCTTGCCAACGTCGACCTATGGCCGGCGCACGCCCGCCACCTGGGACAGATCGCGGTGGGGCTCGCCGCAGACGTAGTCTTCGAGGCGGACATCAGTGCGCAGATTGTAGACGAAGCGCGCTTGCCAATCCCGGCTGTAATATTGAGGATCGTGAATGGTGATGACGTCTTCGAGCTGCGTCGGGCTGACCCGGCGGATGCGCTCGACCGTCGTCATCTCGTCCGTATGCGGCGCGCCGGTGGCATCGACGAAAGTCTTTTCGTTGAAGCCCGCGGTGTGGATCACCAGCGTATCGCCCTCGAAGTGACCGATCGAGTGACCGTTGTAGAACGGGAAGGTGGTCTGCTCCCTCGCCGTGGGCATCGGCTTGTCCATGGCAATAACGCGGACCTGATGATTAAGCTCATGGATAATGGTTACCTGCCCGGGCGGCGCCTGAATGATCTCGAACGGATAGGGAGTGGCAAGCACGCGCGGCAGCCCGTCGGGCACGCAGTACTTTCTTGCGGCGTCCGTGATGGAGCCGTCCTTGAGGCCCGCCGTGTTCTTCTCATACGCGGCCTTGCCCGCGGGCGTAAGCGGCAGCTCGCCGCCGCCGACGAGTTGGATCTTGGCGTGGTATTCACTTGCCCAATAGGTTCCGGAAATATCAGGCGTTTCGGCATAGGCTGAACCGGACAGCGCCGGTATCGCAAGCATCGCCGTCAAGGCCGAGCCGATACCCGCAAAGAACCAAAAGACTCCCATATTGCCCCTCCCGATTTGTTTGCCGACCAAACCCGCTGCCGATGCATCCAAACAAATCGGCAGCGCTGGTCTTGTAACCAAAGCTACCATTCCAGGCGACGGGAAAAAAGAGCCACTGTGCAGTCAGCAAATTCGAAATTCCTGTCGAAGGGAAACCAGAATCGGTTGCAAGGGACGGCGTCTGAACGCGCCACTCGTGGCCAAATTATTTCGAGCGAAAGTTCGAAGAGGCTGGCACTGGCGCCGGAATCCCCGTAAAATAAGGCGTTGTAAAAATCAGTGGGAGACGCCAATGAAATTCCAAGCGCTCGGCCTCGCCGGTATCGCGATAGCCATGTCCGCCATTCCGGTCGTTGCACACCACTCCTTTGCCATGTTCGACGCCGAAAAATCCAAGGTCCTGGAAGGTACCGTCAAGGAATTCCAGTGGACCAATCCGCACAGCTGGATCCTCATGATGGTCGATAACGGCGAGGGGAAGGCTGAACAATGGGCGATCGAGATGGGCGGTCCCGCCGGTTTGGCGCGGCAGGGCTGGATTCCCAAGACCCTCACGCCGGGCATGAAAATTAAGACGGTGATCCATCCGCTCCGAGACGGGACGAATGGTGGGCAGTTCATGGCAGTGACGCTTCCAGACGGCACACAGCTCGGAAATCCGAACGCTGCACCGAGTGCCAACGCGGGCGGCGGAGCCAACTGAGGCTGTGGATCCATTACGGCTCTTCGGAGCGCTGTGATGCAGGTTGGCGGAAACAGCGCCGTTCCAGTGATGATGGAACGGCTGCTGATGTAATGTTTTTTGCTCGGTCCGTTCCGACATTGCGCTTGCGCGATCTGGATACCGTGCGCTCATGGCGGCGAGCTGTCATCGCGAAAGCAGGAGACGTCAGGTGCCCGCGCCGTCGAAATTCGCCTTCAGGGGCGTCTCCGCGACCGGCGCGCTGATCGTAAGTCTGGCCGGCCCGGCGTTCGGTACGGAAACATCCAACGTGCCGAATTTCACGCCTGACAGCGTTACAGGCTGGCAGCTCCAGGACGACGAATTCATCCCACCGCCGAGCGGACCGGGGCCGGTTATGTCCGATCCGGCTCATCCGTACATCAGCTTTTATCGGTTTCCCCGAAATCCGAAGCCGACCTTCCGTGTTGCCGATTTGAGCAACCCGATCCTGCAGCCGTGGGTCAGGGAGCATCTGCGACAAGTCAATGAACGATCGCTGTCCGGCAAGGTCGTATCGATCCCGAAGGAGAGGTGCTGGCCGGTCGGCGTACCGGCATTTCTGCTGCTGCCCGCAACGCCGGTGTACTTTCTCCAGATGCCGAAACAGGTTTCAATGATCTGGATGCAGGACCATCAGGTTCGTCGCGTCTATCTGGATGTGCCGCATTCTGCGAACGTGACCCCGTCATGGTTTGGTGAGTCGATCGGCCATTACGAGGGTGACACGCTCGTCGTCGATACGATTGGAATCTCCAGCAAGTCCTACGTCGATAACTATCAGACGCCACACACCGATCAGTTGCACGTGATTGAGCGCTTCCGCATGATCGATGACGGAAAAACGCTCGAGGTGAACGTCCATGTTGAGGACCCCGGCGCGTTCACGATGCCGTGGAACGCAATCCAGCGTTACCGGCGTACGGACCGCAGCCCGCTGAGCGAAGTCGTCTGCGCCGAGAACAACGGCGATCATTTTCACCAGGACCTCGAGCCGATACCTCAGGCGGATAAGCCGGATTTCTAGGCTGTATCCCAACGACAGAGCCCCACATGCGTTTATTGACTTTTGTTCTCGCGTTGACTTTCGTTGCCCACCCCGCAGCTGCGCAGAGCTGGAAGGAATATGCCTATCCGGCCGACGCCTTCTCGGTCGCATTTCCGACCGAGCCGATGGTCAGGACAACCACCTATCAGGCCGCCGATGGCCGTCAGGTCGAAGCGCGTGTCTATTCGGTATTGCAGGATGGCAGCGTGCTTAAGATGACAGTCGCCGATCTGCCGGATCCCGCCGTGGCGGAAAACTCCGTGCTCGACCACGCGGTCCGGATGTTGTCGCACGGCGCCGAAATCACTGTCGATATTCCACATCGCATCAGCCGTGTATACGGCCGCCAGTTGAGCATCGCAGGACCGGACGGCAGCCGTTCCTCGGTGGCGGTGTTCTATCATAAGCGGCGGCTCTATCAGATCGAAGGGACGGTGCTTCCCACCGCCACTGCTACGTCCGATGCCATTCGATTCCAGCAGTCGCTCTCCTTCACGGACGACTCGACAAACCGGTGATCTCGTCCACGCGCGAAGTTGTAGGATGGGTTGAGATTGCGAGCGCGGTCAACCTGACAGCCCCGGCGGCGTCGAGCATGTGCGATATAGAGTTCGCCGTCGCTGGGCTTGCGCCCGAGGCCCCCCGCGAGCGCCGCTGCATTCTCCTTGGCATAGGCGCCGGCCATGGCCGCGCTGGCAGCCGGATCGAAGCGCCATGATGTCGCGGCGCATCGCGGGATCTGGCGCGTCGAAATGACCGGATGCATTTTTTGCACGATGGCATCGGCGAACTTGCGATAGCCGAGAGTCGGGCCGGCGCGCTTCACGGTGGCAAGCCAGGTCTGGTCAATGAACTGACAGAGCCCCCGCGCCGACGACGTCAGCGAGACGGCTTGCGGATTGAGCCCGGATGCGGCTTGCGCGGCGGTCAGCAGATACTCGAGGCTGGCACCGTCGTTGCCGCTGCGCCTCGAATGACATCGTTGACGCTTTGCGCCCGAGGCTCGCTGAAAACATCGCTGATGTCCATGCTGCGCATTACGTCGCGGACGGCAGGCTGGGTATCGGTCTTCGGCCAGTTCGCAGAATTGGCGTTTGTGGTAAACGAACTATTAACGCGTGGGTCAAAGCCCGCTGTTTGTTATTCCCTCCCCCCGCTTGCGGGGAGGGAAAGAACAACGGGTGCACGCTGAGGAGAACAACGATGTCCGAAACCATGACGGTTAAGCGGCACAAGCGTGGTGGAATCTATTTAGAGGATTTCTTCGCCGGCCAGATCTTTGAGCATAGCTATT
>Ga0126369_10002799_pt1 | contig 12511 bp, 12 predicted proteins | sample PanSoiMetaPlot_1_FD_109646 | JGI IMG/M metagenome (GOLD analysis project Ga0126369, IMG submission 109646) | Tropical forest soil microbial communities from Panama - MetaG Plot_1 | ecosystem: Environmental > Terrestrial > Soil > Tropical forest > Bulk soil | place: Panama | collected 2016-02-17 | reverse complement strand
GAGCCTTGTCCGGTGGGTAGGGGAGTCTCCTACCGACCGGTATAGCCAGGGCGTTGGCGCAGCCTCACCTTGGGAACAGTAGGAACCGACGAGTTGTTGCAGGTTCTTCCGCCTTGCTGGGCGGCGCTGGGGAGCCGGTGGCAGCCCCCGTACATTCCTTGGAGGAAGTGCCAATGAGAGCCGCACATTACTCCTCCTCCGCATGGGGCAGTCCGTCGAATGTCAAGAAAGCGTCCGCTCCGGGCGAGAGACGCTTCGAGGGCCGGACCAAAGCGAAAGCCCTCAGCATGCGCTGTGTGTCCTGGGTTGGTTCGCACGATGAGGGCCGGAGCGCTTTCTAAGGGGTCACTCGCCCCCTTATTTGGTTTTCTCGGACTTAGTCGTGCCTCCTTCCTGCGGCTGATAGAGTAGCCGTTTGTTTTCGCGATCGGACCACCAGGCGATGGCGAGGGTGGTGACGACCACAACGGCGGTGAAGACAGCAGCAGCTGTGTCGGAGGTCATGTGCGCCTGCCTTTCAGCGCGCGCTCGAGCGGGCGGCTGGCCTCAGCGAGCACGCGCGACGGCGGTTGCGGTTCAAATGTCGAGGACACCGTACACGGCATCCTGTGGGTCGTCGTTGCGCTGGAGCAACTTGTTTAACGAGTTCGATGCCTTCGGTGAGGCTCATGCGACGTGTGAGCGATTTTCTGGATCCTTATCCCGGCGTGACCTGTGAGGTTCCCGCGCCACGGTGTCTGCCTTCGACAGATTCGGACGTGAGGAGTGATTTTCTGCTCAACTTGAAAACGGGCCGAAGGCGCGGCTACCCGACAAAGTCCACAATGCCGGTGGACAAGTTATACATCGCCCCTGTGATTCTGACGGTTCCTTTCTTCTCCAGCTCTTCGAGGAGTGGGCTTCGGCGACGAATCTCGCCAAGTCCAAGCGCTACGTTGGTTCGCGCAACGGCATCTACGTAGGTTGGGTTCCTGCTCGACTTCTCCCCATCGAATTTTGTCGCCGGTATCGCCGGTTTGATTCGCGCCAGCAGTCCGGTCAGATTACCGAGCACCACATCATCTATCGCTCCTTTTACGGCTCCACAGGCGGTATGTCCCAAAACCAGCACGACCTTTGCGCCGGAAACTCCGCAAGCAAACTCTATGCTGCCCAGCATGTCGTCGTTTACCACGTTGCCGGCAACTCTGCCAACGAACGTATCGCCGATACCTGTATCGAATACAATCTCGGCGGGCACTCGCGAGTCGAGGCATCCAAGCAACACCGCGGCTGGGTATTGCCCCGTCGCACTAGCTCGTTTCTCGGCTAGATAATCCCGCGCAATCATCTTTCCCGCTCTGAAGCGCTCGTTTCCTTTCTTCAGTTCATCAATAACCTGTTCCGGGGTCATGGCGTCGCGCTGCTCTTTTGTAAGAGAGCCACTCCTGCTTGATGCGAGTTGGACCAATGACAGGCTGGCAAGCGGAGTAATGGTACATGTTCCGAGTGCGGCCTTGAGGAAGTCGCGACGGCCAAAGGATTGAGCATCCAGAGATTTAATCATTCGTTGCACTATTTCGTCCCCAATTCTTCGTGCCTCAAGCCCCTTTAAGGGACGAATCGCCCAATAATTATGCGCATCGTCCTGGGGATAAGAGAGAGAATGCAGCAGAACACTCCGAGGAGCCCGACGAGGGGCAAATCGCTTGCAGTCGTTGGGAGTTTCGTGGGTGCCGGCTCAGCGGGGTTCGCTGCGGGTTGTGCAGGAACTGGTCGGGCCACGACCACCAAAATCGGGATATCCTGCCTTGGCGGGGTCGGTGGTGGCGGCGTGCTCCCTGATCTCCTGACCTCTTGTGCAACCACGGTTACCGGAACCTCCGTCACCCTCTGGGCTGAAACCCTCATGCCCTTCCTGAGGCCCCACGCGTCAGTTTCCCGTCCGTCAACCATGAATCTCTGACCCCTGGGAATTCTGAACTCCTGATTCTGTCCGTTTTCCAGTGTCAGGATAACGCGGTTGGGGGGGCTGACATGCCAAACCCTACCTGTCACACTCTCGACGGTTGTCACAACCCGAGGCGTTGTGGTCGTGATAGTTTGTTTTTCAAGCTTCATCCCTACTTTTGCGTTGTGGATGTTTACTGGTTTTCCGTCCACCATGAAGTTCAAACCGTCTGAAACATCATCGAACTCCCTCAGGCTCCCGTCTTCCATCTTCAGAACAACAGTGTTCCCACTGACGTACACAATCTCTCCCCGCTCTATGCTGACCTCCCTGGTGGCTTCGCCATGGGTCACCGTCTTCGAAGATTGCACTTGCGCTGACGACGGTAGAATGAAGGCAATGCAAACAGCCCCTCCCCCCACCAAGCAGCGCAAGATCGTTTTTGATAACCTGGTTGAAATCATTTCTTGTTCTCCTTATCTGTGGTGTTCAGATCTGTGTAATGCGTGTGCTTATCGGCACCAAGGTCGGATTGGCTTGTGAGTAGTGCTTGTACGATATATCGCTTAGGAGCGTGGCCGACATAATAAAAAGGGAAGCACGTCACCAGCGTTATCGTAGGCCTTGCTGTCGGTTGCAAAACCGAAATGTCCGTAGGCGAAACAACGGAAATCTCCCTCACAACATACTGGTCGGAATGTCCCCGCCGGGCCAGTTCAAGGACGTCACCCGCGGATATACTCTGCAAACCACGGAAAAAGCCATCGCGGTGTCCTGCGATCCCCAGGTTGCCGGACTCGCCAATGCGAGCTGTCCCGAGGATCCTTCCCACACCGCGATTCAGCGTGAGGTCATCCGTATCGTTGAAGACCGGCACTTCGAGATTGATCTTGGGTATATGCAGAATAGCCAGAGGGAGATCGGTCTTCTTAGGGACACTCTCCTCGTAAGCGGCGATCCTCCCCGGCGACCATAAACTGAAGTCAACCCGCGAACGCAGGTCCGGGTCCCGAGACCGAGCGCCGCTCTCCTCGGAGCTTGTTTCTCCCTCGGCTTTGAATTGCGCAATCGCTGTTCTAGAACTAATGGCGCTGTGAAATCGAGCTGCCCCCCATATGCCTAGGAGCGTTAGCCCCGAAGCAAGAAGAATACGCTCAGTTCTTCTAATGCTAACCACGTTGTGTCTCAATCCCCTAGCAGGCGCCTGACTCATCGGGTGTCCAATCTCCAACAAACGGGAACACTACCTTGCTGGTTGCAGGAAGCCGGTGGCATTAGACGGCTTACCCTGTTGCGCTTTTTCCCTTCGTCGCTTCATCTCGTCTTCTTCTCAAGCATGGTTCAGCCCCTCAGTCAGTGGGCTGGGCATGAATCGCGCATGGCTGGGTTTGCGGGCCCTACCCTAGAGGACGTCTTAGCTGTCGAACACTGTCAAAAGTTACAGTGGGAGCCCGTCTTGCCAGCAGTTCCAATCGCGTGGGGCAGCTATGAGGGGAACGAAAAAGCTGGAGTTCTGTTAATCTTGTGAAGTAAGCTCTTTGCTTGTTCCGGGATATATCAGTAAAATGAACACTCCTCTGCGGCGTAGTTTCCCCTGTCAATTTTGACAGATTGGGATGGGGCAATTCATAAGGGAGACTGCGAGTGCGAGAGTGGTTCGTTGGCCTCGTAAAGGCAAACTTCTGAGCGCGAACCCGCGCAAATTCAGCGAAGGACTCGGAAGCGCTTATGTGGCGTGCCCGGTTGCTGATTGGCCCGCAAGTATCCGAGTTTCCTTGTGTTTACCGAAACGCATTTGGGCAAGGTAGACGGTGGCGGTCGCGATCCTGGCGCCCATTGAGAGCCGCGGTCATTCTCCTTTCAGCCTGTTTTTTGTTTCAGGTCAGCGTCCACGCGCAAGTCCAAGGGACTCGGCGAGTCGTTTTTCTTACTGACCTTGGCACTCCCGCATCACCCGAATTTACAGAAATAGAAACGGCCGTCTTCAGTGGTTTACAGAAATCCCCATACAAGATCGAATTTTATGCGGAGAGTCTTGAAATCACTTTGTTTCCAGATGAAGGGTCTCAGGGCTTGTTCCGAGAGAATTTCATTCGCAAGTATTCAGATCCCAAGCCCGATGTAATTGTCGTTGGCGGATTGGCGTCCTTCAAGTTCGTTGCCGAGCAGCATGAAAGGTTCTCCGCGGATATCCCAGTGATCTTTTGCGGAATTGTTGAGGACCTACGCGACCAGCCAAAGTCCCACCTGCACTTTACAGGTGTTAGGAGTGCCCCAAAGCCAGAGGAGACTCTAAAAGCAGCATTGCGCCTGCTACCTGGGACCAAGCACGTGGTGGTTGTGAGTGGTATGGCCGACCTCGACCGCTCATGGGAGGCCACCGCCAAAGAGGGCTTTCGTAATTATGAATCGAAATTAGACTTCACACATCTCACCGACTTAACCATGCCCGCCCTGCTGGAGCAACTGAGGCACCTGCCTAGTAATACCATCGTCTTCCACACCGCAATCACGCGAGACGCAGCGGGAGAGCGGTTTGTGGACTCAGCTCAGTCTGTGCCCCTAGTGGTCGGCGCCGCGAACGCACCGGTATTCGTCATGGATGATATTGATTTCAGGGCGGGAGCTGTGGGCGGCGACTTGGTGAATTGGGCGGACGACGGGCGCGTTGCTGCGGAAATGGCTGTGCGGGTTCTTAATGGGGAGAAGCCCGAAAATATCCCCATTGCAAAAAGCAAAGACGCTTACATGTTCGACTGGCGTGCCATGCAGCGTTGGGGGCTAAAGGCCAGCGCGTTGCCCCCCGGCGGCGTCGTGTTCGATCGGCCGCCAAGCTTTTGGCAGCTCTATAAGCGGTTTGTCTTGACCGGCCTTTTTTTGATCCTGGCGCAGATGTTGGCCATCTTTGCCCTCTTGTGGCAGCGGGCGAAAAGAAGAAAAACGGAGATGGCGTTGGCTCTTTCTAACGAGCAGCTCCGTTTAGCCGTGCAAGCCGGCAAATCCGTTGCCTGGGATCTCGACATCAAGTCAGGCCGAACCAGGTGGTTCGGAGACTTAGCTACGATGTTCGGGATGAACTCTGAAACATTTGTAGGCCAAGTCGAGGAATTCTATCGCTACGTCCACCCGGACGACCGCCAGCGGGTCCGGGAAGCCGTGTCCGAATCACGACAAAACCATGAGCCCTACTCCGCAGAGTTTCGAATCCTCTTGCCGGACGGCAGAGTACGGTGGGTTGACGACCGAGGAGAACACGAATACGCGAAGAACGGCGAACCCAAGCGTATAGTCGGCATGGCGGTTGATTTTACCGACCGCAAACTGATGGAGGAAGCAGTCAGGAAGTCGGAGGAGAAATTTTCGAAAGCCTTTCGCGAAAGCCCCTTGGCTTTTTCACTCACCAGTACGAAAGACCATCGCTATATCGAAGTCAACGAAACTTTTGAACGCATTACCGGTTGGAGCCGCTCCGAGATTATGGGACGTACGGCGTTGGATGCCGGAATCTGGATGCACCCTGAGCAAAGGATCGGATTCATAAAACGGCTTCTGGCGGAAGGCACCGTGAGAGACCTGGAGATTTCCTTTCGCGCAAAAGATGGCCAAGTCCGAACTGGTTTGACATCGGCTGAATTGATTGACATCAATGGAGAGCCGTGTGCGCTTTCGGCCGTCGCCGACATCACGGAGGCCAAGAGGTCTGAAGAGGCCAGGCAGGCGTCCGAGCATCGCTTCAGCCAGTTTTTTAACACTTTACCGGAATACTGTTTTATGACCTCTGCGAATGGCGAAATCCTGGACGCCAATCCGGCAGCTTGCAACGCTCTCGGTTACTTAAGAGAGGAACTAATAGGGAAGTCTCTATCCACGGTCTATGCCCACGGATCGCCTTCTAAGATCGTCGATTTACTTGCAAAGTGGCAGAAAGCAGGGACGCTTCACGATGAGGAGATGAACATCGTCACGAAAGGAGGACAAACGCGGACTGTGCTCCTCAACGCAGGATCAGTGCAAGATGCAAACGGAAATCTTCTGTATTCGACGACGGTGTTGGTGGACGTGACTGAGCGACAGCAAGCCGAAGCAGCTTTGCGTGAAAGCGAAGAGCGCTTCCGCTTGGTGGCAAACGCCGCTCCCGTCATGATCTGGACGTCTGGTCCCGACAAACTCTGCACTTACTTCAATCAGCTCTGGCTGAAGTTCACGGGTCGCTCCATTCACGCAGAGTTAGGAAACGGCTGGGCGGAAAATATCCACCCCGAAGATTTGAACGCCTGTTTGGAAACGTATATCAAGGCGTTTGACCGGCGCGAGACTTTCGAGAGGGAGTATCGGCTCCGGCGACACGACGGAGAGTACCGCTGGGTTCTTGACTTGGGAGTGCCAAGATTTCAACAGGATGGTTCCTTTGCTGGCTATATCGGCTCATGCCTCGACGTGACTGACCGCAAACTGGCTCAAGAGTCTCTGGCCAACATGAGCCGAAAGCTAATCGAGGCCCAAGAGCAGGAACGCACGTGGATCGCCCGAGAGCTTCATGACGATATCAATCAGCGAATTACTTTGATTCTGGTAAATTTGGAACGTTTGCAAAAAGATTTTTCGCCTTTCAGGCCTGGTGCTACGCAGCGACTCGCGGAAATACAGGAACATCTCTCAAGTCTAGGCAGCGATATCCAAGCTCTATCGCATCATCTACACTCTTCGAAACTGGAATACCTGGGCCTCGTGACAGCCGCCGCAAGTTTCTGCAGGGAGCTATCCGAGGAGCACGGAGTGGAGGTTGAGTTTCACCCGGAGAGCGTCCCGAGGCAGCTGCCTCAGGAGGTCGCTCTTTGCCTTTTCCGGGTATTGCAAGAAAGCCTCCAGAACGCCCTCAAGCATAGCGGATCAAAGCATTTCGAAGTGCGGCTCAAGGGGACACCGGACGAGATCGAGCTGACTGCGTGTGACTCCGGAGTCGGTTTTGATCCCGAAGAGGCAATGAGGGGACGCGGCCTCGGGCTTACCAGCATGATCGAACGGCTAAAACTGGTCCACGGCAAGCTTTCTATTGATTCCCGCCTCGCGCAAGGAACTGTAATTCGTGCTACCGTTCCGTTGAACCTCGGCGCTACCAAGGCCGCGCACGCGGGCACATGAGACACGGACTTCGTGAACCGTAGGTCTCGAGATGCTAATGCAGTACCCAAAGCCGCTCTTAAACCTTTCAGCCAAAAAAACCGCGCTGGACATTCGTGCGCCTCGGGTGCACGTTAGGCAACCATCTCTGCGCGCGGGACGGTTAAAACGAACAGCCATAAGCTCGGAAGCAGCAATCCACTGTCTTAGCGGTTCCAATCACTCCGTGTGGCTCACATTCAGGGCACAAATTTGGCGGATGCTTCGCCACTGCCTGCCCTTGCATACGTTGGCAACGGGTGAGATCACCGAAGCCTGTCTCAGGTCCATTCGCCTCTAGCACTTCTGACAGTTTTCTTCAATCATCAGATTCGCGAGCGTAAATGCTGCGCCTTACGTCGAGGAGGCAGGGTCATGAAGCTTTTTCATTTCGCAATCCCGATGTTCATGCTTTGCAGCGCGCTGGCGGCGCATGCTCAGATCCCAGTACCGGAAACAGCAAACCCGTCGGAAATACAAACGCACAAGCAGCTTGGCAATGACCAAGACGCAGCTGCCTTAGTGGATGCCGTACGAAGAGTTTCTGAACTTGGGGAATCGGATCCGCGATATGAATCAGCCCTCTACAATCTAGCTGGACTCTATCGGCAACGACATAACTACGCCGAAGCGGAATCCCTGTACAAGCAAGCCCTTCTGGTTTCCGAGAAAGTTCACGGAGAAGAACGAGAGGAAACAGCTATGCTGCTTAACGAGTTAGCTCTCCTGTACCAGGAGCAAGCTAAATTCTCGGACGCTCAGGCTCTTCTTCAGCACGCCTTGGCAATCCGGGAGCGAACCTTTGGGCCAGAGCACCCACTTACAGCCACCATCTTGAATAATTTGGCGAATGTCCATTGCAGCCAGGGCCAGTATTCGGAAGCCGAAACTCTTTACAAGCGAGCCATGGCCATTTGGGAAAACCTTGAACCTGAAGAACTCAACTTGGCAGCCACTTTGGACAATCTCGCCTCGGTGGAACAAGACCTTGGCGAGTACTTGCAGGCTGAAAAATACTTTCACCGCGCCCTCGCCATTCGCCAGAAAATTCTCGGGCCAAACGATGCCAGTGTCGCCACGATACTCAACAATTTCGGGATGTACTACAACGAGCAGGGAAGGTATACCGAAGCGGAGCCCCTGCTTCGGCGCGCGCTTGGCATCTGGGAAGAATCACTCGGTCCGGAACACCCAAAGGTTGCCGCGGCATTATGCAATATCTCAACGGCATGGAGAAACCAGGGCAGATATTCAGAGGCGGCAGCCGCCCTCGAGCGTTCTTTGATCATTTGGGAAAAGGTATACGGGCCGGGGCATCCGAATATTGCTAGTGCACTCAACAATCTGGGCATGCTTCATAGGACACTACAGAATTACCCAGAGGCGGAATCCGACTTTCAGCGTGCCTTGGCGATTTGGGAAAAGACCTATGGAGCTGAACACCCGGTAGTGGCGAACATTTTGAGTAATGTCGCTCTGCTTCGGAAGAATGAAGGCAAATTCTCGGAGGCGGGAGGCCTGTTGGAGCGGGCAATGGCGATTCGCCAAAAGTTTTTTGGAACAGAGCACTTGACCGTGGCAGTTACTCTCAATGATTTAGCGGAAGTCTACAGCTCAGAGGGCAAGCATAAGGAAGCGGAGTCGTCCTATGTGCGAGCGTTAGCAATCTATGAAAAAAGCCTTGGTCCGGACCATCCGAACGTCGCTACTGTGCTGCATAACTTAGCGACCGATCAGCTGAGAGCGGGCGCATATGAGGCATCCGAACAGAGTCTAAGGCGCGCGCTTGCCATCCGTCAAAAGCACTTCGGGCCGGACCATCCGGACTTAGCGCCTCTACTGAGCAATCTCGCGGGGGTGCAACAAATACAACACAAATACGCGGATGCTGAATCGTTGTATAAGCGGTCTTTGGCCATATGGAACAAGGCAGGACTGACGAAATCCTTGGATTTTGGACAAACAATGCAAAACTTCGGCAATTTGTATCTCGAAGAGCGAAAATTTGACGAGGCTGGGCCTCTCCTTGCTCAGGCTCTGACGATCAAGGAGACCACATTGGGTGCGCAAAACCCAGACTTGGCACAAGTTCTTACTTTGTTGGCCGCAGCCGATGTATTTCGCGGCTACTATGGCGAGGCCGAGCCGTTTTGCCAGCGCGCACTCGGCATCTTGGAGAAGTCTTCACCTCCTGATTACCCCGCACTGATTGATGTCATGAAAGTCTATGCTGCGTTACTGACCAAGACACAGCGCCAAGCTCAGGCGGAATTGCTGGAGACCAAGGCGATGGTTTACACCGCCAAAATGAAAAACAAGTCCAGGAACACCGTAGAACCTACGTCTCCCTGATCTTGGGTATCTGGAACCCCGCAAAAGCTGCGCGAAGTTGACACATCAGGGTGCCACCCTGCTAACATCGCTAAATGCCCCAGGATGTCCTCGCCGGGGTCAGCGAGGGCGTTCCTTCCCCGGGTTATGCCCCATCGTAACGTGAAACTTTATCGGACTACGAGCGCTGTAGCCGTTTCAGGGACGGGGTGCACGCTTGTCCAAAACTCGCGTATTGATTGCTGACGACAACATTCAGGTTCTTAAGTACGTGCGCGACTTCTTATCCGCTAGCTGTTGCGAGGTCGTTAGCGCGGTAACGGACGGGCAAGCGGCCGTGAGCGCAGCCGCCCGGTTACAACCGGACGTGGTGGTTCTTGACCTTTCCATGCCTGTCCTGAATGGCATTGAGGCCGCCAGGCGCATGCTAGAAGCTAAGCCGTCCACGAGAGTTGTTTTCCTCACAGTCGAGAAGGATCGTGATGCATGTCGCGCCGCCCTGGAAGCGGGAGCCTGCGGTTACGTGCTCAAGACTCGCCTAGCTACTGACCTGATTCCAGCAATTGGGCTGGCAAAGGATGGCCGTCGCTTTGTTTCCCCGGGATGCGAATAGCCCACCAACATTGTTTCGCACTCCATCATTTTGTTCCCGAGAGGGTGAACCCAGACAAACAGGCCAGCTCATGAGTCGGCCTGCCCCGCGAAGGATTGTTTTGGAAGGCCGTTGCCCGTACCTGTCTTCTTGAAATATAGAGGGAATGCCTCGAACCCCCGAGGTGAGATTCCTGAGTACTGTTACCTAAGGTGGGAGCCACGTTTCCCACTTGAAGGGAGTCGTGCCGACTGGGAGCCGCCTAGGTAAGAAATTCTAAGAATCTCATATTGAATATTACAAAGAAGAGGAGGTACATTGCGGGAGGATTAGCATAGTGCGTTGACACAAGGCGGCTGAGTTGCCCTTTGGGGAATGATTAGGGCCAGCCGCAGGTGCCGTACACAAAGTTTCACCACGGACAGTCGTGAATCAACAGTTAGCCCAATCAAGGCGATTCAGTCTTCAGTCTCCCGAAAGAGAGTGATATTTCGGACATTTCGGTCTGAGCCGACTTGGTGACCTTAGATACATCAGGAGGTCGTCAATATGTCACACCGTGAAGTGGCTTTACCTCTCTCTCGACTGCGGACAGCATTAGGCTCTCTACTTGCGTATAGCGAAGGCTATAGCCAAGCAGTTACCCTTACATTTCATAGCGCGGCAACCGGGCTCCTCGTTGCCCTTGCGTATTATGCCGGATCACAACTTGGCTTTTTCCTAACGCCTGCAGACACGCCGATTGCTACCTTTTGGCCTCCCAATGCAATCCTTCTCGCTGCTCTTTTGTTGACTTCTCCGCGAATCTGGTGGGTTCTTATTCTGGCGGTGCTCCCTGCTCACCTCTTGGTTCAATTAAGAACCGGCATTCACTTGCCCTCAGCGCTGGCGTGGTTCGTCTCGAATACGTGCGAGGCATTGCTAGGCGCCTTCTGCGTTCGAATCTTCAAGAAAGACAAGCCCTTGTTCGAAAGCGTTTATGGGGTAATCGTTTTCTTGACTCTTGGTGTTCTCCTGCCAACCATTACAGCATCTTTTTTGGATGCTGCAGGTACGGTTCTGACCGGGCTTGGCCAGAATTATTGGAGGCTATGGACAACTCGGCTCACGTCCAACATCATCTCTGACCTCACCATCGTTCCGACCGTCGTGATCTTTGGAGTAAAAGCCCTGTCCTGGTTCGGAAGAGCAAAGACTGCGGCATACTGGGAGGCGGCAGCGTTAACCGTGAGTACGGTGGTCGTAAGCCTCCTTGTATTCGGTAGGGAAAGCCCTGTAAGCAATTTTTGGGCATTCATTTATGCTCCCCTTCCACTCTTGATTTGGGCGGTACTACGATTTGGGTCCGGGGGAGTGAGTGCATCCTTGCTCGCCGTCGCATTGATCTCTGTCTGGAATACCATGCACGGACGAGGACCGCTCGGATTGCAGTCTGCCGAATATGGGGTTTTGTCCCTTCATTTCCTGTTAACTATGCTTGCAGTATCATTCCTGTTGTCTGGTGCCCTACTTGCTGAAAGGCGCCGCGGTGAAGAAACTCTGCGTGAGAAATGCGGCAATCTGGTCCATGCCCAAGAGCTGGAACATCATCGAATCGCGCGAGAGTTGCACGACAACATTCTGCAGCGACTAACACTCGTCGGCCTGCACCTTGACGAGCTTCGAGCTGCATCCCTCGTCTTTAGAAGGCCGCCTTTAAACAACCTTTACGAGCAGATCTCTGACATCTCCAATAGAATTCGTGACTTATCCCACGATCTGCATCCTTTCATGCTCGAATACCTGGGGCTTCCGCGCGCTCTAAGAAAGCTCTGCCGGGACGCGGGCGCTCAGAGTGGGATCGCGATTGAATTCTACGAAAATGACGAGGGGTCTCGCCTCCCCCCAGCCCTTTCATGCTTCTTATTCCGCGTAGCACACGAGGCGTTACAAAATATCGTCCAACATAGTCATGCCAAAACCGCCGTCATGGAACTCAGCTTGGTCGGCCGGGCGGTCCTGTTGCGAATCGCTGCTGATGGTGTCAGCTTAGATCCCGGGAGCAACGAGGGTTCGGGGCTGCAGCTTATTCGCGGGCAGTTGCTGGCTCTCGGAGGTACCCTCAACATTACGTCGGTGCCCTCGATGGGAACAGTTATTGAGGCTTCTATTAGGCTCCAAAATATCTCCTTAATCCCCGGGGTCGATTGAATTCGGATTGATACTTCTGCCAGTTGTTGGGTACGAAGCGAACTTGCACTTCCCATTTACCCTGCGAGAGTCAGCGTGATTTCTCTCCGCAATTCGATTCTGGGCATGTTCTACCGGCGGGATTCTAGGAGCTTCTGCTGTTTTTTTGCAGTCGGCCTGGGAACAACCAGCGTGTTTCCCATGACCAACACCGACTGTAACTTTTGACAGTATCTCCTGGACTGGCTGTCACCCATGCTGCCCGCTCACGAATTTAGGAAAAACGGGAGGCGGCATGCGGAACGCATTTGAAGCGTGGATTGGGCAAG